>Ga0187879_10001421_pt1 | contig 16401 bp, 16 predicted proteins | sample June2016WEW_19_1_FD_132423 | JGI IMG/M metagenome (GOLD analysis project Ga0187879, IMG submission 132423) | Peatland microbial communities from SPRUCE experiment site at the Marcell Experimental Forest, Minnesota, USA - June2016WEW_19_10 | ecosystem: Environmental > Terrestrial > Soil >... | reverse complement strand
GGGCGCCGCCAGCTCAAGATGGCCAGCGCCGCGGTTCGCCGCGTCGAGCAAGACATGCTGGCCGATCTGGATGCCAGCGAACAAGATCAGATGCGGCGCCTGCTCACTGCGTGCATCGCCGCACTGACCGAACCGCCCGCATCGGCGACGTGACTCCTCCGGACCGGCCGCCTGGACCAGGGCACGTGGCGCAGGCAGCAACGGCCTGGTGACGCGCGGGTGCTGGCTGCTGGCCTCTTTGCAGCGCAGGGCGATGATGGCGTCGGCTCCTGGGACGGTCCAGTGCATGCCTGCCGGCACCTGCCAAGACGTCCTCGACACCGCCTGCGGCCTCTACCTCAACGATCCCACCGCCTGGGCCTGACACCCGACGAACTTACGGCCGAGACCACTTGGCCAGCAGATTCCAGGGCCGCCGGGACCAGCTGCCGGAGCAGCCGCTCAAGGTCCGCGGCCTCATCGTTGGCGAGGATGACGATGCTGGCCGCAGGCTCGGGTAGCCACGCGGCAAAGGACTGGTAGCCGGGATTGTCCCCCGAATGGACGTAGGCGGCGCACCCGGCGATGCGCCCGACGAAGCAGCCGTACCCGTAGCCTTCGACGGTCAGCCATCCGTCGCTGGTGCCCTGATCGCCGCTGACCGGCGTGTGCACGGTGCGCATCGCTCGCAGGGAATCGCCGGTGAGCAGCGCTCCTGACTGCACCAGGGTGGTGAAGCGGGCCAGGTCACCGACGGTCGAGCAGATATCGCCGGTGCCCGGCATCGTGCTGAGGTCCCACGTGGCCACCGGCTGGCCCCCGGAGTAGCCGCGCGCGATGCCGTCGGTGCGGCCGCCAACGGTCGTCGACGTCAGCCCGAGCGGGGCCACGATCCGCTCGGTGACGAAGCGGGCGTACGGCTGGCCGCAGGCCAGCCGCACGATATGACCGGCGAGCAGGAAACCGGGACTGCTGTACCTCCACCGGGTGCCCGGCTCGGCGACGAGCGGCGCCTGCAGGACCAGTTCCAGGCGCTCGCCTGGGTCCATCGGCTTCGACGGCTCGAAGCCAGGGGCCTCGCCCCAATGACCGACCCCGGCGGTGTGGGTCAGCAGGTGGTGCAGCGTGACCCGCTGCCACTGCGCGGGGCTGCCAGGGAACCACCGGTCCACTGGCTCGTCCAGCAGCACAGTTCCGGACTCGGCCAGCAGCAGCACGGCGACGGCAGCGAACTGCTTGCTGATCGACGCGATCTGGAACCGCGTCTGCGGGGTGCACGCGGTGCCGGTCTCGGCATCGGCGGGGCCGTCGGCCAGGGCCAGCTCGGCCGATCCGGCCCTGCTGACGATGGCGGCGCCGCGCAGTCCCTCGATCGAGCTCATGCGGTGAGCCTAGCCAGCGGCGCCGCGGCCACGACGGCCCCGCTCCCACAGTTCCTGGCTCCCAGCCGGGGCCCCGTCGGTCAGCTCAGGCCCGCGGGCCAGGAGCGGGCCGGCTAGCTGCTCACCGTCCCCCGCGCGACCGCGGACGCTGAGCTTCCCGGGCTCATCAGCCACCGCACCGACAGTGACCGGCACCCCACCGTGCTGGGTCTGCGCCGATCCCGTCCGGCTGGCGGCGCAGCAGCGCCCTGGATGGCAGGCCGGCCCGATGGGCTTCGACCAGCTCGTCATGGCCTACCTGCAGCGCCCGTCCAAGGCGGCGGCAAAAAAACGATACTGCCCAGGCTGGGGCGCGGCCCGGGCCGCCGGTGCACCGAAACCCGGCAAACCCGGCCCCGGACGGCCTCCCGGCTGGAAGCCGGACCCGGTCGATCAAGGGCGTTGGTGTCGGTGCCCGCCGGTACCGTGCGGGTATCGGCGATGGGGCGGAGCAGGCGATGGCGGAACATGCGGTCGAGTTCGAGGTCTTGGGGCCGTGGTTGCTGGGGACGAGCCGACAGTTCTGGGAAGGCTTCACTCCCGCCGCGCTGGCGGATCAGCAAGCCAGGCCAGCGCTGCGCACGGTGTTCTGCGCCGAGGCGGACTGGCGCCGCGCCACGGTAGAGGCCACCCAGGCCGGGGGCACCGCGCGGCTGGTGATGCGCGGTGATGGGGACCTGGAGGCGGCGGTCGCGCAGGCGCGCCGGTTCCTGGCGCTGGACGTTGATGGGCGGGACTGGCCGGAGGTGGGCCGCCGGGACCCGGTGATCGCCGATGCGCAGGCGCGGCTGCCCGGGCTGCGCCCGTGCGGCTTCCATTCCCCCTATGAGGCCGCGGCCTGGGCGGTGCTCGCCCAGCGGCTGCGGATCACCCAGGCCGCCAAGCTCCGCGCCGAACTGATCGACCGCCACGGCGAAGAAGGCGCGTTCCCCGCCCCGCACATCCTGCGCCGGGCCGACTTGGAGCTGCCCGGCCGCAAGACCGAGTACTTGCGAGCGGTCGCCGAAGCCGCCCTCGACGGGCTGCTGGATGGCACGGCGCTTCGCGCGCTCGACCCCGACCAGGCGATCCAGCGCGCCCGGCAGGTCAAGGGGCTGGGACCGTTCGCCGCCGAACTGGTCGTGCTCCGCGGCGCAAACATTCCCGACGGCCTGCCCAGCCACGAACGCCGGCTGGACGCCGAGATCGCCCAGCGGTATGGCCCCGGTCACACCCTCGCCGACGTCTCCGAAGCGTGGCGGCCCTACCGTACCTGGGCCGCCGTGCACCTGCGTGCACTGCGCGAGCAGCGCACCGGCGAGATCGCCGGCCGGTCCACCCGGGCCAGCTAGCTGCGCTCCACCACGTACTCGATGCACTCGGTCAGCGCCTGCACATCGGCGGGCTCCACGGCCGGGAACATCCCGATCCGCAGCTGGTTGCGGCCGAGTTTCCGGTAGGAGTCGGTGTCCACGATCCCGTTGCGGCGCAGCGTCGCGGCGAGCGCCACGGCATCCACGCTGTCCGCGAAGTCGATCGTGCCGACCACCTGGGAGCGCTGCCCCGGGTCGGCGACGAACGGGGTCGCGTACGGCGCCCGCTCGGCCCAGCCGTACAGGATCGACGACGACTCCGCCGTCCGTTTGATGGCCCAGTCCAGGCCGCCCTGATCGAGGATCCACTCCACCTGGTCGGCCAGCAGCAGCAAGGTGGCGACGGCAGGGGTGTTGTAGGTCTGCTGGAGCCGCGAGTTGTCGATGGCCACCTGCAGGGACAGGAATTCAGGGATATAACGGTTGCTGGCGGTGATCTGCGCGGTCCGGGCCAGTGCCGTCGGCGAGAGCAGCGCGATCCATAGCCCGCCATCGGATCCGAAGCATTTCTGCGGCGCGAAATAGTAGGCGTCGAACTCGTCGGCCGACACCGGCAGCCCGCCCGCGCCGCTGGTGGCGTCCACCAGCACCAGCGCGCCGGGATCGGCGCCGTCGACCCGGCGGACGGGCATGGCCACCCCGGTCGACGTCTCGTTGTGAGTCAGCGCGTAGCAGTCCGTGCCCGGCTCGGCCCGCGGCTGCGGGTGGCTGCCCGGCGCAGACTCGATCACCGTCGGGGCATCCAGCCACGGCGCCGCGGCGGTGGCCTTGGCGAACTTCGAGGAGAACTCGCCGAACGAGCAATGCTGCGCCTTGTGATCGACCAGGCAGAAGGCCGCGATCTCCCAGAACGCCGTCGTGCCCCCGTTGCCGAGCACCACCTCATAGTCGCCGGGCAGGGCGAAGATCTCCGCGATTCCCTCGCGGATCCTGCGCACCACCGACCGGACCGGGGCCTGCCGGTGCGAGGTACCGAGGTAACCCGCGCCAGCGCCAGCCAGGTGCTCGATCTGCTCGGCCCGGACCTTCGACGGACCGCAGCCGAACCTGCCGTCCGCGGGCAGCAGGCTGTCAGGGATCACGATCCCTGGTGTCGGGTCAGACATCTTGATCAAGCACCTCCGCGGCTCCGGGTACGTCCCGCACCGCGCGGGACCTCGGGCCAACGTACCGTGCACTGGGCCTGATCAGGCGCCCCGTGCGCTTCTGCTCGAGGATGTGCGCCGCCCAGCCTGCGGTCCTCGCGCAGGTGAACATCGAGGTGAACATGTGCGGCGGTACCTCGGCGAAGTCCAGGATGATCGCCGCCCAGAACTCCACGTTGGTGGCAAGCACCCGGTCCGGCCTGCGGTTGTACAGCTCGGTCAGGGCGGCGTTCTCCAGCGCCACCGCCACCTCGTACCTGGGCGCGCCGAGCTCTTTCGCGGTCCTGCGCAGCACCCGGGCCCGCGGGTCCTCGGCCCGGTACACGCGGTGGCCGAAACCCATCAGCCGGTCGCCGCGGTCCAGCGCCGACTTCACGTAGGCGTCGGCGTCGCCGATCCGCTCCACCTCCTCGACCATGTAAAGCACCCTGGCCGGGGCGCCGCCGTGCAGCGGCCCGGACATCGCGCCCACCGCGCCGGACAGCGCGGCGGCCACGTCGGCCCCGGTGGATGCGATCACTCGCGCGGTGAACGTGGAGGCGTTCATGCCGTGCTCGGCCGCCGATGCCCAGTACGCGTCGATGGCCTTCACGTGCCGGGGGTCGGGCTCGCCGCGCCACCGGATCATGAACCGCTCGGTGATCGTCTCCGCCTCGTCGACCCGCCGCTGGCTGACCATCGGCAGGCCGAGGCCACGGGCCGCCTGCGCGACGAAGGACAGTGCCATCACCGAGGCCCTGGCCAGGTCATCGCGCGCCTGCTCATCGGTGATGTCGAGCAGCTGGCGCATCCCGTACGCCGGGGCGAGCATGGCGAGCGCACTTTGCACGTCCACCCGGATATCCCCGGAATGCACCGGGATCGGGAACGGCTCAGCCGGCGGCAGGCCCGGCGCGAACGCATTGTCCACCAGCAGGCCCCACACGTGCCCGTATGTCACCCGCCCGACCAGCTCCTCGATGTCGACCCCCCGGTAGCGGAGCGAGCCGCCTTCCTTGTCGGGCTCGGCGATCTCGGTCTCGAACGCGACGACGCCCTCTAGGCCGGGTATGAAGTCGGACATCTGTCATTCCTCCGTCTGCGTGGCCAGCTGCGGCCGGCGGCCCGGCGGGCCGCCGGGCTATGGCGCCCAGCCGCTCTATTCAACCTCGCGGGCAGCGGGACCGGATAGCCCGGCTGCCCGTTGGCCGCCCGCAGTTCCGCGCGGGCCTGGTCGCCCCGGTTCCCGGTTCCGCGGTTCCCGGTCGCCTGGTGCCCGTTCCCCGTTTGCCCCGTTACGTCTCCTCGGCCCCGTTGCCGGGCCTGCTGATCTTCCGGGCCGCCCGGGTGACGAGCGCGAAGGCTTGTGTGTGAGGATCATTCCCGTGGATACGACCGGCCAAGCCCGCCGCCAGCCCGATCCGGCCGGGCTGAGCTTCGACGAGACGACGGCTGCCGACGATCCGCTGGCCCAGTTCGGCTGCTGGCTCGCCGACGCGACGGCCGCGGGGCTCGCCGAGCCGACCGCGATGGTGCTGGCGACCGTCTCCGCCAGCGGGCGTCCCAGGGCCAGGACCGTCCTGCTCAAGAGTTATGGCTCCGATGGTTTCACGTTCTATACGAACCGTACCTCCCGGAAGGCCACTGACCTGGCCGAGGTGCCGCGTGCGTGCCTGGTATTCCCGTGGCACCCGATGCACCGCCAGGTGATCATCGAGGGTGCCGTCCGCGCGCTGACCACCAAGCAGAGCGAGCCCTACTTCAGGTCCCGCCCGCGCGGCTCCCAGCTCGGCGCGTGGACCAGCAAGCAGTCGTCGGTGATCGGCTCTCGTGACGACCTCGACTGCCGGTACGCCGAGCTAGCGGAACGCTGGCCGGAGGGTACGGACGTGCCGATGCCTGGTTTCTGGGGCGGCTACCAGGTAGTGCCTGAGGTGTGCGAGTTCTGGCAGGGCCGGCTGAACCGGCTGCACGACAGGTTCAGGTACCGCCGCGAGAACGGGCGCTGGGTGCGGGACCGGCTGGCGCCCTGACCCTCCCGGTCCTCGGTCCGGCAGAGTTACGATCACGCATACCATCGCCTATGGAGGTGAGGATCCTCTTGACGGCGCACGGGCTGATCGATACGACGGAGATGTACCTCCGCACGGTTTTCGAACTGGAAGAGGAAGGTATCGTCCCGTTGCGCGCCCGCATTGCCGAGCGCCTGTCGCAAAGCGGCCCAACCGTGAGCCAGACGGTGGCCAGGATGGAGCGCGACGGGCTGTTGCGCGTCGAAGGTGACCGCCAGCTTTCGCTGACCGGGACCGGCCGTGCGCTGGCGATGCGCGTCATGCGCAAGCACCGGCTGGCGGAATGCCTCCTGGTAGGGGTCATCGGCCTGCCCTGGGAAGAAGTCCACATCGAGGCCTGCCGCTGGGAGCACGTGATCTCCGACAGTGTGGAGCGCAGGCTCGTTGAGTTGCTTGGCTATCCGGTCCGGTGCCCGCACGGCAATACCATTCCCGGCCTTGACGAGCTTGGGGTCCCGGCGGACGCGAGCCAGCGGGCCGGCCTGGCGGCGCGGGACGGCAGCGTGGCCATGACGAAGATCGCCTCGGGCCGGGCCCAGCCGGTTGTGGTACGGCGGATCAGTGAACAAGTCCAGAGCGATGCGGAACTAATGCTTAAACTCAAGAATGTCGGGATTCAGCCTGGCCACGAGGTCGAGCTGACGGCGAGCGATGACGGTGTATGGGTGAGGTGTGAGAACAAGGCCGGCGGTACCGAGGCGGAACTGCCTCGCCGGGTTGCCGCGCACGTTTTCGTCACGGGTTCGTGATGGCTGCAGCCAGGCGGCCGATGGCGGTTGCGTTCCTGATCAGGAGCGCTCCCGGTGAACGGCGCGGATGCTGCAGGATGTGAGGCATTGCTAGCGGCAGCGGATATTCTCGAGCAGGTCGAGACCGCCATAGTGGTCGCAGATACACATGGCAATCTGCGTTTTGCGAATTCTTTTGCGGTAGAGCTGTTCGGCTTTCCCGGCGCCGCCGACCAGCTGGCCGGGCGCCCGCTGCATTCTCTTGGCTTCGAAGAAGGAGACGCGCGCCGGACGGGTGAGCTTACTCAGCAGGTACTGCGCGGCAAGGTCTGGGAAGGGACGTTCGTCAGCAGGCGTGCGGACCGGTCGCGGGTTTTCGTCCGCGCGCAGGCAGTCCCGATGCGCCAGCCGTCGGGAACGATCACCGGCGTCATGATCATGGCCCGGGCCGCAGCGGGCCGTGGCAGCAAGCGCGAGCGGGACCGGATCGGCCTGCTCGAGCGCATCGGCGAGCGGCTGGCCCGCTCGCTCGAGCTCAACACCACCCTGCGGCACGTCGCCGAGACGCTGGTCCCGCAGTTCGCCGACCATTGCTTCATCGACCTGTTCCAGGGCGACAAGCTGATGCGCCGTGCGCAGCGGCACGCAGGCGGCTGGACGCCGGCGCCGGGAACCTGGGCCATGGTGGGTCAGCAGATCAGGTACCCGGAGGGGCACTTCTGCCAGCAGGCGATGAGCCTGATGGAGACGGTCGTGGTGGCCGATCTCGCCGAAGACCAGTTCCCGGCGCCGAGCGTCGCAAGCTTGCAGGCCAGTGAGGACATCGGGCTCACCTCGGTGATCGCGGCGCCGCTGATCGCCCGGGGTGAGCTGCTCGGCGTGATGAGCCTGGCGCTGTCCAGGCTGACCGACCGCGGCGACCGGTATTACGGGGCCGACGACCGCGATTTCCTCGGCGCGATCGCGAGCCGGATCGCCATCGCCATCGACAACGCCATGCTCTTCGAGGAAGAACGCCGCACCGCGCTGGCCTTCCAGACCAGCCTGCTGCCCCAGGCGCCACCCGCTCTTGACGGCCTTGAGGTCGCCTACAAGTACGTGCCTGCCAAGCCGCTTGAGACCCATGGCCAGGGCATCCAGACGCAGGTGGGCGGCGACTGGTATGACATCATCCCGCTGTCCGCCGGCCGCGTCGGCATCGTCATCGGCGATGTGGAGGGCCGGGGCGCCCGTGCCGCGGCGATCATGGGCCAGCTTCGTGCCGCGCTCCGCGCGTTCGCCCAGGACGACAAGCCGCCCGCCGAGATCCTGCGCAGGCTCGACGACTGGTGCCGGATGCTCGCCCCCGCACCGGACAAACCAGGCTCGCTCGGTGCCGATCCGCCCATCGTCAGCTGTACGTATCTGGTCTATGACGCCTGGTCGCGTCAGCTGTCATTCTCCAACGCTGGCCATGATGCCCCGCTGCTCATTACCGAGGGCGGGGTCGCCCAGATGGAGATCCAGCACAAGGGCCTGCTGCTCGGCGTCAGGGGCAAGGGAATGCCAGGAATCCCGACCTACCTGGAGGAGACGCACGAGCTGGCCGCGGGCGACACGCTGGTCCTCTACACCGACGGCCTGACCGACCGGCGGCACCGCGCGGATGGCCACGGCCATTACACCGAAGCCGAGGCGCTGCAGATGCTCCGCGACGCGGTGGACGCGGCGCGGACGGGAAACGTCGAGGATATCGCGCAGGCGGCCGAGCGGGCGGTGCCTGGCGAGATCGACGACGATATGGCGATCGTGGTCGTCCGGACCTCCCCGATCAACCTGGCGTCCTGGGACTACACCTTCCCCGCCGAGCCGATCAGGGTCTCTGAGGCCAGGCGGGCAGCCCACGAAACGTTCCTGGCCTGGGGGATGGACCTCGAGCAGGCCGATATGACCTGCTTGCTTGTATCGGAGGTCGTGACCAACGTCGTCCTGCATGCGGCGGTCTCGCCGACCCCGAGGCACGAGTTCGTTTTCGAGCCATCAGGGATGGCGATTCCGGAGATCATCGAGGACTGGTCAGGGTCACCGTTCGGCGACCGCCTGACCGTCGCCGCGGGCAAGGAATTCACCCTGCGGCTGCGGCGCGGGTCGGCCTCGGTCTGGGTCGAGGTCTTCGACGCCGATCTGCGGCTGCCGAGGATCCGCACCGCGGGCGAAACCGACGAAGGCGGCCGCGGACTTTATCTCGTCGATCAGCTGGCGACCCGGTGGGGATCTCGGCCGACCAACGAGGGCAAGGCGGTCTGGTTCGAGATGCCCATGAAGGAAGGCTCCGGGCGGCAGCTGACAGCCAGCTGACCGGCTGTGCGAGCCGGTCGCGCTGTACCGGTCGCGCTGTACCGGTCGCCAGTCAGTGCCGGGTTGACGCCCACATGCCGAGCACGAAAATGACGAACACGGCTATGACTACCGCCCAGGTCTTGCCCGTCGACGCCAAGCCGAGGCGCCGCCGGGTCCGGACCGTGAAAATAGCCACCAGCACGGCCAGGAACCCCAGCAGTATCAGGCCTTCGGCCACCGCCGCCCTCCCTGGAGTCTCGCTCTTCTGAGCATAAGCCAGCCGCCAGGAAAGTCCCCTTAACGCAGGCATTCCGGCCACGGCAGGAGGCCCCCGCTGGCCGGCCAGTTCTGGCGGATCCCGCTGCGCGAGCAGTCCAGCCTGGGAGATTCCGGCCCGCAGGTCGGCCAGTTGCCGGCAGATCCGCCGCGCGAGCCTGCGGCCCCGCCCTGGCCGCGGGCCGGCCGCTGCTAGGCGACCTGGCCGGGGCCTCGCACCGAGTCGCGCAGCCTGCGCAGGATGTCGACTTGCCGGGCCAGGGCCTCGATCCTGTCGTCCACCAACCTGGCCGCGTTGTCCCGCTGCCCCGCGCTGACCGAACGGCCAAGCGCCAGCCTCGCCAGCGGCTTGATCTCCTCAAGCCGGAACCCGAGATCCTTGAGCGCGAGCGCCGTCTCGATATAGCCCTGGTACTCGCGAGGGTACTTCCGGGTGCCGCCAGGGGAGCGCCGCGGTTCGGGCAGGATCCCGAGTTCCTCGTAGTACCGGATAGTCCGGCTGCTAACCCCCGCATCCTTCGCAAGCTGGCCGATACTGACCAAACCTACCGATTCTTCGATGGCTTTTGTCACTGTCCCCGTATCTTCCCGTGCGGTGCAAGGACTTCCCCGGCGCGTTCCTCCCACGCGCTGACCTCGACCCATCACGGATGGTAGTCGTGAGGACGGCCGCGGAAGGCCCGAATCAGCCGTCCGGACGGACCCACCCCGATGCGCATCCGACGGCCCGTGCCGCCTGACCCGCCCCGGCCCCGGTCGCACCGCCGCGCCGCCGCGATCCGCCCGGGCCGCTCCGCCGCCCGGCTGGCCGTCCGTCCGCCGCTCCGCCCCGCCGCCTCGCTCCGCCCCGCCGCCTCGCTCCGCCCCGCCGCCCTGCCCCACCCAGCCCGGGTCCCCTGCTGGCCGGCTGGCCTGTCCGTCCGTCCGCGCTGCCCTCCGGACGGCCAGCGGTCACTCCTATGAATGAAGTGACTCAGGAGTAACCTCAAAGTGACTGGTCGCGACCGGCGGGCATACCCAAGGGGCGGCATCGCCGCGCCGGACTGTACGGGCTTGTCAAGGGAGGTCTGGTGGCAGAGGCATATCTCGTCGGCGCGGTACGTACTCCGGTTGGCAGGCGCAATGGCGGCCTTTCGGCGGTGAACCCGGTGGATCTGGCAGCGCACGTGCTGACGGAGCTGGTGGCAAGGACCGGAGCCGACCCTGCCGCGATCGAAGACGTGATCATGGGCTGTGTCTCGCAGATCGGGCCGCAAAGCGTCGATATCGCCCGGCAGGCCTGGCTCTCGGCTGGGCTGCCGGAGAACGTGCCCGGCGTCACCATCGATCGCCAGTGCGGCTCCTCGCAGCAGGCCGTGCACTTTGCGGCCCAGGGGGTGCTGTCAGGTACCCAGGAGCTGGTCGTAGCCGCAGGCGTTGAGAGCATGAGCGTCGTGCCGATGGGCTCGACGGTCTCCCTGGCCATGGAGAAGGGGATGCCGCCGCCGTTCGGGAAAGGCTGGCGGGGCCGCTACGGCGATCAGGAGATCTCCCAGTTCCGCGGGGCCCAGCTGATCTGCGAGAAGTGGGGAATCAAGCGCGCGCAGCTGGAGGAGTTCGCGCTGAAGAGCCACACCAGGGCGCTGCACGCGATCGAGGAGGGCCGGTTCGAGCGGGAGATCACCCCCGTCGGCGGGGTGACCACCGATGAGGGGCCGCGCCGAGACACCTCACTGGAGAAGATGGCCCAGCTGAAGCCGCTCCGCGAGGGCTGGGAACTCACCGCCGCGACTGCGTCGCAGATCTCCGATGGTGCTGCGGCGGTCCTCGTCGCATCGGAAGCTGCCGTGCAGCGGCATGGCCTCACGCCCCGGGCCCGCATCCACGCGATGACCGTGATCGGCTCGGACCCTGTTTACATGCTGACCGGGCCGATCCCGGCGACGGACCAGGTGCTAGCCAAGGGCGGCCTGGCCGTTGCTGACATCGACGTCTTCGAGGTCAACGAGGCGTTCGCGCCGGTGCTGATCGCCTGGTCGGCGGACACGGGCGCAGCACTGGAGAAGACGAACCCGAATGGCGGCGCGATCGCGCTTGGGCACCCACTCGGCGCGACCGGCGCGGTCATGATGACCAAGCTGTTGCACGAGCTCGAGCGCACCTGCGGCAGGTACGGGCTGCAGACGATGTGCGAGGGCGGCGGCCAGGCGAACGCCACCATCATCGAGCGCCTCGGCTAACCCAGTTCACCGGGTGAACTCGATTGTGCGGCGTCCCTACCCGCACGCGATGTCCCGCGCGTGACGTGCCGTCCGGCCCCGCGCGCCGTCTAGCGTAGTAGCCCTAAAAGGGACAAATACGAATTCCTTGGCCTATACCTCGTTCTTGGCTGTCCATGATCGAATCACTTATACCGGATTTGGTGGCTATTCTTGTCCAGAATGTCAGCTATGCCCTCACCAAATCCGGTATAAGTAGCGACCATGCTCAGGCCGGGCACTCAGGCCGGGCAGCCCGACCCGAGGGCCCGGGCTCTCTGACCGGGCTCTCGGTGGCGGGCCTTCGGCTAGTGGTGGCCGACGGCCGTGAATTATGAGCGGTGGCCGTACCTCAGCCGATATGGCGACGCAGGTCCTCCGCCTTCGATGGCCCTGGCTCGGACACGGAGACCCACGGCCCCGGGATGGACGGGTCGATGACGCCCTCTTCGAGCCACATGTAGCGGTCGGACATAACCTTCTTCGCGACAGCCGAGTCGGCCTGGTCAGTGTTCTTCCATAGCTGGTCGAAGAGCTCATCGCAGCGCAGCCGCGCCTGTTCGCAGAACGCGTCGGCCAGCTCGACTCCGGTCTGCGCCCGGCCGCTGCCTTTGCCCTGCGAGGCGTCCATCTCGGCACGCACGCAAGCGGCGCTCATCGCAAACAGTTCGGAGCCGATGTCGACGACGCGGCCGAGGAAACCCTGCCTGTGCTCAAGGCCGCCCTGCCAGCGGGCCATGCCATAGAACGTCACGCGCGCCAGTTTCCTTGACGTCCGCTCCACGTACCGCAGATGCTGCGCGAGCGGGCCGAAGTCGCTGTACGCGTTCGGCTTCTGGCCCTCGCCGGTCATCAGGGTGGGCAGCCACTTGGCGTAGAACCCGCCGGCCTTGGCTGCGGCCTTAGCCTTCTCGCCGGTGGCCAGTCCTGGCTTGAGCATGTCGCCAGCCGCCGCCAGGTGCGCGTCGGTCGCCTCACGGGCGATCAACAGCCGCATGATCTCCGAGGATCCTTCGAAGACCCGGTTGATCCGCGCGTCCCGGAGCCACTGCTCGACCGGCACGCCGCGCTCGCCCCTAGCGGCAAGTGAGGGCGCAGTCTCATAGCCGCGCCCGCCCCGGATCTGCACGAGCTCGTCCAGGATCTTCCAGGCCATCTCCGAGCAGTACAGCTTGGCGATCGCGGCCTCGATCCTGATGTCCCGGCGCTTGTCATCGGCCATCTGGCTGGATAGCTCGACGACCGCCTCGAGAGCGTATGTGGTTGCGGCGATGAAGGCGATCTTCTTGGAGATCGCCTGATGCTCGCCAACCGGCCGGCCCCACTGCACCCGCTCCCGCGACCACTCCCTGGCGACCTTGAGCGCGAGTTTCCCATTCGCCACGCAGCCGGCGGGCAGCGACAGCCGACCCGTGTTCAGGGTGGTCAGAGCGATCCTGAGGCCGTGGCCCTCCTTGCCGATCCGGTTTGCCGCGGGCACCCGTACCTCGTGGAACCTGGTCACCCCGTTCTCGATCCCGCGGATGCCCATGAATTCGTTCCGGTTTTCCACCGTGATGCCATCCGCGTTGCCTTCCACCACGAACGCCGTGATGCCGCCGCGATGTCCCTCACTACGGGGTACCAGCGCCATCACCACGAGCAGGTCAGCGATAGTGCCGTTGGTGCTCCACAGCTTGACGCCGTTCAGCACGTACTCGCTGCCGTCGGCGGACGGGATTGCCGTCGTGCTCAGCCGGGCCGGGTCGGAGCCGACGTCTGGCTCAGTCAGGAGGAACGCGCTGATCTCACCGCGCGCACACCTCGTCAGGTACTCCTGCTTCTGTGCCTCGGTGCCGAACTGGGCGATGGGCTGAGGTACGCCGATCGACTGGTGCGCGGACAATAGAGCGGAGATCGCGGGCGATACCGATCCGCCAATCATCAGGGCCCGGCCGTAGTAGAGATGGCTGAGGCCGATCCCGCCGTAGGCCGGCGAGATCTTCATCCCGAAGGCGCCGATCGCGGCTAGACCCTTGATAACCTCGTCCGGCAGCCTCCCATCCCGTTCAATGACCGCGGCGTCGACATGGTTCTCGCAGAACTCGCGCATCCGCTGGCAGAACTCCTCGCCGCGTTTGCTCGCTTCATCGTCCGGCACCGGATGCGGATGGATCAGGCCAAGCTGGAAATCGCCGAGGAAGAGTTGCTTGCCGAAGCTGGGCAGCGCCCAGCCAGTCTCCCGTGCTTCCTCGGCCACTTTGCGGGCCTGGGCCTCGCTGACATGCGGTTGCGCGGTGGTCGGTGAGTCTCCTTTACCCCGCTGGGTGCCGGCCTGTCCGGCCTGCCCGGAGTGTCCGTTTTCGCTCATGGCCTTGTTCCCTGCTTCCTTCGGTAGCTACCGAGTTACTGCCCGGTAGCCCCCTCAGCGTAACGCGGCCACGCTCCCGGCGGCAGGGACCATCGTCACGGCCCTGACGGCCTTTTATCGTTTCAAGGAATATGCCATCTGAGTTGTAGGTTCATTTGAAGTAGATAGATAACTACCTAGGTCACCAGGTCCTGGTACACACTGGAGGTGCATCTCGATGCTGCTCACATCGTTCGATCCGTTCACGCAGGAGTTCGACCGGCTCGCCCAGCGGGCTTTCGGCACGGCGGCCGTCGGCCGTCCGGCCATGCGGATGGACGGCATCCGCCGCAAGGACGACATCCTGCTCCGCTTCGATCTCCCGGGCATCGACCCGCAGAGCATCGAGGTCACTGTGGACCGCGGTGTACTTTCCGTCAGCGCCAAGCGCGCTGAGGAGTACGCCGAGGGCGAGAAGCCGTTCATCCGCGAGCGGCTGATGGGCTCGTTCGCCCGCCGCGTCCGCCTGTCAGACACGGTTGACGCTGACAAGATCGAGGCCGGGTACACCGACGGTGTCCTGACTGTCCGCGTGCCACTGACCGAGAAGGCCCTGCCCCGCAAGGTCGAGGTCGTGACGGCGCCCAAGGCGGAGATCGCCGCCTGACGAGCTTGGGCGACGGCCTCCCGTAACGCGGAGATAGGCTGTCCGGGCCCGGCGGCAGGCACATCGCCCCGTCCGGGCCCGGAACCATCCCGGGAGCAAGCCGTGTCAATGTTGCCACTTGATGACGATGACCTGCCGCTCTACACGGTGGGCCAGGTCTCCCAGCTGCTTGAGATCCAGCAAGCGTTCCTGCGTCGGCTTGATGAGTTCAAGGTGGTGCGCCCGAACCGGTCATCGGGCGGCCAGCGCCGTTACACGCGACGCGAGATCACGGTTGTGCGGTATGTCGTCAACCTCATTGACGAGGGGATGACGCTAAGCGCGATCCGCCGGGTCCTGGCGCTGGAGGCACGTGTCACGGAACTCGAGGCCGAGCGGGACGGCCTGCGCGCGGCGCTCGCCGAGCGCGACAACCTGCTCGGCCGGCTGCGACAAGGCCTATAGCTAGCGGCGTTGCGGTGCCAGTCCGTCCGGTACCATGGCGTCGCGAGCTGAGCGCGCCCACCGTCACGGGTAGCGGTCGCCAGGCCGCGCGGGTGTAGTTCAATGGTAGAACGTCAGCTTCCCAAGCTGATAGTGCGAGTTCGATTCTCGTCACCCGCTCCACCACGTAGCCGCAGGTCAGCGCCGTCCGCTAGAATCCGCCTGGATCACACAGCGTGCTGGTCTTCGCCCTCGAACCGCGGACCTGTATCGCTGGCTCCTCGCCAAGCAGGTCACACCGTATATCGGCAACCTCCCGATCGGGAAGCTCACGGCGCAAGTGATCCGCCAGTGGCGGGCTGATCTGCTTAGCCGCAGTGTTTCGGCAACCATGGCGGCGAAGGCCTGCCGGCTGCTTCGCGCGGTCCTGACCACGGCCGTCGAAGACGACAAGCTGCTGCCATCGGCGGTTCGGCAACGTCCGCAGGCTTCCGTCGGGTCGCTACCAGGCTCGCTATCTCGGGCCGGATGGACGCATGCGAAGCCACCCGGAGACCTTCGAGCGCAAGGGGGATGCCCTGCGCGGGCGAAGTCTGCTCCCTGGCGAAGGGCGACGTGGGCGTGGGTTTCGCGGTCACCGTGGTTGCCACCGGCGGCGCCCCCAGCCAGAACGGGGTTGATCCGCCGCCGTACACGTGGGCCATCACGAGCGGGAGCCTGCCCGCGGGCCTGACGTTCGACAACGAGTATGACGAATTCGTTCTGTCCGGCACGCCGACTAAGGCCGGTACGAGCTCGTTTACGTTGCAGGTGACCGACTCGGCCGGGGGGGAACTGTAAGCAGGCGTTCACCATCGCGATCGGCACCGGCAACCTCGACCAGGTGACCATCACCAAGGCCGTGTACTACAAGAATCACAGTTATCAACAGAAGCTGCAGATCATCGCGTCCGATGCCAATACCAGCGCAACGCTTACCGCGTACGTGACGTCCACCGGACAACAGATCGGCCTGCCCGAAGTGGGAGGGTTCGGTGACACCTTCTCAGGCACGTTCGGCGGGGCCTTCGCCGGATCGAACCCGAGCACGATCACCATCAAGAGCAGCCTGGGAGGAACTGCCGCGAGCCCCGTCACCGTGTGTCCGGGCACAGAGTATTGCTAGGGCCTGACGTCACTGGCGGCCGGTGCATCTGGACTAACGCGTCGCGGTTTCGCCGTCCCCACCGCCGCAGCTCGGCCCACTGGGTCAGTTCCCCGAGGGTGACAAAGGTGATGCACGGTTGCTTCTGGGGCGGCCCGGGCAGGACCTGGGGTGAGGCTGGCCGCTAATCAGGCCGCACCCCCAGTCTCCTTGATCGTCATCTCGGGCGCGGCCTGCGGACCTTCCCGAACACCAGGTAAGCAATCCCGCCGAACGGAATCGTGAGCCCTATGCCCATGCAGAAGATCGCCCATACCCACTTGGGCAGGT
>Ga0187879_10001420_pt1 | contig 16404 bp, 13 predicted proteins | sample June2016WEW_19_1_FD_132423 | JGI IMG/M metagenome (GOLD analysis project Ga0187879, IMG submission 132423) | Peatland microbial communities from SPRUCE experiment site at the Marcell Experimental Forest, Minnesota, USA - June2016WEW_19_10 | ecosystem: Environmental > Terrestrial > Soil >... | reverse complement strand
TGCAGGCGCGGCAACTGACCGCCCTGCTCGTCCTTCATCCAATAGTCGTTGTTGCGATCGTAGCGAACGAGCTGGCTCTGCGCGTAGTGCGTCATGTGATACGGGCCGTTGCCGACAAGCTTGTCGGGGCTCGTGTCGATGCCCCAGGTGTGGTTGAAATTTCCCGCCTTCCACACCGGTTCGAGGATGTGCGCCGGAATCACCGGAATCCCAATTGAATAAAGCAGCGGAGCGAACGGTTTCGGCAGACGCATCACGACCGTGTAGTCGTCGGGCGCCTCCGCGATGATGCGCTGGTGGTCGATGGTGATCGCGGGACGGATGCTGTTGGGCACCTTGGGATCGTAGATGACGTCAAGCGTGAACAGAACGTCGTGCGCGTTGACCGGCTGGCCGTCAAACCATTTCACGTCGTGGCGGAGATGAAACGTAATCGCCTTGCTGTCGGGCGCGATGTCCCATTTCTCGGCCAGGCCCGCCTCCGGCAGTGTTGTGACGGGGTTGAGGCGAATCAGGCTCTCGAACAGATCGCTGGTGAGCGTGCTCGAGGTCGAGTCGGTGATCAGAATCGGATTGAAGGTGCGCGGATCGCTGGCCACGGCCGTGTAGAGGATTTGACTCGTCGCGTGATCGCTCGCGGGCCGGTTCACGCGGCATCCGGTGACAATCGCGAGCGACGACAGCGCAATCGCGCACGTGATGGCCGGCAAGATTCGCTTGCGCCGGCTTTCAGCTTTCATTTGAAAACGGGCGGGCATCGTCAAGGCTCAAATTCATCAAAGTGGCTCCTGGAGCCGGTGTCAACACGAACGTCGAATCGGGGATGTCGCCATTGACGATCGGCCGCAGATAACGAAACGTCACGTGGCTGCCGGCCGCCGGAAAAGTCGCATCGACGACGTACGGAAACATCACTCCGCCGATATCATGATAGTCGCTGTAACGCACCTCGTAATTGACGCGGCCGTTGCCGTTGCCCGCCGTCTCCCGCACCATCGCGAGATTGCCGCCCGAAAATCCAAGCTCGCGAGTGCCCGACGCGGCGTTGCCGTACGACGCGACCGTCATCGCGCCGTCGTTCGACACCGAGTCCGCGATTCCATTGAGCGCGAACTCAGGCGGCGCGAGTCCCATCAGCAGACCCACGGCGTCCGTCGGCGCCATCGGGATTCGCACGTACTTGTAGAGCGTGTCGGCGGTCGCCTGGCCGCGCATGAAGCGATTCTGACCCGGCTCGAAGATTGCGAGCTCCGAGCCCTGTGCCGCGAGCAGCAATGCCACGCCGAACGGCGACATCGCCTCGACGCGCAAATTGCCGGGCCGCTTGACGACGATCTCCTCTTTGGCCTTCACGTGCCGATCGCCGGCAGTGTATTCCATGACGGCCGGGGTCTGCATAGAGTCGAGCCTTTTGTCACGCTCGGCCAGCGCCGCGATCAATTTCCGGACTTGATATTTGCTCGCGTCGAAGCCCGCTATCGGCGTCCCGGGCTGCCCAATGGGCGGAGTACGAACGAGGATGCAGGCGGGAGTTTCGAGCGTCGCCAACAGCAGCATCGATGCGACCGCCGCGAGCGAAACTGTTTTTCGGCGCCGCGCGCGTTCAGTGGACCGCGCTGGCGGCATTCTGCAGGACCTGAATTTTATCCTTGAGCCGTGCGACCTGGTCGGTTTCCTGCGCCTTCTTCAGCGCGTCCGAGTACTCGTTGCCCGCTTCCTTGACTTTGCCCAGCTTGCGATACGCGTCGCCCAGATGCTCGGTGATGGTGGGGTCGCTGCCGGTCAGGTTCACCGCGCGCTCCAACTCCTCGACGGCGCGCTTGTAGTCGCCCTTCTGGTAGTAAACCCATCCCAGGCTATCGACGTAAAAGCCGTCTTCGGGCTCGATATCGAGCGCGCGCTTGATCAGCTTTTCGGCCTCGACCAGGTTGGTGCCCTGTTCGGCGTAACTGTAGCCGAGGTAGTTCAGCGCCTGCGCGTTGGAGGGATTCAGCTCGATCGCCTTCTTCATCTCGGCCATGGCTTCTTCGCGCTGTTTGTTCTCGTCGAGCGCCGCACCGAGCGTGAAGTGGAACTTGTCATTCTTGGGATCGGCCGCGACCATCTGGCGCGCGAGGTCGATCGCGGTCGCGTAGTCCTTCTTTTCCTGATAGACGCCGACCATGAAGCCGGTGATTTCGGGGTCGTTGGGCTTCCGGGCCAGCGCGTCCTTCAGCGCGGCCAGCGCGTCGTCGTACTTGTTCTGCTTGTCGTACAGGTAGGCGAGCTGCAGGCGCGACTCGACGTAATGCTCGTTGTCGGCGGGAATTTTGTCGAACTCGCGGATCGCCTTGTCGTTCTCGGAAAGCTCCGTGTACACCGTGCCGAGGTAGTAGTGGACGCGGTAGTTGTTCGGTTCGGAGCCGAGCACCAGGTTGAACTCGGTCGCCGCGTCGTCAAAATTGCCCTGCTCGACGTACAGCAGGCCGATCTTGGTGCGCGTGTCGGCGGGATTGGTTTCGACCTGCTCGGCGCGTTTGAGCTCCTCCAATGCCTGGTCGTATTTTTTCTGACCGACCAGGATTTCCGCCTTGCGCTTTCGAACCAGCTCGTTGTTCGGATTGATTTGCGTGATCTTGTTGTAATAGACCAGCGCATCCTGCGGCCGCTCCTGGCGCTCGCGCAACAGCGCAAAATCAAGCAGCACCAGCTCCGACTGCGGATTGAGGTCGAGCGCCTTTTGATAATACTTCTCGGCGGCCGGGTAGTTCTTCGAGGCCACCATCACCTTGCCGGCGTAGTAGTAGCCAAGGAATGAGGTGGGATCGAGCGTGATCAGCAGCCCAAACGTCTTCTCGGCTTCGCCGTAATCGCCCCGCTTGGCGTAGAGGGTGCCGAGATACAGATAGGCTTCCTGATTTTTCGGATTGAGACGCAACACCTCGCGGTAGTCCTTTTCCGCGGTCGCGTCGTCACCGAGCGCCGAGCTGATGCCTGCGCCGAGCAGACGCGCGTCGGCCGAATCCGGATTGATCGCGAGCGCCTGGTTTACCTGATCGAGCGCCTCCTTCAGGCGCCCGTCGCGGACGTAGAGCGTGGCCAGGCGAACCTTCAGCGCGGCGTTGGCGGGATCGTACTGGACCGCCTCCGCGTAATCCTTGAGCGCCTCTTCCCGGTCGCCTTCATTCATCGCGACCTCGGCCTTCAGGAACGCGCTCATCGCGCGCGCATCGGCGGGGACGTCCACGGCAGGCGCGCCGCCGAAGGGATTATCCCCACCCACGCTGACGGTGCGAACCGGCTCGAACTTCTTGCTTGGGATTTGGCCGCAGCCGAGAAACGCAATCGACGCGGCACCGAGTGCGATGATCGCACGTGTACTGAAAAATATCATGATCGAAACAGATTTCCGGGAGAGCTTCTCAATTGGGGCTCGCACCACGCCGTATGGATCGTCAACGCGAGGTGTCCCGCGCCCTGGCAACCGGTCGCGGACCTTTGCGCATCCTTTACATTATAAGAATTCCGCCACCGGATGCGACTGTGCAACCCTCATTTGATTTCCTGCCGGCTTGCCACCGCGCATCGGCTCGGATAGGGAGGGGGGCCGGAGCCGCCCCGCAATTGCCGCACGTCCCGACCGAAAACACGCGTTCCCAAGCGCCTTCGAGCGCCGCCCCGCCGGCGCATCGTTCGCCCGTGGGCCGCCTTTTCGGCCCGTGGGCGCGTCATCATACGGCCGCCTGCCTGAACGCACGACGTGGCGCGCGGGTGGCGCGACTTCGCGGCCTTCTGACGGGGTTGCGACGTGGCGCGAATCGTCGAGCTATCGAGGGTTTAGGATCATCGGGGCCGATGACGTTTGGGCGGGAGCTTAACCGGCCTCATCTTGGCTAAGTGGATCTTTTCGTCTTCTGCACAGAAATAGAACTCTTCATCACGTATTACGATCGGCAGGGGCCTCACCGGTTTGCGACACCCCGGGATGCAACACTCCTTCGTTTTCTCATCCATTCGTTCTCTCACGGTTGTGTCTTCCCAAATGATCGGTACGCCTCCGTTCAATCGATAGCAAGCGCCGCTCCCGCGATTGCGCCTCGTCGCCGGGCACGATCGGCGTGATCGCACGGTTCGGGATCGACGCGGACGCCCGTTCGTTTCGGCGATCGCAAATCTCAAGGCCGCGAGAACGCTCGCGCTCGATGACGATTTGGCATTGCAGCGGACACAGTTCGATCTGGCGAACGCGATGGCCAGCGGTATCGATCTTTTCTGCGATCAGGCAGAAGCTAGAAGTGTTTGCGCGACCACGCTGGCCTTATTCCGCCGATGATGGCATGTTAACGGCTACGCCGCTTGGGACGTGGGGAGGATTCCATGAAGCGTGTATGGACCCTAGCACTGCTGGTGCTGGTCGGCATCGTGGCCGGTGCAAATCCGGCCTTCGCCCAAGATGAGGCGTTCTCCTTCACCAAAGCCTTCGGCGCGGCGAGCATTCCGCTGAATGGCACCACCTCGCTGACGTTCAACTTAATCGGTTTTCCAATGACCCTGACCGACTCTTTCACTGACACGCTTCCTGCGGGGCTGGTGGTCGCAACACCGAACGGGCTGAGCGGCCCCTTCGGGTGCGGTCCAGGCGTGGCCGCGGCCACGCCTGGTTCCTCGGTCGTGAGCCTGTCGGCAGCAAGCTTCGGTGCCTGCAGCTTCTCAGTTAACGTGACGGGAACGAGCCCGGGTTTGAAGAACAACAGCGTCACGGATGCTCTGGATGTGGAGACGGCAACCGCGTCGCTGACGGTGACCGCAAGCCCCTCCGGGGAAGCCGGGACGGAGCTGCAGAACTATTTCAGCAACGCCAACGTGGATATGGCGGGAAATGCCCTCGTCAATATCACGGCTCCCTTCGAGGGAAATGCGACGATGGCTACCGGCGCCGTTCGTGAAGGCGAAACTTGCGCGATGATCTACGTCTTTGATACCAGCCAAGCGATGCAGGAATGCTGCGGATGCCCGCTGACTGCCGACGGTCTGTTGACCCTCAGCATTACAAACCAATTGGTGCAGCAACCGGTGGGCGATGCGGTGGCAGGGGTGAACGCACTCGAAAACGGCTCGATCCGTATTTTGTCGAGCTTGCCTTTCTCTGACCTGGCCTATTTAGGGGATACGATTCCCCCATGGGTGGGTTGCGACCACACCACCAGCGTCTGCTGCGATCCAACCGGGAATGACGGCGGTTTTGGGCCGGGCGCGCTGACTCCCGCGAACGAACTGGTGGCTTGGGCGCAACACATACAGACTACCACCACCACCGAAGACGGTTTCGAGGTGGCTCCGGCTAGTGCGTCGGACTTCACCGACTTGCCGGCCGCGTGCGCCGGGATCGCCTCTTCGGGTAGCGGCGCGGGCATATGCATCTGCGGCTCCGGGGGATAGCCAGTAATTGTCTTCCGGCGTGCGCGGCACACCCACGTTTCCCATCGAGTAGTCGCGGCCCGTCGGTGGCACCACCAGAAACCACAAGCGCGAGCGCGGCGGCGTGGCGGGGATCTCCTTTAGGACGCGCGCAGGCGCACGCGGCGATTGCCGAACGTCGCGGTAATTTCCAATTGACCGCCCAGCGCGTGCACATATTCCCGAAGTGTCGAGACGCGATAATCATCGCGCTTCTCAAGCCGCGACACTTCGGACTGTGCAGACTTGAGCGCTTCCGCTAGTTCTTCCTGCGTCATACCAGCAGCGATCCGTAGCTCGCGGAGATCCATCTCTGTCATCGCTGCGGCAACGCGCCGATCCAAGGCGGCGATCTGGTCAGGCGTCCGCCGCTCAGCGAGCACATCGCGCCAACGTCTTGTCTTCATAACTCTCATCCCTCACTTCAGATTTTCACTTACCAGCCAAGTAATCGTTCCATAGGGCCGTCGCCTCGGCGATCATCTTTCGATAGAAGCGGTCATCTCCGGTCTTATCGCCGCCCGTCAGCAGCACCGCCTGGCGCACGGGATCGAAAGCATAGAAGGCCCGAAGCGGCTGGCCGCCGGACTGGATGCGCAGCTCGCGCAGCGCCGTGCCGAGAACCTTAGCTGCTATGCGGCGCACCGAGCGTCACGCCAAATTGCTCCAGTAATCCCAGGGAAAACTCAACCGCGTCTGCGTCTTTCTCATCCAGCGAATGATACCAATCTATGAACTGGTCGGTCATTATGATCTCTGTCGCCATGAACCAAGCGTCCTCGCCGACGACTATCAATATAGCGTTGAGAGCATATGCTGTCAAGGGCATTACAAACGCTGTCCGCCCCTCCGGAGGACCCTTGAAATCTGGAGATGAAATCGAAAAGCGGCACCATCAGATATGCGACTGTGCAACCCTCATTTGATTTCATCCCTGCTTGCCACCGCGCATCGGCTCGGATAGGGAGGGGGCCGGAGCCGCCCCGCAATTGCCGCACGTCCCGACCGAAAACACGCGTTCCCAAGCGCCTTCGAGCGCCGCCCCGCTGGCGCATCGTTCACCCCGCAAGCTCGGCCTCATCCCGCTGGTATGCGTGATGTACCTGGTCGTGAGCGGCGGCGCGTACGGTTTGGAGGATGCGGTCCGGATGGCGGGCCCGCGCCTGACTCTCATGCTGTGTCTCATCGTGCCGCTGACGCTGAGTCTGCCGACGGCGCTGATGGCGGCGGAGTTGACGGCCTTGATGCCGGTGGAAGGCGGCTTCTACTTCTGGGTCAAGGAAGCGCTCGGACCGTTCGCCGGCTTCGCCGAGGCATATTTGACAATTCTTTACACCGCGGTTGACATGGCGATTTATCCGGTGCTTTTCGCCGGCTATCTTTCGTTCATCCTCCCGCTCGGCCCGACGGCCCAAATTGCGATCGGCATCGCGCTGGTATGGCTGGCGGGTGGACTTAATTTTCTCGGCGTCAGGCCGGTGGGGATGGCGTCGATCGTGCTCGCCGCGATCCTCGTGTCGCCGTTCGCGGCGCTGGTGATCGTTGGCCTCCCGCGCCTGACGCATTTCGCGATGCCGACGCCGCCGCTGTTCGGCGCAGATCCGTGGGGTGCGATGGCGGCCGGACTGACGGTGGTCATCTGGAATTTCAGCGGATGGGAGAACCTGAGCGTGGTGTCCGCAGAGATCGAAAATCCGCGGCGTACCTATTTGCGCGCCATTCTGATCGCGCTGCCGATAATCGTCGCCGGCTACGTGCTTCCGCTCGCGGTCTCCGTCTCGGGCGCCGTCACCGCGGCGGACTGGGGCACCGGATCGTTCTCGCGCGTGGGCTACGCCGTCGGCGGACCGGCACTCGGCGGCGCGCTGGCGCTCGGCGGGGCGGTGATGTCGTTCGCGGTGTTCGAGGCCGCGATGCTGTGGGTGTCGCGGATGCCGTTCGTGCTCGCTCGCGAGCGCTACCTGTCGCCGCCGCTGGCCGAGCTCTGGTCCACGAGCGCGACGCCGGGCAAGTCGATTCTGCTCTGCTGCGTCGTCTTCACGCTGCTCGTGCCGGTCGGATTCGTCGCGCTGGTCGTGCTCGACGTATTCTTCTACATGGCGGCGCTTGCGTTGGAGCTGCTGGCCCTGCTGCGGCTGCGGAAACGGATGCCGGATCGCACCGGGATGTTCGCGATTGGCGGCGGTCGCGCCGGTCTGGCGCTCGTCGCAATTCTTCCAATTCTGACCTGGGCCGCGACTTTCGGGCTGGCCGTCTCGGCCGGCGTGGGCAAGGCCGACTTCATCCTGGCGATCGTGCTTGGCGTATGCGTTTGGCCCGCGTATGCGATTTGCCGGCGGCGCTACGGCGGCCCGCCCGCTATCGATCCTCCGCCCACCAGCATTACTGCGTAGCGCGTTACTTTCGCGCCGTCAGCCGATACAAAGCGGCTGACTTGTTTTGCGAGACCGGCTCGATGGTGAATTTTTCCTGCAACTGATCGAGTTCAGTCTTGAGCACGGCGGCGTAATCGTCCGACTCGGGCGCGGCGATCAAAAGATAGACCGGTGTGTTCGCGCTGATCGCCGATGCGAGCGAGTCCGCCTCGGCGGACATTTGAGAACCGTCGAACACGACCGGCGGTACCGTGCCGTTCCATCCCGCCGCGCGTTTTTCATAGAGGCGATGCAGATGGTAGTCAGTAAATTGTTCGTCGGGGTCGAGCGAGTTGAGGCCGACGAAGCGGAGATTTTTGGCGGGCAGATACAATTCGAGGAACTGGAGCGAAATGTTGCTGACTACGGTCGCGCCGGGAGGCAGCGCGGAATCCACCGATCTCAGGCTTGCAACCATCACGGAGTCCGCGGGCCTCGCGCTCAAGCGCACGACGACTTCCGACGCCAGCGACACGACCAGCAGCAGGTCGAGCACGATCACGGCCGCCGCGGCTGCGAACTGACCGGCGCTTCGATTTCGGTTTCGGAGCACGTCGCGCATCCATCGATTCGCCGCCGCCGCGCCCGCGCCGGCCGCGATGAACAGTACGAACGCGGCCGGCAGGATGAAGGCCACGTCGGTGAACAGGTAAAAACAGTAGAGCCCGGTCAGTGCGACGAGGTATCCGAGCCCGAACCACATCAGGCGGCGTGCCGTGGTTCTTCCGGGCGCGCCAAGGATCGCGATGAAGCCGACAATCGCGAACGCCGCCGCCGCGAATGGGTATAGGAAGTATCGCGAGTCGCCGGGATCGCCGAGCATTCCGTCCAGCCCGAGCATCGTTGTGGCGTACACGAGCACGTTGCCGTGCGGATTTCGCGGCATCGTGGGGCCGAACAGGTACGCGGCGCTGAACGTCCTGCCGCCGGCGCCATAAACCTCGGGCACCCACCAGGCGTAGCCGCTCGCGAATGCGCTCCCGAGATTGATCGCGTTCTGATGCAACTGCCACGCGACCGGAATCGCGAAACCGGTTGCTATCGCGATCGCCGCTTTGAGGAGACTCGCTAAATCTCGGCGCTCTAGCGGTACCATCACGACGCACAGCGCGAGGCCGGCAAGAAGGGTGATGTTGGTCGGCCTGATGATCGTCGAGAATCCGGCGAAGAGACCGAACATCAGCCATGCCGACATTCGCATCCAGCTCGGCGATTGGGTCGCGTAGTCCGACGTCGCCAACACCAGCATCAGCGCGGCGCAAATCGTCACGAACAGCGTGGGCACGTCGCTCATCACGAGCGACGAATAGGTGATGAAGACGGGGGAGAGCGCGAGCGTCAGCGCCGCGATCGTTCCGGCCGCGCGCCCGAACGGCCGGCGCACCAGCATGAACATGCCGAAGACCGAGAGCATCCCGAGAAATAACGAGGCGAACAGCAGTGGAAGGTGTTCGCCAAAGACGCTGTGGAAGAACGCCAGGATTAGCGGGTAGCCGGCGGTATAGCGCGACGGGTAAGAATATCCACCGAAATGCAGTACCGCACCGCGACCAGCCGCGAGGTTCATTGCCGACGCGGCGTACTCGAGTCCGTCCGGCCACGGCATCAGTTCCAATCCGCGCCGCAGGCCGGCGGATTTGACCATCACAATAACGAGCAGCTCAATCGCCGCGAGGATTCCCCATTCGAGGCCGCTTGGCGTTTCGGGAATGCCCGAAGAGGGTGCGGCGAGCGGTTTCGATGACTTCGCGCGGCTCATCGCGGCGCGTCTCCGCGACCGCCGACGACGGCGGCGCCGCACGCATCGGTGCATGGCTCATCGTCGCGCTGCTCATCCCGCGCGTGGTGCGGATGCTCTACCCGCAAGTGTGGGTCGAGGACGATTTCTACCTCGAGAGCGCGTGGTTCGTGAGCGTTGGGATGCGCCCGTACCTGGATTTCGTTCACCCGCATATGCCGCTGCTCGAATGGATTGCGGGATGCTATCTCAAGTTGTTCGGCGCAAGCCATCTGTCGATCGAAATCCTGAACGAGGCGGCGATTTTCGCCGCCAGCATCCTGACTTACTCGCTCGCCCGCCGCGCCGCCGGCCGCCCGACCGCCATCGTCGCGTCGATTCTATACGCATACAGCTCGCTGGTCTTTCGCTACCACGCTTACGAGCGCGAGAGCTTCATCGCGCCGCTGATTATCCTCGGGGCGATCGTCACGCTCGACGATACGATGCCGGCGATTCGCCAGGCGGCGATTCTCGCGGCCATTTTCTTCGCCGCATGCGCGATCAAGTTGACGGCGGTGATTCCGTTTGCCGTGATGCTGGGATTCATCGCCGTCGCGTACCGGAGAATCGCGGGCGCAGTGGCGTCGGGCGCCGTCTTCGCACTCGCACTCGTCGCGTTCAGCGCCCTGCTCTACCGGCTCTACGGCGACGAGTTCATCTTCCAGACGTTCGTGTTTCACTTTCTAAAAGGGCGCGACACCGCCGGCAGTATCGCGACTTACCCGCGGATGATCCTCGATGTGCTCGCGCCGCTGTTCGTGCTTGGATGCTGGCGAGTCTTCACCGATCGCGCCTTCAGCCGCGGCGTGATTCTGGTGCTGGCGATCGTCGCCGCTGAGTACGCCTTTTACGGCGTGCTGAGTCCGACCGCGTGGGGCCACAACTATCTCGAGGCGATCCCGTTGATAGCGATCGTCGCAGGAATCGGCGCGACCGCGCTGGCACGCGCAATTGAGGACCTGATCGCCGGGCGGGCGGCGCCGCGTCAATGGAAGCTGCTCGCGGGCGGTGCGGCGCTGATCGCGATTTTTCTGATCTGGATCGCGCCGATGGTGAACGAGAACTGGCTGCATGGCGCCGTCTATGGCTTCGGCTTCGTGCCGCGCGCGGAAATCTCGCAGCTTGCCGACGCGTTGCGCGCCGCGAGCAAACCCGGCGAGGACGTGATCGCGCCATCGTTCGTATGCTTCGAGGCCGGACGCCGCGAATTGATCCGCTATCCTGAAACCTACGGCGTGTATCGCGAAGCGAAAGCCGAGTACGATCGCGACGGCTTCTTCGCCGCCCGCCGCCGCCTTGGCGCGGCCGACTTTTTCCAGCTCATCTCGGATACCCGGCATTTCTGGACCGAACAGATGCGCGACGCGATTGCGGCGGGAAAAGTTCCGGCCGTCATCAGCGATTCGCCGATTCAGTTGGTCCCGCTGGTGTTGGTTCCCGAAGACTTTCTGTCGAGCAACGGCTTCCGCGTGGCCCTGACGACGGACCATTTCACGCTCTGGTCGCGAACGCCGGCGCCAGCGGCAACGCCGGTGCCTGAAAACTAAGAACTTAATTTTATGCGAAACCCGCCGTGGGTTTCACAATTCCTTGGGCGGGGATGACCCCCGCACCCCAGTGCTAAGACCACAGCGTGCGGCTTCGAGGAGCCGCCGAAAAAGGAATTGCCGGAAGGGCCCGTCGGGTCGGATGCGGCGGGCGGCGATTCGGATTAGCCGGCAAAGGTGGACAGGTAGCTGGCTATCATCAGGGCTCCGATCGTAAATGCCGCTCCCAAGACAACGAATACAGCCATACTCATCATGCTGCTGCTCATCGCTGACTCCCCTTGCGGAAAGCCGCTGACGGCGCGTGCTCTCCGCGATTTCGGATCTTACCGAGCCTTTGGTAAAGCAGTTAACGCGATGGTGACAAGTCGTCAAGATGGAGTGATGGCATGGCGCGAATTTACGCAAAGTTGCGCGAATTTGCGTGTAGGGCACCCAGCATTAGACAAATCGGCACCGCCGCGGGATGCGGAACTTCGTCCCTGTTAGAAGCGTAAGGGGGATTTGCATGGGGTCTGGCGTTCGTGAGAAGGAGAAAACCGGGGTGATGAGAATGAAGCGCGCTGGGGTTGGAGCATTCACAGCAGGGGTTGTCGCGCTCGTGTTGTACGCATCGTACGCGTCGGAAGCGAAAGCGGATTCGACGAGCGCGGCGCAAAATCAGATTCGCGCCGAGCTGGAGAAGTGGACGCGAGACTTCGATAGCGGGAACGCATCGGAGGTTTGCTCGCTGTTCGCGCCGGATTTGATTTCAAATTTTCGGGGGGAGCCCGAAGACACCTATAACTCTCTGTGCGCCAATTTGCAGATGGCGTTGGCGGATCCGGCCAAGACATATCACTATGACCTGGAAATCAGGGAGATCCTGGTCTCGGGCGATCTCGCCGTTGTAAGGCTCGTTTGGACTCTGAAGGTGCGGCCGAAAAACGGGTCCGAGGAGATGAAACGGGAACCCGGCATGGATATATTCCGGCGCCAGCCGGATGGAAGCTGGAAGATAGCGCGTTACATGGCTTACGAGGCACCGTACCCCTAGTATGCAGGGGTGACCCCTGCACGCAATGTAACGTCGTCGTGTTTATGACGTATGCTTGAATGGGGATTGAGCGGGGTGTGCCGAGCGAATTGTTTTTGAGTCATTTGTAAACGAGTCGGCGGTCGGGTGCGTCTGGCATTTCGAATCGCATGTTTTTTCACTCGATTGCGCGGGCAACCGACTGAGACTCAGGAGGAGGAGAATCTGTATGTTTCAATCACGAGTGAAATGGCCGGTAGGATTACTCGCCGCGCCAGTGGCGCTTTGCCTGGCGTCGGGATTGGCGCGTGCGCAAACGTTCGACGCTCCGCTGGTTCAATGCAAATCGGTCGCGACGCCGGCAGCGCTTACGACCTGCGCGTCGAGCCAGGATCCGCTCAAGCGGGGGGGAGCCACGATCAGCGATCAAGGGGACGTGACGGTCTTAGTTTTTGGGGCGGCGACCAACACCAAGTATGCCGTCAGTTTCGTCTCGAACGACGGCACTCAGACCACTGCGATTGGCAATCTAACGACCGATAAAAATGGCGACGGCGCGTTTCGAAAGGATGCATTTTTCAAATTCGGGACGGTCGGCGCCGGCAACGTAGTTCTGAGCAGCAGCGGGAGCGAGGAGTTCGTCACCGGGATATCGATCTCGAGCGACGGCCTCGAGTCGGCTCGTGACTTCCAGCCGGGCCTGGTGCGCTGCACGGATGTGACAGTACCAGGAACTCTTTCAAGCTGCGGAAGCGACTCGCTGACCAGAGGCCATGTCGATGTTGAAAACGACGACGGCGCTCTGTCGATCCATGTGTCGGGCGCGCGGCCGAGTACAAGCTACACGGCGAGCCTGGTTTCGCCGGGCGGCACGACGACCGCGCTCGGAACCCTACCCACGACCGACAAGCATGGCAATGCCACGCTGATCGTGCCCACTGAATTCCCGGCGAGTACGATCGGTTCGGGGTCAGTCGTGCTCCAGAGCAGCAGCACGAATGAGTTCGTGTCGGGATTCAAGGTGGATGAGAAGTTCGTGCGTCCGGCAGTTTCGGCGTCGAACCTGGTTGAATGCGGCGCTGTCACCGATCCGGACGACCTGGTTTGCGGGAGCGATCCTTTGGATGAGGGCTCGTACGAAGTGAACGCAGGCGGCCAAATCATCGTGAAATTGAAGGGCGCGGAGCCGAGCACCAACTACGAAGTGTACTTCCGGCCGATCGACAATTCGGGTGACGTCGATACGGGCATCGAAGTACCGACCGGCGCGCTGGGCAACGCCACGACGGGCCCGAAGAACTACTTCCTCGCGAACACGGTTGCCTCGGGCACGTTGGTGTTGAAGCACACGGGGACGGATCAGCTCGATCAGTTCGTGTCCGGGTACGACATCCGATAAACCTGGCAATCGCGCAGAACTAACGGCGGGCGACTCGATCATTCGAGCCGCCCGCCTGTTTTTTTGGGCTAGCAGGCTGTTGAAAAAGTAATTTTCAACGCCCGCTCCCTCTCTCTTGTCTCCCCCAAAGGGGGAGAAGTTGCAGGTAAGAAGACAGTTTTCACGCAGGGTGTTGAAGGACTTGAAAATCGAACCCGACGATCGATCCCAATTTTTCAACACCCTGCTAGGGGGCGGTGCGGTCGAGCGAGCGGTACTGAATCGCCTCGCTGACGTGGTGGGCGGCGATCGACGCGGCGCCGTCGAGATCGGCGATGGTGCGCGAGACTTTGAGGATTCGCGTGTAGGCACGCGCGCTCAGGCCGAGGCGGTTGATGGCAAGCTCGAGCAGACGCTCGCCGCCAGACTCGATTTGGCAGTGGAGGCGGAGATCGCTCGCGCGCATCTGCGCGTTGCAGAAAAACGGCATCCCCTTGAAACGAATGAGCTGCGCCTCGCGGGCGCGATTGACGCGCTCGCGAATGGCGATCGACGGCTCACGCGCGACGCGATCGGTCAGGTCCTTGTACTTCACGGCGGGCACTTCGATATGGATGTCGATGCGATCGAGGAGCGGGCCCGAGATGCGCGAGCGATAGCGCTGAATCGCGATCGGCGAGCAGGAGCATTCGTGCTGCGGATCGGTGTAGAAACCGCACGGGCACGGGTTCATCGCGGCCACCAGCATCACGGAGGCGGGGAAAGTGAGCGTGCCCATCACGCGCGAGATGGTGATGCGCGCATCCTCGAGCGGCTGGCGCAGCACCTCGAGCACGTTCTTGCGGAACTCGGGCAATTCGTCGAGGAACAGGACGCCGTGATGGGCGAGGCTGACCTCGCCGGGCCGCGGAATCGTGCCGCCGCCGATGAGGCCGGCGTCGGAAATGGTGTGGTGGGGAGAGCGGAAGGGGCGCGTGGCGATGAGCGCGCGGCCGTCCATCAGGCCCATCACGGAGTGCACCTTGGTGGTTTCGATGGCCTCCTCGAAGGTCATCGCGGGCAGAATCGAGGGCAGGCGCTTGGCGAGCATCGTCTTGCCCGAGCCGGGCGGCCCAATCATCAGGACGTTATGACCGCCGGCGGCGGCGACTTCGAGCGCGCGCTTGGCCTGCTCCTGGCCTTTGACCTCGCTGAAATCGACGTCGTAAACATTTGCCGCGCCGAACGCGGCGCTGAGATCGGCGGGCGCAGATTGGAGCGGACGCAGGCCCTCGAAGAATTCGAAAGCCTCGCGCAGGCTCTCGACGCCGAGCACGGCGGTGCCCTCGCCGACGACCGATGCCTCGGAGGCATTCTCGCGCGGGAGCATCACGCCCGCGAAGCGGGCAGAGCGCGCGAGCAGGGCCGTCGGCAGCGCGCCGCGGATGCCTTTGATGCGGCCGTCGAGCGCGAGTTCGCCGAGCACGAGATAGGCGCGCAGGCGCTCGCGATCTTTCAACACGTTTTGTGCGGCGAGGATTCCAAGCGCGAGTGGAAGATCGAACGCCGAGCCTTCCTTGCGCGTGTCGGCGGGCGCGAGATTGATGGTCATCTTGCGAGTGGGGAAATCGAAGCCGGAATTTTTGAGCGCGGACTTGACGCGATCGAGCGCCTCTTTGACCGCGCCCTCGGCCAGACCGACGAGACGATGCGGCGGCATCCCGGCGCCGATGTCGATTTCGACTTCGACCGGGAACGCGTCAACGCCAACCAGCGCACTCGATATTACGCTTGCGTGCAAAAATTGCCCTCAACGGCTGTTTACTGTTAACCGCCAGTGTGCTGACACTAGCGCAACGAGGGGCTGCGAGCGATGCGCGTTACTTGGGGGACATTGTTACCTGGGTAACATGGATTCGCGAGCGGTCAGGGCCAGACGGCGCCGGCGGCGACCAATTCATCGCGCTCTGCGCGGCCAAGCCCGAGCAACTCGCCGAGCACATAGTCGAAATTCTCGCCGACTTCGGGCGCGATCGAGCGAACTTTTCCCGACCCGCCGGAAAGCTTGAACGGGATGCCGGTGACGTTAGTCGTCGCGCCCTTGGCGGTCGCGACGGCGGGCCAGAAGCCGCGCTCTTTCAGTTGAGGATCGCGCGCGCAGAGATCGATGCCGTTTGCGACGACGCCGGCGGCGATGCCGGCGCGTTGGAGGATCGCCATCGCGTCTTCGGCGCTGTGCTCCGCGGTCCATCGTGAAACGTTGGCGTCGAGCTCGGCGCTATTTTGCATCCGCAGATAGAGCGTGCGGAACTTCGAGTCGCTCGCCCACGATGGAGAACCAATCGCGGTGACGAATCGGCGCCACTCGGGGCCCGTGCTCACGGCGATCGCAACCCATCGGTCGTCGTCGCCGTCAAGCGGGCGGCATTTGTAAACGCCGTGCGGTGCGGCGGGGCCTTCCTGCGAATTGTAACCGGGGGCGGACTGCGTTCGGCCGTTGACGGAGATGTCGAGAAGCGCGGGACCGATCACGCTGGCGACGGCCTCGAACTGCGCGAGATCGACGAACTGGCCGCGGCCGGTGCGGTGGCGATTCCAAAGCGCGATGAGCGCCGCGAGCGCGCCCGTGTAACCGCCGCATGTGTCGGCGTACGAATAGCCGTAGCCGGCGGGCGTGCCGTCGGGTTCGGCCATCAGCATGGTGTAGCCGGTGAGGGCTTGCAGGGTCGGTCCGTAGCTGACGTAGCTGGAGCGCGGGCCGGTGTGGCCCAGGCCGGACATGCTGATGCAGATGATGTCGGCTTTGACGGCGGCGAGACTTTCGTAGTCCATCCCCCAACTGCGCATCACGCGGG
>Ga0187879_10001419_pt1 | contig 16411 bp, 10 predicted proteins | sample June2016WEW_19_1_FD_132423 | JGI IMG/M metagenome (GOLD analysis project Ga0187879, IMG submission 132423) | Peatland microbial communities from SPRUCE experiment site at the Marcell Experimental Forest, Minnesota, USA - June2016WEW_19_10 | ecosystem: Environmental > Terrestrial > Soil >... | reverse complement strand
CTCCCGCCAGGCAGGCGGCCCCCGGCTGGCCGGCTTGATGGCCCGTTCGCCGCTGCCGCTGACGACGGTGCTGGGCGTGCGGTTCGGGCTGACACGTGGCCGCGGCCGGACCGCGGTGCCGGTCGGGACCGCGCTGGCCGGCGCGGCCACGGCGGTGCTGGCGGTCGCGGCCGCGCTGACCTTCGGGGCCAGCGTCGATCAGCTGGTGAACTCGCCCCGGCAGCAGGGCTGGAACTGGGATGTGCTGGTCGGCAACCCGAACGCGGAGACAGACCCCGCGGGACAGATCGTGCCGCGGCTGGCCGCCGACCCGCAGGCCGGCTCCTACTCGGCCCTGACCGACCTGCAGGGGGGTGCCACCGTCGATGGCACGGCGGTGGGGACCACCTTCGTGTTCGACCCTCTTAAAGGCGCGGTGTTCCCGCCGCTGCTGGAGGGCCGGCCACCCCGGACGCCCGGGGAGATCGTGCTCGGAGGCAGCACGCTGCGCCAGATCGGCCGGCAGGTGGGCCAGACGGTCAGGCTCGGGACACCTGCGGGCACGACCACCATGCGGGTCGTCGGCCAGATGATCGTCCCGTCGGTCGGGGACGTCCTCACCAACGGGCTGGGTCAGGGGGCCTGGGTGTCGGCCAGCTACTTCCGGTGGCTCAACGCCAAAGCGGCCCGCCTCCACCTGGGCAACGCGCCGCCGCCGTTCTACCAGCTGTTCGCCGTCCGCTATGCCCCAGGCGCGCGGCCAGCGGAGGCGTTCGCCCGCCTGCAGCACGACTTCGGCCCCACCGTGCTGCGTCAGCTCCCCGCCGAGAGCGTCGTCAACCTGCAAAGCGTCGACGGCCTTCCGCTGGTGCTGGCCGGACTGGCCGCCGTCCTCGGCGCCGCTGCCGTCGGCAACACGATGACGATCTTCGTCCGCCGCCGCCGCCGTGACCTGGCCATCCTGAAGACCCTAGGGTTCCGGCGGCGGCAGGTCGCCGCCACCGTGGCCTGGCAGGCGGCCTCCTTCATGCTGGTCGCGCTCGCGGTCGGGCTTCCGCTCGGCGTGGCCGCCGGACGCTGGGCCTGGGACCTGACAGCCACCCAGCTCCAATCGGCCGCGCCACCAGCCGTCCCGGTCCTGGCCATCGCGCTCGTCGTGCCCGCCGCGCTGCTGGCCGGCAACGCCCTGGCCGCGGGGCCGGCCCGCACCGCAGCCCGGACAGCACCGGCGATTTCACTCCGACAGGAATAACGGCCACCAACGCCAGCTCCACCAGTCCCTCCGCTCAGAACGCGCTCACCCGCCGCCCAGGCGAGCCGCCTCAGCCAGCCGCGCGCGGACGTACAGATAACCCCGATAGGGCACCACGCCGGGCCGACCAGCAAGGCGATCGGAGCCATTCAATAAGGCGGCACTACGCGCGTTACCGTCTGGCGCTCCGGCGACCCTCCGTAACGACCGTCTACTCTACCGACTGCCTGTGGGTGGAGCTTCCCGGACGGCCTGGGAGTCGTGTAACGACCTGTATGGGTGGTGGCCAAACCGGGCAGCCCGAGCGCAGGCTGCAAGCAGTCGGGCGATCGCTAGTGGGCATTGCTGTACTGATCGTCGGTCCCGAGTTGTGCCCAAAGGCGCGGTGGGATGTCGTAAACAAACCATAGGCGTAAGACGCGGGCTCCTACCCCTGGTCAGCTGAGCTCGCCTGCGAGCCCGGTGCGAGTAAACATGCGGAGGCCTGTTTACCCAACGTGGGATCGGGCGGGTCTGCAGCGTCAGGGAGCGCCGCCAGACTCGTCGCTTGCTCGCTTCAGCCGACCCGAGTCGGGGTCTCTCATCCAACCCCCTGGACCTGGCGCATCGAAGGGCCACATTGCGCCGGAGAAGTCGCCGCCGTCGAAGACCACGCCGGTGAGGTCCGTGTCGATGAATTCCGTGTCGCCGAAGCCCGTGCCGGGGTCGAAGATGAACGAGCCAGTGAGGTCCGCGCCGGTGAGGTACGCGCCGGTGAGGTTGGCGTCCTTCAGCTTCGTGCCGCCAAGGCTCGCGCCGTCGAGGTGCGCGCGGGCGAGGATTGCGCGGGTGAGGTTCGTGCCGTTGAGGTACGCGTGGGTGAGGTCCGCGCCGTTGAGGTACGCGTGGGTAAGGTTCGCGCCGTAGAGGTTCACGTCGGCGAGGTTCGCTCCAGTTAGGTTCGCATCGGCGAGGTCTGCGTCCATCAGCTTCGCGCCGTCGAGGTGCGCGCCGACGAGGTCAGCGCCGGATAGTTTCGCACCACGAAGGTCAATGACAGCACCAGGACGGTCATTGCTGGAGACTCGCCGCCCGATGACAGTGACGGCGGCTTGTATATCGGGCCGGGTTGTCTGCGGCGGCGCGCCGGCGCTGCCCGGCGCTGGCGCTGCCCACTGCTCGCGGGAGTGGTCACGGATGAACGCAGCCAGGACTTCCATCACTGTCGAGTGGTAGTCCGTTGCAGAGTCGCGGGCGATTCGCTCCAGGGCGTAGATGCCACCGATCCGCACATCCAGCTTGTCGGAGCCGAGCTGCTCGATCGCTTTGGTGTAGCGGTCGGCCACCTGCCCTTTCTCGGTCAACTCGACCGTGCGCCGCGTCTCCTCCAACGTGCCACGTGACAACTCGACTGTGCGCCGCGTCTCCTCCAACGTGCCACGTGACAGGCTGAAGTTCCGCGCGGTGAATATCAGCGCGCCCGCGGCGAACACTCCCGCGCCAAGCGTCAGCAGCTGCGTGCGCACGGCCTCGCGCGCCACCTGAAGGGCCACCGCACGCTTCGGACCCGTGATCACGCCCACGTCGTGGGCGGCGATCAGGTCAGTGATCGGCCAGATCAAAGCGACGCTGACGGCCAGCGCTACGATCGCAACGCCAGCCACCACGACGAGCGGGTGAGCGTCCCAGAGCGTTTTCAGCCAGCGCGGCACCACGTTCGGACTCTGTACGCCAGGCTCCCCGCCGTTGGCCATGGACGATGAGCGTAGGCCCGCGGCATGGCCCGGGCTAGTCGGTCGTCAGATGTGACAGGCCGTCGGCGAACATACGGTAGCCAGTTCACGCTGGTGGCTGTGACCCAATTCCGCGAGTGAACATGCCGTTCAGTGCATAAGCATGCGTGCCGACAACGCGCTCTATTCGGCTACTCGGATGCGCCCGGCGTGGTCGTTGGGGCTGGCCTGCGCCTGGTGGCGGACCGGGTCTACGGGAGGTCGATGGCAGGTACCTCGCGGGGGTAGCTCGCAGGTCGATCGCGGTCATGAGCCTTGCTGGCAGATCGCTGCCCGGTCGGCCCGGCATGTAATGCGGCGCGCCAGTTGCCCGCGGTGTCCTCGCACCGCTTCCCTCTTCGCGGGAATCGGGCCTGCCAGCGGACCGTGGCAGGACCGCGCGGACCGTCCTGCCGTACTGGTCCCGGGCTCGCCGGGGAATCTTGGCGGGGGTGTGAGAGATGGCCGTGCGGATCGGATTTCCAGGGTGGGACAGTATCCGGCGCATTTCCGGCCGGGGAGTACGGGCTCGGCTGCGGCAGGCCGGTGGCTCCGCGGCGTGCCCGGCCGGGTCCAGGACGGCAGTGGGACAATGAGATGCAGCTGGACTCAGCTGGACCTGATGGGACATGATCCAGAACTTGCGTCGCGCTGAGCAGGCACACTCCGGGACTACGGACGCCACACGGACAGAACGCGGTATTCACGCGGCGGGAAATGGAGAAATAGCAGGTCAGCGGCTATTCCGATGGGCCGGGATCGGCTCACTGTAAAACCGTCGGCTAAGCCTACGCTGGTTCGAACCCAACACCTGCCACCCGAAACCCCAGGTCAGAGCCGTTGGCGCGGGATTGCGTCAGCGGCTCTAACGCTGAAAGCAAGCGGTGCCGTAAACCGCTTGCTGCCCGTTGTGGGCCATACGTGGGCCAGATCCGGCCCGTCCAGCAGCCCGCTCGCAGCGCCCGCTACGGCCCCGGGATGTGCTCTGAGCTGCGGAAACGTTCAACGGTGGTCCTTGTGGGGAGTTCTGGCTGTGGTTGCGCGTGGTTGGCAGTCGGCCGTGCGTGCACGCGAGTGTGGGCCAGGCACGGACATATGGCGGACAGGATCGGGGCGGTACCGGCGGTTCGCGGAACCGCTTGCTTTCGGGCAATACGCCGGAGTTGTGGGGCAGAGGGCTCGTTCGATTTGCCGGTTAGTGATGTCGCCATGGCCGTCGATGCAGTGGGTGTAGACGGCGAGCAGCATGGTAATGCTGTGCCCGGCCCGTTGCGCGATCTCGGCGGGGGCGGCACCGGCGTTCAGCCAGAGGGACAGGGCGGCGTGCCGCAGGTCGGGGCGTCGGGCCAGAGTGGTGGCAGCCACCGCGGGCCCGAGGGCCAAGGTGCGGGCGGCGTGCCAGGTGCGGCCGTAGCTGCTCTCGCTGAGCGGGCCGCCGCGGGCACCGCGGAACAGGCAGCCATCCGCTGCGGTGCCGTAGCAGCGGTAGTGATGGCGGAGCATGGTGACCAGGACGGGCGGGATGGGGACGGTCCGGGCCGATCCTTCGGGCCGGTGCTTGAGGCCGCGCTGCTCATGGCTGGTGCCGTTGCCGGTCCACGCCTTGGAGGTGCGGGGCGCCGCCCGGGTCAGGGTCAGCATTCCCCATCCGCAGGCGGGCAGGTAGCAGTCGGCCAGGCGCAGGGCGATGGCTTCTTCCGGGCGCAGCGCGCCATAGTACAGGCAGCCGAAGAACGCCGCCAGAACGGGACGGATCCGGGTCACGGCAGCTAGCAGGGCCTCGGCCTGCGCGGGGCTGGCCACGACCTTCGGGTCTACAGCGGTAGCGGCCTTCGGGACCTGCCAGCTGACCTGGTCGGCCGGGTTGGAGTCCAGTAGCCCGGCCTCGACCGCGTAACCCAGCGCCCCGTGGAACACCGCGCGTTTGCGGGTGATCGTATTCGCGGCAGCACGGCCGCCATCCAGCCGCAAGGTCAGGGCATCCAGTGCCGCTCGGAGCACTATCGGGTCGGCGAGCCGGGCCAGCGGCAGTGACGCCTGCTCCGCCCACGTCAGCACCCGGGCGGTCGCCTCGTCTGAGGTGGCAGTGCGGGCGGGGTTAAATGCGTGCTGATACAGGGCCGCGCGCAACTGCGCGGCCGGCGGCCGTACTCGCGTGGCCCGGGTCAGGGCGGGGGTGACGGTGGCCAGCGCTTCGGCCACGCTGGCCCGCGAATGTGCGGCCAGGGCCGGCCACTTCATCGCCACGTAGGCTGCCGCATGCTGGTACCAGGTCACGGTCACCGGTCCCGGCTCAGCCCACAGCACCGGCTCGCCGGTTTGCGAGTCGAACTCCATGCCCTTGCGGGCGGCGCGGACCAGTTCTGCCCGGTAGCTGTCTGCTAGGGCCCGAGTAAGGAAGGACTTTGACTTGGCTCGGCCAGCAGCCCGCCAGCGGACCTCGAACGGACGGCGGCGCCCCGGCCGGTGCCGGATCGCATACACGCTCACATCAAACCTGTTCATCTGTATCCCCCTATCGCGGCAGCAACGTGGATCGCGGCCCGGTCGGTTATTGCGGCCGCGGGTTGCGCTGACGGCACGGCCAGGCCATACGGCCAACTTTCCGTCGGCCGTGCGCCGGCCGAACAAGGGCCGATGGCTATGGCACGGGTGGCGGATGAGGCCGTGCTCTGCAGCGCGGCGATGCGGGCTCTAGACTGGCGGTATGACCGAGGACACGCGCCCGGGTGACGAAACGGCTGAGCCTGAGAAGCTGCCTGCCTTGCCAAGACATCTGTCCGCGCTGATTGGTTCCCTGCGGGGCCCGGCGGACCTGGGCCGCAATCATGACAAGTACCTGACTTATGCCGATCGTGAGGAGGCCGGCGGGGCTGCGTCAGCGTGATTTTGTGCGATACGGGGCCGCTGGTCGCCGCATTTAACGCCGCTGACCGAGAGCATGGCCGCTGCGCCGAGTTCCTGCGGGAGAACTGGTCCCGCCTGGTCATCCCGTCGCTGGCCGTAACCGAGGTCTGCCATCTGCTCGCCGACCCGCAGCGTCGCGGACGCGCTGGCCTGGCTGCGGAGTTCTGTGCTGCGATCGCCGAAGACGAGTTGCGGGTGATCGAGGCGACTCCGCATGACTACGGTCGCATGGCTGAGTTGCTGACCACCTATGCTTCACTGCGATTGCAGGTGGTGGACGCCTGTGTGATCGCTCTCGCTGAGCGGCTCGACGTCCGCGAGGTCGCAGCCCTGGATCGCCGTGACTTCCTTGTCGTCGCCCCCCGGCACCTGCCCAAAGGAGAACGGCTCACCCTGCTACCAGCCGACTGATTCCGTCCTTGATGACGAGAGGCTGGCGAGCAGGCCATCCGCTCCATGCTGCTGGTCCTTCCGGCTAGGCCGGCCGCGCCCTGTCGGCGCTGGGGGTGTAGGAGAGCTTGCGGGGGTCGGGGAAGCCGAGACTGGTGTAGCCGGGGGCGCGCTTGGCGAGGGATGAGGCGAGGACGCCGGTGAGTTCGTCGTGGTAATCGTGGACCTCTGCGGTCGCCTTGCCGTCGTAGGGGCGCAGGATCCTCCCGGCGTACTGCAGGAGGCGTCCCCTGCTTGCGACGGGCGCGGCGAGGAACAGGGTGTCCAGTGGCGGGCAGTCGAATCCTTCCCCGGCGTACTGGCCGGTGCCGACGGCGAGCAGGGGCGGCCCGCCGGACGGGAGGTTGAGCCGGGCGAGCGCGGCGGCGCGGTCCTTTGCGCCCATGCCGCCCTTGAGGGTGACCGGGTCGTGCCCGAGGGCGCGGAGAGCGTCGGCCATTGCCTGCAGGTGGCTGGTCCAGTTGGTAAGGACCAGGCAGTTCCTGCCCTTGGCGAGGGCCGCGGTGACGTCGGCGATGACCTGGCGGGTGCGCTGGTCGCTGGCGATCAGGTCCTTGTAGATGACGGTCATCCCGCCTGGTGTGGTGGGGTTGGCGGACCCGTCATAGCGGTAGGCGGTCCGGTGGAGGTGGAGCACTGGCGTTGGCCGCCCGCCGGGGGCGCTGCCGGGCAGCATGGGCATGCCGTCGGCGGCCTGCCGGGGTGTGGCGATGGTGTGCCGGACCGGGCCGACCTGCATGCCGATCAGGTCATCGAGCTTGTCGCGGCGATAGGGGGTGGCGGTCAGCCCGAGCCATCGCCGCGCCGGGATCTGCCTGACGGCGTCCGCGAACGCGGCGGCCGGGACGTGGTGGCACTCGTCAGCGACGATCAGGCCGTACCCGGCGGTGAGGGCGGCGATGTCGTCGCGGCGGGACAAGGTCTGCAAGGTGATGACGTCGATAGCGCCGCGCAGCCTGGCCCGGCCGCCGCCAAGCTGCCCGGCCTTCACGCCGAGGAACTCGCTGATCCGGGCCCGCCACTGGTCAGCCAGGGCCTTGCGGTCTACCAGGACGAGTGCCGAGACTTGATGCTGGGCGATGACCGCGCAGGCCATCACGGTCTTCCCGGACCCGGGCGGGGCGACCAGTACCCCTAGGTCATGCTTGGCGAGTTCCGCGACCGCATCCCGCTGGACGGGCGTTAGCGTGGCCGTGCAGGTGAAGTCCTGGCTGGTGCCGGGGGAGCGCTGGTCGGTGAAGTTCAGGCGGCTTCCGGCTTGCCCGGCGAGTGAGATGGCGGTGTCGAGCATGCCGCGCGGCAGGACCAGGCCGCCATCGATGGTTTCCTGGTAGCAGTGCAGGAACCGGGGGATGTTGTAGGTGGAGGCGCGCATCCGCTGCCGCTCGTAGAACTCCGGATTGTGCATCGACGCCGCGTGCCGCAGCGTCGCCGCCAGGCTGGGTGTCAGCTCCGCCTGCTCCAGCCGGATGCCCGCGCCGAGCCGCACGCTGAGGGCGGGCGGGGCCGGTGGCCGGGTCTTAGTCGAGGACGGCGAGCTGAGCCGGGTGACCTCGGCGGCGACGATGACCTTCCCGGCACGGTCAGTGGCGCGCCTGAGTTCCTGCGGGGTCATCCGGCCGAGGGTGGACAGGTAGGCCCACTGGTCCTCGTGCGGTTCCAGGGTCTCCAGGTCCAGGAAGACCGTCGCGCCGTTGTCCCGGGCGGGCTTGAACAGCGGCGCGGCGATCAGGTTCCCGACCCCGCCTGCCGGGAGCAGGTCCTGAGACGGGAACAGCCGGTCGTAGCTGGCCAGCGTCATCCGGCCGCGCAGCGCCATCGCCTCGCGCAGCAGCCCGGTGCCGAGCCGGCGGCCCATCTCGGCCGGGACCGGAGAGGTGAAGAACACCCACGCGTGCGCGCCGACCCCCGACCGGGAGACCTCCAGCGCGACCGGGACCTGCAGAGCACGGCCGGCCTTGACATACATGAGGGCGTCGAGCATCGCCTCCGGGCCGTCGAAGTCAGCGGCCAGCCACCAGCATCGGTCACCGCCCAGCAGCGGGTACAGGCCGATATGAACCTCGCCCTTCAAGTGCGCGGCCAGTACCTGCGAGGTGAGCGGCAGGTAGTTCCGGCCCTCGTGGCGGACTCCCTTCTGCCAGCCGCCGCGCACCGCCGGGACCCACCCGGACTTCCCGGTCCGGTGGTTGTCGAACCGGACCGCGTACACATCTGTCCGCGCCGCGAACAGCGCGCCGAAGAACGCCACCTTGTCGTCCTCCGCCGACCTGTGATGCACGAGTCCGGGAGGGGCCTCGAAGTAGGCGGCCTGCGCGGGGCCGGGCGGAGCAGCTTGCTGCGGGCTGAGCCTGAGCAGCTTGAGCAGCCGGGCATTCTCCGCCCGCAACCGCGCGAGCTCAGCCTCAACCGCCGTCGGGATCTCAGCCACGCAGATAAGCTATCCGCGCACGATCATTGGCTGGGCGGCTTCGGCATGGGTTAATGATTCGGAGCAGCGCATGCGGGCGAACGTCAGTCGTGCTCAGGCAATGCCAAGGCCTGTGCCGGATCGTTCGAACCCAACACCTGCCACCACCAGCGGAAACGGCCCGTGGTCTGGGCATGCCATGGCTCGCGGGCCGCCATGCTGTTGGGGACAGCCATCCTGCAAAGGACACCACCGGCCGGATCACAGCCAATGGAGCGGTCATGGGGTACATCTGCCCGGACTGCGGCGAAGGTCTTCCCGAGGACACCGCTTGCCCGTGCACGATGGCGGGCGGCGACTTCAACGATGAAGACGACCTGGCGGTGAGCCGCGGGCCGCTCACCGCCGAGATCGCTAGCATCCGGTCACCTGTCCGCCGATTTCTCGGCGAGTGGTTCACCAGCGGCCTGCGCGACTTGCAGCGCCGTTACCGTGAAGCGGCCCCTTCCCTGGCGGTCGGGCGTGGACCGGGCCGACGCAGACCCCGGGACCGTGGGCACAGCCGCCGACTGGCTTCTGCGGTTCCTCGTGCACCCGCAACCAGATCGGCATCTGGCGATGCTGGGCGTCATGCGATGCGCGAGAGCGAAGATCAACCTGCTAACCGCGTTCGCCGAGATCGCTGAAAGCCTCGGCTCGTCCCGGTCGTCGATAGCCGCGGACTTCAAGGCGCTGGCTGGCGCAGCCCCGGGCAACGTGAAGTCACCTTCACCGGCCCGCTGCCTGGTAACGCAGCCGCGCCGTAGCATCTGGCCCGGTGCTGCTGGGCACTCGCTCTTCTCACCGAAGGATGGCGTGGCGGCCCGATAGCCGCGGCCATGGGACCGCTCGGGCAGTTCCGGGGCCACAGCCGCGTCTGCGGTAGCGCCGGGCGAGCAACTCTGCTGGTCAGAGCCGCGGACGAGATTCTCGGCATGCACACCTGCCGCAGGTCCTTGCGGGGCCGCCGGCGCTGCCCGTACTCGTCGCGGATGTTGCGGACCATGACTCCACCCTCTCCTCACGCCGCGACAGCCGTGGCCACGTGGCGACCCGTGTGATCAGGAGGAACACGAACCGCAGACACATGGCCGGCGACTATCACGACTGGACGGCTGGAGGCAACCCTGCTGGTCAGAGCCATGGACGAGATTCCCGGTACGCACAGGTCATCAGCAGGTAGTGAGGCGGAAGAGCACAAGGTGGCGACGGTTCTGAAACCACTGTGATCCGCTTTTTACCGAAGATCACGAAAAGACTATGAGATTGCCGCGGCCGTAGGCATTCGCCAATTCTGGTTCTACTTTTTGCGCCTTTACTAGGCGATGTGTAAGCGTCTTTTCCCTAGCTTCATCAAAGCTGCCGAGCAGGATTAGATCATTACGGCAGTTGAGTGGTCCTGTGATGGTCGTGAATTCCCCATTGACCAGTCTCCCGGCGATAGAGAACTTAACTGCCTTGGCGGATGCGGCGTCCGGGTTCTGTGCGAGAATCTCGGCCGCCGTGTTCATATCAAAGTATGCGATCGTCAGGATGGGTGTGGCAATACCCGCCGTCGCGATCGCTGCTGTGGCCAAAGGGTGCGTCATGGCGCTATGTGTAACCGCTCCCAGGGCCGTCTTGGCCGCAGCAGCCTCAGCCACATTGTGTGCTATCCAGGCGTGCCCGATGGCGTGCCCGGCCACGACTATCCCTTTAACGGCCAAGCCTCCTAGGATAAAGATACCTTTGTGTAGCATTTCGACGACCTCCAGGAATAGCTAGTTCGGTGACTCGCAGTCAGGATCTCGCCGCAGCTCCCGCCGTCAATTGAGACGCCGCCGACTCTGCGGGCTTCCTCGAGTTCGTTCCAGGTATCCCAAGCCCGCGGGTTGCCCATGATGATCACGCCGACGCCATGCACGCGCCTCACATGGCGCGGATAGGTCTGCTTGCGGGCATCAGGTTACGGTGCCAGCGCTGCAGGGTCGCCGGGGTCACGAAGAAGACGCTCCGCGAAGGGCGCGGCAGCAGCCGCGGCAGCGCAGCCAGCAGCACCCGGTCCCCATCGTGGAGGTCTGGCCGGTTCACCTGACGGCGTAGCACGGCGACCTGGTGGCGCAGCGCGGGGATCTCGGTCTCCCCGGCGCGTTCACCGCGCCCGGGCACGACGATGAGCTGGAAGATACGGCGGAGGACGAGGTACGGCAAGGACCAGAACACCAACAGCGAGGATGCCCTCTAACCGAGGATGCTCAAGCCATGAACGCGCAGGTCAACAGCATCGACCCGGGTTTCCCCACCCCACAGGCCGGGCCGGCGTCCTCGTGCCGCTCATCGTGGCCTCGTACACGGCGGCCATCACCTGCGCATAGCGGCGGGGGTACTGCCCCGCCGCTGCCGCAGGCTCAGGTGCGGACGACCGATTCATCGCCCGCATTGTGCCCCACATCACATTCTCACATTCAAGTACGAGGGCGCGTTCAGCACCGGCACGCCGCCCGCATCAGGCGGCGCCGATCGCTTCCTTGATGGCGGCGATCACCGCCTGAGGCTTCTCCGCGTGCGCCATGTGTCCGGCTCCGTCAACGATGTGGACAGTCGCCTTGCCCTCCAGCGAACCCGCGTTGCTCGCTGGAACGACCTTGTCCTCCGCACCCCAGACGGCGACCGTCTTGCCTCCGAAGGACGCCTGCTCGGCGGTCACGTCGACGGCGGACCTCTCGCCGTCCAGGAGCGCGGCCACTATCAAGGCGAGCGCGGCATCGACGCCGTCGAGACGCTTGTACTTCAGGAGGTCGTCGATGAGCTGCCGATTGACCAGCGATTGGTCAGCGAACAGCTGCTGCAGATGCGGCTTGAGCTCGCGACGCGTCTCCGCCTCCGCGAACCCCCGGATGTAGCCCGCATTGATGTCCGGACCGTAGCCGGCCGGGGAGATGAGCGTGAGCGAGGCGACCTTGCCCAGGGTCGCGGGATCGGCTGCCGCCACGGTGGCGACCGCCCCGCCCACCGAATGCCCGACCAGGTGCACCCTCGGCAGCCCCAGCTCGTTCACGAATCCGACGAGGCTCGACGCAAGCGTGGCCACCGACCCGTCGCCGACGTCCTTCGACGAGGCCCCGTGCCCCGGCAGATCCAGCGCATAGGTGGCCCGGTCGGCGGAGATCGGCTCCTGTACGAACAACCACGAGTTCTTGTCACCGCCGTAGCCGTGCACGAACACCACTGGGGTGGCCTCGGATTCGGTGTCCCCGAGCACTGCATACGAGATCGAGCGTCCGTCGACGTGGACCTCGGCCACCTTCGGACCGGACTCGTCCTCGATGGCCCCGGAGGCGAGCTGCTCCTTCGCCGCCGCGACCACCGCGTCGATCTCCTCCTGAGGCACGTCGGCCGGGGCCACGACCGCGATCGTGCCGCCGACCGGGACGTCGACCATGGCCTCCACGACCAGCGCCCGGACAACGCCGGACCACGCCGACTCGAGCGTACCGGCGATCTTGTCGGTGTCGATGTCGGCGACGTCCTGCCCCTTCTCGAGTTCGTCACCCTCGGAAACAAGCCATTCGGTGACCTTGCCCGACTCCATGGACAGGCCCCACTTGGGCATGGTCACCCGTTGAATCTGGTCGTTGGTCATCGCGAACTCACTTGCTCCATTCGGTCACTGTTTTGACCGCGTTGACGATGTCCTGCGCCGACGGGATGTAGAGATCCTCCAGCGAACCCGCGAACGGAACCGGAACGTGCGGGGGGCTGACCATCTTGACGGGTGCCTTCAGATCGCCGAACGCCTCGGAGACGACTTGAGCGGAGATGTCGGTGGCGATGTTGCAGCGTGGGCTCGCCTCGTCCACCACTACGAGCCGGCCGGTGTTCTCCACCGATTCGAGGATGGCGTCGAGGTCCAGCGGGCTGACCGTGCGGGGGTCGATGATCTCGATGCTGATGCCGGAGCCCTCGAGTTTCTTGGCGGCCTCCTCCGCCATCGATACCATCCGCCCGATCGCGACGACGGTGACGTTGTCACCCTCGCGTACGATGTTGGCCTCACCGAATGGGATCGCGTAACTCTCCTCCGGTACCTCACCGATGACGTCGTACATCGCCTTGTGCTCGCAGAAGATCACCGGATCGTTGTCGCGGATCGACTGGGCCAGCAGCCCCTTGACCTCGTACGGGCTGGACGGGATCACGACCTTGAGTCCTGGGATGTGGGTGAACAGCGGGTAGAGCGCCTGCGAGTGCTGGGCGGCGGCGCGCAGTCCGGCCCCGTACATCGCGCGGATGGTCACCGGGGTGACCGCCTTGCCCCCGAACATGTACCGGAACTTCGCGGCCTGGTTCATGATCTGGTCCAGACACACGCCGGCGAAGTCGATGAACATCAGCTCGGCCACGGGGCGCAGGCCACGGGTGGCAGCGCCGACGGCGGCGCCGATATAGCCGGACTCGGTGATGGGCGTGTCCAGCACCCGGCCGGGGAACTTGCCGTACAGGCCCTTCGTCACACCGAGAACGCCGCCCCAGGCATCGTCCTCGCCCTGTCCCCCGGCGCCGCCGGCCACGTCCTCACCCATGATGATGACCGTGGAGTCGCGCTCCATCTCCTGCGCGAGCGCCTCGTTGACGGCCTCGCGGTAACTGATCTTTCGGGATGCCATTTCAGTAGTTCTCCTTCTCGAATCAGCCCGCGGGTCAGTACTTGACGTAGACGTCGGTGACCAGGTCCTCGGGGCCGGGGACCGGGGCGGCCTTCGCCTCCGTCACCGCCTCCTCGATCAGCTGCGCCACCTGCGCGTCGACCTCGTCGAGCTGCGCATCGGTCAGGCGACCCGAGTCGGCGACCCGCTTACGGAAGCGCTTGAGGCAGTCCAAGTTCTCTTTGGCGTTCTGGATTTCGTCCTTGCCGCGGTACGTCTGCTGGTCGCCCTCAAAGTGGCCGTAGTACCGGGTGAACTTCACCTCGAGGAGGGTGGGGCCGCCGCCCTCACGGGCGCGTCTGATCGCCTCGCCGGCCACCTCGTAGACGGCGAAGACGTCGAAGCCGTCGACGATCACCCCCGGCATGCCGAACCCGGCCGCGCGGTCGGCGATGTTGTCCGCCGACACCGACCAGGTCGACGCGGCTGCCTCCCCGTAGCCGTTGTTCTCGGCGACGAAGACCGCGGGAAGGTTCCACACCGAGGCCAGGTTCAGCGCCTCCATCGTGGTGCCCTGGTTGGAGGCGCCGTCACCGAAGAAGGCCACGCCGACGCCGCCGTCGCCCTTGATCTTCGCGGCGAGCGCGGTCCCGCAGATCAGCGGCGGCCCACCGCCGACGATGCCGTTGGCGCCGAGCATGCCCTTGGACAGGTCCGCGATGTGCATCGAGCCGCCCTTGCCGTGGCAGGAGCCGGTCGTCTTGCCGAGGATCTCGGCCATCATCGGCTTGATGTCGACGCCCTTGGCGATGCAGTGCCCGTGCCCGCGGTGGGTGGAGGCGATGGTGTCGCGGTCCTGATCGAGGTGGGCGCACACACCCGTGGCCGACGCCTCTTCCCCGGCATACAGGTGGACGAATCCGGGGATGTCGCCGGTGGCGAACTCCTCGTGCACCCGGTCTTCGAATGCTCGGATCGAACGCATCGTCCGGTAGACATCGAGCAGTTGGGCCTCGCTCAGCGCCGATGCGTCGGGCGCATCCGAGCCGAGGGTGGACAGTGTTTGCGTCATCCGGACTCCTTGTTTTCCAGGTTCAGCCGAGGACTGAGGATCTGTGGCCGGTCATGGGGAAACTCGCGTGGTGGGCCACGCTGGCGCGGAGGCGGCGAGCACGGCCGGAACGTCGATGACGCGGGGGCCGTCCTGCGCGAGGGTGACGGTGACGGCGTCGTCCGGGCCGAACTCCACCTCCCGCTCACCGTCGAGGGCGATGGTCCCCCGATCCAGTTCGACCGGATGAGGCACATTCAGCTGGAGTTCGGTGGAACCGAGCACACCCACCGACTCCAGCAGTCCGGGGGCGAGCGGGGCCAGGACCGTGTGCGCGGCGACCGAGGGATCAGCGAGACGCACCGCCACCCCACGCGGTTCGTGGCGCCCCGTCGGCCTGAGCCGGCCCGCGATGGACGCCAGGCCGATGGAGTGCGGCTCTGCGAAGGTGCAGTACAACTCGCGGAGCGAATCCGCCTTCCACAGTGCCCGCGCACCGATCTCACCCAGGGTGTTGACGCACACGTCGACCAGCGCCACCTCGTGCTGCACGCCGCCGTTCGCCCGGGTGACCTCCACGTGCAGCAGCTTGGCGTGTGCGGTGGGTTCCGGTGCAAGCCCGGTGGCGATCATCCCCAGTGCCATCCCGGCGACCGTGGCCTCGATCATCACCGGGAACGCGTTGTTGGTACCGGTGCTCAGCGCGAGCATGGGGGTATCGCCTAGCCCGGGCACGGCAGCGCGCATCGTTCCGTCGCCACCGAGCAAGACCACAGCGGCCGAACACTGACCCGCCATCGTCTCCGCGAAGGCGGTGGTATCGGTCGCGGTACCGGTGGGCCGCTCCAGCGTCAGGAACTCGACCTTCGGCCAACGGACGTGCGCAGTCGACCGTGCACCGGACATTCGCTTGATCTCGCGGTGCACGCCCGCGGCGATTCCGAAGGTATCGGTTGACAGGAGCACACGCTCGACCCCGAGCGTCCCCACAGTGCGCAGGATCCGCAGGACCATGCTGGCCTTCTCGGTGTTGGGGAACACCGATGCCTGCGAGATGATCCGTCGAATATCCCTCCCGGACATGGGATTCGGGATGATTCCGATAGCGCTGCCCTCAACCACGGGGAACGGATCCGGCCAGCGAGAACTCATCTCGCTCATCGTTCACCACCTCCGGCTGAGGCCGGATTGATCCATTTCATAGGCTATGTCTTACGTGAGTGAGGCAACAGTGTCCCGCGAGGAAAACATTCAGGTGCGCTGTCCTGATCGCTGCGAAGGCTGCCGTCGAGCAGGCGGCCGGGGCCGCGCGGGAACCCGCGCAGGCACAGGTTGCCGAGGCCGAGCGGGCCGCTGAGGGGCTCACCCGCCTCCCAGGCGTGATCCTGTCCCGCTCGAAAATAGGAATTCGGGTGCTGGCCTGCGGTTTGTCGGGGCGTCAGGCGGCGTGCACCACCCAATCGAGTACTCGAGCGGCACAGGTCCGCTAGGTCCGGCCCACAGCCGCGTGGTCTCGCTGGTGGTAGCCAGGATGGTCCCGTCCGGGCTGAACGCCACCCCCGCACCACACCGGTGCGCCGGTGTGGTGCGCATCGGCACACGTTAGTGGCCCCATCCCACAACCGGGCAGCCTGCTCCTCGCTGGCAGTGGTGAGCAGGGTCCTGTCCGAGCTGAATGCTATCCCGGCCACCCAGGCCGCAACCAGACGAGTACATCCGCCTGGACCCATACCTGTATCTGGGGCATGAGAGTAAGTGCAATGAGGGTTATGCAAAACTCTCTTTGAAGAAGTAGAGTCCGATTGCGGCGCGGAATGATGAACTAAAGGTCTTCAGCGGCCGACGGTAGTCGGTGAAGAGAATCCGCCATGTCTTCAAGTTAGCGATGGCTCGCTCTACCGGCGCACGGAAGGAACTCACCTGATTGTTCCACTCGTGCTCCCATTG
>Ga0187879_10001418_pt1 | contig 16427 bp, 13 predicted proteins | sample June2016WEW_19_1_FD_132423 | JGI IMG/M metagenome (GOLD analysis project Ga0187879, IMG submission 132423) | Peatland microbial communities from SPRUCE experiment site at the Marcell Experimental Forest, Minnesota, USA - June2016WEW_19_10 | ecosystem: Environmental > Terrestrial > Soil >... | reverse complement strand
GGCGGGCCGCCGGGTTCTTGATGTTCTGCGCCTCGTCACAGACCACCCTGGACCACCGGATGGCCGCGAGCTGGCCGGCGTCGCGGGCCGCGATGGCATAGGTGGTGATTACCAGATCGGCGGCGGCGAGGCCTTCGGTGAGCTCGGCCCCGGACAGCCGTCCCGCCCCGTGATGCACGTGCACGTTGAGGCCGGGGGTGAACCGCTCCGCCTCCCGCTGCCAGTTGCCCGCCAGCGACATCGGGCAGACCAGGAGCGTGGGCCCGGGCCCCGGCGCGCTGGAACCCGCGTCGCCGGGCGCCGGGCGGAGTTCCCGCTCGTGGGCCAGCAGCGACAGCAGCTCGACCGTCTTGCCGAGTCCCATGTCGTCGGCCAGGATCAGGCCCACGCCTAGCCCGCCGAGAAAGGCCATCCACGCCAGGCCGCGTTCCTGGTAAGGCCGCAGCGTGCCGGTGAACGCCGCGGGGGTGGGTACCGGGGCCAGCCGCCGGTCGGCCTGACCTGACAGCAGGTCAGCGAGCCAGCCGTCAACCTCCACTGCGACGACTGGCAGGTCATCCTCGCCGCGCAGCCCGGCCAGCAGCGCGTCGCCAGCTTGCATGGTCCCTGCGGTGCTGCGCTCAAGGAACCTCAGCGCCGCCTGCAGGTGCCGTTCGTCCAGCTCCACCCACTGCCCGCGGACCCGGACGAGAGGGATCTTGAGCCTGGCCAGCTCCGCGAGCTCGTCAGGGTCCAGTGCCTCGTCACCTACCGCCAGCTCGTAACGGAAGTCGACGAGGTCGCTCAGGCCGAACTTCGGTTCGGCGGCGGCGCCGCTCTGAGTGCCTCTGGACCGGGCCGTGAGCTTGAGCCCCAGCCGCGCCTTGCGCGCCCAATCCGGCAGCAGGACGCCGAAGCCGGCGCCGGACAGCAGCGGCGCGGTCTGGCTGAGGAAGCTGAATGCACCGGCGGTGTCCAGGGTGACCAACTCGGGAGCCGGGGTGCGCAACTCGGTGTCAAGCTCGGGGAAGAGCCTCGCCGCGGCACCGAGGCCTGCCAGCAGTTCCTCCTCCGGATGCCCGATCCCGCCGATCTGCCAGCCGACGTTGCCAGCCCAGACATCGCTGGCCGACATGATCAGACTGGGATCGTCGGTGGACTGCAGCGAGAACTCGACCCGCCAGATCGCTCCCGCTGGCTGGCCCGGGTCGCCTGCCTGCCCCGGGTCGCCAGCCTGCGGGCTGGCTAGCTCCGGCTCGGTCAGCCGGAAGCAGGTACGGACCGGCCCGGCCGGAATCTGGGCTGCGTCTCGCCAGACTGCCAGCTGAGCGCCGAGGTCCGCTGCCTCGGCCTCCTGAGCCAGCGTCAGCTCGCCGATCCTGGCGTCGGGAGCGGTCAAGGCCGCCAGCCACCGGTCGGCCACCTTGGCGCCTGCCCGGCCACGGCCGCGCCCCGGCCGCAGCGCAAGCCCCGCGAGGCGCACCCGCGCGGCGGCGTCCGAAAGCGAGTCGAGCGCGTCGGTGAGCAGCCGGGCGGGCGGCTCGCCAGCGGCGCTGGTGGCCCGGCACAGCGGCGGCATCGCCGCGGCCAGGTCAGCCGCTCGCTGCGCGTCGGTCCCGGTAAGCACTGGCCGCCACCTCGCTGCCCAGCCCTCATCGGAGTCGGTGAGCTGCGGAAGCACCCGGCCACGGGCCGCCAGATCCTCGGCCATCCGGGCCAGCGCGGCGAGGTAAAGTACCGAGCCTGCCACGGCGGGCCTGCCCGCGTCGCCGGCTGGATCGCCCCGCGCCGGATCGGCCCGCACCGGATCGCCCCGCGCTGGGTCGCTCAGGACCGGGGCACTCAGCGCTGGGTCGCTCAGGACCGGGGCGCCTAGGGCCGAGTCGCCTAGGGCCGAGTCGCCTAGGGCCGAGTCGCTTAGGGCGGTGAGGAGGCTGAGCGCGGGGCCTGGCTCCAGGGTAAGCGCGGGTATCCGCCAGGCGGCCAGCACCGGCCGCCTGCTGCCCGGTCGCTGTCCGCCGTCACGATCACCGGCCTGATCACCGGCCGGTGGCCGGATCAACTCAGGCGAGGCTTCCGGGCCCGCCGCCGTCGATGGCAGGAACAGCGTCAGCTCGTCCTCCACCGCCTTGCGGGCCAGATCGGCGACCGGATCAGGCAACTCCGCCAGGGCATCGGCAAGCACGGACACATCGCACGCGAATGGGTGCGGCCGCGGAGCGCGCGACGGCCGGCCAGGCCGCGGGGGGGATCCAGCTGGGCGCCCGGAATCCTCCGCCCACAGCCAGAGCGCGCCGTATACCCAGATCCCGTGCATCACGAGCATTAACCAGCGCTCCCCACGGCGACCGTACGCCCTGGCGCGCCGTCACCAGCTCAGCCGCCTGTGCAGCACGCTAGCGCGCGGACCGCCTGGAGCGCGGCTAAACCACGCCGTGTCAGCCGGACTGTCGCAAATCCCGGGCCGCCGTGCTGACGTTCCCTGGCCGACTCGGATCCTCCACCAGCGCAGCCGAGGCTTCCTCCTGTTCCTCGCGCGCTTCTTCCTCGCGCGCTGCGTCGGACACCTTACGCAGATGCTTGGACATCGAGCGGAACAAGAAGAACAGCGCCAGTCCCATCCCGGCCACGACAAGGAAACCGAGCGTGCCCGGCGCGACATCGTTGCTCGACGCTGCGAGCACGATCACAAGCTCACCTTCTCCCGGATTCCCGCGAAAAGATCGTCCTCCGGCATCTCAGTATTCACCAGAGACCTGGCCAGGTGGAAATCCTCGGTTGGCCACGCGGCCCGCTGCACGTCGACCGGGCAAGCGAACCAGGAGCTGTCCGGGTCTATCTGGGTGGCATGCGCGAGCAGCGCCCGATCCCGGATCTCGAAGAAATCACCGCACGGTACCCTCGTCGTGATCTCAAGCTCTGCCCGGCGCGGGTCCTCATCGTCCCAGCTGGCCATCCGCTCCGCGTACGGCGATTCGAGGCCGCGCCGTTCCATCTCATGGTGCAGGGCAATGAAGCGGGCCCGGTGGAAGCTGGCGAAGTAGTACAGCTTGAGTGGCTGCCAGGGCTCCCCGCGATCTGAGTCGCTGCCGGGGTCGGCCGCCGCCTCGAACGCTGCCACGCAGACCTCATGAGTCTTGACGTGATCCGGGTGCGGATAGCCGCCGCGCTCATCGTAGGTGAGGATCACGTGCGGCCGGAACTCCCGGATCGCTTTGACCAGCGGCCGGACCGCGTTATGCAGTGGCTCGAGGGCGAAGCACCCCTCGGGCAGCGGCGGCAGCGGATCGCCTTCAGGCAGCCCGGAATCAATGAATCCGAGGAACTGCTGCTGGACCCCAAGGATCTCGCGTGCCCTGGCCATCTCGGCTCGGCGGACCGCTGGCAGGCTGGCCCGGATCTCGGGCCGATCCATCGCCTTGTTGAGGATGTCGCCGCGTTCGCCGCCAGTTAGGGTACATACCAGGACTTCAGCGCCCTCCCGCGCATAACGGGCCATCGTCGCTGCGCCCTTGCTCGACTCATCATCCGGATGAGCGTGCACGGCCATCAGCCGCAGCGGAGCGGCTGCGGACTGGCTGACGCCAGTCGCTGCGGACTGGCTGACGCCAGCTGCATCAGAGGTTACGGCAGCCAAAAAAGGGCCTTTCATACCTCAGCGGACGGGTAAGCCCGGCATGACCCAATCGCCATCACCAGGCTCAGCGCGCCTCCGATGGCGACGCTGAGAGATTATTGTGTAGCACAACAAGTACTCCCGGGTAAGGCATTCCCCGCCCGGCCGGAGGGCGGCTAGCAGGCCTAGGACTCCGGTGGGCCATTGACACGCGCCGGTTAGTCACCGAGCCTTGTTAGCCTCAAGGGATTACCCCCAAGGGCCAGCCTGGCCCGGCGGAGATCATTTCCGCATCCCACGCAAGGAGTTCCCGTGACCGATACCCGCGACGATACCGTCACCTGGCTCACCCAGGAGGCGTACGACCGTCTCAAGTCAGAGCTCGACCAGCTCTCGGGTACAGGCCGCATCGAGATCGCGAAGAAGATCGAGGCGGCCAGGGCAGAAGGTGACCTGCGCGAGAACGGCGGCTACCACGCGGCCAAGGACGAGCAGGGCCAGATGGAGGGCCGCATCCGCCAGATCACCTACATCCTGGAGAATTCCCGGGTGGGCGAGCCCCCTCGCACCGATGGCGTGGTCGGCCCCGGCATGACTGTCACGGTCCGGTTCACTCGCGACGAGGATGAGGTCACCTTCCTGCTCGCTTCCCGCGAGGAGAGCGGCGCGCCCATCGACGTGTACTCGCCAAGATCGCCCCTGGGCAGCGCTATCTCGGGGAAGAAGGTCGGGGAGACCGCGACCTACACGCTGCCTAACGGCCGCGCGTCCACCGTCGAGATCCTCGAAGCGGTCCCGTACGGAGGAATGTAACCGCAGCACCGACGCCGCCGCCGCGACTGCGGCTGCCGACGGCCGGACTTGACCGGGCCCACCTCGGCAGTAGCCGCCACCGCGGCGGCGGCGTTTCTGGTGGCCGACAATCACCCGTGCGCTGCCGCAGATGCGCGCCGTTGGCACTGAACCCGGGATCGTCAGCGCTGAGCCCGGGATCGTCGGCACTGAAGCCGGGATCGTCAGTGCTGAAGCGCCGGAGTAGCCGCCTAGTGCCGACGTCCTGCTGCCGCCACCGCCCGGACCAACGGCAGCACGCGGTAGCCGACCGGTGTCGCGAGCGCGATCACCGTCGAGGCCCGGACCACGCCGGTTACGTCCACGATCGAGTCGATGACCCGTTGCAGATCCGAATTGGTCCGCGCCACCACCCGGCAGAGCATGTCCCCCGCACCGGTAATCGTGTGCGCCTCAAGCACCTCGGCGATCATGGCCAGCCGGGCCGCTACCTGATCGTGGCCGCCGGCCTGGCGGATCTCGAGCGTCACGAACGCGGTGACCCCGTGCCCGAGCGCGGCCGGGTCAATGTCGGGACCGTATCCGGTAATGACCCCGCGCGCCTGCAGCCGGTCGAGCCGGGCCTGCACAGTGCCGCGCGCCACGCCCAGCCGCCTGGATGCCTCCAGCATGCCCGCCCGTGGCTCCGTAGCGAAAAGCTCGATCAGCCGGTGGTCAAGCTCGTCGATCACTCCGCGCTCCTCCCGCAGCACACTGCACAGTTCTTCCAGCTGTACCGCAGCTCAACTATACAAAGTGACTATCGATGCACTTCAGGGCTTGCACATCTGGTGCGCCTACCCGATGCTGCGAAAAGTGCCGTTACCTGGAAAGGGCCGTGAGATGTCAGCCAACAGTGCGCCTCGTACCGCAGGACAGCCTGACGAGTTCCCGGTCATCGGCATGGACGCAGTGGTTTTCGCGGTCGGCAATGCCAGGCAGGCCGCGCACTTTTACGCCACCGCGTTCGGCATGCGGTGCGTCGCCTATCGAGGGCCGGAGACCGGCTACCGGGACGAGGCCGCGTACGTGCTGGAGTCCGGCACTGCCCGGCTGGTGCTGCGCGGGCCGGTCAAGGGCGGCACGGCCCTCGGCGCCCACGTCGCCGAGCACGGCGACGGCGTTGTCGACCTGGCGATCACCGTGCCATCGGCCGAGGCCGCGTATGAGTACGCAATCGCGCACGGGGCGATCGGGCTTGCTGAGCCCGAGGTCGCCGAGGACGCGAGCGGGAAGGTCGTCCTCGCGGCCGTGGCCACCTTTGGCGACACCAGGCACACGCTGGTGCAGCGATCCGAGTACACCGGACCGTACCTGCCTGGTTACGTGGCGGCCGATCCGCTCGTCACCCCGCCTGCCCGGCCGTACTTCACTGAGATCGACCACTGCGTAGGCAACGTCGAACTCGGCAAGATGGACGAGTGGGTCGACTTCTACCACCACATCATGGGGTTCACCAACATGAAGGAGTTCGTCGGCGACGACATCGCCACCGAGTACTCCGCCCTGATGAGCAAGGTGGTCGCCGACGGCAGCAGGAAGGTGAAGTTCCCGCTCAATGAGCCGGCCGCCGGCCAGCGGAAGTCGCAGATCGACGAGTACCTCGAGTACTACGCCGGCCCTGGAGTCCAGCACATAGCGCTTGCGACCGATGACATTGTCGCCGCCGTCCGGGCGATGCGCGCCAGCGGATGCGACTTCCTCGAAACCCCCGACAGCTACTACGACACGCTGGGTGAGTGGGTCGGCGATACCCGGGTGCCGCTCGATGAGCTGCGCCGACTCAATATCCTTGCCGACCGGGACGAGGACGGCTACCTGCTGCAGATCTTCACCCGGCCCGTCCAGGACCGGCCCACCGTATTCTTCGAGCTCATCGAGCGCCACGGTTCGCAGGGCTTCGGCAAGGGCAATTTCAAGGCACTCTTCGAGGCGATCGAGCGGGAGCAGGAGCGCCGCGGCAATCTCTGATCGCCTGCGCTGGGCGTCACGTCACATCGCCTCGCGTCATCACCCCGCGCCGGCCTGACCGCGCGTCCCCGGTCGGCTCAGCCGCCCGGCCAGTAGCGGTCCGCAGCGAATATGAGCGCGCCGGCGCCGACGAGGCCGGCGCTCTGGCCGAGGGCCGCGGGAACCACCCTGACCTTTCGCGCGAAGCCGAGTCTGGTGTGCGCCCGCAGCGCCTCCTCAAGCGGGTCGAACAGCAGCGCACCCGCCTGGGACAGCCCGCCCCCGATCGAGACGACCTCCAGATCGCACAGGCAGGTCGCGGACGCGATGGCGATACCGAGGGCCCGGCCTGCCCGACGCATCGCGGCCTGGCCGACGGGGTGACCGGCCGCGCCGTCGGCCGCGAGATCCTTCGCCGTGGAGCCCGGCCAGCCCTGGCCCTGCGCCCAGCTGACCAGCGAGGGCCCGCGCGCGATCACCTCCAGGCAGCCCCGTCCGCCGCAGCCGCACAGCGGCCCGGTGTCCGGATCGACCACGACATGCCCAATGTGCCCGGCGTTACCCGAAGCCCCCTCGATCAGCTTGCCGTCAAGCACGAGCCCGCCGCCGACACCGGTGGAGACGACCATGCCGAGCATGTTGCTCACGCCCCGGCCCGCACCTCGCCAGTGCTCGCCGATGGCCATGGTGATCGCGTCGTTATGGACCCGGACCGGGATGCCATCGAAACGCTCCTGCAGCATGGCGCGCAGCGGGAAGGATCGCCAGGCCGCGATGTTCAGCGGTGACACCACGCCTTCCGGCCATTGCATTGGCCCGCCGCAGCCGCAGCCAACTCCGGCAAGCTCAGCCGGGCTCCTGATCCGGCCCGTTTCGAGCACTCGCGTGAGCAGCGCGCCCAGAGTGCGCCACAGGTGCTCCGCATCCACGTCACGCGGGGTGGGCGTCTGCGACCAGGTGATCAGCCGGCCGCCCGGTTCCGCTACCCCAGCGGCGATCTTGGTGCCGCCGATATCGATCACCAGCGCCGGGCCTGACCCGTCCATGCTCAGCCTCCCAAGATGCGGATCAAGCCAACATGCACATAGTGTCGAACGGTGCAGCCCTTCAGCCAGCCCCAGTCGGCAGCCCCAGGATCAGCCCTCCCACCGGACCGGACACTAGCCCAGCTCCGCGCGAGCGGGCACCAGTACCTGACCGTAAAGCAGGAGATACGGCGTAATCTCCTGGCCCGCATGCGGGCCGGCGAGGACGCCTTCCCCGGGATCATCGGGTTCGGGCAGACGGTGCTACCGCAGCTGGAACGCGCCATCATAGCCGGGCACGATGTCATCTTGCTCGGCGAGCGCGGCCAGGGCAAGACCCGGCTGATCCGCACGCTCACCGGCCTGCTCGACGAGTGGACGCCCGCCGTCGCGGGCTGCGAGATCAATGATCACCCGTACGAGCCGGTGTGCGCGCGCTGCCGCCGCCTGAGTTCCGAGCTGGAGGAAGATCTGCCGGTCACCTGGCGGCCGCGCGGCGACCGCTACGGCGAGAAGCTCGCCACGCCGGACACCAGCGTGGGCGACCTGATCGGCGACATCGACCCGGTGAAGGTCGCCGAGGGCCGCACGCTCGGCGACCCCGAGACCATTCACTTCGGCCTGGTGCCGCGGACCAACCGGGGCATCTTCTGCCTGAACGAGCTTCCTGACCTTGCCGAACGGATCCAGGTCGCACTGCTCAACGTGCTGGAGGAGCGGGACATCGGAGTCCGCGGCTACGCGCTGCGGCTACCGCTTGACCTGGTGCTCGTCGCCAGCGCCAACCCCGAGGACTACACCAACCGGGGCCGGATCATCACTCCCCTCAAGGACAGGTTCGGCGCCGAGATCCGCACCCACTACCCGACCTCGCTCGATTCCGAGCTGGCGCTGATCCGGCAGGAATCCAGAATCGCCTGGGACGGTCTTGAGCCAGACGCCGTGCTGCCCGAGCACCTGATCCAGGTGATCGCGAGGTTCACCAGGCTGGTCCGCGCGTCGCCGGCGGTAGATGCCAGATCCGGTGTCTCGGCCCGGTTCGCGATCGCGGCCGCCGAGGCGGTGGCGGCTTCTGCGGTCCGGCGCGCGGCCATCACCGGTGAGGAGCAGCCGGTGGCACGGGTGTGTGACCTGCCCGCCATCGTGAGCACCCTGCGCGGCAAGGTCGAGTTCGAGGTCAGCGAGGAGGGCAGGGAGCAGGAGGTGCTTGATCACCTGCTCCGGCGGGCGATCGCGGAGACCTTCAGGGCCAGCCTGGGCAACGCCGATCTGAGCGGCCTGCTGGCCAAGTTCGAAGAGGGCGGCAATGTCGAGTCTGGCGACCTCGTTCCCGCAGCCGACCTGCTGCGCAGGATCGGTGATGTCCCCGGGCTCGCCAAGATCATGGGCCGGCTGCACATGGCCGGAGGTGAGTCATTCGGGCAGGCCGCGGCTGCGCTGGAGTTCGCTCTCGAAGGCCTGTACCTGACTCGGCGGCTATCCAAGGATGTGGTCGATGGTGGCGCGATCTACCGCACCTGAGACCTGGTCACGTGCAGCGCGCGACTAACGGGCCGGCCTGCGCGGCGGGGCGGCGCAGGCAGCAGGGAGGCGAGCGCAGGTGAGCGGTTACCGCTACGGCCGGTACCGGGACGGGCCCGACCCGCTCGAGCCGCCTTACGACGTCCGCGGGGCGATCGACCAGCTCGGCGAGTCAGTACTAGCCGGGTCCGATCCCCGCGAAGCGCTGCGCGACCTGCTGCGCAAGGGCATGTCCGGTCATCAGGGCCTGGACGATCTGCTCCGGCGGGTCCGCCAGCAGCAGCGCGCGATCCGCGGCCGGGGCCGGCTGGACGGCATCCTGGAGGAGGCCAGGGCACTGCTCGACACCGCGATCGGCCAGGAGCGTGCCGAGCTCTTCCCCGACCCCGCCGACGAGGCACGGCTGCGTGAGGCCGAGCTCGATGCGCTGCCCTCGGACACGGCCCAGGCCATCCGGCAGCTGGCTGATTACCAGTGGCAATCCGGCGCGGCTGCCGAAACCTTCGACCGGCTCAGGGACCTGCTCCGCCGTGAGGTGCTGGACAGCCAGTTCCGCGGCATGAAGCAGACCCTGGGAGATCCAGATCCTGAGGCCATGCAGCGGGTAAAGGACATGATGGCCGCGTTGACGGCGATGCTGGAGGCCGACGCCGAGGGCCGCCATACCCAGCAGGACTTCGATGACTTCATGGAACGCTACGGCGACTTCTTCCCGGACGCCCCGCGTGATCTCGAAGAGATCGTCGACTCGCTCGTCCGCCGGATGTCAGCGGCGCAGCGGCTCCTCGACTCGCTCACCGATGCCCAGCGGGACGAGCTGGCCGGGCTGATGTCGCAGACGCTGGAGGACGCCGGCCTCGCCGCGGAGATGGCCAGGCTGGCCGACGCGCTGCGGGCCCGCCGGCCTGAGCTTGATTTCGGCGAGTCATCAGGAGAGTCGATGACCGGCCGCAGCCCGCTCGGCCTGAGCGACGCCACCACCGCGCTCGCGGAGCTGGCCGACCTTGCCGAGCTTGAGGACACCCTGCTGCAGGACTATCCAGGCGCGCGCCTCGATGACATCGACGAGGACGCGGTGCGGCGTGCGCTCGGGCGGCAGGCCGTTGACGACATGGAGGCGCTCCGCCAGATCGAGCGGGAGCTTGAGGGGCAGGGGTACCTGCAGCGGGCCGGCGGCAAGCTTGAGCTCACGCCCAAGGCGGTACGCAGGCTCGGCGAGACCGCGTTGCGCCGCGTGTTCGCCGAGCTTCCCAAGGGCGGCCACGGTGACCACGACCAGCGCGACGCTGGCCAGGCCGGCGAGTACACAGGCAGCACCAGGCCGTGGAACTTCGGTGACGAGCAGGCCATCGACGCGGCCGCAACCGTCCGCAATGCGCTGCTGCGCAGCGGATCGAGCCGGGCCAGGGGCGAGCAGCGTGACTCACGCGTGCGGCTGTCCGTCGGCGACTTCGAGGTCGCCGAGACCGAACGGCGCGCTTCAGCCGCCATCTGCCTGCTCGTCGACCTTTCCTACTCGATGGCGCTGCGAGGTACCTGGGGAGCAGCCAAGCAGACCGCGCTCGCGTTGCACGCCCTGGTCAGGAGCCGGTACCCGCAGGACGCGATTCAGGTCATCGGGTTCTCGAACTACGCTCGCGAACTGCAGGAGACCGAACTTGCCGGGCTTGGCTGGGACATGGTGCAAGGCACCAACCTGCACCATGCGCTAGTCCTCGCCGGACGGTTCCTCGACCGGCGTCCCGAGCACAATCCAGTGGTTCTCGTCGTGACGGACGGTGAGCCGACCGCGCACCTGCGCAGGGACGGACAATACTGGTTCGACTGGCCGCCGTCGCCTGAGACACTGGAACTCACCCTGGCCGAGGTGGACAAGATGACCAGGCGTCGGGCGACGATGAACATATTCATGCTCGCCGATGACGAACGGCTGACCGCCTTTGTCGACGAGGTGGCCAGGCGCAATGGCGGCCGGGTGCTCCGGGCGATGGCCGATAGCCTGGGCGAGTACGTGGTTCGGGACTTCCTGCGAGCACGTAGGGAGAGCAGGAGATAGATTTTACTTTCGCCGCTTTTGGGAAGGCCGGCGCGTCGCTGTTCAGGCGTAGTACGGTGCCGCAGATAGTTATCACCGCCTGGCGCAGCGCAACAGGCCTGTGACCGGTGAGATGTGAATCATTGAGGAGGATCTGTGAGTTCTGCAAGCGTGTCCGGCGGTTCATCGAGCGGCAACCGGACGCTGGTCATCGTCCTGGCGGTCATCGGGGTCATCGCGGTCATCGTCGCGGTGCTGTATTTTGCCGGCGGTAGCTCGCTGCCCAGTTTCATGACGGCAGGCAGCCACGTCAAGAAGGAGGGCAGCCATGTGGCCCGGGGGGCGGTCTCGCTCGTGGTCGGCATCGCCTTGCTGGCCGGCGCCTGGTTCACCGCGCGTAAGTCGAAGGCTGCCGCTTAGCGGGCCGGAGAAGGAGCAGGGCGGGCGCACCCGCCGGGCAGCGACCCAGGGGCGCCCGGGGCCGGGCGGCCGGACCCGTCCGCTCCAGCAGTTCCGGCCGCCCGCGGCGGTGGCGGGGCGGAATGATCGGCCCAAGGTCGCAGGACACGCGCCGGGCTGGCCCTAGGATCGGGCCATGTCCTTTACCGACCGGCTGGTGTTGTGGCTACACATTGGCTTCGCGATCTTCACGATCGGCCCGGTCACGGTAGCGATCTCGTCCACGCCCCGATACGTCAGGCAGCGTAACCTGAGCGTTGTCCAGTATCTCTACCGGATAACGCGCGTCTTTACGATCCTCTCCCTGGCCGTGCTGATTGCCGGGCTGGTAGCGGCGCAGGAAGGCGGGGACTTCAGCAAGCCCTGGCTAGCCGTATCGGGCACCCTGTTCGCGGTCGCGATCGCGCTGCTCGTGCTGATCATGCGCGACCAGCATCGCGCCATCGGCGCACTCCAGGCGGCCGCGCCTGAAGGCGTGCTGTCGCCAGCGGCGGGCAACGCGGCTGCCGTACCTGATCCAGGAAGTGGCACCGGCCCTGATGTCCCTGGCGCCGCGGAACCCGCGGGGACGGTGCCGGGCAGCCCCCCGGCGGCGGCTGCCGCCGGGCACGTCGCCGCCGTCGAACGCGGCCGGATCGCGACCATGGGCGGCGTGGTCAGCGTTATCTGGCTGGTCATCCTGGTCCTCATGGTGTGGAATAGCTGACCGATTCCGGTCAGCCCAGCGCTCAGCCCAGCGCTGAGCGGAGGTCTTCCAGGAGGTCGTCGCACGTTTCGATGCCGACCGAGAGCCTGACCAGATCGGCGGGGACCTCGAGCGCCGAGCCCGTGACCGACGCGTGGGTCATCCGGCCCGGGTGCTCGATCAGTGACTCCACGCCGCCGAGGGACTCGCCGAGGGTGAACAGCCGGGTGCGGCCGCAGATCGCGACGGCCTCCTCCTCGCCGCCGCGTGCGCGGAACGACACGATCCCGCCGAAACCGTGCATCTGCTTGGCCGCCACCTCGTGGCCTGGATGTGAGGCCAGGCCAGGGTAGAAGACCTCGCTGACGGCGGGATGGCGGGCCAGCATGTCGGCCACCCGCGACGCGTTCTCGCAGTGCCGGTCCATCCGGACGGCCAGGGTCTTGATCCCGCGCAGCGTCAGCCAGGAGTCGAACGGGCCCGCCACCGCACCGGTGGCGTTCTGGTGGAACGCGAGCCGCTCGCCGAGCCCGGCATCGGCGACCACCAAGGCGCCGCCCAAGACATCGGAGTGGCCGCCCAGATACTTGGTGGTGGAATGCACCACGACATCCGCGCCGAGCGCCAGCGGCTGCTGCAGGTACGGCGACGCGAAGGTGTTGTCCACCACCAGCAGCGCGCCGCCGTCGTGCGCGGCGGCTGCCAGGGCGGCGATGTCGGCGATGGAGAGCAGCGGGTTAGTGGGCGTCTCCACCCAGACCACCTGCGCGGGCCTGGCTGCCAGGGCAGCGCGGACGGCCAGCGGGTCCGACACCGGCACCGGGAGGTAACTCAGCCCCCAGGGCTGCAGGACCTTGTCGATGAGCCGGTAGGTGCCGCCGTAAGCGTCATGCGGGATCAGCACGTGGCCCCCGGGCCTGCAGACGGTGCGCAGCACGGCGTCCTCAGCGGCCATCCCGGATGCGAAGGCCAGCGCGCGCGTGCCGCCTTCGAGAGCAGCCAGGCAGTCCTCAAGCGCGCGCCTGCTCGGGTTGGCGGTCCTCGAGTACTCATAGCCGGACCGCAGGCCGCCGACGCCATCCTGCTTGTAGGTGGAGACCTGGTAGATCGGCGGTATCACGGCGCCAGTCAGCGGATCGGGGTCCTGGCCGGCGTGAATCGCCAGCGTGTCGAATCCGTCCTGCTTGTTCGTCCGCATGCCACCCTGTCCTTCGCCGCTATCCGGCGCTGTCCGCCAGGTACGTGAGCACATCCTGCCGCGTGATCATTCCAGCTGGCTTGCCTTCGACCAGAACGACGGCGGCGCCCGCCTTCTCCATGGCGTGCACGACGCTGCTCACCGGCTCGCCCGAGCCCACCATGGGCAGCGGCGCCGACATATGGCCGCTCACCGGATCCTGCGGCCTGGCCCGGCCGGATACCAGCGCATCCAGCAGGTCACGCTCCACGATGGAGCCGACCACCTCGGCCGCCATCACCGGCGGCTCCGCGTTCAGCACCGGCATCTGGGACACCTCGTACTCGCGCAGGCTCTCGATCGCCGCCCGTACGGTCTCGGCCGGGTGCACGTGCACGAACGGCGGCAGGCCGCCCTGCTTGCTGTCCAGGATGTCGGCGACCCTCGGCTCAGACGTCTCCGAGGTCAGGAAGCCGTAGTCCGCCATCCACTCATCGTTGTAGATCTTCGACAGGTAGCCGCGGCCGCCGTCGGGGAGCAGGACCACGATCACGTCGCCCGGCCCCGCACGCTCGGCCACGCGCAGCGCCGCGACCACCGCCATGCCGCACGAGCCGCCGGTAAGCAAGGCTTCCTCGCGCGCCAGCCGCCTGGTCATCAGGAACGACTGGGCATCGCTGACCGCGATGATCTGGTCGCAGATGTTCTTGTCGTAGGTGTCCGGCCAGATGTCCTCGCCCACGCCCTCGACGAGATAGGGCCGGCCGGTCCCGCCTGAGTAGACCGAGCCCTCCGGGTCGGCGCCGATGACCTGGACCCGGCCGCCGGACACTTCCTTCAGGTAGCTGCCGGTGCCCGATATGGTCCCCCCGGTGCCGATGCCCGCCACGAAGTGCGTGACCTTCCCGTCGGTCTGCGCCCAGATCTCCGGGCCGGTGGAGCGATAGTGCGAGGCGGGGTTCTGCGGGTTGGCGTACTGGTCGGGCTTCCAGCCGCCGGGCGTCTGGCTGGCCAGCCGGTCCGACACCGAGTAATAGGAGTCCGGGTGATCAGGGGAGACGGTGGACGGGCAGACGACGACCTCGGCGCCGTAGGCGCGCAGCACGCTGATCTTGTCCTGGGCGACCTTGTCGGGGCAGACGAACAGGCACTTGTACCCCTTCTCCGCGGCGGCGATCGCAAGCCCGATTCCAGTGTTGCCCGAGGTGGGCTCCACGATGGTGCCGCCGGGCCGCAGCTCTCCCGACGCCTCGGCAGCCTCGATCATCGGCAGTGCGATCCGGTCCTTCACCGAACCGCCCGGATTGAAGTACTCGACCTTGGCCAGCACGGCGGGCGCCGCCGGCGCCCCGCCCAGCTGGCGGGTCACCTTGCGCAACCTGACCAGCGGGGTGTTCCCGATGAGCTCGATGAGCGACTCATGTACCTGCATGCTCAACCACCTTGCCCTCAGTGTCACCGACCGTATCCCACGCGAGCGCCGCGCGGTGCCGTGGCCGGGTCGCTGACCGCCAGATAATCCCAGCTCCTCAGCCCCCTCGGGGCCCCGGAGGGAACTCGCGAAGGGCCGTGGACCGTGCGGAAGGCGCGTATGACGCAGAGTGGGGCGTAAGCTGCAAGTAATCCGAGTTAAAAAAAAATAAGGGAGCCTGCCATGTCCGAGGCAGTGATCGTCGCTACCGCCCGCTCGCCGATTGGCCGCGCATTCAAAGGATCACTCAAAACCATCCGTCCCGACGATCTGGCAGTCCAGATGGTCAAGGCGGCACTCGCCAAGGTACCCCAGCTTGACGCGGCCGACATCGAGGACCTGATGCTCGGCTGCGCCTGTCCCGGTGGCGAGCAAGGCTACAACATGGCCAGGGTAGTCGCTGTGCTGGCTGGCTACGACAGCCTGCCTGGCACCACGCTCACCAGGTTCTGCTCATCATCGCTGCAGACCACCCGGATGGCCTTCCACGCGATCAAGGCGGGCGAGGGCGATGCGTACATCTCCGCGGGCGTCGAGAGCGTGAGCAGCTACGCCAAGGGCAGCAGCGACGGCATGCCGGACACCCAGAACCCGCTCTTCGCAACCGCGCAGGAGCGGAGCGTGGCCGAAGCCGCCGGCGGCGCCGACACCTGGCACGACCCTCGCGAAGACGGCGAACTGCCTGACGTCTACCTCGCGATGGGCAACACGGCGGAGAACGTCGCGCAGCTGCGTGGCGTTAGCCGCCTTGAGCAGGACGAATTCGGCGTCCGGTCGCACAACCTGGCCGAGAAGGCACTCGCCAACGGGTTCTGGCAGCAGGACATCACCCCCGTGACGTTGCCAGACGGCAGCGTGGTGGCCGCGGATGACGGGCCGCGGGCCGGCACCACCCTGGAGAAGGTGGCAGGCCTGAAGCCAGTGTTCCGGCCGGATGGCACCGTCACCGCCGCTAACTGCTGCCCGCTGAACGACGGCGGCGCCGCCGTCGTGGTGATGAGCGACCGCAAGGCCGCAGAGCTCGGGCTCACGCCCATCGCCAGGATCGTCGCCTCCGGCGTCACCGCGCTGTCGCCGGAGATCATGGGCCTCGGTCCGGTGGAGGCATCGAAGCGCGCCCTCGCCAGGGCGGGCATGACGATCGGCGACATCGACCTGGTGGAGATCAACGAGGCGTTCGCCGCCCAGGCCATCCCGTCGTATCAGGCGCTCGGCATCGATCTGGACAAGCTGAACGTGAACGGCGGGGCGATCGCTCTCGGGCACCCGTTCGGCCAGACCGGAGCCCGGATCACCTCGACGCTCCTGAACAGCCTGCGGTTCCGTGACAAGACCTTCGGCCTGGAAACAATGTGCGTGGGCGGCGGCCAGGGCATGGCGATGATCTTCGAACGGCTGTCCTGGCCGGCGGGCCGAGACCTGTCCTGCCAGGCGGCGACCGCGGCCGGCCTGGCAGGCCGCGAATCCTCTGGATCTGAGCATCGATAACGCCTCGATAAAAAGGGCATAACGGACGGGTGACATCCAGGGGTTGTCAGCGGCCCCAGGCGTGGTGCAGTCTCGACAGAAAGAGGACTCACCCTGGAGGTGCCACTTGTCACTAACCCACTCTCCGGAGATGCACAAGAACCTCATAGCCCGCATCCCCATCGTCACAGGACGTGACCTCCGAGAGTGG
>Ga0187879_10001416_pt1 | contig 16463 bp, 14 predicted proteins | sample June2016WEW_19_1_FD_132423 | JGI IMG/M metagenome (GOLD analysis project Ga0187879, IMG submission 132423) | Peatland microbial communities from SPRUCE experiment site at the Marcell Experimental Forest, Minnesota, USA - June2016WEW_19_10 | ecosystem: Environmental > Terrestrial > Soil >... | reverse complement strand
GCGCCGGAAGTACCGGCCCGCCCGGTCGCGTGCCTCCAGCAGCCCGTCGGTGTAGAAGACCAGCCGGTCGCCGGGGCCCACCGTGAACGTGGACGGCCGGATGTCGGGGTGCAGGCCCAGCGGTGTCGCGTAGCTGGCGGGCGTCAGGGCCTGCAGGTCACCGTCCGCGGTCAGCCGCAGCGGCGTCGGGTGCCCGCAGCTGACCAGCTCGAGCCAGCCGCGCGGGTCGAACTCGGCGAACAAGGCCGTGACGAAGTCCTCGTCTCCGGCCGCGCGTGCGACCGACCGGTCCACGACCCGGGCGATCTCGGGCAGGGACAGGCCCGGCTGGGAGCAGGCGTCCCGGAAGCTGGTCATGGCCACGCTGGCCAGCCGCACCGCGGGCAGTCCCTTGCCGCGCGTGTCCCCGATGAGCCAGCGCGGATGGCCGCCCTCAGTGACGACCTCCAGCACGTCCCCGCCCACCCGGGCCTCCGCCGCGGCCGAGATGTAGCGCGAGGCCATCCGTCCCGCGGCCACGGTCGCTGGCACCTCGCGCAGCAGCGCGCTCTGCGCCACCCGGGCCACGGCGCGGACCTGGCTGAGCCGCCGCTGCGCGGCGGTGCGCAGCGCCGAGTTGGCCACCGCGAACGCGGTCAGCAGCACCAGGACGACCAGGTGCGACAGGAGCCTGTCCGGCCGGCCCGGCACGATGAGCCCGATGCCCAGCAGCACCGCCCAGGCCGCCAGCACGGCGGTGAGCCGCGGGGACAGCACCAGGGAGGCCAGCAGCGGGCCGACCGCCAGCCACGCGACCGCGACAAGGCCGGCGCCGGTGCTGTACTGCGCCACCGCCACGGCCGTGATGGCCAGGAACAGCAGCAGCGCGAGCCGCCACGGAGCACGCCCCTTCCCTGGCTGGGAAGGCCCTGACACATGCAGCGGGATGCCCCGGCCGGGACGCACCAGGGACGCCACGCGACGCCAGCTGCCCGGAAGCAGCGGCCTGAGCGGGCTGGATGATGGCCGCTGGCTGGCTTCCCTGCCGGGCCGCTCTGTGCTGTCACCCACGAGGCCTCAACTCCTCTGCGCGCATCGCCGGGTTCCGTCTGCACGGATAACAACGATGCAGGTCAGGACCCAAGAACTGCTGAGCGCCAGCTCAGAGCTGGATCAGGGTCAGGCCAGCGCAGGCCCGGCAGCAATGGACTAATCTCTTAGCTAAGGAGGTCCTGATGGCGGGCGAGCCTGCTGGGCAGTTCAACATCCATGACGCGAAGACCAACCTGTCGCGGATCATCGAGCGGGTGGAGCACGGCGAGGAGATCATCATCAGCCGCGCTGGCAAGCCGGTCGCTAAGGTCATTCCGCTGGCGGGCAGGGTAGAGCGGAGCGGGCGCGGCTCGCTCCGCGGCCAGCTCGAGCTCGCGCCGGACTGGGATTCTGACGCGGTCAACGAGGCCATCGCCGCTGACTTCGGCATGCAGCCGTGAGCCTGCTGCTCGACACGCACGTCGTGCTCTGGTGGCTGGCTGACGATCCGTTGCTGCCGGAGGAGATCAAGGACAGGCTTGACCACGAGCCGGACGTCCGGGTCAGCGCCGTCACTATCTGGGAGATCACCATCAAGCAGGCGCTCGGCAAGATTGCCGCGCCAGCGGACCTGCCCGAGCGCGTCCGCGACAGCGGACTGCGGGAGCTGGCGATCGGGTTCTCCCATGCCATCGCGGCCGGGCGCCTTCCTCTCATTCACCGGGACCCGTTCGACCGGATGCTCGTGGCGCAGGCCCGTTGCGAAGATCTCACCCTGGTGACCAGGGACCCCCGCTGCCGGCAATATGACGTGCCGGTCCTGCCCGCCTGACCTGCAGCGCGTCAGGCCGCGTAAGAGCCACCGGAACATGCGTCAGTCCCTGCGCAGGAGGTCCTGAGTCTGCGCGGTGTCTTCGGTGCCGCGGCCGAACGCCTCGTACACGTCCTGAACGGCCTGGATCTTCGGATCAGTCATCGCTGGTCTCCTATCGGTGCGCGCTCAGTAGATGACCTGCTTGCCGTCGCGTCCCATGGTGGCCACGAGCGGGTGGACGGTCGGCTTGGGGCCCAGGCCGGCTCCCGCAAGGGCTGGCCCGATGACGGAGCCGAATGCCCGGAAGCTGGCTTCGTCTTCCCAGACGTCGATGACGGTGAACCCGTTATCGGTCTGGTAGCAGACGTGGTCGAAGCGGCTCGGCTGGGCGTTCACGGCGGGGCCGCCGAGCTCGAAGACCTTGTGGTACTTGGCGATGTCCTCGCCGGGAAAGTCGAAGACGACGACGATGGGCATGATGCCTCCTTGCTGGTCGGTCGGGCGGGGAACGTCGGAGCCGCCGCGGTCAGCCGCTGACGCCGATCTGGGCGAGCAGCGTGGCGTGGTCGAAGTAGACGGTCTGCTTGACGAGCCGGTCGTCCTCGAAGTGGAAGACGCACCCGCATCGGACCTCGATGGGCCGGCCGCTCGCCGGGACGCCGGCCCAGGTTCCTCGGTGCGTGCCGCGCATGGTCGTGTCGACGAAGACGATGTCGTCGCCGTGGTGCAGAGCGCGCATGTCGGCCGAGAAATCCGGAAATGCGGCGAACAGCGCGGCGAGGAGCTCCTCGACAGCCGCCGCTCCGTTACTCGGTGCCCCGAGGGGGATGACGTCGTAGTTCGCTTCGGCGAAGGTGGCGAGCGCCGCGGCGATGTCGTGACGGCACTCGGCATCCAGGTGGGACCGGATGATGCGCTCACGCACCTCGCGCAGGTCCGCCTCGGCAGAAGTGGTCATGAAGCAACGATGACCGGCCGGGCCTTCCCGCCGCATCACGGAAAACCACCATTCTCCGGCCTGGTTGCCAGCCCGGCCCGGACGGCGTAGGCGGCGGCCTCGGCCCGGCCCCGGACGCCGAGTTTCGCGTAAATGTTGGCCAGGTGACGCTCGACCGTGTTGAGGCTGATCACCAGGCTGGAGGCGATGTCCTTGTTGGAGCCGCCCTCGCTGACGAGGGCCAGGACTTCCTGCTCCCGGCGCGATAGCGGTATCGAGGCCGGGCCGGCGTCAGCCGTCACCCCGCGGGCCTCCGCGGCGAGCGCGTCAAGGTGCAGCAGCTCCGCCGCGGCGGCAGCCTCCGCGGCCAGTGCCGCGGCCTGGCGGCGGTTCCCGCACTGCCGCCGGAGCCGTGCGAGGTCGACCTTTGTGCGCGCCAGGAACACCGGCGCGCCGAGCTCTGACTCCATGGCGAGCGCATCGGCAAGCGCTGCCTCAGCAGCCTGCAGGTCGCCTAGCGCCAGCTGCCCGCGGCCCACGAATCGGTCGGCCGATCCCCAGCAGCTCGGCAGGCCCTGGACCACCAGGGTGCCGCGATGCGGAGTGAGGAGCCCGACAAGTGTCCTGGTGTGGGGCGAGCGCGAGATAGCCGATGCTTCCAGCAGCAGGGCGATGGTCGCGACCCACAGGGCGTCTTTCGGCACGGCGGCGAAATCGTGACCGCTGAGCCGATCGACCTCCCACGCGGCGGCCCGATGGCGGCCGGTCGTGGCCGCGGCGAGCGCCGCCAGCGCCCTCAGCGTCACGAAATAGGGCAGGCGCGCGCTCACCCCCTGGATCTCCTCGAGCAGGGGCGCCAGGCCGTGCCGCTCGCGATGAAGGACGCTGAGCTGCCCGATGCGGTAGGCAGCGGCGACCTCGACGCCGAGCTGGCGGCCCAGGGAGCCGGCTGTCTCGGTCGCCTCGAAGGCGTCGTCGACGCGGCCTTCCACGGCGGCCAGCTGAGCCCGCATGACGGTCGCGTACCAGCGCCATAGCGGCCGCTGGGACCGGGCGGCGAGGACCTCCAGCGCCGCGGCCAGGCTCCGGAACCGGAGCAGGTCGCCCCTGCGCAGTACGTCGGCCGCCAGCCAGACGGCGCCCTGGAAGGACAGGTCGGTGTTGCCCGCGCTAGCCGCCAGCCCAGTCAGCCGCTCGCCGATGGCGATCCGCTCGTCGAGGTGGTCCGGGCTGCGCAGGGTGAACTGGCGGGCGTGCAGGGCCACCGTCAGGGCCGCGGTGCTGCCGCTCGCCTCGGCTGCCGCGAGGGCGGCCAGGCTCCGCTGCCTCGATGGCCCGCCTCCCTGGTGCCAGTACAGCTCGATGGCCAGCCGGCTCTGCAGGCTCGCCCGGGTGGTCAGGTCCCGGGCTGAGGCGTCGGCCTCTTCCAGCAGCCGGACCAGCGGCCAGTCCACTTTCCCGGCCGTGACCACCGTGGCCCCGACCCCCAGCGCCGCCCGGCCGAGCATGGCGCCGTCGCCCTGCCGGCGGGCCAGGTCGGCGGCCGATTCGTAGTGTGAGCGCGCCACGGCGGCGGCGCCGGCGCTGACCTCGGCGTCGGCTGCCTCGCAGAGCAGGGCCATGTGCTCGCCGGAGTCGGCCGGCGCTTGCCCGGTGAGCTCCAGCGCGCATTCCAGCCACCGGGCCGCCTCCTCGAAGGCGAGCCGCTGCCCGGCGCGGCGCCCGGCGGCCAGGACGTGCGCGAGGGCGGCACTGGGATCACCGCCGAGGCTGGCCCGGTAGCTGTGATAGGCCAGCGCGCTCACGGTCTCGTCGTCGTCCCGGTGCAGCGCGGCCAGGGCAGCGGCAGCGCGCCCGTGCAGCGCGGTCCGCTCGCCGGCCGGCAGCGCGTCGTAGATGGCCTCCTGCACGAGCGCGTGGGTGAAACTGTACCCCGGCGTTCCCTCGGCGACGATGAGACCCATGGCCGCGGCCGGCTGCAGGGCGCCCGTGACCGCCACCGGCGAGGCGCCGAGCGTCGCGGTCAGCGGCAGCCGGCCGAAGTCCCGGCCGAGGACCGCGGCCGCTCGCAGTGCCCGGCGGGACTCGGCCGGGAGCCCGGCCAGGCGATGGCTGATCACCTCCCGCACCGTCGGCGGGATGACCGTGCCGGCCACCTCGGACAGCTCCCCGAGGGCCGACCGCAGCAGCCTGGCCATCTCGACCACGAAGAACGGGTTGCCTTCGGCCCGGGTGACAACCTGATCGGCCACCCCGGCCGGGACAGGCCCGGCGTGCCGGGCCACGAGCGTCCGGACCTCGGCGTCAGCCAGGCCCTGCAGGGCCAGTACCTCGAGCGCTCCGCCGTCAGCCATCGCTCCCACGGCCGCCATCAGCGGATGGCCGGGGCCGGCCTCGGTGTCCCGGTAGGCGCCGAGCACGACCAGCGGCAGCGGATGCACTTCCATGGCCAGATAGCGCAGGAACGCCAGCGATGCGTCATCGGCCCGGTGCAGATCGTCGATGACCGCCAGCACCCCGGGAGATCCCGGCCAGGCGAGCGCCGACACCATCGCGTCGAAAAGCCGGAACCGGTCTGGCTTGCCCGGCTCATCCCAGCTTCCGTCGTCCGCCGACCCGAGCAGCGGTGCCAGCAGCCGGTCGCGTCTTGAGCTGGGCAATGGCCGGCCGGGCGCCGCCAGCACCTGCCGGAGCACCTGAACCCAGGGCCGGTACGGCGGCGCATCACCGTCCTCGCGGCACCGACCGAACGCCGCTACCATGCCGTCACGCCGCGCCTTGTCCGCCACCTCAGCGGCCAGCGTCGTCTTGCCGATCCCCGGCTCCCCGCCGAGCAGAACCACCGCGCCGCGGCCAGCGCGGGCCGCGGCCAGCCGTCCGGCCATCAGCCCGGACTCGGCCGACCGGCCGACTATGGCGCCCCCACCACGCACGCCGTCAGGGTACGCCTGCAGGCGCCGCAGGCCTTGTTACTGCGGCCGTCCGCATGTTCCTCGCCGCCTGCCAGCACTCGATGGGGCGAGGCAGAGGACTGGCGGTTAAGGCTGGCCCGCCGGCGGGGCTGGAATGTTCGCTGGCTCTCCCTCGACGAAGAGCTTCCCGGCGTCCCGCAGCCCCCCGCGGGCGCGGCGGGAGAGGTACAGCACGAAGCCGAAGCCCAGCGCGAGCCAGGCAATCGACAGGTAGGCGGGCACGTTCAGCGGGTAGGGGGGGACTGGCCAGATGGTCCGGTACAGGACGTAGACCAGCAGGGCCAGCGCGATGAGCGGCAATGCCAGGTGCTTGACCACGCTGAACTCGCTGCGGTGCTCGCGCCGGTAGAAGAGGGTCAGGGCGACGTTCCCGAGCGCATACACCACGATCGCGCCGATCGTGAGGGTCGTCGCCAGCACCAGGAAGCCGCTCAGCGTCCCCCAGATCAGGCCGGCTGTCACCGCGATGGCCAGCGTGGCGACGGCCTGGATCACGACCGCGCGATAGGGCGTGTTGTGGGTCGGGTGGACCTTGCCAAGCGCCTTGGGCAGCAGGTCAATCCGGCCCATCGCATACAGGACCCGGGACGCCTGGTTGCTGATCGCCAGCGAGCACGCCAGCGAGCTGTTGGTGATCGCCAGGTAAACGAAGATCCACGCCGGCCCCCAGAGCCTGGACGCGAGCACATTGTAGGGCGCCGCGTTCGTCGCGAATCGGGTAGCGACACCGGAGATCCCCCAGCCGAACACGCTCGCGTACGAGACGAAGACGTAGACCAGGCCGATGGCGATCGCAGCGCCCATTACGGCGCGCGGAACGTTGCGCTGAGGCTCGCGAGTCTCCTCGCCGAGCGGGGCAGCGGCCTCGAAGCCGACGAAGTTCAGGATGCCGAAGACCAGGCCGAAGCCGAGTACCCCGGCCCAGCCGGTCGGCGAGGAGCTCGGCAGGAACGGCTTGAGGTTGACCGGGCTCGCCGGATGCACCAGCCAGCCGATGGACAGCGCAATGAAGATCAGGATCTCGATCGACCCTGCGATCATCGCGGTGCGTGCTGATCGCCGCACGCCGGTGTAGCCGAAGAAGCCGACCACGCCAACCATGATCGCCTCGAAGACGATCCAGCTGACGTGGATGTGGAGGTACCTGAGCACGAGTGCCTGGGTGATGCCGGCCCAGATGATCGTCACCTCGGCGGGCAGCACCATGGAGTAGAGGAAGAAGGTCCAGCCGGTGTACGCGCCGGTATGGGGCCCCAGGCCGCGGGAGATATAGGTGAAGTACCCGCCAGCCGAGGGCAGCTTCCGCGCGAACTCAATCACGGAAAATGCGATCAGGATGACGCCAGCCAGCGCGATCACGTTCGACAGTGCCATCGCGGCTCCGGCGGCGAGGGCCTGGGCGGGGAAGTCATAGACGATCGCCGCCGCGGGGGCCATGTTCGTGACCGACTGGAACACCGCGTGGCGCAGCCGCAGCGCGCCCGCCGGGAGCAGCTGGACGCCCTCGCGGGCGAAGGTCACCTCAGGTACCGGGTTGCCGTCGCTGTCCTCGAAGGTACTCATCTGCTCTCCTCGGCTGCGTGATCGGACGTCGTTCGCTGATCGGCGGCTGCCCGCGAGCGGACCTCGTTACGGAATCAGCAGGGTGCGCAGGGCGAGCCCGGCCTCGAGGTCATCCAGGCTGGCTGAGGCGGCCTCAAGCGGCCGCCTGGAGCTGACCAGCTCGTCCAGCCGCAGCTGGCCATCCATGTAGCGGTCCACGAGCGCGGGGATGTCGATCGCCGGCCGGACGCTGCCGTAATTCGAGCCGAGGATCCTCTGGTCCGCCTCGGCGAGTACCAGCGGCTCGAAGCTCGCCCTGGCACCGGTCGGCGGCAGGCCCACCACCACGGCGGCCCCCCCGAGGCCCAGCATGGCGATCGCCTGCTCCGTCGTTGTGGTCGTCCCCATCGCATCGAAGGCGTAGTCAACGCCATCGGGCATGACGTCGTGCAGCGCCTCGACGGCGTCGACCCTGGAGACGTCAATCTCGTCAGTCGCTCCCAGCAGGGTGGCCAGCGCCAGCTTCTCGGCCCGCAGGTCCAGGGCGATGATTCGCTCGGCACCAGCCAGCCGCGCTCCCTGCACCACAGACAACCCGACGCCGCCGCAGCCGATCACCGCGACGATGGACCCTGGCTCGACGGCCGCAGTGTTGGTGACCGCGCCCACGCCTGTCGCCACTGCGCAGCCCACCAGGGCGATCGTGTCGAGCGGAGCATCGTCCCTGACCTTGATCGCGCCAGACACCGGGACGACAGCCTCCTCGGCGAAGGACGAAACGCCGAGGTAATGGTGGATCATCTCGCCGCCACGGCTCAGCCGCGACGTGCCGTCCTGCAGCGTGCCGCCGGGAGCCACGATCGTGGCAGCCACCTGGCACCGGGCTTCACGGCCCGCCCGGCAGTAACGGCACTGCCCGCACGGTGCCACCCAGGACAGCACCACGTGGTCTCCCTCGGCGAGGCTGGACACGCCCGCACCAATCCCGATCACCGTGCCCGAGCCCTCATGGCCCATGACCAGCGGAACAGGCGGCTGCCACTCGCCTCGGCGCACATGCAGATCTGAATGGCAGACGCCGGCCGCAGCGATCCTGACTAGCACCTCACCAGGCCCGGGCGGCGCGAGATCGACCTCGGTTACCTCGATCGGCTCGCTCGGACTGGCGAAGACCACTGCGCGCACCGTATGCTCCCCTCCTGCTCCGCGACCGGCGCCCGGATGCCGGTGGTGAGACAGTACGGTTTAGGCCACCTCGGTCAACAGCTGTCTAATCGTCAGGGGATACGGCGGTGCCACTCCATTTCGTCGAGTCGGCGCGGAGCCGTGAAAACGCTCCGTGAGGTCATCGACCGGTTCGGTCTGACTGTCCGCGCCGGAGCCCGTGGGGCTGACCGTCCGGTCCGGTGGGCTTACCTGTCAGAGTCGGCCGGCACCGTGCCCTGGCTGATCGGCGGCGAGCTGGTGCTGACCTCGGGGACCGCTCTCGACCCTGCGGATGAGCACGCCCAGCGCCGGTACGTGCAGGAGCTGGCCGCGGTCGGCGTGGCGGGGATAGGCTTCGGGGTCGGCCCGGCCCACCGGCGGATCCCGGCAGGCTTACTCGACGCGGCAGAGGGAGCGGGCCTGACGGTGGCTGAGGTGCCGCCGCAGCTGCCCCTGGACGAGATCGCCGTCCGGGTCACCGCGGGCCTGATGCGCATCGACGCGGCCGAGTCACGTCAGCTCGCAAGCGGCATTGCTGCCCTGACCAGCGCCGCCCGGCTGGGCGGCCCGGAAGGAATCGTCACGGTCCTGGCCGAGCGTGTCAGCGGCTGGGCCGTCCTGCTGGACCGGCTCGGGCGGGTGCGAGCGTCGGTCGGAGCTGCCCGGGTGCATCTGGACGACGCGCGCGCAATCGCGTTCCGGCAGACCCGCCGCATCCGCCATCCGGGTCTTGCAGCCCACCCCGTCGGGGCCGCCGACGCGCCGAAGGCGCTGCTCGTGGTCTCGGCCCGGCCGGACACCATCAGCCTGGCCCGCCAGCTCGGGACACATGCCGCCGCGCTCATTGACCTTGTGCTCCATCCGAATGCCGGAGACGACCTTTCCGACCTCGCCCGCCGCGACGTAGTCGACGTGCTGCTGTCCGGCGACGAGGTGCTCGCCCGCACGATTGGCCGGCGCTGGGGCCTGACGACCGAGCCGCTCGTGGTCGGGAAGCTTCGCTCCCGATCGCGGGCGCTGCTGCTCGGCGACATCGCCCTGCGCTGGGCGAGCGACGTCGGCATACCCCCCGTGCTCAGCGAGCAGGATTCAGCCGTCATCGTGGTGCTGTCCGCCGAATCTGCCGACGCGTGGGCCGAGCGTGTCGCGCGGGCGGTGCGCCACGAGAGCGTGCCTGCGCGCTGCGGGCTTGGCCTGCCGCAGCCCGTCAGCCAGCTGGCGACGAGCCATTCACAAGCCGACCTGGCCCTGTCCGTGGCCGTTGCCGACAGTATGGCGGTTGCGCGGTTCGGCGAGCTTCCCACCAGTCGTTTCCTGCTGGAGCGCGGCGCCGCGATCATCGCATTCATCCAGCCGCTTCAGCCGCTGCTGGACGCACGGCAGCCAGGCGAGCACCTGCTCAGATCGCTGCAGGTATTCCTGGCCGAGAACGGTAACTGGGAGGCCGCAGCGGCCCAGCTCAACGTGCACCGGCACACGCTGCGGCACCGCATCCAGCGAGTCGAGCAGCTCACCGGCCTGTCCATGGCCAAATCCGAGGACCGCTTCGTCGCCTGGCTCGCGCTCCGCGCTCACACGGGGCAGCAGGCGTAGGCGGGCACGGGTTCCCTCGACCGCCCGGGTGGCCGGCGCCAACCGCCAGGTCCGCGTCCTCAGTCATGCTGACGCGCTTCTCCCTGAGCAGGCGTGGCGCGAGCCAGGCCGACCGTAGGCGGGTGCCGCGAGCCGGGCCGACCGTAGGCGGGTGCCGCGAGCCGGGCCGACCGTAGGCGGGTGCCGCGAGCCGGGCCGACCGTAGGCGGGTGCCGCGAGCCGGGCAGCGGTCAGGTCGCTTCGGTCGAAGGCGCGATCACCAAAGCTGACACCGGGACGATCAGTCGCCTGGCATCTCGGCATGGCACCGTGGGCAGGTAGTGGGGGGGTCGGTGTCCGCGAGCGCGCCGCACTGCGGGCACACGCGCCTCAGCCAGCACGCCGGGTCGCCGGGCCTGTCCGCATCCGCCAGCCTGCCGGGGAGGTGATCTGGGGCCTGGTTCATCGCTGCGCCGCAGCCCTCCTGCCAGTACGGGCGGATGACCGCCCGCGCCCTGCCTGCCAGGCTACGCTGCTGGCGCCTTTTTGTCGTTCCACGATTTAATGAGGTCCGCGACGTGCCGGCAGCCGGGCTCGCAGCGCAGTGAGGGAGTCGGATCGCAAGTGACGGACCACGGGCCGCTGGCCGGCGGAGACGATGCACCGGCCGGCCCGGCCGGGAGCCAGGCCCGTGGCGCTGGCCGGAAGGCAGGCGGCGCCAGCGGCGCGGCGACCGGGACCGTCCGGGTGATCACCGGATTTCACCAGGATGAGGAGGGCGACTGGGTCGCTGAGCTGTCCTGCCTGCACACCCGGCATATGCGGCACGAGCCGCCGTTCCAGAGCCGCCCGTGGGTGATCGAGGCCGCCGGGCGCCAGGCGCGCACGGGCATGAAGATCGGGTGCGCGCCGTGCGACCGGGCCGAGATGCCGGGAGGCCTGGTCCTGATCGGCGCCGCGGGGCCGTTCAGCGAGGAGACACTGCCCGCGGGCCTGCGACGATCGCATCGGACGGCGGCCGCCGTGTGGGGACTGCTCCGGGTAACCAGCGGCGCGGCGGGCTTCCGCCTGGAAGTAAGGCCGCCCCTGGAGGTGCTACTGACCGCTGGCTCGTCGCAGCCGATCCCGCCGGAGATCAGGCATGACCTCACCGTCACCGGCCCCGTGCAGCTGATCATCGAGTTCTGGGGGGCCGCTAGCTAGTGCCCGGTCGCCAGCAGCTCATGCACCCATGGTTGGCGCTCGGCATCAGCACTGCCGGACGGTGCGCGCCAGGAGGGGTGACTGCCTGTGGGGAGCGCCGGCGACCGCACGCGCTGGGCGACGGTTGGGCGCATGGCGCTCGATCTGGGCGAGCCGCTGGGCATGAGAAGCGATGCCGAGCTGAGCGGCGCGCGGATCGCGCTCAGCGAGCGGTGGGCGGAAGGGCGGGCCCGGGAGCTGACGATGGCGGAGGCGCTGGCCGCGGCTGCCGAGGCGGCGCGGCGCGCGACAGGTTTTGCCTGCGCGGAGCGGCACTTGGCGGCGGGTGCTGCCATGTCCGAGGGTCATGCCGTTGAACTGGCCGATGACGGAGCTAACGCTGTTATTTCCGTTCTGCCGGCGTTCGTGTCAGCAGTATCTGGTGCGGGCGTGCATGTGGTCGCCGCTGACGAGCATCTAGCTGCACGAAGCTTTCAGCAGACCAAGAACATCTTTGCCCTGCTCGGGGTGACAAGCTCGCTGGTACCGCCGGACGCTGCCGCGCTGGAAGACCATCAGCGCGCCTTTGACGCTGAGGTGGCCTACGGCAGCTACCTGCAGATGGCTTATCACTATCTGGGGAATCATCTGGCGCAGGATCGCCGCGAGCTTGTCCGGTGGGCGCCGCGGCTCGCCATTGTCGATCAGGTAGACGCCGTCCTGATCGATTACGCCGGTGACCCGCTAGTCATCCGCGCGCCGATGCAACCGGACGCAGAGCGCATCGGGAGGCTAGCAGTGACCGCGGCGGAGCTTAACCGGCCCGCGGACTACGACATCGATGACTCCACAGGCCATGTTTCGTGGTCATCGTCGGGGTTGCAGCGCGCGGCGGCATTGCTTCAGGCTGAGCCGCTTATCGGCATTGGCGCAGCGCTGAATCGCCGGTACCTGGAGGACGCGGTGCGCGCATGGCACTGGTATCGCCGCGGCGCTGCCTATGCCGTTAGGCAGGGGCGGATCATTGTTTCCCCCGCCCCGGACGGCAGGCTGGCGGAGAACCCGCGGCTGAGAAGCGGTGTCCTGCAGGCGATCGAGGCGCGCGAGGGCCTGCCCATTTCGGCTGAGCTGGTGCTGCTAGCGCGGATAACGGCATGCGACTACTTCCGGCTGTACGAGCGGCTAGCAGGGCTGTCCGGCGAAGCGGCTCGCGCCGCCGGCCAGCTGGAGCATCTGTACCGGGTGAAGGTGCCATCGCTGGCTGATGACGTCACAAGCCGCGTTGATCATCCTGATGTGCTCTTCGATCAGGCCAGCGCCCGGCTGGCCGCGCTGGCGGCCGATGCCGTGGCACGCCATCAGGCCGGCCAGCCGGTCGTCGTTGGCGTCCAGTCCGATGACGACGCCTGGCTTGTCACCCAGATGCTCAAGAAATCCGGTGTCAGGCAGCCCGTACTGCTGACCGGGGGCGGCCAGGAGGCTGCCAGCGCGTTCGGTGCGGCGGGCCGGGCCGGTGCCGTGACGGTGCTGGGACCGCGGGTGCCGCGTGGCTACGACATCGCGGTAGAGGCAGCTCAGTCTGCTGATGACGGCACGGAGCCTCGACAAGGCCTGGCGGTCCTGGTAGCAGGCCGGAGCCGGTCCCGGAGATCCGATTGCTGGTTGCAAGGCCTGGCCGGCCGTCGCGGCGATCCCGGCGAATCACGGTTCTACTTGTCAGCCCAGGACCCCGCGCTGGCCGGATTGCAAAGCCGCGTGATGACCTGGATCCCTGCCGCGATCCGGCGCAGGGCTGACGGCGCCCCCGTCGGTGCCGTGCAAGCACGAGTGATAGCCGATGCGCAGCGGAGCACCGAGATAGCTGACTTCGAACGACTGCTCGGCAGGCTCGCTTTCGAGGACGTCGAGAGCGCGCAGCGGAACGAGATTTACCTGTTTCATGCTGACCCGGCCGGCTAGCACGACGCCGACGCCGCGCTCGTCCGCCGGCACCGCCACGGGAGGGTTGGTGCGAGCTACGCTGCTCGCGCCCCATGCAGCGTTATCGCCCCCGAACGGGTTGATCTGCGCGGCAGCTAATGGCTGGTCAGCCGGGACGGGGGTGCTGGTGGAGGTCGGCGGTCAGCGGGGCCAGGTCGGCGCGGGTCGGGGCGGTGAGCGCGTGGCCGGCTCGCGCGTCTAGCTCGTCCTTGGTTAGCCGGCCCTGGACGAACGCGGCCTTGAGCACACCGATCACCTGCTCGCGGTCGGCGTCGGAGGCCCTGAGGCGGCCGGGTGGCTGAGACAGTGCGGGCGGTGAAGCGGCGGGCGGGCCGCCGCCACGGCCCCTGGTGCCGGGCGATCTGCTGGCGAGTCCCCCGCCGAGGGCGCCGAGCCCGGCGCCGAGGAACGGTGCGAGGAGGACAGCGATATACGCAGCCATGCCCGCCTGGCCGACGCTGATTTCCACCCAGTACTCGTGCCGCAGGCCCGGCGGGATCACGGTGTTGTTCGGGTCGCAGGTTTCGCACCCACCGCCCGACGGCGGCGGGGGGTTTTGGAGCGACACGTGGTGCGGGAACAGCGCGATCGTGACCGAGGTGAGCACCGCCAGCAGCAGGGCAGCCGTCGCCGTGGCGCAGCTCGCGGCCAGGCAGCCCTGCCGGGCAGGGCTCAGGACGCCTGGTCGCGTGTCCCGGGCGGACAATCGCGCTACCAGGAAGCCCGTCGCCAGGGGTAGCGCCAGCGAGACCAGCCCCCACAAGCTGCCCAGCGAGCTTTCGGGGTCTAGGGGGAAGAAGAGTATGAAGCCTACGCCGAGGGGTGCGAGCGCGTACAGCACACCGGCGGTGACCGCGCCGACCCCGATGCCGATCGGCAGGCCCGAGCGGGTGAGCCGGATGCGCTGGGAGGTCAGGATGAGCAGCCCGGCCAGGTAGCCGGCGATGACCAGCAGCAGCACGATCTCAAGAACCCACTCGCCGGGAACGATCACGAAGTAGGTTCCGAGCTTGCTGCCGTAGCGGTCCTTCACGGCCTTGGCGGCGATCAGCACGAGCACCAGCGCATACCCGCCCACCCGCGCCGCCCGCGGTCCCCAGCCGCCGCGCACCGGCCCGAAGTAACGGCGAACCACCCACGGCAGCACGGCCAGCAGCACCACGGTGCCGGTCACGTACACCCGGTTGAGCGGGGTAGCGGAGTTCGATGACGCGCCCGGCCAGCCGATCCGCACCAATGCCACCGCCCCGGCGGCGAACGCCAGCGCGCGTATGACCCTGCCCATCCCGACCTCCCGCGCCACTAGCCACAGCCCCCCGCACAGCCAGGCCACCCGCCCCGCCCCGGCCGGAATCTCACCCGCCTCGGCCAGCACGGCCTCCGCCCATTCGCGGCGGGCCGCCGGAAGCAGCCCGGCCGAGCGCCCCAGCAGCCCGGCCAGCGCCCCGGTGAACCGGTCCATCACGCCCCCTCCGACGCCGCCCGGCGCCTGCCCGCTACGGTCGCGCTGCGATGCGGCGGCGGTGCCTGTTCGGCCAGCGCGGCCTCCGCCTGGGCCAGGCCGTCGGGGGTCAGCCGGTACAGGTGCCGTCGTGGCCGCCCGGCCGGCTGCTCCTCCTCCCAGCGCGCCTCGACCAGGCCGCGGTCGGCCAGCCGGATCAAGATCGGGTACAGGCTGCCCGACTTCAGCCCGGTGTCCCTGGCGATCCCATACCCATGCCGCCACCCCGCCGGTTCCGCGCACAGCACCGCGAGAACCGACAGCGTCTGCACCGAGAACCCGGAACCCCCAGCCACGGCAACGAACTCTACCTAGATAGAGCACCGGCTGTCGACCGCCCGGCCGAACTGGCCATTCTGCGCGTGCCCAATCCGAAGGTCATCTGCCTTTGCTGACTCTCTGTGATCGACATACGGCCCTAACCCACCGCATAAGGACCCGCCGATCTGGCCGTCGGTCGCCGGCCAGTCGGTGCGGTCGCACGCGATGCACCGAACAGCTGTTCTGTCACGTCGACGAGCCGGCACGCTAGGCTCCGAGATCGCCGGGCTGGTTCTTCGCGCTGTCCGTCTCCCGGCGGCTAACCAGGCTCGCTCGAGCATGACGGAGCCGACGGGTTCACAGGTGGTGACTTCGGGAGCACACTGTGAGGGCCAAAATGGCTAACAAGGCGGATCCGTGCAGCGGGGGCGAGGCCGATGGGGTGGACCGAATCGGGCCAGGCCTGGGGCGCGCGGGCCACGGACTGGGCGTATCTGGTCGAGCCTTATGCGCGGCGGGCCAACGACGCGCTGTTTGACCGGGCTGGCGTGGGCCCGGGGACGCGGTTGCTCGACATCGCTTGCGGTTCCGGGTACGCGGCGAGCGTCGCGGCAGGCCGCGGGGCCGAGGTCGCCGGGCTGGATGCCTCTGAGGCGCTGATCGCGATCGCCCGGGCGCGCACACCTGGCGCGGACTTCCGGGTCGGCGACATGTTCGCGCTGCCGTTCGAAGATGACCAGTTCGACGTGGCGATGAGTTTCAACGGGATCTGGAAGGGATGCGAGGACGCGCTGCGCGAGGCCTGCCGGGTGGTGCGGCCGGGCGGCCTGGTCGGGTTCAGCTTCTGGGGATCGCCCAAGCGGCTTGGCCTGCTGCCGTTCTTCGCAACGCTGCTGGAGCTGTCGCCGCCCAGCCACGTCGATGCCACCCTCAATCAGGGTGACACCGGGCGGCCCGGCGTGGCCGAGCAGATGCTCGCCGACACGGGCCTGGAGTTCGTTGACCGGGGAACAGCGCAGGTCGTCAACGAGTGGCCTGACCTAGACCTTGCGGCCCGGGCGCTCGCCTCCGGCGGCCCGTCCTGGCCGGCCCTGGAGGCGGTTGGCTACGACCGGTTCGCCGAGGCGATCAGCGATGCCTTCCGCCCGCTCTACACCGAAGGTCTCGGCGTCCGGATCGCCTCCGAATTCGGCTGGATAATGGGACGGGTCCCCAGCGCCTGAGGCCTGCGCCGACCGCGATGTTTATGGGGATTCGTCGGCCCGCCACCCCATTTGCCCGCGCTGCGGGCCGCCAGCGTGGTCCCATACCGCAGGAGCGTGCCCTGCGCGCACCGCCGTCCGGCCCGGCGAGCGAACACCTCAGGGCCGCGAACGCACGGAATGGTTGTTCTGCCCGGCGAAGGCCACTGCCGAGCACCGGTTAGTGCGTCGCTCGTAATCGATCGGCGCGCTCGGGGAAAGGCCGGAGAGTGCGATCTTCGGG
>Ga0187879_10001414_pt1 | contig 16474 bp, 13 predicted proteins | sample June2016WEW_19_1_FD_132423 | JGI IMG/M metagenome (GOLD analysis project Ga0187879, IMG submission 132423) | Peatland microbial communities from SPRUCE experiment site at the Marcell Experimental Forest, Minnesota, USA - June2016WEW_19_10 | ecosystem: Environmental > Terrestrial > Soil >... | reverse complement strand
TTGCTTATGAGAAAGCCACTGCCTTGGGCAATAGGATGGCCACCCTTGTCGGACATGACGATGGAGACAATCGACCCATTCGCTTCTCGGGATATCGCTGGGATGTCTAAATGGCGACGCTTGTTCGTGCTGGATGGGCTCTGTGCTGACACCGCTGCCACCATCAAAAGAACGGTTGCCAGGTAGTTCATCAATGACGTCACTTCCCGAAGGGCCGCAGACCTGCGTTCTCCCTCATTAGATTCCATCACGGAACCTGGGAGCGACCTAGTTACCGAAGTCATCCTCGAGCTGATTAGCGTGCGCTGGCGGGGGGCGACCTGCTAATTTACCGCCTTGCGCTTCATTGCTTTCATCTCTCGTTGACAACCCTCTGCCCCGACTTGGTGTAAACTCTCCACGCTATGACAGACATCGACAAGCACCCCGCCGGTTCCTTTTGCTGGATTGAACTCCACACTTCCGACCAGAACGCCGCTAAGAGTTTTTACAGCTCTCTGTTTGGCTGGGAAGCGCACGATAATCCGATGGGACCCAACGATTTCTACACAGAATTCAAACTCCAAGGCCGAGAAGCTGCCGCTGGATGCACCCTGCGCCCCGAGGAGCGCTCGCACGGCGTTCCTCCGCACTGGATGATTTACATCACCGTCGAGAGCGCCGATGCAGCCGCGACCAAGGCGCAGCAATTGGGCGGCAAAGTTCTTGCTCCAGCGTTCGATGTTATGGATGCGGGGCGCATGGCGATCATCCAAGATCCAACGGGCGCTACGTTCTGCGCCTGGCAGGCCAAGAAAAGCGTTGGAATCCGAATTGCCGGGGTCCACGGCACGCTTTGCTGGGCTGACCTCAGCACACCCGACGCGAAACGCGCTGCGGACTTTTACTCCGGGATGTTCGGATGGCAGATTGAGAACCAGCGTACCGACGGCACGAAAGATCCCTCCGGCTACGAGCACATAAAGAATGGAGAGCATTTCATCGGAGGCATTCCGCCCGCAGCGTATCGCCCGCCAGGCGCGCCTGCGCACTGGATGGCCTACTTCCAGGTGGATGACGTGGATTCTTGCGCGTCCAAGGCGAAAGGGCTCGGCGCCAAACGATGTCTCGCGCCGATGACGATGGAGGGAGTCGGCCGCCTCGCGGTGATCGCCGACCCGCAAGGCGCGGTGTTCGCGATCTTCAAGTCGGCGCGGTAGTCAGGAGTCCCGACCGTAATTGACAACAGTTTGGAACTTTCATCCTGAGGCGAAGCGAAGGACCTGCTGTTTGACGATGCGTTGAGGAACCACTCTCTGGGATGATCGACAACCGAAGCCGCTTCGGGTCACATCTCCGTGTGACGCCGCTCACTGCTCCATGCAACATCCCCAGGCTACGCTCATCCTGCAAGCCTATGCGCCGTTTCCTGCCTTGCCCAGATTGTCCAACGACCGGCGTACGCGAGGGAGAAACCCCATGTCTATTCAAAATTCAGTCACCGGCGAAGTTCTGCGTTCCTACAGCATTGACGAACTGAAAGAGCAGGCCAATTTGATGCGCGGCTACGACCTGGCCGCCTTGTGCGCAGCCACCTCCGGACACGCCGGCGGCACACTCTCCATCATGGACATCACCGCCGCGCTCTACCTTCGCGTCGCCAATCATGATCCCAAGAACCCCAACTGGCCCGACCGCGACCGCATTGTCTGGTCGACGGGGCACAAGGCGCCGAGCCTTTATCTGGGTTTAGCCTTCGCCGGCTTCTGCTCGAAGGAAGACGTGGCTCTCCTGCGCAAGCTGTATTCGCCGTTTCAGGGGCATCCACACTGGCTCAAACTGCCCGGCGTCGAAGTCTCGACCGGGTCGCTTGGCCAGGGCCTGAGCATCGCGGTAGGCATTGCCCTCGCCGCCAGGCTCGACCAGAAAAATCACCACGTCTTCTGCATCATGGGAGACGGCGAGCAGCAGGAAGGCCAGATCTGGGAAGCGGCGATGGAAGCGGGCCACTTCAAACTCGACAACCTCATCGGCATCGTCGACCGCAACCGCCTCCAGATCGACGGCTGGGTGAAAGACGTGATGAACGTCGAGCCGCTGGAAGAAAAGTATCGCAGCTTCGGATGGGAGGTCGTGACCATCAACGGCCACGACATGAAGCAGGTTGTCGAAGCGCTTGAAAAGGCAAAGACTGGGACCGGGAAGCCGACCGTTATCATCGCCGACACGGTAAAGGGGAAAGGCGTCAGCTTCATGGAAGACGTGGCGGGATGGCACGGCAAGACGCCGAATCTCGAAGAACTAAATAAAGCATTGAAGGAACTCGGTCTTGAAGGCCAGGTTCCCGTCGAGCAGCTCTTTGCCCACGCCAAGCAGTATCAAGCCGAGGTTGAGCGCAAACTCGACGCCAAGATGCCCAAGTTCCACCGCAACTACTGGTGGAATGCCGCCGAAAACATGAAGGTCCAGATGAAGCCCACGCGCCTGGGTTTCGGCCAGTCCCTCGCCGCCAATGGCGACGATCCGCGCATCGTTTGCTTCGGACTCGACATCTCCGGCTCCATCACCATCAGCGAGTTCTATGCCGGTAAGCCCGAGCGCAAGGCGCGCTGGATCAGCATGGGCATCGCCGAGCAATCCGCCACCTCAGCTGCTGCCGGACTTGCGAAAGAAGGGAAGCTTCCCGTCTTCGGCACCTATGCGACGTTCGCTGCCGCCCGCAATCTCGATCAGATTCGTACCTCGATCTGCTACGGCAACTTCAATGTCCTAATCGCCGGAGCTCACGGTGGCGTTAGCGTCGGCCCCGACGGCGCGACCCACCAGGCGCTCGAAGACTGTTTCGCAATGTGCGGACTGCCCAACATGAACGTGGTCGTCCCCTGCGACATCGTCGAAACCCACAAAGCCACCGACTACCTGCTGCTGAAGCACGTTGGTCCGAAATACATTCGCTTCGCCCGCGAAGCTACGCCGATTGTAACCGACGAAAAGACTCCGTTTGTCTTCGGCAAAGCGAATGTGATTCGCCTGCGAAAGAATGAGGGGGCGGCGACTTTCATCGATGCATTCGAAACCAAACTGGAATCCGAATACCGCGACGAGTGCGAGGACCTCACCATCATCGCCTGTGGCCCGATGGTTCCCGAGGCGATGCGCGCTGCCTGGATTCTGAAGCAGGACTTTGGCTACGAAACTCGCATCCTCAATATGCACACGCTCAAGCCGCTCGACACCGAGGCCATCGTGCATGCTGCCCGCGACACCAGCATTGTCCTAACCGCCGAAGAGCACCAGATCGGCGCGCTCGCCTGGCCGGTGGCGAGCGCCATCACCCAGTCGCCGGAGCTTTATGGCATCCCGGTCATTACAGGAGCGATTGGCGTAAAAGATCGCTTTGGAGACTCGGGCGCTCCCTGGGAGCTGATCAAGGAGTTTGAAGTCTCCGCGGAACATATCGCCGCCAAAGCGGTGGAACTGATCGGAGTGAAGAAGTCGCGTAGCGGAGAACCTGTGGCTGAGGTGCATCTGGTGGGGACAAAGTAAGGGCTCTGGGCGGGTATTTCCGACCTTGGGTTGCTTGCCGGATACCTGGGATGGTAAAACCCTCCCGAGGCCTCCGCACGTGAAAAAGATCACCGCTGTTTTCCTCTGCGCTCTTTCGTTGCTGTTGACCGTGTTTGTAGTCGCTCGTGCCGCCGACCGCTCGCGGCGTATCAATCTGCCAACGAGCAAGACGCTGACCCTGCCTGTTCCTGGCTACCTTGCCCGCACCAACAGCTTTCCCGCGACGATTGCGCTCAGCCCCGACAAACGCTATGCCGCGCTGCTCAATCAGGGCTACGGAACGCAGGAGACGGGCGCGCGCCAATCGATCGCAATTCTCGATCTCAGCAACAATCAGCTGCACGATTTTCCCGACAACCGGCTCAGCGACGACTATTCCACGCGCCAGAGCTATTTCATTGGCCTCGCTTTTTCGAGCGACGGTGAACATCTCTATGCCTCGATGGGGTCGATCACCGACCCCAACGGCGAGAAGCCGAAGAGCACCGGCAATGGCATCGCGGTGTACAAATTCGAAGCGGGACAAGTTACTCCCGAACGCTTTATCAAGATTGCTCCGCAGGTCCTTGCCGAGGGGAAGGAAGTTGCGTTTGGGCTGCGGACGACACCCGCCGGAACCGCGCTGCCGTATCCAGCTGGGTTCGCGGTGTTGCCGGGAGCGAAGGGCGACCGGTTGCTCATTGCCAATAATCTTTCGGACAATGTCGTGTTGCTTGACGTCAGTTCCGGAGAGATTGAGAAGTCGTTCGATCTAAGCCGGAGCCGGTACGTGCCTAGCGCATATCCGTACACTGTGATCGCCAACAAAGCCGGAACGAAGGCGTGGGTTAGTTTGTGGAACGCGTCTACAGTCGCCGAATTGGACCTTAGAAAGAATGAGGTCGGAGCTAAGTTCGATGTTCTCGGTCACACGGATCCGACCGCGCCTGGTACGCACCCGACGGCTATGCTGTTGAGTCCCGCCGAAGATCAGCTGTACGTCACGTTGAGCAACACTGAGCTCGATTACGTCGTCGCCCTCAATCTGAAGAACGGTAAGGTGGCACATGATTTCCATGTGAACCTCGACTCCTCTCTCAAAAGTGATTCGGGTTCAGTCCCGCAATCCGTCGCAATCTCATCGGACGGCAAGCGCCTGCTCGTGGCGTGCGCATCACTCGATGCTGTGGCCGTCTTCGATGCTCACGACACGGATCACGAAGTATCACCCCTTGGCTTCATCCCCACAGAATGGTATCCCAGCGCGCTCGCTATCGTTGGCAACGACCTGCTCATCGCCACCGCCAAAGGAGAAAGCAGCGGGCCAGACAACATGTTGAGCCAATTGAAAGGCGAGCGCAAAAGAAAGGAGCATCCGTACATTCCGACATTGATCGGTGGCTCCATTCAGCGCATCAGTCTCGCTGACATCGATAAGAATCTCGCAGCTTACACACGACAGGTCGAAGAAGACAACCTCGTTCACTCTGACGGCGGCAAGTTTGAATTTGCCGGAGGAACCAACCCGATCCGCCACGTGATCTACATTCTGAAAGAGAATCGCACCTACGATCAGATTCTTGGCGACCTTCCCGTCGGCGACGGCGACAAATCGCTGACCATGTACGGCGCAGACATCACTCCCAACGAGCACAAACTGGCGCTGCAATTCGGAGTGCTCGACAACTTCTACGACAGCGGAGAAGTTTCCGGCGACGGACACCTCTGGTCCACGGCCTCGACCACGTCCGACTACAACGAGAAAACCTGGCCGATCGGTTATCGCAGCAAGGAACGTACTTAAGATTCTGGCGGCAGCGTGGCCGATGAATTCCCGCTCGAGCAGGGAATCCCTGACGTGGACGATCCGGGAACAGGCTTCCTCTGGGACAACCTTGCAAAGCATAACCTGACCTATCGAATCTACGGGGAGTTCATTGCCGCCGTATGGTGCAAGAGCGAACGAGTGAAATCGCCGAAGCAGGGAACGCCGTCTCCGTCATCAGGGACCTGTCCGGTTTCCGCAATTCGGCAAGGCGAACCTCTACCCGCGAATGTCGGCACTCCGCCTGGAGGCCCGAGTCCGTGGCCTTGGGCGATTCCGCAGATCAAGCGCATGCGGCCCACGAAGGCCGCGCTGCGCGATCACTACGATCCGCTCTTTCCGGATTTCGAAACCGATTATCCCGACCAGCTTCGCGCCGACGAGTTTCTCCGCGAGTTCGACGAGTTTGTGAAAGCGAAGGGAAGCGCCAAGGAACTGCCGCAGTTCACGCTGCTCTATCTGCCCGACGACCACACTGGAGGCACGACGCCTAGCAAGCCCACGCCGCGGGCCTCTGTCGCCGACAACGATCTCGCGGTCGGGCGCGTGGTCGATGCTGTTTCCCACAGTGCCTATTGGGACGACACCGCCATCTTCATACTCGAAGACGACGCGCAGGATGGGGCTGACCACGTCGACGCGCACCGATCGATCGCATTCGTCATCAGTAAATATGCACCGCGCACTCCGCAACCGCTTGTCGAACACAACTTCTATACGACGGTTAGCGTCATTCACACGATGGAATCTTTGCTCGGCCTTCCGCCCATGAATCTGTTCGACGCGCACGCCCCGCTGATGGCGCCGTTGTTCTCGGGACCGGGCACGCAACCGCCATATCAGGTGGACGACCAGAATCTGCGCAGCGGGCTGATCTACAAAGTGAACGAAAAGCACGCGGCGGGCGCGAAGGAATCGTCGCTGATGGATTTCTCCAAGCCCGATGCGGCGGACGCCAAGACGTTAAACGCGATTTTGTGGCGCGATGCCAAAGGCGATGCGCCCATGCCGGTTGCAAGCCAGTCGCATTCCGAGCCCGCATTCTGAAGGCCGGACCTGCGCTAAAATGGCCTTCGTGGGTTCTCCGATCGAATGCACCAACTTGCGCAAGACCTACGACGGCAAAGTCGAAGCCGTCCGCGGCCTCAGTCTGCGCATCGAAGCGGGACAATGCTTTGGGCTGCTCGGTCCGAACGGTGCAGGTAAGACTACGACGATTGAAATCCTTGAAGGTCTGCTCGCGCCGACTTCTGGCGAGGTCCGCATCTTCGGCCACACCTGGAACGATAACCCGCGGCAGTTGCGCGAGTGGATCGGCATCTCGCTGCAGGAAACGCGGCTGTCGGAAAAATTGAACGTCCGCGAAACCATCGAACTGTTTGCCAGCTTCTACAGTGAACCGCGCGCCGCCGACGAGGTTCTTGAAGAACTCGAACTCACAGAGAAGGCCGACGCGTGGGTGGGTAAGCTCTCCGGCGGTCAGAAGCAGAGACTCGCAGTGGCCACGGCGCTGGTCGGTAATCCGCGCATTCTGTTTCTCGACGAGCCGACCACTGGACTCGATCCGCAGAGCCGGCGTCAGCTCTGGGAAATCATCCGCGCCTTCCAGAAAAAGGGTGGAACCGTTTTGCTGACCACGCACTACATGGACGAAGCGGAACGGCTTTGCGACGGGCTGGCCATAGTCGACCACGGCCAGATTATCGCCGAAGGCGCTCCTTCCGATCTGATCGACCGACTTGGCGGTCATCATGTGGTTGAGTTCCAGGTCAGCGGAGACGGCAACGGAGACGCCGATCATCTCGACCGCTGGCGGTCGCTGCCGAGCGTCGAGTCCGTTCGCCGCGAGGATTCAACCCTTTGCCTAAGCGTTCGCGAGCCGCACCTCACGATTCCTGCGCTCTTGGATGCGGTGGCCAAAGACGGAAATCAACTCGAACACCTGAGCACGCGGCAGGCGAGTCTTGAAGATGTATTTGTGCAACTCACCGGCCGTCACCTGCGAGAAGACTGACATGGCAACGACAGAACGAAGCACGTCGACGGTTGCTCTCCGCAATGGACGCTGGTCCGGATACCGTCATCTGCTGTGGGCTCGCATACTCGAACTCAAGCGTGAGCCTGAGGTCGTGTTTTGGGTCTTCATTTTTCCGCTGCTGCTAGCGGCGGGATTGGGCATCGCCTTTCGTAACAAGCCTGCGGATGTTACTTCGGTTGTCATCATCGACGGCGCAGGCGCACAAAAGACGCTCATGATGCTGCAAGCTGTGCCGGGAAAAAGCTCTCCCGACAAGGGTTCCAGCATTCGCGCTATTGTGCTTGACCGCGAGGCCGCGCTCAAGGGTTTCCACTTCGGCAAGTTTGATCTGGCGATCGAGTCGAATTCCGACGGCAGCTACACGTACTATTACGATCCCGCGCGGCCGGAGAGCGTTCTTTCGCGCGCCGAAATCGACGCCAAACTGCAATCGGCGGCTGGGCGCGAGGATGCGATCTCAACTTCCGCTCAATCTTCCAGCGAACCCGGTTCGCGCTACATCGATTTTTTAATTCCCGGACTGCTCGGCATGAATCTGATGAACTCCGGCATGTGGGGAGTCGGATTTGCGCTGGTGGAAATGCGCCAGCGCAAACTGCTGAAGCGCTTCGTGGCCACGCCGATGCGCCGCAGCGATTTTCTTCTGGCGCTCGCCAGCAGCCGGTTGGTGCTGATGGTGATTGAAGTCGGATTGCTCCTGAGCTTCGGCGTGCTCGTGTTTCATATGCGAGTGCGGGGATCGATTCTCTCGGTCATCCTGCTCGGATCGTTGGGAGCGGTGGCGTTCGGCGGAGTCGGCCTGCTGACCGCGTGCCGCGCGCAGAAAATTGAAAGCGTCTCCGGGCTGATCAACCTGGTCATGATGCCGATGTGGATCTTCTCCGGCGTATTTTTCTCGTACGACAAATTTCCAGCCATTGCCCATCCGTTTATCAAAGCGCTGCCACTGACGGCGCTCAACGACGCGCTGCGCGCAACGATCACCGAAGGCGCTTCGCTCGGCTCGCAGTCGGGACGGTTGCTGGTGCTCGCGATTTGGGGCGGAGTGTCGTTTATTCTTGCGCTGCGCTGGTTTCGGTGGACGTAGACGACTCACGGCTGCTCGCCGAAGCCCCCGGGGTGGAAAAGGCCTGAAGGCTTTTGTACCCCCCCCGGATTGGGTGTCTGTGTTTGTGCTCACAGATGCTTTGTGAGGATTGCTGGGCTCGGAGTGGTGTTGGGTCGCCGATTAGGCGACGACGGACACCTCGCCGTGGTGCTTATCCTTGCGGGCTGGCCTCACCGAAATTTCTATGTCTTGGCCCATGGCGGTAAGAAAATCCATGAGGCGCTCGACGGAAAAGCTGCCCGAGCGGTTGCGCATCAGCAAAGAGACGTGCGGCTGCTTGATGCCGAGGATTTTGCCGGCCTCGGCTTGTGTCAGGTCGCGTCCTTTGATGAGGCGGTAGATCTGGAGCGTGAGCTTGGCCTTTAAGAGTTCCTGTTCGGAATGCGGAAGCCCGAGGTCCGCAAAGACATTCCCGCTGCTTTTTTCTGCCCGCATGGGGCTCTTCTTTTTTGCAGCCATATCAATTCTTCCTTGTCGATGGAGTCGTTCGGCCTCAGCCAGGCGCTGGTGGATGAGGTCGAGGTCTCGCTTCGGCGTGGCGATGCCGCGCTTCGATTTCTTCTGGAAAGCGTGTAGAACGTAGATCGCTTCGGAGTAGCGGACCGTATAAACTCCACGCCACGTGTTACCGCTGTGATCCGCCACGATTTCGAGCACAGCGCCTCCGCCAAACCCTTTCAGTGGCTTGGCGGACGGATCGGTTTCGCCCTGTTGGGCAGCATAGAGTGCCTGGCCAATGTCGCGCCGGACCTGGCGTGGGAACCCGCGCAGGTCTCTCCGGCTCGAACCGACCCAAACGATCTGGCGCTCGGAATCCGCCACTATACACGTATACGTATATCGGTATGTATTGTCAAGCATCTAAGGTTTGCTGAGGGCAGAGGCCCCGCCCAAGCGAAGACACCGCACCTTGTGGGCAAGATCCATCGCAACGGCTAGATAGCGACTCGTAAGGATCCAGCCGCCACATTCCTCAAAACAACGGGTAACTTTCTGGCGCGATCGTGCGTCCAACTAGGTGGAGAAGTCCGTCGGGGCCGGCTTGCTTGCGGGAGTATAATAACGGTACCCGAAACTGGGTTTCTGTGGGGTGTCCACATGTTCTTGCGTAAATCGCTGATCTCTCTGAGTTTATTGGCGTTGATGGCGCTGCCGGTGCTGGCGCAGGAGCAAGGTTCGCAGGCTCCGGGCACGGCGCCGTCGACTTCTCAGCAGCAGGCTTCGCCGTCGCAAAGCTCGCAGGCACCGGCTTCCCAGTCTCAGACTCCGAAGGATCAGACGGCTCCGGCTTCGAGCACGCAGTCGTCTGGCGGAACCGCGTCTGCTCCTACTGCGGAGCCGACGTCGGCGTCGACTAGCACCGGGCAAGCGACGGCTGGACAAACCACGGCCGGGCAAACGCCGGCTGCTCCTCAAGGGCCCGCGCCGACCACAACTCCGGCGCCGGACGCCGCTTCCTCCGCCAATGGAGATGCTGCTTCCACTACGACGCCTCCCATTCAGGAACCGGACGACAGCAAGGTCAAGCACGATGGCGGGGAAGACGATGTGGACGCAATCGGCAATCGCAAGATCGGCGGACGCGGGCTGGGCAACTGGTATTCGCTGGAGACCGAAATCCGAATGGGTAAGCAGTACTCGATGCAGGTGGAGAGCACGGTGAAGCTGGTGCAGGATCCGGTGGTGACCGAGTATGTGAACCGCATTGGGCAGAATCTGGTGCGCAATTCGGATGCGCAGGTTCCGTTTACGATTAAGGTGATCGACTCCGATGAAGTGAACGCGTTTGCGCTGCCGGGCGGATTTTTCTACGTGAACTCGGGCCTGATTCTGGCGGCGGACGAAGAGGCCGAACTGGCGGGGGTGATGGCGCATGAGATTTCGCACGTGGCGGCGCGCCACGGGACGCGGCAGATGACGCGGGCGCAGTTGGCGAACATCGCGACCATTCCTCTGATCTTCATGGGCGGCGGCATCGGCTACGGGATCTATGAAGCGGCCGGCTTGGGATTGCCGCTCACATTCATGAAGTTCCAGCGGAATTTCGAGGCGGAAGCGGACTATCTCGGTCTGCAATACATGTATAAGACGGGATACGATCCGCAGGCGTTTATCAGTTTCTTTGAAAAGATTCAGGCGAAGGAGAAGAAGAAGCCGGGAACGATCGCCAAGGCCTTCGCTTCGCATCCGCAGACTCCCGATCGAATTGAGGCGTCACAAAAGGAGATCGCGACCATTCTGCCGGCGAAGCCGCAGTACATCGTTACTACGTCGGAGTTTGACGATGTAAAGTCGCGGCTGGCCACCATCCAAAACCGGCACAAGGTGGTGGATCAGAAGGATAGCAGCAAGCCCAGCCTGCGGCGGACTTCGAGCAGCGACAAGACCAGCGACACAGACAAAAGCGGGGACGACGATCGTCCGACGCTGAAGCGCCGGGACGACAGCGGGAACCAGAATTAGCTGGGAGTGGAGTTTGGGGACAAGAAACCGGCGGGTTTTCCGCCGGTTTTTCTATTGCAGCATATTGGATGCGTCGCGTTTTGTTACGAGCCCGCGGCGACCGACTTCACGGTGATCGTGGTTCCGTCGACGTCGCCAGTTACCTTGGCTTTCGCTCCCGCTAAATCGTTCAGCTTGCCGAGTGCGGTCTGATCGGAGGTTTCGAGGGTGTAGACTTTGTCGTCGACCACGAGCGCATATTTCGATCCATGCTTGATGCAGCCGCGCGTGCAATCGGCGGCGCTGCCGTGCATTTCGTGCTTCGCACCGCACATGGCGTCGCTGACTTCGCCGGTCAGAGTTTGGCTCTTACCGGCAGCAATGGCCGGAACCGCCGCCAAGCCAATTGCCATCTGCATTCCGAGTACCGCAGCCGCAACTCGATTGATTTTCATTCTGCTTTCCCTTTCATGAACGGCGATCGTTTTCTAGCGCTACTTGATCATGCCAACTATCAGATTCAAACGCAAGCGCTGGGTTGCAAAATGTCGCGCACTCTTGATTCAGTAGGTGAGTGTCATTGCTGCTTGAAGCGGATCTCCACGTCGACCGTCTTGTCTTTCGCGTCCGGCGTTTCGTGGATGGTCGTGCCCCAGGACACGCCTCGGGGAAGAAGCTGGCGGGTATCGTCCAGATACTTCTTGAGGTAGCCGGCATTGTAAGGTTGGCCGGCGTGCAGGGCCCACGCTTCCACCATACGGGCTGTTGCCTTTGTGTCGAGGCCGGTGATCTCCAACTCTCCCATTCTGTAAAGATCGCCTTCGACGACGTTTAGATCATAGTGCACGGCACTTTGATTGTCGTCGAATTGAGCGTCGGGCTTGATCTGAGCGGTCATGTAGCCGCGGCTGCGATAGAGCTTAGTCGCGGTTGCGAGATCGTCGGCAAGACGCACTGCGTCGGTAGGCTGGCCGGCGGTCAGGTGGAGAAGCGGAGCCAGTTCGCTGGTGGGGACGGCGGAGTTGCCTTTCCAGTCGACGCCAGAGGTGGAATACATCTTGCCGGGGCTTACGGGAATGATGGCGTCCACCTGAAGCTCGGCGGAGGATTGGGCATCGGGCGCTGAAGCCGGTTGCGGCAATACGCGGGCGTCGGAGGGGCCGAATGCAGCCTTCAAGTATCCACGCTGGAGGTAGACCGGAAGCAGGTCAAGCCTGGCGACGGCGGCGAGACCGGAGCGAACGTAGCTCCCTCCAACGGCGAGACGCGCCGCGGTGGTTAGCAGAGACGATTGTTCTGGCGTTGCGCCGGGGAATTCGAAGCCGTGAATCTGGATGGTGACTTCCTCGACCCTATACGCGATGGCGACGAGCGGGCCGCCGTTTTGGTCTTGTCCTTCGCGGAGGTAATCGACCCGACCCGGAAAGCGACTTTCGGTGAGGATGGCTTGCAGAGCTTCCTCAACATGGTCGGGAAGGTTGCCGGTAAGCGGGAGCAAGCGCTTGAAGAGCGGAACACGGCGTTGCACGGCGGTCAGAAGTTGGTCATCGGTAAACCAGACGAAGTTTTCAAATCGCGCGGGCACGAGTTTGCTCGGGTCGGTGTCGGCAAGTTGCAGTTCGAGCTTTACTCCGGCGGCGGATGCGGAATACGTGTAGGAGAGATCGCGGAACAGGCCGGAATTCCCTAGGAGTTGTATAGCCTCCTTGAAATCGCCATCGGCGGCGGGTTGGCCGATGTGGAGGCCGCTGGCGGCGAGAATCTCCTGGTCGGTATAGCGCGCCGTGCCCGTCGCCTTCAGGGCGATCAGCTTGTTGGCGGCGGCGGTCCGATTGCCGGCGGATGGCTTTTGAGCGCTGGCTGACGGCAGGAGCAAAGACAAGAAAAGCAGGGAACAGGCAAGCGGCTTCATTTCGATCGTTTTCCGGGAGCAATGGTGGAGAAATTCTTCTGCTTCACCGCGATTTCCATGAAGGCTCTGGCGGCGCGGCTATGCGACTTGTCTTTGCGGAAGACGATGGCGAGATCGCGGCGAATCTGGGCGTCGGCAAACGTGATTGCAACCAGGGCTTTGGCGCGAATATCTTCCTCGATGTTGGAGCGGGCGATGAATCCTATGCCGACGCCGGCGGCCACAAAGCGCTTGAGCAATTCGCTGGAATCGAGTTCCATGGCAAGGTTGGGTTTCAGCTTGTGGTCATAGAACAGCGCATCGAGCGCGTCGCGCGTGTGGCCGAGTTTCGGTACGACCAGTGGATAGGCAGCGATCTCGGCCACGGTGACGCTCTTCTTGGCCGCGAGGGGATGCTGTGGCGACGCGATCACGACCAGTTCGTCGCGATGAATCATTTGCGCTTCGAGCCGGTTGTCATTCACGGGCAGCGAGACCACCCCGAAGTCGACGATGTTCTCGAGGATCGAGTCGAGAATGCGGGCGTAGTCGGAGCGCCGGATGCTCACCGAGACATTGGGATAGTCGCGTTTGAATTGCGCGAAAACCTCGGGCAGGATGTGCAGGCAAGTGCCTTCGTTGGCTCCGACGACGATTTCTCCGCGGGGCACGCGCTCGGTCTCGGCGATTTCGGTGAGGATGGTCTTGCGGTGCTCGATGGTTTCCTCGGCATACTTGAAGAACAACTTGCCGGAAGCGGTGAGCGAGACGCGGCCTCCAGAGCGGTCGAGGAGGCGCGCGCCGACTTCTTCTTCGAGCGCGCGAATCTGGGAGGAAACGGCGGGCTGAGTGCGAAAACGCTTCTCCGCCGCGCGAGAGAAGCTGGAGAGGCGCGCTACTTCGAGAAAGATTTCCAGCTGATCGAAGTCCATGGTGTTCTAGGGGTGAGGAGCGTTGCCGACGTTGCTCATGGTATCACTATCCGCCCAATAGCTGCGCCTAGCGGTTACGACGAGTTTGGGATGCTCTTTCAGCCGCAACTCAATCACGTGGAGGCCCGGATGTGGAGACCGGGGCTGAAAGCTCAGGACGTATCGATTTGGAATGTGGTTTGAGATCGTGAGCAGACTTTTCTCCAAATTGTGGGCATTGCTGAAAGGGAAATATTCGCCACCGGTAAGATGCGCCACGGTCTCAGGAGCATTGCGCTGCATGCCTTCCATCGCGGCGATGGCCGCCATTTTTATAAGTGCCAGCGGAGGCACAAGCTGACCGAGGCAGTCGTATGCCTGCGAGAGCTTATCCTGAGAGGTGCCGGGATCGGCGTTGGGGTCTTTTGCCATGCAGCCGCCGGGATGCTGAGGGTTTGGGTTGGAGAGGCCTGGGCCCCCGCTCCATACCGTCGGAAGCTCTTCCGAAGCGTAGTGCTTTACGTCGGATTTTGGCGAGGAAAAGGCGACGCTGTAGATCGCCGTGTTCGTGTCGCTGATGGCGCGCAGCGCCTCGTCCATTTTCACGCGGCTGCCGTGGTCGATGGTTTCGCTGAGCAACAGAATCGCGCGCCGATATTCTGGCGGCTGCTGGCGCAGCAGGTCAACCGAAAAGGAAAGCGCATCAAGGATCGCGGCTCCGTGGTTGCCCCGGCTTAGTCCGCGGATGGTTTCGCCCACCACATCCAGGTCGGGAGTGAAATTGTGAATGAGTCCGGGTGCGCCGTCGAATTCCACCACTGCGATCTTGCGCGGGACATTGCCGACGACTGCCTCCATCATCGTGGCGAGGTGCGCACACTCGTCGAGGTGCTCGCGGCCAGCGCCACCGGTTTGGATGGCAATGACCAGGGCTAGGGGTTCGCTGTCGGTGTCCTGCTCCAGCGTGACCTTCTGCTCGACTCCATCATCTGTGAGCATGAAGTCATTGGCGGTCAAGGTGAAGACAAGTTCTTTCGCCTTGTTTCTTACCAGGGCTGGGACCAGCACTACAGTTGAGCGGGCGGTAAAGGCGGGAGGGGGTGGTGTGGGAGGGGTGGTGGTTTGCGCGACTGCAAGTGGTAGCCACGCGAGCGCCATGACTGCGCCGAACCTCATCTGCGGACTTCCGAAGCTCATTCGGGGCGATTCTAACATCCTCTTCGACGGGCCATAGCCGTCTAGATGGATGCTGTATCAAGAAAGTCCGTTGCCTAGGGGTGTTGGAAGTTAGGATGCGTTGGAAGCTTGTTCAGAGAGAAGCAGAAGCAAGATCAAAATCAAGAGCAAAAGCAGCGGCAGCGGACAGAAGTGTCCGCTCTACAGGAGGGTGGGAAGACAGCTGGCGGTGGAAAGGCCCACTTCTCGCAAAGGACGCGAGAAGTGGGGCACCCCCAGCTTGGAGACGGTTCTAGACGTTGATTACAGCGACCAGTTCTTTCACGGCGGCGGCGCTCTTGTCGAGGGCTGCTTTCTCTTCCGGCGTCAGTTTAATTTCGATAATCTGCTCGATTCCCTTGGATCCGAGCTTTACTGGAACGCCGACGTATAACCCGTGAATGCCGTACTCGCCATTCAAATAGGCAGCGCAAGGGAGAATCTTCTTCTTGTCTTTTAGGATGGCCTCGACCATTTCGGTGGCAGCGGCGGAGGGGGCGTAGTACGCAGACCCGGTCTTGAGATACTTGACGATCTCGGCGCCTCCGTCGCGGGTGCGCTGGACGATGGCATCGAGGCGGTCTTTGGCGATCAGTTCGGTGATGGGGATGCCAGCAACCGTAGAATAGCGGGGCAGCGGAACCATGGTGTCGCCATGTCCGCCGAGGACGAAAGCGGTTACGTTCTCGACGCTGACTTTGAGCTCCTGCGCGATGAAGGCGCGGAAGCGGGCGGAGTCGAGAATGCCAGCCATGCCGATGACACGCTCGCGCGGGAAGTTGCTGAGCTTGTAGGCGGCCTGTGCCATGGCGTCGAGCGGGTTGGAGACGATGATGAGGATGCAATTCGGCGAGTGCTGCACAACCTTGCCGACTACGTCGCTCATGATTTTGTAGTTGGTGTTGAGCAGGTCGTCGCGGCTCATGCCGGGCTTGCGGGGGATTCCGGCGGTGATGACGACGATGTTGGAGTTGGCGGTGTCGGCGTAGTCGTTGGTGCCGAGGATGGCGGAATCGCGCTTCTCGATGGGCATGGCTTCGAGCAGGTCGAGTCCTTTGCCTTGGGGAACGCCTTCGACGATATCGATGAGGACGACATCGGCCAACTCTTTGGAGGCGATCCAGTGAGCGGCGGTTGCGCCTACGTTTCCGGAACCTACGATGGTGACTTTATTGCGCATGAAGTTTCCTTTCAACCAAAAGCGTTAACCACTAAGGTCACTAAGGTACACGAAGGAAAGTCAAAACTTCTTAGTCCGCCGCGACGGCGACGTGCATGTTTTCGATCATGCAGGTGGCAAATTCGCTGGTCTTTACTTTCGTTGCGCCTTCTAACATGCGCTCGAAATCGTAGGTGACTTTTTTCTGTTCGATGGTGCGCTCCAGGCTCTGTTCGATCAGGTCAGCGGCTTCGGTCCATCCGAGGAAGCGGAACATCATTACGCCTGACAGAATCACCGAGCCAGGATTGATGACGTCTTTGTCGGCATACTTGGGAGCGGTGCCGTGGGTGGCTTCGA
>Ga0187879_10001413_pt1 | contig 16483 bp, 14 predicted proteins | sample June2016WEW_19_1_FD_132423 | JGI IMG/M metagenome (GOLD analysis project Ga0187879, IMG submission 132423) | Peatland microbial communities from SPRUCE experiment site at the Marcell Experimental Forest, Minnesota, USA - June2016WEW_19_10 | ecosystem: Environmental > Terrestrial > Soil >... | reverse complement strand
GCACGATGGTGAGGACGCTTAGCCTGCTCCGAAGTGAGGGACGGATGCCGCTCGTACCCGCGGGCCGGCTCACCTTCATATGCTGCTCATCCTGCTCGCCCGACCACCCGGCTTGCCCGGCTTACCCGGGCTCGGCCGCCGCGCCGCACTGTTGCGCCACCCCGACGCCGCGCCCGCGCCCAGCCTGCGCCCTACCGCCGCTTCACACCGCCGTGGTCGCGGGAGCGCCTGAGTCCCCGCTGAGCAGCGCTCTTACCTCCGACTCACGGAACCGCCGGTGGCCGCCGGGGGTGCGGATGCTGCTGATACGGCCCGATGCTGCCCATCGGGTGACGGTCTTCGGGTCAACGCGAAACAGGGCAGCGACCTCTCCTGGAGTGAGCAGCCGCTCACTGTTGCCGTCCATTTTGGTACCCCTCCTCGTCTCCATAGGAGCTTGTCCTAAGTGTTGCGACAAACACGGTTTTTCTCCTTAGATTCCGTAAAAATCTGGTCTGGGAAATCTTGCGCGTGACGGAACGATGACGCAGCCAGCACGGGGTGCCACGAAGCCCCGGCCAGCGGCGCCGCGCATCGGCATGTCCCGCCGTCGGCGCGTCGCCGGCCGGCTCGGTTTGCGCGGGCCCGAAGCAGAGGCGCTGCGGGTGTGACCCGGCCGGGGCGGATGACGCCTTTGTGCCAGCCGTTCAGGAGCCGTCGTGGCCGACTGCGCGGGTGGCCTTCGGCGAGATTTTCCCGGCCGATCATTTGCCCATATGGATCTGGTGCATCGGGCCGTAGGGTGTGGCAGTGCCGGAACTTGTGACCATCGATGAGATTCGCGCCGCCGCTGGCCGGCTTGCGGGCGTGGCGCTGAGAACGCAGCTCCTGCCATTCCCTGCCGCCGGGCCCGGGCTGTTGCTGAAGCCCGAATCACTCCAGCTCACCGGCTCGTTCAAACTGCGGGGCGCGTACGCGGCGATCAGCATGCTGACCGACAGGCAGCGCAAGCGCGGTGTCGTAGCGCACTCAAGCGGCAACCACGCGCTCGCCGTCGCCTACGCGGCGGCATTGCTCAAGGTGCCGGCGACCGTAGTCATCCCCGCGAACGCCCCGCAGGTCAAGGTCGCGGCGGCCAGCGACCTTGGTGCCACGATCGTCGTCTGTGAGCCGGGCCTGGCGGCGCGGACGGCGGCGACGGCCGAACTCGTCGAACGTTACGGCTATTCCGTCATCCCGCCTTTCGAGCATCGCACGGTGATCGCCGGGCAAGGGACCATCGGGCTGGAGATCGCAGCCGAACGCCCGGATACAGATCTCATCGTCTGCCCGGTCAGCGGAGGCGGCCTGATCTCCGGTATCGCCGCGGCCGCCGCGGCCGTGCTGCCGCGGGCCAAGGTGGTCGGCGTAGAGCCCGAACTTGCTGCTGACGCGCGGGATTCGCTGCGCGCGGGCCACCGCATCGCCTGGCAGGCCTCGCAAACGCAGCGCACGATCGCCGATGCCCTCCGGGTAGAACAGGTAGGCGAACTGCCGCTGCAGCACATGCTGCGCCAGGTACACGACATCGTGACGGTATCTGAGGAAGAGATCCGCGAGGCGATGCGGCGGCTCGCCGTGCGGGCCAGGCTGGTCGCCGAGCCTGGCGGGGCGGTAGCGGTGGCGGCGTGCCTGTTCCGCGGCGCGCAGCTGCCCGCCGCCACCACGACGGTCGCGGTGGTCTCCGGCGGCAACGTCGATCCCGCGCTGCTCGCGGATGTTCTGGGCGGAGCCCCGGCACCCGGGTGAGGCGCCGCGATAAGCGGTACCCGGATGAGCGGACCTGAGGTGCGCACCGAATACTCTTGGCTTACCATGCGCGCTACGTTCGCCTACACGGCCGCGAGGATCTTGCTCTTCGTGGTCTCGATGATCCTGCTCTACCTCGCAGGCGCCACCGGGCTGCTGCTGATCGGCCTGGCCCTGGTAATCAGCGGCATCGCCAGCTTTGTGCTGCTGTCCCGGCAGCGGGACGCCATGTCGTCAGCACTGGCCACCAGGATCGGCAGCTTCCGCAGTCGGCTCGACGAGGGCGCCAGGGCGGAGGATAAGGACTAATAGCTGGGGACGTACCCGGTGAGTCAGGTAGCCGGGAGCCAGCCGCCCGATGTGAGCATGCCGAGTACCGCGTCGGTGGCCTCTTTGCGGGTCATGACCGAGGTGTCGATGGTCAGCTCGGCGTCGTCGGGCTCCTCATACGGGTCAGAGATGCCGGTGAACTGCCCGATGAGGCCGGCCCGGGCCTTCGCATACAGGCCCTTGCGATCCCGCGCCTCGCACACCGCGACCGGCGTTGCCACGTGGATCAGCAGGAAGTCACCGACCTCCGTGACCATCTCGCGGACCTGGGCCCGCGCCGCAGCGAACGGCGCAATGGGAGCGCAGATCGCGATGCCGCCGTGTCGTGCGATCTCGGCTGCCACGAAACCGATCCGCACGATGTTCAGGTCACGATCGGCCCGGGAGAAGGTCAGTCCGGCCGAAAGCAACTGCCTGATCAGGTCTCCGTCGAGCAGCGAGACGCGCCGGTCGCCGCGCTCGGCGAGCGCGTCCCGCAGATCCCTGGCGATGGTGGACTTGCCGGAACCGGACAAGCCCGTCAGGAACAGCACGAAACCTCGCTGCGCCCGGGGCGGCCTGGCCCGCCGCAGCTCTCGCGCCACGGCCTCCGGCGTGAACCAGTCCGGCACCTGAGCGCCAGCATCCAGCAGGTCGCCGAGCTCGTCCACCGACAGGTCGTCCCGCTCGGTGCCGGTGTCGATCAGGCCAAGCGGGCGCCAGACCTCGGCGCGCGGGTCATAGGCCCAGGTGCCTACGGTCAGTACCGGGATGACCGGGTTGAGGCCGGCCACGGCGCCTTCGGGCTCGCTGCTGGCTGCCCCGGCCGCCCGCTGGCGGTCCGATGCCTGGTTCCGGGCCGGGCCGGCTGCCCACTGGCGGTCCGGCGGGTGGCCCGCGGCCGGGCCGCCTGCCGAGCTGACGGTGGTGCGCCCGGTCGGCCCGATGGCGGTGCTGGCAGCGGTACCGACGGCCGGGCCGATCGCCGGGTCGGCGGGATCGGCCATCAAGTGGGTCGCGCCGTAGGCGGCCGCGATCATGGCCCGGGCCGCGAGTTCGCGTTCCGGGCCAGCACCGGGACCGGGCTCTCGCGCGCCCATCGGTACCGGGACGACCAGTGTCCCGGCCGGGAGGCTCGTTGCGGCTGCCGCAAGCACTGCCCGCACCAGCGCTTCCGGGGTGGGCACGACGTCCGCCTGGCCGACGACCAGCGGCAGCAGCAGCAGCCGTGCCTTCAGCTGGCCCGCAACGTGCCTGAGCTGGCCGATCTGGCGGCTGTGCAGCGGCCCGCGGGTGGCTAGCGCCAGCACCGGCCCATCGCCGCTGGCGGCAAGCTGCGCGCGTACCTGCGCGGGCGCGAGCATCAGCCGCCGGAACGGGCCGTGCTCCATCTCGCGGTTGCCGGAGACCCGGCCGCTGAGCCTGACCAGCCCGTGGGCGGAGTCCCGGCCCGGATCGGCGGCGGGAAGCTCGCTGCGCTCGGCGATCTCGAGCACTGCCAGCGGCGCGCCCTCAGGATCGGCCAGGGCGATGCGGTCGGCCTCCGGCGGAACCGCGTCATACGCTACGTCGAGCGTCACCAGGATTGGCCACGGTGTTCCGTCAGCCAGCGTGCCCGTGCGGGTGACAGCGGTGACATCCGCCGTGCACATAAAACCGGTCAGCGGCGCGAATGCGCCGGATAGCAACAGCTCCAAGTCCCCGAGCTGCTGCTCGCCCAGCGTCAGCGTGGGCAGCCCGGCCAGGTCCGCGGACAGACCGGACAGGCCAGCCTGCGCCTCAGCAGTCACGTTAACCTCCGTCCGGCACAGCGCCTGCTCGGCCCGTTCGGGCAGTACCCGTTCGGGCAGTACCCGTTCGGGCAGTACCCGTTCGGGCAGTACCCGTTCGGGCAGTACCCGTTCGGGCATTGCCCCGGTCCGCGGTACCTGCTCCGCAGTATCCCGCTCCGCAGTATCCCGCTCCGCAGTATCCCGCTCCGCAGTATCCCGCTCCGCAGTATCCCGCTCCGCAGTATCCCGCTCCGCAGGTGTGCCAAGCCCTTCAGGGCGGCCAGGGCATGCCCGAGGCTACACGGGAAGTGACGGCCTGGTCATCCAGGCCAAGCCAGACGGCGGGCCGCGGTCTCACAGCACCCGGGCGAACCGGTCCTCTGGTTTACGGATCACGTAACGCAGCTCATCATGGCTGCACGTCAGCCTGGATCTCGACAGCAGCTCCACAGTCTTGCGGGCCAGCAGCAGCCCGGGCGGCCTGCGCTGGCCTTCCAGCGTGTTCAGCGCCTGCCGCCGGGCGACCACCAGGCCGCGCCGTAGCACGTACGACTGGATGCCGCGTCCAGATACCAGCTGCTCGTAGCTGGCCGGGTAGGGACCTGGCTGGCCGGGGTGGGTGCTGCGCCAGATCGCGGCCCGCAGCGCCAGCGGGAGCTTGCGATCGAGGAACCCCGCCGCACTGTCCCGGTCGCCGATCCGCAGCAGCAGCAGCCCGCCCGGCCTCAGCGCGTCCACGAACCTGTCGAGCACCAGCTCGGCGTGCTGGATCCGGTCCAGCAGCATGGCGCAGACCACGACATCGAACGAGCGCGGCGGCAGCGGCACCGTCCGCAGGTCACCCAGCGTGCAGTCGGCTCCGTCGGCGCGCTGGCTGACGGCCGTCCCGACCACGTCGTCGTCATCATCGATCGCGCTGATGATCACCTCGAGTCCGCCCGCCCGCAGCTCTCCGACATCCAGCGCGTCGCCTGCCGTCGCGAACCCGGCCAGCAGCACGGTGATGGGCTGGTCAGGCCGCGCGGCGGCATAACCCTGCACGCTTCGGGTGAACATCTCAGGACCTGGGCCATCGGGCGGCGGAACCTGCAGCGCCGCCAGGCCGGAAGGCTGGATCCTGCCATCCGGGCCTACCCGGTGCCGCCCGCGCCGGTCGGGCCCATCAGGCCGGTCCGGCCCTCGCGGTCCGTCGAGCCGGTCCGGCCGGCCCAGGCTGGCCTGCGCGACGCCGCCCGTTCCAGGTTCGCTTGCGTTCATCACAGATCCAAAGCGTAGCCCTCCGAATACCTTAAGTAGCTACAAGGTGACCGCGCGGCGGCCCGCGCCGTGCACTGCGGGCTTAAGCTTGGCGGGTGGCAGGGCCGGTCAGCCGCGCGGGCGGCCGGCCGTAAACTGACAGATATCCCGCGCTCCGGCCCAGTTGGTGATCTCCGGGGCAACTTGGGCGCCGAGAGCGCCGGGCGCGGGGGTTTCGTGCTGTCAACCAGTGCTCACCAAACCAGTGCTCACCAAACCAGTGCTCACCAAACCAGTGCTCACCAAACCAAGGATGCAATGAGCCTCGCCGGCCTTCTGAAGATCGTCGCCGATGACCCGCAGCTGCGGCCTGCGCTGGAGCAGGCAGGCCAGCCCGCCGCCGGGGGAGCTGACCTCATCGCGCCGCCCGCGCTCCGCCCGCTGCTGACCGCCGCACTCGCCGGCCAGGTCCCCGGCGGGTTCGTGCTGGCCGTGACGGCCACCGTGCGGGAGGCCGACGACCTCACCGCCGCGCTCGGCTCGCTGCTGCCGGACGGCGCAGCCGCCTGCTTCCCGCCCTGGGAGACGCTGCCGCACGAGCGCTTGTCGCCGCAGCCGGACATCTCTGGCCAGCGGCTCGCGGTGCTGCGCAGGCTTGCCCATCCCGACCCGGCTAACGTCCGGACGGGCCCGCTCACCGTGGTCGCCGCCCCGGTCCGCAGCCTGCTTCAGCCGATCGTCGGCGGTCTCGGTGAGCTGGAGCCGGTCCGGCTCGTCCCCGGCCAGGAGGCGGCGTTCGACGACGTGGTGACCACCCTGGTCGAGATCGGCTATGCCCGCGCCGAGACCGTGGAACACCGCGGCGAGCTGGCCGTCCGCGGCGGCATCCTTGATGTCTTCCCGCCCACCGAGCAGCATCCGCTGCGGATCGAGTTCTGGGGCGACACCGTCGAGGAGATCCGTTATTTCAAGGCGGCCGACCAGCGCAGCCTGGCGGTGGCGGACGGCGGCCTGTGGGCGCCGCCCTGTCGCGAGCTGCTGCTGACCCCGGCGGTTCGGGACCGCGCCAAGAAGCTGGCGGCGGCCCATCCCGGCCTGTCGGACATCCTCGGCAAGCTCGCCGACGGCATCACCACCGAGGGCATGGAGGCGTTCGCCCCGGTGCTCGCCGAGCGGATGGAGCTGCTGCTCGACTACGTGCCCGCAGGCGGCTGCGTGCTGGCCTGCGACCCGGAGCGGATCCGGGCCCGCGCCGCTGACCTCGTCCGGACCAGCCAGGAATTCCTCGCAGCGTCCTGGGTCAGCGCAGCCGTCGGCGGGCAGGCCCCGATCGATCTGGGGGCGGCCGCGTTCCGGCCGATCGCCGAGATCCGCACCGCGGCGGCAGGCCTGGACCTGCCATGGTGGACGATCACGCCGTTCGTCTCGGAAGACCAGGGCATAACGGATAGCCGGGCGGAACTGCCGGGGTCCGGCACTGACCTGGCCGGGCGGGCGGGCGAGCAGGCATTGCCGGCGCCCGGGGCAGACCTGGCCGGGCGGACCGACGGGCGATCATCGTTTCGGCTGGACGCGAAACCGGCGGACGCCTATCGCGGCGATACCGCGCGCGTGATCGCCGACGTCCGCCAGTGGCTGGCGGTTGGCTGGCGGGTCGTCCTGGTGACCGAGGGGCACGGCCCGGCGCAGCGGCTCGCTGAGCTGCTCAGCGGCGAGGACGTGGGTACCAGGGCCGGGGATCTCGCCGAGCCGCCGGAGCCTGGCATCGCGCAGGTGGCGACCGGGATGGTCGAGCACGGGTTCAGCTGGCCCTCGGCGCGGCTGGCGGTGCTGTCCGAGGCCGACCTGGCCGGTCAGCGGACGGGCGGCGGCCCGGGCGCGGCGCGGATGCCGAGCAGGCGGCGCGGCGGCATCGACCCGCTGCGGCTGACGCCTGGCGACTACGTGGTGCACGAGCAGCATGGCGTCGGCCGGTACCTGGAGATGACCAGCCGCACCATCCAGGGCGCTACCAGGGAGTATCTGGTCATCGAGTACGCGCCGAGCCGGCGCGGCCAGCCCCCTGACCGGCTCTACCTGCCGACCGACCAGCTGGACGAGGTGACCAGGTACTCCGGCGGCGAGGCGCCCTCGTTGCACCGGCTGGGCGGCGCCGACTGGGCCAAGACCAAGGGCCGGGCCCGCAAGGCGGTCAGGGACATCGCGGCCGGGCTGATCCAGCTGTACCAGGCCCGGATGGCCTCGCCAGGGCATGCGTTCGCCCCGGACACGCCGTGGCAGCGCGAGCTTGAGGACGCCTTTCCCTACGTGGAGACCCCGGACCAGCTCGCCGCCGTCGACGAGGTCAAGCAGGACATGGAACGGCCGGTCCCGATGGACCGGCTGATCTGCGGCGACGTCGGCTACGGCAAGACCGAGATCGCGGTGCGGGCCGCGTTCAAGGCCGTGCAGGACGGCAAGCAGGTCGCCGTGCTCGTGCCGACCACGTTGCTGGTCGGCCAGCACACCGAGACGTTCAGCGAGCGCTACGCGCCGTTCCCTGTGGTGGTCAGGCCGCTGTCGCGGTTCCAGTCGAACGCCGAGGCCGCGGACACGCTGGCCGGCCTGGCCGAGGGCAAGGTCGACGTGGTGATCGGCACGCACCGGCTGCTGTCGCCGGAGACTTCGTTCGCCCGGCTCGGCCTGGTGATCATCGACGAGGAGCAGCGGTTCGGGGTCGAGCACAAGGAGTTCCTGAAGCGGATGCGCACCCAGGTCGACGTGCTGGCCATGTCGGCCACCCCGATCCCGCGCACGCTGGAGATGGGCCTGTCCGGGATCAGGGAGATGTCCACCATCTTGACCCCGCCTGAGGAGCGGCACCCGGTGCTGACCTCGGTCGCGCCATATGACGAGAAGCAGATCGCCGCGGCGATCAGGCGCGAGCTGCTCCGCGATGGCCAGGTCTTCTTCGTGCACAACAGGGTGTCATCGATCAACCGGGTCGCCGCGCGGATCGCTGAGCTTGTGCCCGAGGCGCGGGTGGCGGTCGGGCACGGCCAGATGAACGAGCACACCCTCGAGAGGATCATGGGGGAGTTCGTCGAGCGCCGTTGCGACGTGCTGGTGTCGACCACGATCGTCGAGTCAGGGCTGGACATCCCGAATGCCAACACGCTGATTGTCGACCGGGCCGACGGTTACGGGCTGCCCGATCTCCATCAGCTCCGCGGCCGGGTCGGGCGGGGCCGGGAGCGCGGTTTCGCGTACTTCCTCTATCCGCCGGAGAAACCGCTCACCGAGACCGCGCACGAGCGGCTTGCGACGATCGCGCAGCACACCGAGATGGGCGCGGGCATGTACGTCGCGCTCAAGGACCTGGAGATCAGGGGCGCGGGCAACTACCTCGGCGGCGAGCAGTCCGGGCACATCGCCGCCGTCGGGTTCGACCTGTACGTGCGGATGATCGGCGAGGCCGTCAACGAGCTGCGCGGCGACGGGCCCGCCGAGCGGCCCGAGGTCCGGATCGAGCTGCCGGTCGACGCGCACATCCCGCACCAGTACGTGCCGGGGGAGCGGCTCCGGCTTGAGGCCTACACCAGGATTTCCGCCATCGACACCGACGCCGACATCAAAGCGGTCGCCGATGAGCTGGCGGACAGGTTCGGCACGCTGCCAGCGCCGGTACGCAACCTGCTGGCGGTGGCCGCCTTGCGGGCCAGGGCCCGCAAGGCCGGCCTCGCCGACATCACCCAGCAGGGCAGCCATATCAGGTTCTCGCCGGTTGTGCTGCCTGAGTCGCGGCAGGTCCGGGTGGAGCGGCTGTACCCGAGGACGCTGCTCAAGCCGGCAGTGCGTACCATGCTCGTACCGGTGCCGAAGGCGGACGGCGGCGCGCGGCCGGGGTCGGCAGGCGGCGGGACCGGTTCGGGGCGTACTGGCCCGTCGTCGGCCGTGTCCTTCGGCGCCCCGGCGTTGCGTGACCGGGAGCTGCTCGCCTGGTGCGAGGATCTCATCGAGCAGGTGCTCGGCGGGATCTCGCCGGCTGGCCAGGAGACAGCCGGCGAGTAAGCGTGCCGGCTAGTAACCGTGCCGGTCGTTTAGCGTGAGGAGGAACGCCGACGTGCTCCGCACCTCGATGAAGTTGGGCACCGTGGTCAGGCTGGGCACCGTGGTTAAGCTGGGCACCGCGGTGCTCGCCGCTGGCATTGCGGTGGCCGCCTGCGGGACCGTGCAGATGGGTGCCGCCGCGGTTCTCGGCAATTCGCGTATCTCCACAGCGACGCTCGCCGCTCAGGTGTCCAACCTGAACGCTGGCTACACCGTGTACAAGAACAGGGTCTCGCTGCAGTACCCGGTGTCGCAGATGCCGCAGCAGGCGCTCAGCTGGCTGGTGCGATTCCAGGTGCGGGACACGATGGCAGCACAGCAGAACATCACCGTGACCGCCGGTGCCGTGCAGCGCGCCCTAGTTCAGATCGATGCCCAGGTCAGGCAGGGCGGGAGCGGCGCCACGCTGCCCGAAATCGCGGTCGCTAACGGGCTGCCACCAGACCTGATCCCCGACCTGGCCAGGTACCAGGCGATCCAGAACGCGGTCATCGCCCAGCTGGACGGCGGCAAGCTGCCCACCCGGAAGGCAGCGCAGGCGTCACTGCAGGCAACGTTCAACACGGTCCAGTGCCAGGCCTCCAAGAGCCTGAACATCAAGATCAATCCGCAGTTCGGCATGCTCGACTACAGCCAGCTCAGCGTCGTTGCCGCGCCGCCCTCCCTGTCCGCGACGGCTCCCTCGGCGACGCCATCCGCTTCGGCAAGCGCCTCAGCGAAGCCGCAGCTGACGCCGCCCTGCTAGGAGCCAGAACCGCCGTGACGCATGACCCGCGGGCCCCGGACGCAGGCCGGCCAGCGCCTGGCGCCGCCCAGGACGCTCCGGGCGCCGCGGGTCCCCTGGACGCCGCGGGCGTCAGCCCGGCCACGCCGCCGGACGCGCCGGGAACGGAGCTGCTCGAGCTGGTGGCCGTGATGGACCGGCTCCGCACCGAGTGCCCGTGGGATGCCAGGCAGACACACGAATCGCTGGCCCCGTACCTGCTGGAGGAGACCTACGAGGCACTTGAGGCGCTGGAAGCCGGCGACGCCGCTGCCCTGCGCGAGGAACTCGGTGACGTCCTGCTGCAGGTCCTCTTCCATGCCCGGATAGCGTCGGAACGAGCCGACGGGACCGGTTACACCATCGACGAGGTGGCGGACGGTATCGCCAGCAAGCTGGTGCGCAGGCATCCGCACGTGTTCGGCGATGTGATCGTCACCGGGGCTGGCGAGGTCAAGCAGAACTGGGACGAGATCAAGGCGGCCGAGCGTGCGGCGGCCCGTGCGACGTCCGGCGGCGGTGCGGGCTCTGCCCTGGACGGCGTTCCGTTCGGGCAGCCTGCCCTGTCCCTCGCGGCGCAGCTGCAGCGCCGCGCCGGGCGGGCGGGCGTTCCGGCTGAGCTGGCTGACCTGGCGAAGCGGGCCGGTCTGGCGGAACCGGCGGGTCTGGGGGAACCGGCGGGTCTGGCGGAACCGGCGGGTCTGGCGGAACCGGCCGGCCTGGCGGAACCGGCCGGCCTGGCGGAACCGGCCGGTCCGGTCAGCGAGATCGGCGCGGACCTGTTCGCGCTCGTCACCAGGGCCTGCGAAGCGGGCCTTGACCCGGAGCTTGAGCTGCGCGCCGCCGCCCGGGTCTACCGCGACCGCGTCCTGGCCTGGGAGCGGGCCAGCGAGCTCTAGCCGGCAAGCTGCGGATGTGTTGGACTTCGGGGCGGCGTGGCTGACCAGCGGCCGCCCGCCCGGCGTGGCCGCTGCGCAGCGCTGAGGTCAGTCCACTAGGCTCCAATGCGGACATGTCGTCTCCGTCTTCGCAGCGTCGGGAGTTCTCAGTTGGCCGCCATCGAAGCCATTCATGCCAGGCAGATCCTGGACTCGCGCGGCAATCCCACCGTGGAGGTCGAGGTCGTCCTCGACGACGGCACGCTGGGCCGCGCCGCGGTGCCCAGCGGTGCCTCGACCGGTGCGTTCGAGGCCGTCGAGCTCCGGGACGGCGGCCCCGAATATGGCGGCAAGGGCGTCAGCAAAGCGGTCCAGGCGGTGATCGATGAGATCCAGCCTGCAATGCTCGGCTATGACGCCGACGATCAGCGGCTGATCGACCAGGCGCTGATCGACCTGGACCGGACACCAGACAAATCCAGGCTCGGCGCGAACGCGATCGTCGGGGTCAGCCTCGCCGTGGCGAGGGCGGCGGCCGAATGGGCACGGCTGCCCTTGTTCCGCTACCTGGGCGGCCCGAATGCGCACGTGCTCCCGGTGCCGATGATGAACATCCTGAACGGCGGCGCGCACGCCGATAGCAACGTCGATATCCAGGAGTTCATGGTCGCGCCGGTTGGTGCAGGCACGTTCGCCGAGGCGCTGCGCTGGGGCGCGGAGACGTACCACGCCCTGAAGTCCGTGCTCAGGCAGCACGGGCTGAACACCGGCGTAGGGGATGAGGGCGGCTTCGCCCCTGACCTGAAGCACAATAGGGCGGCGCTTGACCTGATCGTCGAGGCGGTCGGGAAGGCGGGGCTGGTGCCAGGGCAGGATGTCGCGCTCGCGATAGACGCGGCCGCCAATTCGTTCTACGCCGACGGCGGCTACCAGTTCGAGGGCAGCCGCCGTAACGCGGCGGAGATGACCGGGATCTACGCGGACTGGCTCGACGCCTACCCGATCGTCTCGCTGGAAGACCCCTTGCAGGAGGAGGACTGGAATAGCTGGCACGAGCTGACGGCGGCGCTTGGCGACCGCGTCCAGATCGTGGGCGACGACATCTTCGTCACCAACCCGGAACGGCTGCGCCGGGGCATCGCTGAGCGCTCGGCCAACTCACTGCTCGTCAAGGTCAACCAGATCGGCACCTTGACCGAGACGCTGAACGCGGTGGCCCTGGCCCACCGGTCCGGGTTCACCTGCCAGATCAGTCACCGGTCGGGTGAGACCGAGGACACTACGATCGCCGACCTCGCGGTGGCGATCAACTGCGGCCAGCTGAAGACCGGAGCGCCCTGCAGGTCCGAGCGGGTCGCCAAGTACAACCAGTTGCTCCGCATCGAGGAGCTGCTCGGCGACGCGGCGTCGTACGCGGGAAGGGCAGCGTTCCCGCGCTCGTCAGCTGGCCGCCAATGACGGCACCGGCGGACCGCAGTGCTGGCCAGCCGGACTCGCCGCGTTTCACCGGCCGCGCCGCGCTGCTCGCCGTGGTGCTCTGCGCAATCGCGCTGAGCCTGGCCTACCCGGTCCGTGAGTACATCGCGCAGAGCCGTCGGATCGGCCAGCTCGAGGCACAGCGGCAGGAGATCACGGCGCAGGTGAATGCGCTTGCGGCCGAGCAGCGGCGCCTCAGCAGCCCTGCGTACGTGGAGCAGCAGGCACGGGACAATCTGCATATGTGCCTGCCGTCCCGGACCTGCTATGTGATCGTCAACGGCAGTCAGCGTGCGGGCAGCCAACCGCAGCCGCACGTCGCCGCGCCCGCATGGTACGAGCGGCTGTGGAACTCCGTCCAGCGGGCGGACAAGGCCGGATCCAGGTGATGGTGGGCGCCAGGGCACGACCGCCTGGGGGCGTGGCCGCTGCCGATGTGGCCGCGGTGGCGGCGCAGCTTGGCCGCTCGCCGCGGGGCCTGCGGACCGTGGCGCACCGGTGCCCGTGCGGGCTGCCCGATGTCGTCGAGACGGCACCGCGGTTGCCGGACGGCACGCCGTTCCCGACCCTCTACTACCTGACATGCCCGCGCGCGACTGCCGCGGTCAGCCGGCTTGAGGCTGCGGGGATGATGCGCGAGCTGACCTCGCGGCTAGCTGCCGAGCCAGGCCTGGCGCGGGCCTATGCGGCGGCCAACCTGGATTACCTGGGCCGTCGCGATGCGGCGGCCCGCGCGGCAGGCATCGAGCCGCTACCGCCAGGTACCCAGAGCGCCGGCGGCATGCCGGGCCGGGTGAAATGCCTGCACGCGCTGGTCGCGCACGAACTCGCGGTCCCTGGTGTCAATCCCCTCGGCAGCGACGCAGCGCAGGCCGCTGGAGAATGGTGGCTCGCGGGCCCCTGCGTCGCGACCGGCTGGCCTGCCGGAGCCCAGGACCTCGGCGGCGCGGGCGGGCTGCTGAAATGAGCCAGGCGGCCAGCCAGCCGGGGACGGTGCGGGTCGCCGCGATCGATTGCGGCACCAATTCGCTGCGGCTGCTGATCGCCGATGTGAATCCGCTCCGCGCCGAGCTCACCGATCTGGTCCGGCGGATGGAGATCGTCCGGCTCGGCCAGGGCGTGGACGCCACCGGCATGCTGGCAGCGGACGCGCTGGACAGGACGTTTCGGATGCTGACGGATTATGCGCGCGCGATCAAGGCCACCTCGGCACAGAAGGTCCAGATGGTCGCGACGAGCGCGATCAGGGACGCTGTGAACGCCACGGAGTTCATTCGCGGGGTGACCCGGATACTCGGGGTCGCTCCTGAGGTCCTCAGCGGCGACCAGGAGGCGCGGCTGGCGTTCACCGGGGCGACGGCCGAACTCGCTGCTGGGGGTGACGGGGCCGGGCGTCACGGGGCGGCCGGGGATGACGGGGCCGGGCGTGACGGGGCGGCCGAGAAGGCCGGGGCAGCTGGTTGCGAGGCGGCTGGGATGAGCGGGGCAGCTGGTTACGGGGCGGCTGGGACAGGCGGGGCAGCTGGTTGCGAGGCGGCTGGGACAGGCGGGGCAGCTAGTTACGGGGCGACCGGGCGCGACGGGATGGCCGGGAACGACGGCATGGCCGGGAACGACGGCATGGCCGGGAACGACCGCCGCCCGCGGCCAGGACCGGCCCGCCTGGCGCCGCCCTACCTGGTGATGGACATCGGCGGCGGGTCGACCGAGTTCGTGGTCGGCGGCGACGGCACCGGGACCGCTCATCTGGCTGCCATCTCCGTCGACATCGGCTGCGTCCGGCTGACCGAGCGGCACCTGCATTCCGACCCGCCGCTGGCCGCCGAGATCACTGCCGCCACTGCGGACATCGACGCGGCGCTTGCTGCCGTGAACGGGAGAATACCGGTGGCCAGCGCCCGGACCCTGGTGGGCCTCGCGGGCTCGGTGACCACGGTGACCGCCATCGCGCTTGGACTTGACGCCTACGACCCCGCACGCATCCATCACGCCAGGATCCCGGCCGACCAGGTCAGCGCGGTGACCGCCGAGTTGCTGCGGCTCAGCCGCAACGAACGCGCGAGCATCAGCGTCCTGCACCCGGGCCGGGTGGACGTGATCGGCGCGGGGGCACTGGTACTCGACCGGGTACTGCGGAATTTTGGCTTCGGGGCGGTGGTGGCCAGCGAGCACGACATCCTGGACGGCATCGCCTGGTCGCTGGCGGGCAGCGGCGCGCTGCCGTGACCGGTCCGGTACCGCCCGGCACCGGCTGGCCAGATGATCCAGCCACGGCTGACACCCCGGTCGCGGCTGACGTCGGAGACGTCCGTGCCCTGGCCGCTTCGGCGGGGACCCTGACCGAGCTTGCCGCCCGGCAGTCGGTCTGTCGGGCCTGCGCCAGGCTAGTCGACTGGCGCGAGCAGGTCGCCGCGGACAAGCGCCGGTCATTTCAGTCCGAGCCGTACTGGGGGCGGCCGGTTCCTGGCTGGGGCGCCGAGCAGCCGCGCGTGCTAATCGCGGGCCTGGCGCCTGCCGCACACGGCGGTAACCGCACCGGGCGCATTTTTACCGGAGACCGCAGCGGCGATGTGCTGTTCGCCTCGCTCTACCGGTGCGGGCTTGCGGCCAGGCCCGACAGCATCGCTGCCGGGGACGGGCAGCGGCTCGACTCCGTGCGGATGGTCGCGGCGGTGCGCTGCGCGCCGCCCGCGAACAAGCCGTCGGTTGCCGAACGCGATGCCTGCGCGCCCTGGCTTACGGCTGAGCTCGGCCTGGTCTCGGACCACCTCGCAGTCATCGTGTGCCTCGGTCACTTCGCCTGGCAGGCAATGTGGCAGCAGCTGGCCGCGCTCGGGCTGCCGATCCCCAGGCCGCGTCCCGCATTCGGGCACGGTGCCGAAGTCCTGATTGACCGGGGCGGCGCTGAACGGGGCGGCGCTGACCGGGGCGGCGCTGAACGGGGCGGCGCTGACCGGGGCAGCATCGGCCGGGGTACCGCTGGCACCGCGCCACTGCTCGTCCTGGGCTGCTACCACCCCAGCCAGCAGAACACTTTTACCGGCCGGGTTACCGACATCATGCTGGACGCGGTCTTCCAGCGCGCCAGGGACCAGGCTGGCCTGTAGCGCTCGGCGCCGCCGAGACGATGTGCTTACAGAGTGTATATGGCGGCCAGTCATTAGTTACGGCGCGTATGAACTGTATAGATCAAATGATTTAGATGGGTGCCATTGGGCGTGAATCGGACTCACCGTAATCCGTTAATCTAGAATCAGCCGAACGGCGCGGGGTATCATCACTGAGCCCCCGTAGCCCAATGGAAGAGGCGGCCCCCCTAAAAGGGTCCCCAGTGTCGGTTCGAATCCGACCGGGGGTACGTCTGAGCGGTCGGTACGCCGCTCCCCGCGCCGTTGACATGGCTGACTGTTCTTTCAGTCAATAGGTTGAGCGGGCGATGCCGTGAGGCGATCGTTCGGCTCATCGGTCAGGTATGTCTCGTGGTCGGTCAGGTATGTCCGCCCGACCGGGCGCGAATTACCGTTAAGTAATTAGTAGTTTCTTTAATCGTGCGCCATCAGGCCATCGGGCCTGCGGGGCCCGATGGCTAGATTTACGTATTGTCAACAATCAGATCGGGGCACGGCGGACTAATCCCGGATCAACCACTCCTATCGGGACCGGCGCGGGTAATCGAGATCCTTAGTATCACCCGACGTTCCCGTCGCATCGCGTCACTGTAGTCGTCCCAGTCCGGATGCTCCCCGGCGACTCTCCGGTAGTAGTCGGTCAGGAGTTCCATCGCATCGGGGAGGTGAACGATCTCGACAGTGCCCTCGATGGAGATCCACTCCCCAAAGAAACCGTCGTTGAGTACACAAAGCGAGGCGCGCGGATCGCGAGTAAGATTCTTGGTCTTGATCGCGGTTTCCCTGGTGCTGATCAGGACCCGTCCTTGCGCGTCGACGGCCGCAGTCACCGGTGACAGCTGCGGCCGCCCGTCGGCCCGCGTAGTGGCGAGCACCGCGCGATGATGCTCGCGCAGAAACGCCCTGGCGCGCTGCGGGTCCACTTCAGGTGCGGCTGCGCCAGAGCCGGCGCTGCACCTCGTACTCGTGCACGATCGCCCTAGCGTAGCCGTGGGTCAGGCCGTGCTCGTCGGCCAGCCAGTGCGCGCGTTCCTCGCAGCGCGAGAACGCGGGTCCGGACTCAAG
>Ga0187879_10001412_pt1 | contig 16484 bp, 14 predicted proteins | sample June2016WEW_19_1_FD_132423 | JGI IMG/M metagenome (GOLD analysis project Ga0187879, IMG submission 132423) | Peatland microbial communities from SPRUCE experiment site at the Marcell Experimental Forest, Minnesota, USA - June2016WEW_19_10 | ecosystem: Environmental > Terrestrial > Soil >... | reverse complement strand
TCCCGCTGATAATACCCATGTCCGCATCGCCCGTGCTACCATTGGTCCATACGAAGCATACGGTCGGACGTATGAACATTTCCTTAATGTCAACGGTCGGAGGTTGTGACCCGTGAAACGTATTCGTCATGGCCAGACCGGGCCGACACCGATTACCGCCGCTGACCGGTGAGTTGCGCCACTCACCTCAGGCCCCGGTTGCGAACGCGACTGCACCACATCTTAATTTTGTGCACGCCGCATGCACTACTGTTTCGCTTTATCAATCTTCTCCAACCTGATCACGACCCGCCGATTCCTCGCCTGGTTGTCCGGAATGATCGTTCCGTCAGCGCTCCGGTTGGGTGCGATAGGGACCGTGTCGGCATAACCGGAAGCGGTGAGTTTGTCAGCCGGAACGCCCAGATCCAGCAAGAACCGCACGACCGCTGCGGCGCGCGCTGCGGACAATTCCCAATTGGACTGAAATTGCGGCGTGCTGATGGGCGTATCGTCGGTGTGACCCTCAATCGTGATGTGATACGCGGCGAATTCCTGCGATTCCAAGGTGCCGGCTACGTCGCCCAGGATGGCTTTCCCGGCATTGCTCAGCGCCGCGGAACCGCTGCTGAAGAACGCCGCGCTGCCGATTTGCAATGTGGTGATCCGGTCGCCGCGTTGGGCGACGATCGGTGTGCCCCGGGAAGCCAGCCGCTCCACCACGTCCGGCAATGACGATCGAACCGGTTCAGGCCGGTCCGCCGCCGGCGGTGTTGGGTGAGTCGCCGGCATCGGCGCCGCCTCTGCCACGGCCTTTGTACCGGCGGGCTGCGGCAACTCAGGCGATGTTTCGGTCGTCTTGATCCCGTCGGCGGAGGTCTCAGCCGCGGGACCGGTCGGCGCGGGCGACGGCTCGTCGGTCGCTGCCTCCGTGATGGGCGTGAACGAGCGAATCACTGGTTGGCCCCAGAACACGCCGTCCTGCGCCGTGGTCTGAGTGGCGGGCGCCGTTGCCTCCGGCGTCGGATGCTTCCCGCCGGCCTTGAATGCCAGCGTAATTACGAACAAACACAACAACAGAGTGATCGTATCCGCGTCGGTGATCAGCCAGTCGTCGGTGTGCCTCGCCTGATCTCGTCGGACGCGTTGTTGCAGCGTCATGTGCCGACGGCTCCCAGCAAGCCGGATACACGTTGCCGGGTCTTGGCGCCGCCCGGCCCATTCAAGGTGCCCGCGGCGACCGCGACCGAGGTTTCGTCAGCACTGGCGATCACGTCGAAATAGTCGTGCTGTTCCGGCCGTAGGAAGCCGTTGAGCCGGTCCTGGATATGTGATGGATTTTCTCCGCCGGCCAGCATGACCATGCCTTCGGTGATCAGGCTGTGGCGGCGCTGGCGGTCATCGACCTGCTGCTGCAGTCGCGCCGCGGCCGGCATATAAATCATGCGAGCGGACACGACACCGTACAGCGTGGACAGAAATGCCACCGCCAGCGCCGCGCCGGTGCTGGAAATATTGTCATTCAATTCGCACAACATCACGATCATGCCAATCAACGTCCCGACCATGCCGAAGGCCGGCGCGTGACTGGTCATCGCGCGCAGCACGTCGACCGGGACGCAATCGCGGTCATAGGCAGCCTCGGCGGCCGTCTCCATCATGGCGCGCACATCCTCGGGCCGGTATTCGCTCAACACCATGTTGAGCCCGTAATTGATGAAGGGATACCGCACGCTGTCTGCATCAAGGCTGCCGCGCATTCCGTTGACTCCGTTTGACCGGATCAACCTCGCCCAGTGAATGATGTCGAACATGTCGGAGCGCAGACCGGGCTGGGTGCCGTTGGTCTGGCGCAACATCGCCGGGATTGCCTGCAACGCCTGCTCGACGTCGCCGGCCGGAAAACTCATGAACGCGGTCGCGATCACTCCACCGACGACGACGGTCAATCCGGCCAGACCGAACAAGATCAGATAGAAATTGGCGCTGAATGCGATCGGGCTCAGCAGCATGATAAGGCCGAAGGTGGCGCCTGCCACTGGGCCTCTGGCATAGCGCGGCGGACGAGTGACGGGAGTTGTGAGCATGGTCGGTAGGTTCTCCGAAAGTCTTCGGCGGCTGACTTTCGCAAGGGCAAGCCGCGTGCCAATCAGCAGCCGGTCGAACCGGTGGTTGCCCGGGATCGCCTTGCGGTTAGCCTTTTGCCCGGGTTCGGCGGTTTAAGCGGAACCGGTCGCCGTTGGATCAAGGTTGGCGTTATCGGTCACGATACCTTGACCGGGCAGGTCCGGCCGGGTGCCGCCCGGCAGCCGTTGCCGGGTAGGATATCGCGCAGCGCTACCAAGGCTAACATCACGTTGCGGGAAAACCCGACAGAACTGCGCGATCTTGAGCGCGAGGTGATGCAGATCGTTTGGGAATCCGGGCCAATAACGGCGGGCGCGGCGCGCGAGCGGCTGACCAAACCGCTCAAGGAGTCGACGGTCAGAACGGTGCTCAAACGTCTCGAAGACAACGGGTTTGTTACGCATTCGGTGCGCGGCCGGACCTTTATCTTCGCCGCCGCCGAGGCGTGTCGTGACGTGGCAGCGAGGGCGGTCAGGCGGATTGTGGAGCGGTTCTGTAACGGATTGGTCGAGGAAGTGCTGGTCGGCATGGTCGATTCGGACATGCTGGATGCGGCACAGAAGACCTCGCCAAAAAGATTGCCAAGGCAAAGCAACAGGGCAAGTGATGCCGGAGCGACTGTGATGCCGGAGCGACTGTGATGCCGGAGCGACTGTGATGCTGGAAGTGATGCTGGAAGTACTGGGCTTAGCGGCCTTGTGTTCGCTGGGGTTGGCCGTGGCGGTTGGGCTGAGCCTGCCATTGCCGGCTTGCGCAATCGGCACTTTCAGCTGTTGGCCTGCTCCTTGGTGTTGACCGCCGCACTGCGTGGCAGCTGGCTGAGCCAGGCAGTTTTGGTGCCGGGCCCGCCAAGAATTCAGGCCTACCACAATTCAGGCCCACCCGGCTGCCAGGGTTCGCCCAGTACCCCGCCAAGAAGGCGGTAAAGCGACGTGGGACCCGCCGGCAGCGCCAACCACTTCCTGCGATCCGTCCCGCAATTGCGCCCAACGTAGCATGAATTGGGAGCCGATCGTCCTGCCAGGGCAGAATCTGTGCCAAGGAGCAGTTCTCCTGCCGTTGCGTTTATCCGCAGGGCAACAGGTAGTTGTAGCCCAACGTATGACCCAACCGCTGGTTATGATTCACGCGGCGAGATCCCGCTTTGCAGTGAATTTTAGATTCGACATGACATAAGTGCCCCACTATACCGAAAATTGGCAGATAACAGCGGGGGAACCTCTCGATGGCGACGCGGATTGAAATCCGTCACGTTGCGGGCTCAAAGGCTAACCAAATTGAGCAGTTTCAGCTCGACAACCTCACTGAGCTGACGATCGGACGGGACCCGCGTTCAACGATCGCATTCGATCCAACCCGCGACGATCGGGTCAGCCGCCAACATGCCGTAATCCGGATTATCAAAGGCGATCAAATTGCCTTCCGGATTGCCGATCTGGGGTCCAGCAACGGCACCAAGGTCAACGGCACCCGCCTCGAACGGGAAACCGAACTGCTGCCGGAAGATCGCATCGAGGTTGGCTCCGGCGGCCCGGTCATCGTGTTCGACGTGCAACCAAGGCCATCGCATTTGGTCGCGCGCACCCGGATCACCGGCGCCGAGACCATGGTCCAGCCGGCAGCGACCCGCATTGAACCCGCGCCCACGATGATGACGACAGGTCCGGTCGTCCCGCCAACCACCGGCGTGCCGATTCCTCCCACCAAGGTCGGTGTCGGGCGTGAGACCGTACAGCGGATGCTCGGCGAGGAGCGGCAGAAAACCAGTCAGAAGTGGATGTACACGCTGGCCGGCGTGCTTGTCCTGGTCGCCCTTATCGGTGGCGGACTTTGGTACAAGACCAACAGCGACCGACAACAGGCGATCAAACTGGCGAATGAAGCGCAACAAGCGGCCGAGACCGCTCGCGTGGAAGCCCAGAAAAAGAGCGCCGAGCTGCAGGCGCAGGTCGACAAGACGAGTGTGCAGGCAGCCCGTGCCAAAGGCATGACGCCGGAAGAGATCGTCGGGAAATACCGCAATGCCACCGTCTTCGTCGACTTCCAGTGGCGGCTTTATGACCGCGAGTCGCTGAAGCCAATCTTCCAGAAGACCGTACTCGTGGATGGCGAGCTATGGAATTGCTATGTCAGCCTCGGAACCGACAACAGCGGTAATCCCAAAATCGTTCGCTGGCTGACGACCGAGGATGAAGGTCGCACCAATGTGCCGATTGGTTCGGGCGGATGGGGCACCGGCTTCGTGGTGAATGACGACGGCTTCGTGCTGACCAACAAACACGTTGCGGCGAGTTGGATGACCGATTTCAACCAGCACTCAGCTTACGAGGTCAGGGCCAAGAAGGGTTTGGTGTTTCCCTTGCGGAACGCGTTTCCCATCGATCCGAAAACCAGGCGGAACCTTCCGGAGTCGCAATATATTGCCGACGATGCTCACAAATTCACCTTCGGCCGGCCGCCTTCCTGGCAACCCGATGAGGGCGGCATCATTTTTGATTCACAATATGCCGTGCCCACCAGCAGCGATACCGAGCGTGCCTTCGTCGGCAAAAATGAGATCCTGACCGCTCGGTTCCCGGACAGCAGCCTGAGCATCAACGCCGAACTGGTGCGGGCATCCACCAAAGCCGACGTCGCCTTGATGAAGATCAGCATTCCGCAAAAGCTCGGCCATGTGGAACTCGCTCCGTCCGACAATGTCGTCGCGCAGGGAGCGCCGATCACGGTGCTTGGCTACCCCGGAACGTCGGCCGAAGTTGTCGCCATCATAAGATCGCAGGAAGGCGGCAATCTCAGTAGCCGGCGCGAGCAAATTCCGGATCCGACCGTGACGCCCGGCGTGGTGTCGCTGGTGGGACGGCCGCGGCAGGACACCGATAACGCAACGATCATCGGCACCATGGGCGACGCGTATCAGTTGACCGCAGGGGTCACCGCCGGCAACAGCGGCGGTCCGGTGTTCGACTCGAACGGGAAGGTCATCGCGATCTTAACGTATGGTTCGTCAGAAACCGAGACTACGACCTGGGCGGTGCCGATCCAGTACGGGCGGGCGTTGCTCGACGTGCAACAACAGTAGCAGCGAAACCCGCCGTCATGGCTCTGTTCCGGAGGTCCGCCGCTCGCGAGACGGCACGCAAGCCACAGGAAATCGCGGCATCGCCGGCCTGGCGGCTGGTCGGCGCGATGCTGAGCCATCCCGGCAAGATCAGGACCAACAATGAGGACACCGTTGCCTTCGCGCTGCCGCACAGCGACGGTGGAGAGTTCCACGGCGACGCTTTGCTGCTGGTCGCCGACGGGATGGGAGGTCACGCTGCCGGGGAGGTCGCCAGCCGAATTGCGGCGGACGTGCTGTATCGCTGCTTTTTCGCCGGGTCAGGCCGGCCGGTCCACGAGGTTCTCGCGGAATGCTTCCACCAGGCCAACGCCGAGATATTTGAAGCCGGTCGACAAAATCCCGAATATGCCGGAATGGGCACCACTTGCACGGCCATAGCCGTTCGCCACAATTGTGCGTGGCTGGCGCACGTTGGCGACAGTCGGGCCTATATGTTGCGTGACGACGACTTCCACCAGATCAGCGAAGATCACACCCTCGTCGCCGAACTGGTACGGCGCGGATCGCTGACGCGCGAAGAGGCGGCCGCCAGCCCCGAGCGTAACGTCATTCTCAAAGCCCTGGGAACCGCGGCAACAGTGGAGCCGAGAATTTGGGACGAGGGCATGGTACTGCGGCCCAACGATCGGCTGTTGTTGTGTTCGGACGGACTGTCCGACCTGGTGACCGATACGATGATGCAAGAACTAATCGCCGCGCACTCACCGCTCGATGCCTGCCAGGCGCTGATCGATGCCGCGCTCGGTGCCGGCGGACACGACAATGTTTCGGTTGGTGTGTTCCATCTGACGGACCGGTTCGACGAAACGGACGCAGCCGACACGGTCATCGAACGTCCGACGCGCCGCACCGAGGACGCGCCGATTGCCGACCGTCCAACACGCCGTAATGCAGATGCCCCGATCGGCGACGGAGCAAACTGATGCGCGCGACAATTGGTCAGTATGAAGTTAAATACGAACTCGGCCGCGGCGCCTTTGGGGTAGTCTACGCCGCGGTCGACGCCGAACTGGGACGCTGGGTCGCAATCAAGGAATTGCACCGCGAGATCAGCACCAATCCCGCCTTGGTCGAGCGGTTTCGTGCCGAGGCGATCAGCCTGGCGAAGTTGAACCATCCCAACATCACCGCCCTGTACCACTTGCTGCATCCGCAGGATGAGTGGTTCCTGATCATGGAACTGGTGCAAGGGCAGACACTCGACAAGGTGCTGCACCGGTTGCAGCGCCTGGATCTCACTGAGGCACTGGCGATCATCGTGCAGACCGCCGCCGGATTGGGCTATGCGAACCGCATGGGGGTAATCCATCGCGACATCAAGCCATCCAACCTGATGCTGACCGACACCGGCCAGGTCAAAATCATGGACTTCGGCATTGCCCGCATTCGCGGCACCCAGCGGCTCACGAAGTCGGGCCTGCTCGGCACCTATGCCTATTTGGCGCCGGAACAATTTCGCGGCGGTGAGGGCACTGAACAAAGCGATATGTACGCCCTGGCGTGCGTGGCCTATGAGATGTTGAGCGGCAACATCCCATTTGACGCGCCGACCGAAGCGGAAATGATGCGTGGGCATCTTGAACTGCCGGCGCGGTCGTTGCGTGATATTCTGCCGGGCCTCGATCCCGCGGTGGATGACGCCATCCAACGGGCCCTTGCCAAAGATCCAGCCGCGCGTTTCGCCAACGTCGAGGAGTTCAGCGATGCCCTGGGCGGCGCCTTAATTGAACGTCAGGCGCAGGAGATTGTCCGCACCAGGATTCTGTCGCGGATGCCGCCCCCCTCGCGTCCGACAACCTTAAGCGTGCTTCAACCGGAGCCGGTAATGCCCGTACCGTCACCGGGCAGCATCGGCAGCTTCGGCGGTGGCCTGGCGTCCGGTGTGGTGGCGAAATCTACGTTGTCGCGACGGATGCCGGCGATCGTACTGGGCGGCGCGGTAACCGGGGTCGTTGTCGTGACGACAGCGATCATGTTCCAGGACAAATTTACCTCGGATCCGACGCCACGGCAGCCAGCGGCAATCGTCAATTATCAGCAATCGGGGGATAGCCACGTAAGAGAGTTGAGCGGGCAAACGCCGTCGGGTCCGTCGCCTGCCGACCCGTCATCCGGCAAGCAATATACCGACTTCGTGCCGCCTGCGAAATCACCCGGCGGGTCATCGTTCGGCCAGGGGTCGGAGACGGAAAACGACCAGGGCTTCCAATTCGTCACCGCGGACACTTTGATCAGCCAGGCTGAAAGCCTCATTTCCTCAGGTCAGATCACCGACGCCGAGGTGAAACTCCGCACCGTCACTGAACCTCCGTACAACGATTCGCGGGCACTGGTACGGTTGGCGCATCTCGATGATCCGACACAGCCAGGTCGTCCACCGTCGTTCGCCGCCGACGCGCGGCAGGCCGCGCGGTACTACCAGGAAGCTGAGGAACGGCACGATACCTCGGCGCATGCCGACCGCGAGAGACTGCGTGAATATCTCCAGGATGAGGCGAGCCGGGGCGATATCGACGCCAAGGTAACCTTGCGACAGTTTTGGCCGTGACGCGCGCACTCACTGCTGTCTGCACCATCGCCGGCTTGTGTTTTCCTGCACTCGGGCTGGCGGTGCCGCCAATCGCCGGCGGGCCGCCCCGAGTTTCGGTCGTGCTGGTGCAGGACAAGCCGGAAGCGAATTTTGCTGCACTTGATGCACGGCTTGAGGCGGCTGCGGTGACCGCCGCACTGATCAGGGCATACAACGTCGTCGTGGTACTGGCCGAGCAAAATCTGAGCCTGATGTCGGTCCTGGCCAAATTGGTTCCACACGACCCGGATTCCCCGCCGGTGCAGCAGCCGGGCAAGGAGGCCACCCTGGAAAAGGAGGCCGAGATCCGCGGCGCCATGGATACCGCATTGGAATCCTACCTGCGATTGATTGGTGAAATTGAAAACAGCTCGTCAATGGACGACATCACCGCGCGGGCGGACGTTGTCGAGCGAGCGATGGGTTTCCGCGGGCAGGGATCGATCAAGGCAGCGCTGCCAACGATCCTGTTGCATATCAAGCTGATTCACGCGCACGCAGCGCCGTCGCGCGAAACCATCCTCAAGGACCTGTCAGCGTTGCCGACGCGATAGCCGGCCTAAAGGTCGTTCAATATCTGCATCATCTTGCGTTGCCGCTCCTCAATGATGCGCAAATCCGCGTCGGAGGGATCCTGATGCGACATCTTGCTCTGCTGGCGTGCCAGATCATTCAGCTGGGTTGACGCCTGCTGCAGCGCCGCCTGGTTTACGCCCGGCCGACTCCCTGCCGATTGCAACCGGCTGCGTAAGTCGGCCAGACGTGAATCCAGTTGCGCCATGGCATGCCGCCGCGTCGCCAGATCCCGGCGTGCTGCGCTGGCTTCGGCGCTGGCACGCGACGCCGAGGCTCGCTGTTCGAGCGCGTTGGCGCGTGAGGCGGCAAGATCTTGCTCAAGCACGGCCTGGCGGTTCTGGAAGCCGCCATTGGAGCAATTCAGGCTCTCCAGGAATCCCGCGCGAGCCGGATCGCATCCGGTGGGCGCTTCGCACGCCGCCAGACCAAACAGCGGCACCAGCAACACCAGGCGTCGTTGCGCCTGGCGAATGTTGCTCATCATGACGGCACCATTGCCAAGGTCGCGGCCAACGAATCCGACGACTCTTTCAAAGCCCGCCGCGCCAGTTCGACCGAGTGCGCGTCATTGAGCAGCTCGCTGCGGTCGGCCCCTCTTTGGTGTGCCGCATCGGCCCGCATTGCGGTTATTTTGTCCGTCGAATTGTTCAGCTGCGACTGCATGATGTCCTCACTGGACTTATACGTCATCGCCGCCTGCTTGTACTGTTCGGCGGTGATCGTCTTCGCCCGGTATTGCGCGTCCAGTGCGGCAATTTTGATGCGCGCTTCTTTGGCGATATCGCGCGATGCCACGGCCGAGCGATGATAGGCGTCGGCGTCCTGGTTCGCTTCCGCAATCAATTGCCTGAGATTGTCCTCGGTCCTGGCCTGCGCGTAGTTCTTCCGTGCGACATTATAGCCCATTGCCGCGCCGACCGCGCCACCCAGTACCACGCCGGACCCGAGGCCGATCAAGGCGCCTTTCTTGCCGCCCGCGAGAGCCCCGACACCGGCACCCAGCAAACCAAGTGCAACGGCTCCTACCGCGGCGCCTTCGCCGACTGTCAGGTTGAATCGATCGTTCGCCTGCTTAAGCTGCTGCTGTGCCGGGGATAACGGTGGCCCGCCGATTTGGCCCGCACATCCCGCCAGCATCATGATACACGCCATCAGAGCGGCAATGCCGCGCCGCGCCGGTGTAATACGCATCGACCGCAACACCGCTTATGTCCCCCAATGAAATTGCGCATTATTGCTGCAAGTTTAGCCTATGCCGCGCGACGGTGGCGAGTCGATTTTGCAGTAACACGGTGAAGTAAGCCGTTGTTACAATGAATGCGAGTGGAGTGCCGGCCGTTGGCTGCAGGGCTGGCGATTGAACTGAGGAGTGCGAGGGCTTCGCCCTTGGTGGGGTTCCAGGGGGCAAAGCCACCTGGTCGGGTCCGGGGCCGGAAACCCTGGCGCTTGCTCAGTCCACACGACGGCCTGCTAGTCGACGGTCGCCCCATTGACGCGGGGCGGGGTGGCGCGGAAAAGCCCGCAAATGTCTCAGACCGTCGCCCCATGGATTCTTAGCGAAGGCCTCGTCGGGTTGCAGGCCCAGGCTCTGGGGCTGGCAGAGGCGGGGGGGCTGACGCCGGAGGTGCGGGTGTTGCGGCCGAGGGCGCCGTGGAAGTGGATTGCCGCGCGGCTGTGGCCGCGGCCCTTGTCGGTTGTAGCGGGCTCGTTGCGCGCACCCTTGCCCGATCTGGTGATCGGCTGTGGCGGCATGGCGGCGGCGGTGCTGGCGGCGTTGCGCGACAAACGCCGGCGGGTCGTTCAGGTGCAGAACCCGCGCATGGATATCGGCCGGTTCGACCTGATCATCGCCAACCGCCACGACGAGTTGACCGGCCCCAATGTGATCCTGACCCGCACGGCGTTGCATCGGGTCACGCCCGAGCGGCTTGCCGCCGAGGCGGACCGATGGCGGGACCGGTTTGCCGCGTTGCCGCGTCCGTTGGTCGCCGTGCTTCTGGGCGGCAACAATGGGCGCTACCGGCTGGATGCCGCTGTTGGCGCCAAACTCGCTGCCGAACTTGCGACAATGATGCAGCGGGATAAGGTGGGTGTGATGGTTACGCCGTCTCGCCGCACCGATCCTGCCGTCACTGCCCTGGTGGCCGACGCCGTCACGCCTCTGGGCGGCTACGTTTGGGATGGAGTGGGGGAAAATCCGTATTTCGGCATGCTGGCGTTGGCAGATTTAATCGTGGTGACGCAGGACAGCGTGTCGATGATCTCCGAGGCCGCTGCCACGACGGCTCCGGTGGTGGTCGCGGAGCTGCCGGGCCGGTCGCGGCGCCAGGGCCTGTTCCTGAAGCTGATGTGCGACGAAGGGCGGGTCCGGCTGTTCGACGGCAGGTTTTCGCCGTGGCGGGTCACGCCGATGAACGACACGCAAGAGGCAGCCGCGGCGATGCGGCAACGGCTGGGATTGTAGCGTCGTCATGCTGAATATTCAGACTTTTGACGCACAGGCCGGCGGCAACGTGATTTACAAGGCGCTGGCGCATCCCTTGGCCGGCGAGGCGATCGCGCGGCTTTATGCCGGCATGATCGCTCCGGTGGCGATCTACGATCCGGGCGGCATCGCCGATGCATTGCTGGCGATGTATCCGCGCGCGGTGGATATGGTGTTCGTGCACGACGTGAGCCTCGTGGGCCAGCGCCGTGCCGGCCGGACCGCGCGGGCACTGACCGAGCTGCCGTGTAGTGGTGCCCGCACCGTGTTGATTGCCGCATTCGACGCCGAACGCGCCGCCGCGCGCATTCGTCCGATGCTGCCGGCCAGCGCGGATATCGTGACATTGGACGAGGTGCGGCTTCCGGCGGGGATGCTTTCGGTGCCCGGTCGTTATTTGGACAAACTGAATTTTGCGACCAATTTCGTGTTTTTCCGCGACGACGACCGCATGGCAACGCGGCTGGTCTCGGCCAATTACTGGTCCAATCATGGCGCCGGGACGGTACGGCTCTGGCTCCGGCTGTTCAGCGCCGGCGGCGAGACGCTGGCCAGCTGGGAAGAGACCTTGCCTGATAACGGCGGCGGCTTTGCCATCGACAGCCGGGCAGTTCGTGCCCGTTTCGGGTTGCGGCCGTTCACCGGCCAATTGATGCTGCATGCGATCGGTGTCGCCGGCCATGATATCGTAAAATATGCGCTGGATACCTACGCGTCCGACAATGGCGCCAGCCTGTCCTGCACGCATGACGCCAACGCCTGGCCATCCGACCGGTTCGCCGGCCTGCCGGCGCCGCGCGACGACGAGACGGTGACGTTATGGCTGCAAAACAGTCATGCGGTGCCGATCCCGCGCGGCGCGATTGCCCTCGACCGCATGGGGGCAGAGCGGCCGGTGACCCTGGATCAGGAGATCGGCCCGTTCGCCACCGTCGCGATCGACGTGGCCTCGTTGCTGCCTGGCGTCACGTGGCCCGAGCAAATTGAACTTCGTGCCGGCCGTCACGTCGTCCGCCCGCGCTACGAGGTGACCAGAGCCGGCCGCACCCGCATCGCCCATGTCAATGTCGAGCGGGACAATCTGCGTCCCGATCCCGGTATTCCGGCTTTATCGCCGCTGCTTGGCCGCGGCTATCTGCTGCCGTTTCCGATCCTGGACCGCACCCGGTTCCGTTCGATTTTGCAACCGACGCCGATGGCGACCACGCAGGTGAGTTTGCCGATCCGTCTCGATGTGTTCGATAGCGAAGGCCAATGCGTGGCGCAACGGTTCCTCGGCAACCTGAAGCGCGATCATTCGGTCGCGCTGGAGGTCGAGGACGTCGCCGCCGGCCATGCCGAGCTGGTTTACGATTTTCGCGAGGGCGGTGACGCGGATGGCTGGCTGCATGCGCTGTTTCGTTACGAGGACCGGCATTCCGGTCACGTCGCCGAATCCAGCTTTGGCGCGCACATCTTCAATACCGCGATGACGTATCGCGATGAGCCGCAATCCTATACCGGCCCACCGCCTGGCCTGACCACCACCTTGTTTCTCAAATTGGGTGACGGGGCGCGGCGCAGTTTTGCCGTGCTGATCTATCCGGCCTCCGCCGCATGGCATCAGCGTTCGTCGACCGAACTGCGGCTGCATGACAGTGCCGGCCGGAAAATCGCGACCGAGATTGTGCATATCGCCTGCTCCGGTTCGATCACGCTGTGGCCGCATGAGGTGTTTGGTGCGGCCGCTCTGACTGCCGCTGGTCCCAAAGGTTACGTGCTGGTGCGGGATGTCACCTGCCGTCTGTTCGGCTATCATGGATTGATGGATGATGCGGGCGGTTTTTCGCTCGACCACATGTTCGGCTTCTGAACAATCCAGGAGACTGCCATGCGCGCTGCGGGTCCTCCAGAACGAGAGATGGCTGCTTTCGCCGAGCGGATTTTTGGTCTGATCCACAATGCGCAACCGGTGCGGATTTATACCGGCTGCGGCACAAATCCGGCGGCCGGATTCATCAATATCGACATCGCGCCGATGTTGCGGCCGGAGGATGCCAGGTTCGACGACCGGGAATACTTTTTCTTCCCATTTGCCGACGTGCCGTGGCCAATTCCCGACGGCTGCGTCGATTACATTTTTAACGAGGATTTCATCGAGCATTTGAGCCAGAAGCAGCAATTCTGCTTCCTGGCGGAAACCTTACGCGTGTTGAAACCAGGCAACTGGCATCGCGTCAGCACACCGTGTTTGATCCAGGCGATGCGCCGGCATTCGCATTTCCAGGCCGGCATGCGCGGAGTCTATACCGGGGAATGGGACCGCTGGGGGCATCAGGTGCTGTTTACCCACCATTCGCTGGAGGAAATCGCGAAACTGGTCGGCTATCGGGAGGTGTTGTTCAATCAAAAGAACCAGGCGGTGTCACCGCTGCGCAGTATCGATACGCGGCCGTGGGACGATCGCGATACGTTGTTTGGCAACATTTTCGCTGATCTGCTGAAATAACCCGATCTGCTGAAATAATGAGGAGAGCGCACATGGCAGGCACCTGGATCCCGATTGGCGGCGGCATGACCGGTTATCTCGCGGTCCCCTCAGGCGGGTCGGGTCCTGGCGTGATCCTGTTACAGGAAATTTTTGGCGTGAACGCGCATATGCGGGATGTCGCCGATCTGTATGCCGAGGAAGGCTATGTCGTGCTCGCGCCCGATTTGTTTCACGCGATGGAACAGCGGGTGGAGCTTGGTTATGACGGCGCCGATCTGGAAAAGGCGTTCGGTTTCTATCAGCGCTTCGATCCCGAAAGTGCGGTTCCCGATATGGTCGCCGCGGTCGCGGCTCTGCGCGCCCGCCCCGAATGCACCGGAAAAGTCGGCGCGGTGGGCTTTTGTCTGGGCGGCAAGCTCGCCTGGCTGGCGGCCGCGCGCGCCGGAGTGGATGCCGCAGTCAGTTACTACGGCGTTGGGATCGAGGCCTCGCTGCGCGACCTCGCCACGATCAAATGTCCTGTATCGCTGCATTTTGGCGAGACCGACAAGTTCGTGCCGGAGGCTGCGCGCGCTGCCATCGCGGCTGCCGTGAACGGCAAAAATGTCGAGATATTCGTGTATCCCGGCGCCGATCACGGCTTCAATTGTCCGGTGCGGCCGGCGTTCGACAAGGCGGCCTCGCTGATGGCGCATTCGCGGACACTGACCACGTTGCACAATGCCATCGGTCCGCATTACGATCTTTCGGCGTTATGGGAACAGCATACCTACCTGGAATTCGGCGCGCGCGATGCCGAGGCGACGATGCGCACCATGGTCGCCGAGCCCTATGTCAACCACATCCCGACGATGACCGGTGGTGTCGGCCACGATCATCTGTTGCGGTTCTACAAATACCATTTCATCCCGAAAACCCCGAAGGATACGCGGTTGGTGCCAATCAGCCGCACCATTGGTACTGACCGCATCGTCGATGAAATGCTGTTCTGTTTTACCCACGATATCGAAATCGACTGGATGCTGCCGGGCGTTCCGCCATCCGGGCGGTATGTCGAAATTCCGCTGGTCGCCATCGTGCATTTCCGCGGCGACAAACTTTACAACGAGCATATCTACTGGGATCAGGCGTCGGTGCTGGTGCAAATCGGCTTACTGGATCCGAAACTGGTGCCCTCGGCCGGCATCGAAACGGCGAAGAAAGTGCTCGACAAATCCTTGCCGTCCAACACGCTGATGCGGCGTTGGGCCGAGAGCGAAGGCAAACCCTGAACCTGGTGTAGCGTAAGGGCTTCGCCCTTGAGCCCACCAGCAGGCCCATCGATCCGCTTCGCGGCTCGATGGGCCTCCGGCAAAGGGCGAGGCCCTTTGCAATCTGTCCATTGGTAGCGTCTCTGAGGAGGGCCTGCACGGACTTTGAAACGTCTTGGTTGGCCCTCCTCAGAGACACTACCAAAATGCATCGGTTCCAAGGGCCACTGCCCTTGGTGGGAATCCAAGGGGCTTTGCCCCTTGGTCGGGGTCCGGGGAGGAAGACCCGGCGCTATCCCGGGCTCAGGCTCCCGCCCGCCTCCCGCCTCACCTCAGGTCGTCGGGAATTTGCACTTGTCGTTCAGCGGGTGCAGCACCTCGTCGACCGGCACCTTGGTGACCAGTTTGTAAAGATCCCACTCGCTTTTGCTTTCGGCCGGGGTTTTCACCTGGAACAAATACGCCGGGAATTCACCGCGACCGTCGGCGCGGATCTTGCCAGAGCCGAACGCATCATCATCCGTCGGGATCGACTTCATCGCCGCGATTGTGGCCCGCCCACTCTTTTTCGCTTCTGCAGCTCCGATCTTTTGCGCCGTCTTGAGATAATGCAGCGTAATCGCATAAGCACTCGCGTGCGCCTGGTTGGGCCAGTTCTTCGGCGATTTCACCACCAGCCGTTTGGTGAACGCCCGCGTGCGATCGTTCAGATCCCAGTAGAACGTTTCCGTTACCGTAGTGCCGCCGCAGATGTCCAGGCCCACAGCATGCGCGTCCTGCAGGAACAGCAGCATCGGCGCAATCTTCATGCTTTTGTCGATGCCGAACTCATGCGCCTGCTTGATGCAGTTCTGCGTATCCAGACCGGCGTTCGCCAACCCCAGTACCTTGGCGCCACTCGATTGCGCCTGGGTCAGGAATGACGAGAAGTCGGTGGTGTCCGGGAATGGATAGCGCACCGCACCCTTCACCTCGCCGCCGCCTTTCTTGACCACCGCCGCGGTCAGTTCTTCCAGCGACTGGCCGAAAGCATAGTTGGCGGTAATAAAGAACCAGTCCTTGAAGCCCTGCTTCACCAGTGTCCCACCCGTCGACTGGGCGTTCTCATACGTGTCAAAACTCCAGACAATCGAATTGGGACTGCACTGCTGATCGGTTAACGCCGACACCGTGGCCGACGCATTGAGCATCATCTTGTCTTTTTCTTTTGCCACCTCGGCCACCGCCAGCGCCACCGACGAGGTCGGCACGTCGATTGCGGCATCGACCCCCTGGTCGAACCACTGCCGGGCAATGGTTGCGGCGACATCCGGTTTGTTCTGGTGGTCGGCGCTGATCATCTCCACGTCGAAACTGAGGTGCGGCTTCATTTCCTCGATCGCCAGCTGCGTCGCGGCAACCGAGGTCGGGCCGGTATTGTCGCGATAGGTGCCCGAAAGGTCGGTCAGCACCCCCACCTTGATCACGGGTTTGCCTTGCGCGCGCGGACGAACCAGCGGAACGGACATAGCGGCGGCACTACCGAGCAGCACGCGGCGGGAAATTGACATTTGGACGTTCTCCGGAAAACCCCCCGCACCAACGCGGTTGCGGCGGGTTCTACCGGAGCGGCGCCGGATGACTCAAGTGGCGGGCGCGCTTACCTCTGCTGCAACGATGCGCTTGCGCCCCTCCGTGGTGTCCAGCAGCATCGCGCCGGCTTCGTCCAGGCCGGCAAACAGGCCCTCCTCCGACCGGCCGCCGATACTCGCTCGCAGCAAGGTGCCGATCGGGTGGGCGCGGGCGAGCCAGGCAGCGCGGATCGGATTGAACCCGTGTTCGGTCCAGGCATCGAGGTGCTTCGCCAGACTGTCGAGTAAAATGTCCCGTGCGCCGTCCACCGTCGCGATGCCGCCGGCGCCGACCAG
>Ga0187879_10001407_pt1 | contig 16523 bp, 10 predicted proteins | sample June2016WEW_19_1_FD_132423 | JGI IMG/M metagenome (GOLD analysis project Ga0187879, IMG submission 132423) | Peatland microbial communities from SPRUCE experiment site at the Marcell Experimental Forest, Minnesota, USA - June2016WEW_19_10 | ecosystem: Environmental > Terrestrial > Soil >... | reverse complement strand
GAGCAACTGGAGGAGACGGACGAAGGCAATGTAGAGGACGGAGAGCGCCACGCTCCATCTTCGTCATCATGGCCTCGCCAACGAAAGTCCAGGTCGATAGTTCCGGATGACGTTTTCGGCACCTATAGGTCACTGCGGCGACCAAGGCCTCGCTGTCCTCGCTGGCCCATCGCGTCGCCGATCTCGAAGAGGAGATCTCCGACCTCGACGCCATGATCACCCCATTGCTCCAAGACGCCGCCCCCGAGCTACTCGCCGTCTATGGCGTCGGCATCGACACCGCAGCCGCCGGTGTACCAAGATGGCGCTGTGGCCGAGCCTTGGGACGTCGACGTCCCAGCGAACTCCATCGAGCGATTGGGACGCCTCATCGGCCCGGAGCGCTACGCGGCACTGCTGGAGGCGGCCGCCACGGCGCTGCAGTCGCTCGACGGGGCACGAGTGTGGAACATCAGCTCCACTGCGCACGGTGGCGGGGTGGCCGAGATGCTCACGTTCCTCTGCGGCTACGCCAGTGACGCCGGCGCCGACGCGCGGTGGATGGTGATCGACGCCGACCCCGAGTTCTTCGCCATCACCAAGCGCCTGCACAACCGCCTCCACGGGGCCGTCGGCGATGGCGGCCACCTCGGGCGCCGCGAGGCCGCGCACTACGAGGCCGTCCTCGACGCCAACGTGGACGCGATCGACGGGAGGATCCACCGCGGCGACGTCGTCTTCCTGCACGACCCGCAGACGGCCGGCCTGGCCAGCCGCCTGATCGACTACGGCGCCCGCGTGGCCTGGCGGTGCCACATCGGGTCCGATCGCACCAACGCGTTCACCGAGGAGGCGTGGGCCTTCCTGCAGCCCTACCTGGCCCCGTGCCGCACGTTCGTCTTCTCGCACGCTGCCTTCGTGCCCCCGCGCCTGGCGGGGGCCGACGTGTGGATCATCGAGCCCTCCATCGACCCCCTGTCCGCCAAGAACCGCCCCCTGGGGCGCGCACGGATCTCCTCGGTCCTGGCACGCATCGGGCTGCTGGAGGGCGACCGGGACGGGCGGGCACCGGCCGTGATGGGCGGGGCCGGACCCTTCTCGCCCGACGACCCCCTCGTCGTGCAGGTCTCGCGCTGGGACTACTTGAAGGACATGCACGGCGTCATGCGCGGCTTCGCCGATCGCCTGGCGGGCCGGACCGACGCGCGGCTCGCCCTGATCGGTCCGGCGGTCGACGCCGTGAGCGACGATCCGGAGGGCGCGCAGGTCCTCGCCGAATGCCTCGACGCGTGGGAGTCGCTCCCCCGGCGGGCCCGCGACGCCATCCGTCTGGTCACCCTCCCGATGGAGGACGCCGTGGCCAACGCGGTCATGGTCAACGCGGCCCAGCGGCACGCGAGCGTCGTGGTGCAGAAGAGCCTGCAGGAAGGGTTCGGCCTCATGGTGAGCGAGGCCATGTGGAAGTCCCGGCCCGTGGTGGCCTCCGCGGTCGGGGGCATCGTGGACCAGATCCCCCCGGGAGCCGGCATTCTCGTCGAGGACCCCAGCGATCTCGACACATTCGGTGACACGTTGGCCTCCCTGCTCGCTCATCCCGCGGAGATGGCGACGATGGGCCGTCGGGCCCGGCGCCACGTCCGTGAGCACTTCCTGAGCGACCGCCACCTCATCGACTATGCGCGCCTGCTGGCGCACATGACCGGCCGGCGGGGGTCGCCTAGCCCGGAGCTACCGCCTGGGCGATGAGCCGCCCCGTGACTTCCTCGGGATGGATGCGGACCAGGGCGTGGCGTGGCCCGCCCGCCCACGGCTCGAGGCCCAACACGGCCAGCGCGACGGCCTCGTCGGGGTCGTCGACGCGGCGCGCCGGCCCGGTCACGAGCACGCTCCAGCCCTCGCCCGACGCCCCCGGCGCGCAGATGCGCCTCGCACTGCTGGCCCGTGAGCTCCATCAGCTCGGGATGCCGGCCCGCCCGACCGGGCCGCCGGGCGGCGGCCGACCGTGCTAGTGGGGAGGCCGATACAGCGCTGCACCCGCAGTGATACCGGCACCGGCGGCCACGAACAGCACGGTGCGGGTGGCCGCCAACGCGCCAGTCCGGATGACTTCCTTCAACGCGGCGATGAACGCCACGGTGTGCAGCTCGGGCCCCGCTGTCACGATGCGTTCGGCCGGCAGGCCGAGTCCCGTCGCCAGCGAGCCCACGAACTCAGGGCGAGCGGGGCTCGCCACGACCAGCTCCACGCCGTCAGCAAGAAGTTGGTGTTCGGCCAGCACCTCCTGGGCGGCCTTGGCGGCGACGCCGCCGGCTCGCGCCGCGAACACGTCTTGATACTCGATGGCGAGGATGTTGCGGTGACCGACCAGCTTCAGGGTTGACCGGAACCCTTCGCCACCGTCGGGTTCGTTCACCCAGCGAAACGACCCCAGTCCCTGCTCGTCATCGGTGAAGCGGCACACCAGCGCGCCACCCGCGGGAGCGAACGGGAAGCCGGGCGCCATGCCATGGCCGGGGTCGGCGTCGCTGGTGACCACCAGCGCGTGGGTGACCGTACCGGCTCGCAGGAACCCGTCGGCAACCTGCAGCGCGGTCAGGGCGCCGCACGCGCCGTTGGCTACGTCGAAGGAGAGCGTGCCGCGCCCGCCGGGGTGCGGGTCCTCGGGGTTCAGACCCAGGTCCTCCTGGATCAACGGCGCGAGCGCCGGCTCTTCAAGGTTGCGGTCCCGGTAGAGCCCTGCGTTGATAAGCAACTCGATCTCGTGCGGTGTGTGACCGCTTGACGCCAGCGCGCTGCGGCCAGCCGCGACTGCCAAGCGGAGCGCGCTGTGCCGACTCGGCCAGCCCCCGGCTACTGCCGTCACGCCCTCAATCGTTGTGCCCATAGGTCTTCACCAAGCCCTCGTGGACGGTAAACAACACGATGCCGATGACCAGACCCGAGGCCAGGGCTACCAGCGCAACCCGGTCGCCGGCGCGGACGTGGCCCGCTTCCAACTCCTCGATGAGGGCGACGGTGTGGGTGGTCGACGCGGTGTTGCCGTAGTGGTCGACGGTGACAACTGCGGGGTGACGAGGCTCGTCCCCCAGCTCCTCGGACACGTGTGCCATCCCCTTGCGGATGGCGCGCGCCGAGGTCTGGTGGGTGATGACATGGTCGATGTCAGCAATTCCGATTCCGTTGGCGTCCAACACTTCCCGCAGGAGGGTCGGGAGGTCCTTGATGGCCATCTGCTGGATCGTCCGGGATCGCGTAAACATGCGGGCGCCCGCCTCGTGGGCCGCCGGGTAGGCGAGGCAGAGCCGGCTGTGCTCGGCGATGGTGGTGAACCCGGTGACGCTGATGCCAGGGACCCCGTCGGGCGACCGCTCGACGATCAGCGCCGCCCCCGCGTCGCCGAGAGTCAGGGACGCCAACTCCCGGCTGAGGATGTTGCGGACGTGCTCGGCGGCGTTGCGCCCCAGCTGCGAAATGTACTCGCCGCTGACGACCATACCCCGGCGGATGAGGCCGAGGCGGATCCAGTTATTGAGGACGGAGACGCCCGTCAGCATCCCGGCGCACGCGTTGGAAAGGTCGAAGGTCATCGCGTTGGCGGCGCCGATGGCCTGGGCGACGGCCATGCTCATGGGCGGCTCCAGCCACTGGACCAGGCCGTCGCGGTACTTGGAGATGCTGCAGCTGATGACCGCGTCCAGTTCGGACGCCTGGTATGCGGATCTGGAAAGGCAGTCCAGGGCGGCCCCCGTGGCCAGCGTGAAGGAGTCCTCATCGCCAGCCGACACCCGGCGTTCGTGGATGCCCGTGAGGCGTTCAAGGTCGATCTTCGTGTGATGGCGTGTCGAAGCCATGAGCTCGGTAGTCGTCAAACGAGACGGAGGAAGACGCCTCCCGGCGCTCTCGATGCGGGCCACATGCGGCGCCCGGTCGTCGCCGGGCCCACCTTCCATCAGGAGCCACTGCGTGCTCGCCGGGAGAGTCATATCGTAAGTTTGCGCCGAGCACCGGGGACGTCACAGGGCCGAACGGCCCATCATCTGGGGCCATAGAGCATGATGGGGGAATGGAACCAGTCTCGCCCTCGGTGCGGGTCGAGCCAACGCCTGTGCCGCCCCCCTCCGCCCGTCTTGTCGCGCGGCTGGCCGCTCTGCTGACCCGGAGCGAGCCACCCCGGCTATTCGGGACGATCGGCCGGAATCGGCGGTTGTCGCGGTGGTGGTTGCCGTTCGCCGGCACGCTTCTCTTACGCCCGCGCCTTCCTCGCCCCGACGTGGAGCTGCTCATCCTGCGCACGGCGTGGAACTGCGCCTGCTGGTACGAGTGGGTCCAGCACGCCGGGCTGGCGACGCGAGCCGGGCTCAGCCAGGTGGAGATCGCCGCGGTGCCGGAAGGAATGCAGCACGACCGGTGGACGCCCCGGCAGCGGGTGTTGCTGGCGACCTGCGATGACCTGCATGCCGCCCGCACGATAAGCGACGGTGTCTGGGCTGCCCTGCTAGCGGAGATCGACGAGGAGGAGGCGATCGAGCTCTGCTTCCTCGTCGGTCATTATGAGATGCTCGCCATGGCCCTCAACTCGCTCGGCGTCAAGCCTGAGCCGACCGCTCGTCGCAAGCTGGCCGGCGCTACTGCCGGGGCGGCGGACCAACTTCGGGACGCGCTGCTCGCTGGTCGCGCCCGCGTCAGTGAGAGTTAACCGGCCTACCCGGGTGCCGCGAACCCAGCTGCTCGACGATGGTGACATTGGCCTGACCGCCCTCGCCACACTTCATCTGTAAGCCGTACTGGCCCCGGTTCGCTCCAACTCGGCGTCCAGCGTGGCCATCAGGCGGGCTCCGGTTGCGCCCAGCCGATGATCGATAGCGATGGCGCCGCCGTTGACGTTCACCCGGTCGGGGTCGGCGCCGCTGTTGGACAGCCAGGCCAGCACCACCGAATCGAAGGCCTCGTTGTTCTCCACCAGATCGATCTGGTCGATGTTCATCCCGGACCTGCTCAGGGCGTAGTGAGCGAAATCCCGATTAGACAGAATCTTCGCAGCAAGCACCTGAAGGATCGGGCAGGTGACAAGCGAGCCCTCATGTGCTTGCTGGGATCGGTGGTGGGGGCTCACCAGGCCGGTTCCTGCCGAGGCAAGATCCTCAAAGTGTCGCTGAAGCAACCATCAATAAGCTGAGTGAAGGACACCAAGACCTCGATCGCACCGGTCGCTCCCGGTCGGCGGCGACGACGTCGATATGGTCCTGCTTCGCCGTCTCTACGTGCTTGTAGAGGAACGAGAAGGCCGCGGCCGGAGAGGCTCGCCGAGGCATCAGGACTGGTCAATCCGGCAGGGTTCGGGGCTTATGCAGCCCGCATGCTGAGGCCAGCAGATGTGACGATTCTCGCAGTGGAAGGGCACGCACATCGCCTGATCCCGGGTCCCACCCTGTTCACCCCCGCGATCGTGGCCGATCGTCTCGCGGGGCACGCCGTTGTAAACAGCCAGGTCAGGGACAGGATCAAGGTTTTCGTGCCTTTCATATATGATCGCTATCTTCACTCCGACGGCAAGCTCCTCCGGTCGACAACAGGCGACCACCCAGCATCGCGTCAACGGCGTCGGTGACCACGCATCACGCCGACGGAACGGGGTGGGTCCATGCGAATAGCCGTGTGCGTCAAGCAGATTCCCAAGGAGCATGAGCACATCGCGTTCGATCCAGAATCATTGCGCGTCCGGCGCGATGGCAAGCTCATCATGGATGACTCCGACGCTTACGGCGTCGAGCTCGCGTTGCGGCTCGTCGGCGATGCCGGAGAGGGCGAGGTCATCGTCGTGTCGATGGCGCCACATGACGAGGAGACGGGGTTGCGACATGCGCTTGCGATGGGGGCAGCGCGCGCCGTTCTCGTCTCCGACGATGCCCTCGGAGGGTCTGATGCCCTCAGAACCGCAACCGTGCTTGCCGCAGTGGTCGCCCGGATCAAGCCGGATCTCGTGATCGCAGGAACCGAGTCCACCGACGGCTACACAGGGACGATGCCGATCCAGCTTTCAGAGCTCCTCGGGTGGCCGTCGATTGCTTTTTCGAGCTCCCTCGATCTCGTCGCGGGCGAGCTGCGTGCGAGCCGAGCGACCGACAACGGTGTGCTCCAACTCTCTTGTTCACTTCCCGCGGTCGCCACCGTAACATCGGGATCCGTCGAACCCCGCTATCCGTCCCTTCGGGGGATCATGGAGGCGCGGAGCAAGCCCGTCGACATCCTTCGGCTCTCCGATCTCGCTCTCGGTGCTGCGGAACTCGATGCGGATGGGGCCAGCGAGGAGGTGCAGTCGATCATTCCCGCGCAGCAGCGCGCCGCAGGTGAGGTCATCGTCGATGACGGCACTGCCGAAGAACGCGTGCTCGCGCTACTTACCGAGTGGAAGGCGATCTGAAATGAACATGGGATCGATCTGGGCCGTCGCAGAGCAACGCAATGGTCAACCACTTCCGATCGCGTTCGAGCTGCTCGGCGCGGCGCGTGATCTCACGGACAATGTGCGAGCGATCACCTTCGGGCAGGGGGCAACCGAGGCCGCGGAGGTGCTCGGCGAGCATGGAGCTAGGTCCATCGTGGAGCTGGGCGATCTCGCGCCTGGCCTCCCAGCCCCTAGGGTGGCTGCCGCGCTGGCAGAGATGGTCGCCGAGGAGCGACCTAAGGCGGTGTTCTTCGGCACCACCTTCGATGGACGTGAGATCGCCGCACGTCTCTCGGCTCGGCTTCGCCGTCCATTGCTCGCGAACGTCATCGATCTCGAGCTAACCGACGATGGTCCTGTCGCTCACCATGGCCTTAACGGGGGCGAAGAGCTTGCGACGACTCGGTTCATCAACGCGGAGCCGGGCATCTACCTGCTGCGGCCAAAGTGCTTCCCACCACGCGGGCGCGAGTCGCCATCCACCGCGACAGTTGCCCACCGCGAACCTCCAGAGGCTGGGCCAACCGACGCGGTGCGGGTGGTCGCGCACCAGGAGGTCGTGCAGCATGGACCGACCCTCGACGGCGCGGAGATTGTCGTGACCGGTGGTCGAGGTTTCGGTTCGGTGGAGAAGTTTGCACAGGTCGAACAGCTCGCCGAGCTACTAGACGCGGCGACCGGAGCAACGCGCGCTGCCGTCGACGCAGGCTGGGCACCATACAGCGCGCAGGTCGGCCAGACGGGAAAGATCGTAAAGCCGAATGTCTACATCGCCTGTGGCGTCTCTGGAGCGACGCAGCACCTTGTCGGCATGAAGGACTCGAGCCACATCATCGCGATCAACAAGGACCCCGAGGCAGCGATTTTTTCGGTCTCCGACCTTGGGATTGTGGCCGATGTGAACGTCTTGCTCCCTCGATTGATCCGGGCTCTCGGAGCCCGTCGGTGAGCATTGCAGCCTTTCACGCCATCGGCGCGACTAAGAGCGTGATCGATGGGCCTGCTTGCGGACTCCTGACGACTTCGCCAGCGATGAGGAGAACGCCGCTCCGGCGGGACCAGTTGATCGGAACGCTTCACTTAGCTCAACCGCGGCCACGTGCTCGAGCAAAGTCCTCGATGCGCTGATGCGGACCCGACAAGGGCCGCCGGGTCGCTGTCCCACGGGGCCGGGGCCACCACGGTGAGTACGTGGCCGATGTGGCGGCGCCATCGGCCCGCAAAGCAAGGTAGCCCGCCGGGCCCAACGACCGCGAACGATTCCCACCGAAGCCCATCGCGCCCAGGTGACACGCCAAAGCGCACCACAACGTCTCGCGTGTCGAGGCGCAAGCCCTCACGCAACGCCTTCAGGGCGCTCTCCTTCCCGGACCAGACGAGCGTGATGACCAGCGCCCGCGACGGCAGCGGCCATGCCTGCACGGCCGCTCGCTCCTCCTCGGTGAACCAATCCGCGACGAAGGCATCACTGCGCGCTTCGATGGCCTCGATGTCGCAGCCGATAGCGGTCTTGCTGGGCGCCACTGCGCACACGGCCACGTCATGACGGTGCGACAAGGACAGGGCGAGCGGCGCCGCTCGTCCTGTCACGAAGGCTTCGGGGGCGCCGTCGGGAGCAGCGATGATCTCCACTGCATCCAACGCGCCGGGCGCGCAAGGTCCCAGCGAGGCGCGCACCGCGTGCTTCGCTGTCCACCGCCCGAGCCTCCAGTCCATCCGGCGCCGCTCGAGTCGCAGCGCCGCGAGCGTCGCCTGCTCCCGGGGTGAGAGCCAGCCATCACCGTCCGGGACGTCGGCCTGCGAGCACGACAGCCAGCCGACGGTAGTCACGCTGTGTCGGCCGGGAGGGTGACGGTCACCTTGTCCACGCCACGAGTGTGCCGTTCGATGCCCCGCTCGACCGCGGCCACCAGGTACGGGCGCAGCTCCACCGCCGGGATGATGCGATGTACCGAGCCCACGGCGCGGGCCCGTTCGACGCTGTGGACGCGGTCGAACTCGCCCGCCACCTCACCCAGCTTCTCCGATCGAGCCGAGTCATAGACCGCTGCCTCCTGGGCCCGCAGCCGCGTCTTCTCGGCCCCCTCGGCACTGGCGATTCTTGCTCGCAGCTCTTGCACACCCTGGTCGGCGGCGGCGCGTGCGTCGACCTCCCGCGCGAAGACGACTGCAGCGGCTGGGGTGCCTCCGATGACCGACGCGAACGAGCCCTCGAGGGCGGCGACCTCGAGTTCGTCGTTGAGCGCGGCCGAAAACACGACGAACGCCCCTCCGTGGTAGCGGGACACCACGCAGAAGACCAGCGGGCCACGGAAGTTGACCACGGCCCGGCCGATCTCGGCGCCATACTCAAGCTGCAGCTTGCCCATCGACTCGGGGGAGCCGTCGAAACCCGAGAGGTTAGCCAGCACCAACAGCGGGCGGTTGTTGCTCGCCGCGTTCACGGCCCGAGCCACCTTTTTGGAGGACAGCGGGAACAAAGTTCCTGACGTCCAGTGATCGGGCCCATCGGCAGGCACAAATCCCCAGCGCGGCAGCGGCCGAGACTCCACGCCGATCAGGCACACCGGCCACCCGCCAAGGTGAGCGTCCCAGACCACTGCGCTCTCGGCGTGGCGGAAGCCGGCCCACCGCTCGAGGGGGGGGTGGTCCTGGTCGATGGCTGCTCGCATGACCGACCGGATGTCGAAGGGCTGCTTTCGCGCCGGGTTCGCCTCTTCGGTGAAGACCTCGCCCACAACCGAGAATTCCGATCCCTCATGGGGGTAGCTCCGAACGTCGCGGTCGACCGGGTCGGTCGTGGCGGCCCGGCGCGGGAAGCGCTCGCCCGGCGCGATATAGGTGTGCTCGTAGTGGCGCAGGAGGATGTGGCAGGCGCCCGGGATGTCCGGCGCCCAGTACTGAGCCTGGCCATTGGGGCCCATCACCCGTTCGTAGCCGCCGATACCCTGGTTGTCCTCGGCCGACACGCCCCCGGAGTACTCGAGCGCCTGTTTGCCGGTGAGGACCATGGCCGACTCCGGAGTCATGACCAGAATGCCTCGCGTGTGCATCAGCATCGTCGCTTCTGCGTTCCAGTAGGGCTGCGCGCCGACGTTGATGCCTGCCACCACCACGTTGATCTCGCCACCGGCCTGGGTGAACTCCACAATGCGCCGCAGCACCCTCGCGATCCAGTCCATGTTCTCAGTGCCGCTGTCTATGGCGATCTTTGCTCCTGCCGACAACGCGAACCACTCGACCGGCAATTCGAGCGCGGCGGCCAGGTCGATAGCCGCGATGATGCGCCGGCATTCCGGTTCCGCCAACGATCCGAGCCCTTTGCTGGGGTCACCCATCAACGTCACTCGGGCCATTCCCTCGGGATAGGTCGGCATGACGGTGCGAAGGATCCCCACCACGATGCTTGCCGAGTTGTGCCCGTGCTCGCGGAGCACTGGCACCAGGTTGACGTCGTCGTCGAAGTCGTACTCGACGAACTGTCCGGGTGGAAACTCCCCGTGCTCGTCATCGCCTGAGGCGGTGAGCATCTTGATGAGCTCGTAGGGGTAGACAAGGCCGTGCCGGCGCAGGGCGTCGACCCGCTGCTCGTAGTCAGTGAGCGGCGGTAACGGCTCCTCGGAGGCCGGGAGGAAGCGCACGACGAACCCGGCCCCGGTAGGGTTGGACAGCTGGACCGTCGTTTCGTGCGAGTCCGCGACCAAGGCTTGCGACAAGCGGACCCGTAGCACCACCTCGTCAATTCCGAGGCCCTCGATGTCCGGCGCCAGCCGGTGCACGATGCCATGCAAGTCGGTGGCGGTCAGCTCGGGCACCGGCCACACGTAGAGCAGGACACGGTTCATGTGCAGGCGACGCTCGGGTGGACGCGCCGAATGGTGGGCTCGCATCCCGGCCAGGGCCTGGCCCAGCTTTCGCTCGACGCCGGGCAGCCGCGCGACGCACCCTGCGTCGTCGCGCACCGGGCTGACGTCGCGCACCTCGGCCAGCGCGAACAACCTCTCGTCGCTCGGGTTCTCGTGGGCGATGCCGGAAAACAGATACACGTCCTCCACCGACGGCAGCCGGGCGAGGCGGAAGTTGCACAGTCGCTGAAGACGCAGGCGCTCCCCCATCATCGGATGGAAGCCGCGATAGAGCGTGTCTTCTTGGTAGCTACCACCCGACGTCTGGCGGAAGGTGAAGTGCTCGGTACCCGCCATCCCCAGACCCAACCCTGGCGCGCTAATGGCCACCACGAGGCGGCGCACTCGATGCGGGAATGCGGCTCCCGCGAGCAGAGCCTGCAGCTCCTGAGCGGTGGCCTCGTCGTCGTGTGGTCGCTCGGGACGCCACACGTAGAGGTCGACGACGACGTCGCACTCGTCGGGCACGTCGCCCAGAAGGGGCGCGACGGCGCCCATGGCCTGGCCTATGCCGTCATATCGGGCAAAGGTGGTGAAGAGCTGTTTGCGTATCCCCTCATGGTCGTACTGCGCCATGGCAATGTCGGTCCCTTCGGAGGAGACAAAAGTGAAGCCCTCCAGGCTGCGTATCCGGTAATAGCGGCGGGTAAGGGTCTCGAGCATGGCGCGCCGGCCGGTGGCGCTGGCACCCTCGAACTGCTGGGTGAGGAAGTTCTTCAGAGGTTGGGGGCACTCAACCAGAGCCGCCATATGCTGCTCGCGCTCGGCACTTCCCATGGGGTGCTCGAGGGCGCGCATATGGGCTGCCGCCTCGTCGTAGGCGAGCGCCTCCCTCGCCTCGAACTCGGGCCGCTCGAAGTGTTGGTAGCGCACCTCCCTCGCCTGGCGAGCCAGATCGGGGAAGCGGTGCTGGGTGGCGGAGATCAGCCGGTCGAGGATGGCGCGGAAGCCGTCCTCGGACTCGGGCGCGATGCGCTCGATCTGCTCGAGGCGGCGATCGAGGATCGACTGGACGGCCGGCAGGTGCTCGCCGATCCGCTGCTGCGCCTTTGCCATCCAGAACAGGGCCTCGCGCAAATTGGGCGTGGGCTCGAGATCTTGAATACCGTAATGGCCGAGGCAGCACTGCAGGCTCTCGAGGAAAGAAGCGGCTAGGTTCGTACCTCGTCGCTCGATGGAGCGAAGGTAGGCCCGCAGGTCCTCGTGGGAGCTGTGCGATTCCTCGCCGGGGTATCCGTGCGGGTCGGGCCGGGTCTGCGCCAGCGAGCAGACATCGGCAAAGGCAATGAGGGCATGGTCCTCGCTCCGCAGGAGGGCCTCGTCGTCCGGAACAAGCTGCCTCGATGCCGTCGCATACCAGTCCACCAGTTGTTGTGAATGACGGGGGTCAACGTCGAAGCCGAGCATCTGGCGCCGTAGGGCGTCAAGGGCGTCGCTGCAGCGAGCCTCGGGGCCGGTATCAGGCGCCCCATCTCCGTAGGCGTCCAGGTCCACCGGCGGGCTCCCCTCGCCGCTGTCCTCGAGCGCCAGCGACTGTAGCTCCAACAGCGGCGCAGCCGCCGCGACATGGACGTTCGGCGCGACCAGCACCTCGGTCACCCGCCCGTGCGCCGGCGAGACCACCGACACCTCGGTCTTCATGGCCTCGAGCACCACCAGCTGGTCGCCGACAGCCACCTCGTCACCGACCTTCACGAGCACAGCCATGACCACCGCTGGTCCCAGCGCCCGAACCACCCCACCCGAGTCCCGGCTCACCCGGTGAGCGACACCGTCCACCTCGATCAGGTGGCGCACACCGTGCACAACTGACAACACGCGGTAGGTCCGTCCTCCCAACGACACCCGGCGGTCAAAGCGGCCAACCCGCTCCATACGCAGGTCGACCTCCCGACCGGCGCCCATCACCCGGTAAAGCGATGGGCCCAGGCGACGGACGTCGAAGTGATAGTCGAGCCCGCTGGCGCGGAGATGGACAGCGTGGCCCACCGAAGCTCTCACCTGGGCCCGGCCTCTCGCGGCCAAAGAGAAGAACTGGGCCAGCTCGGCAGAGAACTCGTCGTCGTAGGCCTCGACCGCGGCTACCAGAAGAGCCACGCCGCGATGCTGGCGGGGAATGTGCGCGCCGGTCGCGGCCAGCCGGTCGAGCCAGCTCACGTCGATCTCGCCCGACGCCACCTCGGGGCGACCAACCAACGCGAGCAGGAACGACCGGTTGGTCGATCCGCCTCGCACGACCACCTCCGTCTCGGCGAGGGCACGCGCGATGCGAGCCAGTGCCTCGCGCCGGTCGCGGCCCGAGACAATGACTTTGGCGATCATCGAGTCGAAATCCGCGGGGATGGTGTCACCGTCGCTGATGCCGGTGTCGACGCGGACCCCGGGCCCGCTGGGCAGGCGCAGGAGCTCGACCGTGCCCGGGGCGGGGGCGAAGCCGGCCTCCGGGTCCTCGGCGTTGAGCCGAACCTCGATGGCGTGCCCCACTGGCGGAGGTGGCTCGCCCTCCAGCCGGCCACCACCCGCCACGTAGAGCTGGAGCTTGACCAGGTCAAGGCCAGTCGTCTCCTCGGTCACCGGGTGCTCGACCTGGAGCCTGGCATTGACCTCCATGAACGAGAAGACGCGGGTAGCCGGGTCGTAGAGGAACTCGACCGTGCCTGCATTGGTGTAGCCGGCCAGCCGGCACAGGCGGGCCGCCGCCTCGCGGAGCTCCCGGTCCTGGGCCTGGGTGAGCGCGGTCGATCCCGACTCCTCCATCACCTTCTGGTTGCGACGCTGGATGGTGCAGTCGCGCACGCCCGTGGCCCAGACGGAACCGTGATGGTCCGCAATGACCTGGACCTCAATGTGCCGCGACGCAGGCAGCAGCCGCTCCAGGAACACGGTGGCGTCGCCGAATGACTTGTATGCCTCCGCTCGAGCAGCGTCGAAGGCCGCAATCAGATCACCTGGTGCGTGGACGCGACGGATGCCGCGGCCACCGCCGCCAGCCGTCGCCTTGATCATGAGGGGGTAGCCGATACGTCCCGCGTCACGACGGGCCTGCTCCAGGGACTCGACGGGGCCGCCGCTCCAGGGTGCTACTGGCACGTCGGCCTCCTCGGCGAGGCGCTTGGCGCTGATCTTGTCACCTAGGCGGCGCATCGCTCGCGCCTCAGGACCCACGAACGCAACATGCAGGCGCTCGCAAAGCTCCGCAAACGCGGCATGCTCAGCCACGAATCCCCATCCCACCCACGCGGCGTCGACCCTGGCCTCCACGAGAGCCCGCTCCAGTCGCTCGTAGTCGAGGTAGGTGCTCATGGGGTGGCCGTTGCCGTCGAGGAATGTGGGTGGCCCGAGCGACACGGCGTCATCGGCGTAGCGCACATACATGGAGTTTCGGTCGGGCTCCGTGAAGAGCGCCACTGTAGCTACCGGGCTGTCCTGCTCCCGGTTGAGCTCCTGGACGGCGTGGATAAGGCGCATCGCCGCTTCGCCCCGGTTAACGATGGCGATGCGGGAGAAGCGGCAGCGCATCATCAGGACACTGCGGCTCGCAGCGGCTCGAGCAACTCGGGGCTCATCGGCGCCGGCAGGGCCACGCTGCGGTAGCCCTCCACGCGCAGACGAATACGCCCGGCGTCGTCGACCACCTCGGCGTCGAAGTGATCAGCCCCCGCCTCGACCACTGCGTACAGCCTGCCGGTCGCGTCGGCCGGCTCCAGCAGGGTGACCCGTGCGATCTCCTGCGGCAGCCCCAACCGGCCCGTCGACCCCAGCTCCCAGATGCCAGACGTCTGGAAGCACAGCTCGAGCAAGCGGGGCGCGGTCAGCAGGGGAAGCTCGGGCGGCTGGTGGTCGGCGGGAAGACCCTCCGCCAGCAGGCCGATCTGCCGGTCACCCTGGCGCCAACTCCGGTCCAGCACCCGGTACGCGGGCCCGTGGAAGTACACCTTGTAGATGGCGTCAGCGAACACCCCGGCCCCGTCGGGCGGCATTGGTGGCGCGGTCGTGGCGCCGGTCTGCAATTGGCGAGCCAGCCGCACCCGGCCGGTGAAGTGGGTGGTGATCTGCGGTTCGGACTGGTTGGCCAGCGTCCTGGCTCCGATCAGCCGGCAGTTGGCGACCAGCTCGTTGCCCTCCGGCGTCAGGCAAGCCTCGATGGTGATCTGCCGGGGCTCATCCCGGTAGAACTTGAATGGAGCGACGAAGGTGACGTGGTCGATGGAAGCCACCCGCCACCCCGGCATCATGAGAGCGGCCACCTCGGCGAAGGCCTCGACGCCCATCACGCCGGGCAGCACCGGCACGCCGTCGATGCGGTGGTCGTCAAGGAACCCCTGCGCGGTCGGGTCGAGCGCCGTCTCGACCGTTAGCGGACTGAAGACACCCATGCTGCGGACCTCGCCCACCATCGGCCCGTGGGTTAGCAGCCCGACGGCAGCCCGGTCCAGGCCACTATCGGCGTCGGCCTCCTCGGTGAGGATCCCCAACTCGCCGGCAACGAGCACTTCTCCCAGCCGGCCCCCGCGTACCAGTTCCCGCCGTACCCACGGAACACCCACCTCAGGCGCCAGCATGTCGATCCCCGCCATCTTCATCATCTTCGGAATCGACCCCCGGGTGGCCATGCCGATCCCGCTCCAGGCTGTCCAGTCAATGGCAATGCCGCGAATGCCGGGCCTGGTGGTGCGGAAGCTCGAGGTGAACTTGCACAGCAGGTCATTGGCCGCGCTGTAGTCCGTCTGGCCGCCGTTGCCGAAGCGCGCCGCCACGGAACTGAAGCAGACCGTGGCCCCCAGGGGCATGTCGCGAGTGGCGGCGAGGAGATTGAACCAGCCGTCGCTCTTGACATCGAAGACCAGGTCGTATTCGGCGTCGGACTTGTCGGCCAGGAATCGGCTGATGTCCAGACCGGCGGCGTGCAGTAGTACGTCCACTCGACCGTGCTCCTCCCGGACGACCTCGAGCGCTTTGGCCACTGCCTCGGTGTCGCGCAGGTCGAGGCTGTGATACACGGCGCGACCGCCTGCTTGCTGAATGGCGATGATGGCGTCGAGAGCCGCGCGCTGGCGCTCGATCCCCGCCAGCTCCCGGTCGGCCAGGGCCGGCGTCGGCCTTTCCCCGCGGTCCTTCATGCGCTGGTACAGCTCGCGCTTCAGGCCATCACGGTCCACCACGAACCGCTCGAGATCGGGATGTGCGGCATCGGGTTCAGGAGCCAGGTCGAGGAGGTAGAACGTCCCACCTGAGGCCCGCGCCAGGTCGGCAATGATGGCCGAAACGATGCTGCCAGCGGCACCGGTGACGACGAACACGCTGTTGGGACCGAGGGCCAGGCCAGGCCGCCCGTCCTCGACGGCCTGTTCCTGCAGGCCGATGGCCCAGCGCAGGTCGTCCCGCCGGCCGACCTCGACCGCGCCCGGATCGCGCTCCGTCTCTTCGATGAGAGCTGTGGCGATAGTGCCAGGTTCAGCTGTGGTGGCAAGGTCCACAGCCTTCACCAGGCAATCGGGCCGCTCCCGCTTGTAGGTCTTGGCGAAACCGGTGACGGCGCCGCCCATGGGGGCCGTGGCGCCATTGTCGTCGTAGCCGTGGTGACCGCCCATACGGGTGCCAACGACGAGGAAGGTTCCGGACGATGCCACCTGCTCGTAAAGCGATCGCATGGTGGCGGCGAGCAGCTTCACCCTGACCCGCAGGTGTTCCTTCCAGCTGGCAATGTCCAGCTGGGCCAGCGGCGGCTCCGAGTCCAGAGCGGGTAGCCAGTAAACGCCTTGCACGCTGCCTGCGCCGGCCCAGGCGGACAGCTGAGCTGCGAGGCTCTCGGCGGTCGAGGTTCCGTCGATGACCAGGACTTCGACCCCTCGATCGGCAAGGAGCCTGATCAGGGCGTCGCCCGCTCCGCCCCGGTCGGGCATCACCACGACACGAGCACCGGCATGCAGCTGTATCCCGGTGGGGCGGCACAGGTCGAGCGGCGGCCGCAGGATGGGGACGGGCACCCTCCGCGTCACCATGTCGCAGGACTCCAGGCCTGCGGTGACGTCCGGCCCGACCACAGGAGCGGCCTCGACTGGCGGCGTGCTCTCGACTGGCGGCGTGCTCTCCACTGGCGCGGCCGGTACACCACCGGCCCGTTCCATCACGAAGCGGATCACATGCGCAAGGGTGGGAAAGTCACGCAGCTTGAGGTTGTCATCGCGGGCGAT
>Ga0187879_10001405_pt1 | contig 16527 bp, 16 predicted proteins | sample June2016WEW_19_1_FD_132423 | JGI IMG/M metagenome (GOLD analysis project Ga0187879, IMG submission 132423) | Peatland microbial communities from SPRUCE experiment site at the Marcell Experimental Forest, Minnesota, USA - June2016WEW_19_10 | ecosystem: Environmental > Terrestrial > Soil >... | reverse complement strand
GGCGGCCCTTGTGGCCGCCCGCCGCGCAGGTACTGAGAGTCAAAAATGAGCAGCCAAATCCTCCCCCGCTGGACACAAGTCTTATTCCGCTATTTCATGATCCCTTGCGCGCTCTGGCCGGTTTCTCTCCACGTCACCTCAGTGTCGGCTCAGACATCGGGGGTCCCCTACGATTCCGAGGGCCCTCGGTTTCACATGACCTCTTCCTCCTATGCGTATCCCAGCGGTTTCGGGTCGATTCACGATGTGGATTTCGAGAACCTGAAAGTAACCTTCTGGAATGACAAGAATGGAAGGCCAATGTTGAATCAGTTGAAAAACGGTGGCTGGGAAATAAGGTTTCGTAACGGCGCCTACGATTCAATATGCCTCCGGGCCGTTCACTCCCTCAGATCTGCAGATCCAGGGCGGCAGTATGCGTTGGCAGTGTACGAGGAGGACAACGCTGGCGGCAGCTCAAGCCAAGACGGCATCGCCCAAGTTTTCGAGCTCGCCGACGAGCGTCTCACGGTCATGGAGCAGATTGATTGGGACCTTCACTACGGGGGACCGTACGGCCCTCTCGACGATTTCGACGAAAAAGCCAACACTTTTACGGTTCGCTCGGCTCACTACCAACCGGGTGATGGCCACTGTTGTGTGTCTTGGTTCGACGTGGTTACGTACCGTTGGGATGGGTGGGGGTTCAATGAGACCTCCATTCAGACCGAACCATCGAACTACGGCAGGCCTCGGCACAAAGCCTCTCCCCCCAAACCCATCCCATTACACATGCCGTGAACGCGATTGCCGGATTGCGCGGGCTCGCGCAAAGCGACGCTCTGCCGGTTCTTGTTGCACTTCGTAGACTCGGGTTCACTCGGGGCTTACTTGGGATGGGAAAGAATATCTAAAAGTATGTAAGTGTCGTTCTCTATCCGAAAGTAGAACCGCCAGTCACGGGTCACACGGGCCTGCCAGCGACCTTCTCCTTCGTCGTACTTCTTCACTCGGAGTGACGGGTGGCGTGGGTTCTGGAGGAGGAGAAGGGACTGCTTGTCGAAGGCCTGCTGAATTTCCTTCGGCGCCCTGCTGTAGGCCCGCACGAAATGGGAAGTCCACTGGAGCTTCATTGGGCGGATGTTCAGTCTTTTTGAGGAGTGAGCTTTGCGGCCGCCTTGTGGAGGTCGGCAGTGAATTCTCTATGGTCCGAATATGCTTTCGACACACGACCAGCCTTGACGTCTGCCTCCGCCTTGGCCAAGCGAGCGTCAATGACCTGGCGCCGGTCTGAGCTATATTCCCGGTCTATGTGGGGTTTGGGAGTGAGAACAATCCTGCCCCTGTGCGCGCTAGCTTCCACAACGTCGCCGTCAGTCAGGCCCAACTGGGCGCGGAGGCGGGTTGGGATGGTCACTTGGCCTTTGCGTTGTATTTTGACGAGCGTGGCCATCATGCTCCCTTTGTGGAAGTCGGGAATCTGGACTCCCTCCGACCAAGCATATCCGTACTGCTGAAAGCGGTCAAGAGCCAACATTGACATTTCGTCCCTCTCCGGCTTAACATCGTATTTGCTTTTGGTTGCGCGAAGTCAGGGCTTCTGAATTCCCGCCCAATTGTGGTTATGTTCCAATCTCTGGTCATTACACTCCGTGAAGGTGTCGAAGCGGCGCTTATCATTGGCATCGTTCTGGGCTGTCTCGAGAAGACCGGCCGAGAGAGCTGGAACCGGATTGTCGCTTGGGGTGTAGTTGCGGCCGTATTGGCGAGTATTGGGGCGGCGTACTTAGTCCATCGTCTTGAGGTGGGCGAGGATGCCTACGAGGGCTGGCTGATGCTCGTGGGCGCCGTCTTCGTAGCCTCGATGGTGGTGTGGATGTGGCGCACCGGCAAGCGCATGAAGCAGGAGATCGAGACCAAGCTTCAGGACCTCTATCGTGAACCTTCCCGCGCCGCCGCTGCCGGCCTTTTCCTCTTCGTGTTCCTGATGGTCTTCCGCGAAGGTATCGAGACCGTGCTATTTCTCGCGGCGGTGTCGCTGCGCACCAGCGAGTTGCTGAACTTCATGGGCGGACTGATCGGACTCGGTCTCGCCATCGCGCTGGGGGTGGCTTTTTTCAAGGGCAGCGTGAAGGTTGATCTGAGAAAGTTCTTCTCGGTCACGAGCCTGGTGCTCCTGGTGGTTGCGGCGCAGTTGCTCGTGTCGGGCGTACACGAACTCTCGGAGGCTCAAGTTCTCCCCTCCAGCCGTCGAGAGATGGCGCTGGTGGGCCCCATCGTCAACAACGACGCCTTCTTCTTTGTGATAATCGTGGCACTGGCCTTGTTTCTAATCATCGCCCAGCGCATTTCATCTGCCGGCCCGCGCGGCATGGAGGCTGCCGCCTCGTCTGCCCCGGAGCGCCGTAAGCTCCTGGCGCGTCAGCATCGCGAACGGTTTTGGAAGCTTTCGGGCGCAGGTGTCGGCCTGCTGGTTATGGTTTTGATATGCTCTCAATTCATTTACTCGCGGACGGCTCACGCCATGACGCCTCCGGAGCAGGTGTCGATTGTGAACGGCGAAGTCGAGATTCCCACCGCCGGGCTGACGGACCATAGGCTCCATCGCTACGCGCTGGCGGTGGGCGGCACGGAGGTGCGGATCATTGCCATTCTCGACGCCTCGGACACCGTCCGCGCCGCTCTGGACGCCTGCGCGATCTGCGGCAGCCAGGGTTACTACCAGGACGGCAAGAGCGTGATCTGCCGCAATTGCTCCGCAGCGGTTTACGTGCCCACGATCGGTTTGGCCGGCGGGTGCAACCCTATTCACATCGATTACCGTGTGGAGGGCGACACGCTTCGCATTGCCGCATCCGCGCTCGACAGCGCTCAAAAGTTCTTCCACTAACAATGCTAGCCAGAATCCTCCTCGAATCCCTTGCGCGCCGCCGGCGGCGCAAGTTGCTGAGTATCTTGGCCATTGCGCTCGGGATTGCCGCTGCTGCGACAGCGGGAATCCTTTCGCTCGACATCGGAGACAAGATCAGCCGCGAACTACGCTCCTACGGGGCGAACCTCTCGATAACGCCCGCGGCCGATAGCCTCGCTATCAGCGTCGGGGGTGTCGATTACCGGCCTGCGGGAAGCGGCGCCTTTATCGCCGAAGATGATCTGGTCAAGCTCAAGAGGATTTTCTGGCGCAATAACATCGTTGCCTTCGCGCCCTTCCTTTATGTGCCTGCGAAAGTGAATGATCAAAGCGCCGTACTGATCGGAACCTGGTTCGAGAAGCTCCTCCGTGTGGACAAGTCCGAAGTATTCGCAACCGGCATCGAGAAGCTGCACCCTTCCTGGAAGGTTGAAGGTGAATGGCCCGATGACGCGAGTGCAACGGAGGTTCTCGTGGGCCGCCGGCTTGCAGCAAAGCTGCGGGTGCGCGCTGGCGGCACCGTCGCCTTCTCTTGTAGGGGCGTCCCTTGTGGGCGCCCTGAATGGGTAGGCACAAGGCCCGCCACTACGGAACAGCGCGGGCAGGATGCCCGCGCCACAGCGGGCGAGACGCCCGCGCTACGTCTTCAGGTGCGAGGCATCCTCGAGACCGGCGGGGCCGAGGACGATCAAATTCTGGCGCCGCTTGCGCTCGTCGAACGTCTGGCTGGACTCGAGGGAAAAGTCCGCCGCGTTGAAGTCAGCGCCTTGACCAAACCCGAGGATGCGTTTGCGCGCTCCGACCTGAGCAAGCTCAGCCCGGAAGAGTTGGACCGGTGGTATTGCACGCCCTACGCAAGTTCGATCGCATACCAGATCCAGCAGGCGATTCCCGAAGCTCAAGTGACACCCATCTACCAGGTGGCTGATACGGAAGGAAAGATACTGAACCGGGTAGGAATCCTGATGGGTGTACTGGCTCTGGCGGCTCTCGTTACCGCGGGGCTGGCCGTAGCTTCCATGATGCTCGCGACGGCAATTGAGCGCCGCGCCGAGATTGGGTTGTTCAAGTCGTTAGGCGCAACGGATGCGCGGGTGGCGACACTGTTGCTCCTGGAAGCCGGCATGTTGGGCCTGGTGGGAGGAGTCGCTGGATATCTCGTAGGCAGCGTGCTGGCGTGGCGAGTGTCGCTGGCGGTTTTCGGGATTCCGGTGGGCGTCCATTTGGTGATGTTCCCGGTTTGCCTCGGCTTGGCGTTGGCTGTCACGCTTGCCGGCAGCGTGTTCCCCCTAGGCCGAGCCTTACGAGTGTCGCCGGCGGTGGTTCTGAGAGATTAACGGAGGTCAGTAGCCCTCTCCCTTGGGGAGAGGGTGTGGGACAGGCACTCTTGCCCGTCCTCTCAGTGTGGCACATGGCACGCCTTCTCGCAGGCAAGAGTGCCTGCGCCACTTCATCAGCCGGCGCGCGACGGGTGAGGGGTCAATTCCGCGAGTAATAGACCGGGCCAAACCTCTAATTGTGGAGGCGAAACCGAGGATAATTCAAATGGCGAACGGCAAAATTCAAATGGCAAATGGTTTGCAATTTGGCAAATTTCAAATTGCAAACCATTTGAATTTCGCCATTTGCCAGTTGCCATTTGAATTCGTTTTTTCCTTATGGAACGGAAGGGACCCCTCACCCGTCCCGCGACGGCTGATGAAGGCACCGCCGCGGGACACCCTCTCCCCAGGGGAGAGGGCTGTCATTGATATACCGGCGCCCCCGTTGAACCGGGGAAAAAAGGGTGGCGCTCCGTTGCGTCTGTGGTGGCGGGCACTGTCTGTCAAGCGCCCTCAGGCCATCCTGGCGCTTCTCTCCTTGATGGTCGGGGCGGCGGTGATATCAATGCTGCTCAATCTGTACGGCGGCGTTCGCCGCAAGATGACGCAGGAGTTTCGCGGCTACGGGGCGAACGTGGTGCTGGCGCCGGGCTCCTCTGCTTCATTTACTCCAACCGACGAATTGGTTTCTTCCCCGAGGCCCTGTCATCCTGAGCGGAGCGAAGGATCTCTGCAGTTCCGCGCCGATGCGAGTGGGAACGGCAACTGCGGAGATTCTTCGCCCGCAAAAGGCGGCGGGCTCAGAATGACAGGCTCGAATTCCCCTGATTCTCCTACTAACGAGGGGAATAAGGGGTGGGGTGGCACGATGGACCAAGCGGTACTGAACTCTGTACATGAGATTGTCCGGCAAGGTCAGGGCACCGCGGCGCTGGCGGTACTCTACGTCGTCGTGCGCCTCGAACGCATTCCGGCTGACCCGCTCTCCCCTGATTTCGTAAACGTCGTGGCCGTTGGAACGGACTTGGCGGCCATGATCCGGATGAACCCGGGTTGGCGCGAAACCCACGTAGCGCAGGCACTCCTGCCTGCGGCTAGTACTGACGCATCCCGTGCGGCGGCCGCAGGCAAGAGTGCCCGCGCCACCACCCTCGAGTGCGTTGTGGGTTCACACCTCGCCTCGCGCCTTCGAATTGCGGAGGGAGACACGATCCACCTTGGGCCGTTGGCCTCATTCAATACCGGGGGCGCTACAGCCGCCGTCGACTGCCGCCTTGATTCGGTTCTCAAGACTGGATCATCGGAAGAGGATCAGGTCTTTCTTCCTCTCGGCGAGCTGCAAGAGGTTATGGGGATGACGGGCCGGATCAGCCTGATTCAGCTCAGGCTCGACGGCGGCACACGAGAAATCGAACGTTCAATTCGAGAAATGTCGAAAGCCCTTCCCGGGGTGGATGTTCGTCCCATTCGCCAGATTGTTTACTCTGAAGGGAGGGTCCTGGGCGTCATTCGATGGTTTCTTCTGGCGGTAACGGGTTTGATTCTAGTTATCATCGTAATATGCCTTACGGCGACGATGACGGCAATCGCGCTCGAACGGCGTAAGGATATCGGCGTGATGAAGGCCCTTGGGGCAAGCGATTTCGGGGTGATGAAGCTGTTTCTGGCGGAAGGCGCCGCGCTTGGCGCAACGGGAGGGTGCATCGGCTTCGTCATCGGCAGTTTCTGGGCATTAGGGCTTGCGCACCGCCTTTTCGGGGTTACGCTCAACGTGCTTTGGTGGACTCTGCCCCTGGTTTGTGGCCTTGCCACACTGCTGGCGCTTGCTGCCGCTGTGTTTCTGGTCGGCGTGGTGCGGGCAACTCAGCCTGCGGTAGTTCTGAAGGGGGATTAGCAGGTTGGCATTTATAGAAGTAAAAGACCTGAGCAAGAAATACGGCGATTCCGTCGAAGCGCTGAGAGGGGTAACTTTCAGCGTGGAGAAGGGAGAGTGGATTGCCGTCATGGGCCCCTCCGGCTCCGGCAAGAGCACTCTGCTTAATATCCTTGGTTGCCTCGACTCCCCGACCAGCGGCCGCGTCTCAATCGGAGGCTGCGAATTGTCGAGCCTCCGCTCGAGTGAACTCGCGCGTTTCCGTGCGGAAAAAGTCGGTTTCATTTTTCAGCAGTTTCACTTGGTCCCTTACCTCACCGCGGTCGAAAACGTGATGTTGGCCCAGTATTTTCACAGCCTCGCCGACGAGGAGGAAGCTGCGGAAGCGTTGCGCCACGTCGGCTTGGCGGACCGACTGCGGCATCTTCCCTCGCAACTTTCGGGGGGCGAACAGCAGCGCGTCTGCGTGGCGCGGGCGCTGATCAATCAGCCTAATCTGATCCTGGCCGATGAGCCCACGGGCAACCTGGACGAGGTGAACGAAACGCTGGTTCTGGGATTACTCACGGAATTGCATCGTGAGGGTCACACCATTGTCATGGTGACGCACGATGCGGAGGTGGGTCGCAGAGCGGAGCGTCACATCCAACTGCATCACGGCCGATTGGCCGCGCCTGCGGTTCTGCCCGCGGTGGAAGTTGAGCTGGTTGACAACCTTCTCAAAGCCATATGGCACGCCCAGGAAGATACCGGGAAGCGTGTGGTGAGCGCCGAGGAGGTGCCCGAATTCATGCCCAACCGGGCTACCTTTATGCGCATGGCGCAGGAGGGGTTGATCCGCCTCGAGGGTGGCGAAATCACTTTCACCAAGCTCGGACAACCGCGTGCGATGCACGCTCTCCGCCGCCACCGCCTCGCCGAACGCTTGCTTCATGATACCTTCGACATCGATAACGGCGTGGTGGACGAGCACGCTCTGCGCATCGAGCACACGCTAAGTCCGCAGGTCACCGAGAAAATCTGCATCTTCCTCGCGCATCCTCGCACCTGCCCGCACGGCTCCCCGATCCCGCCCGGCGCGTGCTGCCGCAGGGCGTAGAAACGGGTCGATAGCCCTCTCCCGTGGGGAGAGGGTGTCTGATCCTAGGCACTCCGCCACGCAATGGTCCATCGGTCATCGGCAATCTTATTGTCCCGGTGCGATTTCGGTAAGGCTCAGCGTGAGGAGCGCCTTGCACGATATACAGAAGTATGCAGGCTCTGGGGTATCCACAATGGCAAACACTTTAGCTTCGCCACAGCGCGCGCACGGAGCGGTGGGATTCGAAGCCTCGGGATCGGGAGGCATCGTGAATGGATCCTGCAGTTCACCCACCTTGGTGGTTTCGAGCTCGAAAGTCGTATAGCAATTGTTGCAGACGTGGTTGAAACAACACGTAGGCTGGCAGGAGTAAAGCACATCCTTGGATCCGCACTGAGGGCAGGCAATGGAAATTGGGGAAAGCCGCATCGCCCATCAGAATGGCGCAGCACGACGGGCGCTGTCAAGCACGGCGAAACTAGGGAGCGCCACCTTAAGACACTGCCCAAACGGGGAGAGAGGGCCCCTGTCATCGAAGCGGGGGCCCATGTTGGGACTTCATGGCAAGCCTTCCTGGGTGTAATAAAAATATAATAACGGCTGAGACAATACGTCTGTACACTTTTGCTCACTTTTCTCTTTTTCTCAGCAACGCAACTATATATCACTACCGACACTAGGCGGGGACCGCGCCAACCTTCTCAATGAAAATATCGTTCAGCGGCGGCTCGACCAGCTCGAAGCGGTTGATGCGCACGGCGCGCTCGACCGCCGCCTTGAGGATTTCCTGGGGATCTGCGCCCGGCTTGAGTCGGGCCTCCACGACCGCTCCAAAGTGATTCACTTTTTCGACCAGGCCGGTTCCTTCCAGAAAGGCCCCATCTCCTGAGTATTCGATGCGCAAGGTGTTTTTCCCGTAAGACTGCTTGATGGCGCGCAGTTCCCCGCTCAAGACATTGCAGCCTTTGTTGACAAGGCAAATGGCATCGCACATCATCTCCACCTGCTCCATGCGATGAGTGGAAAGAATGATGGTGGAACCTTGCTCGCGCAACTCCAGCATGATGTCTTTGATCAAGGTTGCATTCACCGGGTCGAGTCCGGCGAAAGGCTCATCCAGAATCAACAACGCAGGCTTATGAATGACCGCGGCGATAAACTGCACCTTCTGCTGCATTCCTTTGGAGAGATCTTGCACCTTCTTCTGTATCCACTCGGATAATTCCAGACGTTCCAGCCACGACCGGGCGCGCTTCATGGCCTCAGCCTCGGAAAGTCCTTTTAAGGCTCCAAGAAAACGTAGGTGTTCTCCCACCTTCATTTTGGCGTAGAGGCCGCGTTCCTCAGGGAGGTAGCCGATGCGGTCCTGGCTGCGTTGGCTGAGGGGTTCCCCGAGCACCTGAATGGATCCTTTGTCAGGAATCAAAACCTGCATGATCATGCGGAGTGAGGTGGTCTTGCCGGCTCCGTTAGGGCCCAACAGTCCGAACACAGCGCCTTCCCTGATTCGCAGGCTCAGATGATCGACCGCCGTCAGCGTGTCAAAGCGCTTGGTAACTCTCTCTAAGACCACTGCATCCATGGATGAACCCATCCTGCCTGCGAGCGGTTAAAAAGCGCATCCCCCGCATGCTTCTAAAGCCAGCTTTGTCATGACTCCTGTGATGTTGCCAATGATCATGTTGTAGGTGAAACGGATATACGTTTGTAGCATCAAATCCGACTCGGGCGCAACGGCAAAACACGTTGTGCTAACTTATTTTCAGGGAGTAAGATAAGCGACTGCGGTTTTCGAGTTCGCTAAGGGAGAAACGTGAGCTATGCGCGATGTGGTGATTATAGGTTCCGGGTGCGCGGGATTAACGGCGGCGATTTATTCCGCCCGTGCCAATTTGAAGCCTTTGGTTATCCGCGGCCTCGAGGCCGGTGGACAATTGATTTTGACGACCTTGGTCGAGAACTTTCCCGGCTTTCCCAAAGGCGTGCAGGGCCCGAAGCTGATCGAACTGATGCAAAACCAAGCCTCGGTGTTCGGCGCCGAGTTCAAGGAAGGCCACGTCACTCGAGTTGACCTCTCCCGGCGACCCTTCGTGATTGAAGCGGAGGGCGAGACGGTCGAGACGCGCACATTGATCATTGCTTCCGGCGCTTCGGCAAGGCTGCTGGGGCTGGATTCGGAGCGCAAGCTGCTCGGCCACGGCGTCTCGACCTGCGCGACTTGCGACGGATACTTTTATCGCGGGAAGGAAGTAGTAGTAGTGGGCGGCGGAGATACGGCCGCGGAAGATGCGCTGTTTCTCACCCGTTACGCCAATCAAGTGAACATTGTTCACCGCCGCGACCAGCTGCGCGCCTCCAAGATTATGCAGGACCGGCTTTTCCGCAACCCCAAGATCAAGTTTGTCTGGAATTCGGAAGTGTCGGATGTTCTGGACGTGGAGCGGGGCGAGGTGACGGGAATCAAGCTCAAGGACGCTAAAACCGGGGACGAAACAACCAAGGACTGCGACGGGGTGTTCATTGGAATCGGCCACTCGCCTAATACCTCGCTGTTCCGCGGACAGCTCGAGATGAACGAGACGGGCTACTTGATTACGCACGATGGAAGCAAGACTAACGTGCCCGGCGTCTTCGCCGCAGGGGACGTCCAGGACCATATTTATCGTCAAGCCATCACTGCGGCAGGCTCCGGCTGCATGGCGGCGATTGACGCGGAACGGTTTTTGGAAGCGGAACACTGAATAGAAGGTTTCAGGTGTCAGGTGTCAAGGGACTGACACCCGGTGCTTTCCCCTGACACCTGAACCCTGACACCTGGAACCTGCACTTATGCTTCGTCCCATCCTGATTTACCTTTCTCAGAAACAAACCCCCAAGAAAATCCTCACAGGCCACGCCTTGGGACGCCGCATGGCGGCGCGGTTCATCGCGGGGGAAGAGTTGGAAGCGGCGCTCGAAGTGATCCGGAGACTGAATGCCGAAGGCTTTACGGTGACGCTCGACCTGTTGGGTGAGAGCGTTGAGGAAGCCGCGGAAGCGGAAGCGGCTTGCCAGGCCTACGCGGGGCTGCTCGACCGGCTGGCGGCGGAAGGGTTGGATTCCCACGTATCCGTCAAGCTGACGCAACTGGGTCTCGCGATCGACGAAGAGTTGGCCTGCCGCCATCTGACCATGATCTCGGACTGCGCCTCCCGGCATCACAACTTCGTGCGCGTGGATATGGAGGGTTCGGCATTCACGGAATCGACGCTGCGGGTCTTCCGGGCCGTTAATGCGCCTCGGGAGGTGTTGGGCGTCGTCATTCAGTCGTATCTTTACCGCAGTGAGAAGGACGTGGAAGAGTTGTTGAAGTGCGGGGCGCGGATACGTCTGGTCAAAGGGGCGTACGACGAGCCTCGGGAAATCGCCTTTCACCGCAAGAAGGATGTGGACCAGAACTACTCGCGGTTAATGGCCAAGATGCTTTCGAGCGGCATCTATCACGCCATTGCCACGCACGATGAACGCCTGATTGCAGAGGCACGGCAGTACGCCCGCGCACACAACATCCCCCCTGACCGCTACGAGTTTCAATTGTTGTACGGGATTCGCCGCGACTTGCAGCGCGACCTGCTCCGCCAGGGCGAGCGAGTGCGCCTTTACGTTCCTTATGGACATCAATGGTACTCGTACTTCATGCGCCGCCTGGCGGAGAGGCCGGCGAATATGGTTTTCTTGCTGCGTAACCTGATTAGGGAATAGGGAACAGGCCTGCGCCACTATCGTTCGCCTGGCGATTTCGCACGGCGTGGAACGTGCATCACCATTTTGGTGTATAATGGTGCCATGCCTGCTTCTAATAAAGTCGTTCGCCAGACCGTGGGCCTTCCGGCAGACACGGCGCGGCATGTTCGGAGCCTGGCCAAGCAACGACGCCTGAGCGCCAACCGGATCATCATTGAGCTCGTGGAAGAGGGGATCGAGGCCCAGAAGCGCAAACAAAAAGAGTTCTTTGAACTCGCCGAGCGTTACCGTGCGGCAACCGATCCTAAAGATGTTGCTCGCCTCGGCGACGATCTGGGCCGCATGGTGTTTGGCGACTGATGCCCCGCCTTGAAACCTGGAACAAGCTCCCACCCGCAATCCGCCAACACCTGATGGACAGGATGCGGGATCGACGCATCAGCATCGCTGACCTTAATAAGCTTCGACTGTGGGTTGAAGCCCACCCGCTTGTTCCTGAGGGCGAATGGTACAAGGACTTCGGATCTTTCAAAATCTGCGGTAAGGGACCGTATCCGAACACATTCCTGCTTCCTGGTCAGCCCGCCAAGGGCGAAAGCCTATGAGTGCAGGGGGGCCAGGAGGGTGACCGGCGACGTCGCGCACCGCAGGGCTACGCTCAGCGCCAGCCAGCGGCACCTGACACCTACCCCATGCCAAGCTGTTTTCTCGCCGCTTCGCTCAGCCGGCTGATATCCCACGGCGGATCCCAGACCACCTGCACGCTGGCAGACTTAACCCCGGCGATCTTCGCCACCTCCTGCCTCACCTGTTCGCTAATGAAGCTGTGTGCTGGGCAACCCCTTTGCGTCAGGGTCATCACCACGTTCACGTTGTCGTCGTCAACCTTCACGCCGTAAATTAACCCCAGGTCCACCAGATTGACCGGGATTTCGGGGTCGTAGCAGTTTCGCAAAACTTCATAAACTTGCTCGCTGGTTACCATTACCGCGCCGCCTTGTCGAGCCGTTTTCCTTTCCTCCGATTCGTCGCCAGCATATACAATGTGGGCGTACGCCGCAATCGTTAGTCGAATCGAAAACCCTCTCCCGTGGGGAGAGGGTGTCCCGGTCCGGCGGTTTCATCAGCCGGAGCGGGACAGGTGAGGGGTCACTTGGCACAAAACATATCACGCATCGCGAGCATTGCACGGGATACGGTTCTGTTGATCCTATTCGCGATATGCCCGATCCGAGGCTCGGACTTCAAAGCAGGCGTGGCGCGAGTGGATATCACGCCTCCGCCGGGCCTGCCCATGTACGGTTACTTCGATCGCACGCAACCTTCCAAGGGGACGTTGGACCCTCTTTATGCGCGGGTTCTGGTGCTGGAAGCAGAGGGAAAACGGCTGGCGTTGGTTACGCTCGACCTGGGCCGCGTGTTCGGGCCCTCTTCTCTCGCTGGCTTGCGTGAGCGACTGGCCAAGACCAGCGGGATATCGCTGCTTCTTATTACAGCCTCGCACACGCACTCAGGGCCCAATATCGTGGACGAGTATCCCTCTAGCCGCCCGCCTTCCTGGGAGTCGGCCGATCTCGACAAAATCGCAGGCGCTGTTGCGGAGGCCTGCGCACACCTCACGGAAGCGCGGTTAGGGACGGGGTACGGGCGCGCCTACATCGGTTACAACCGCCGCCGCGTGTTTCCCGACGGCTCGGTGAGCATGTTCTGGACGAATCCCGACAAGATACCGACTTCCCCGGTCGATCCGACGGTTTCGGTGCTGCGCGTCGATACGGCTGCGGGCAAGCCGCTCGCGATCCTGGTGAACTACGCCTGCCATCCGGTCGTCTTTGGCCCTGACAATCTCGAGTATTCCGCCGATTACGTGGGCGTGATGGCGCGGACCGTCGAGGACGCGGTGCGCAGTGCGAACGGCGGTTCTCCGCTGTTCCTCTTCCTGCAAGGCGGGGACGGCGACATCAATCCCTATTACGCTACGACTCCCCTGGCTGAAGGAGCGGTCAAGAAGCGTGATTGGACAGGCGAGCAACTGGGCCTGGAGGCCGCGCGCGTGGCGAAGACGATCAACACAGTCTCTGCCGCCCAGCCCAGCCTGCAATTTAGCGAGGACGTTATGACTTTTCCCGTCCGCTGGGATGCGCAAAAATTCCGCAAGGGGATGCTGGCAGCTTACGGAGCGAGGATTTACGAGGATCATGCCGACCTTTTGGACAGCGACAACCCGCGGCGCGAACTCTCCGTGCCGGTGACCACAGTCCTGATCAACCGGACGATCGCCTTGGTGGGCCTCCCGGGAGAGCCTTTTGTTGATTTCCAAATCAACTGGCGCAACCGCTGCCCGGTTCGTGACGCGTTCTTTGTGGGCTACGCAAATGGCTACCTGGACTATTTCCCCACGATTCGGGCCGCCGCGGAAGGCGGCTACGGCGGCGCTGATTCCGATACCTACATTGCCGTCGGAGCGGGCGAGCGCATGCTCGACCAGGCGGTGTTACGGATTTACGATATGCTGGGCCGCTTGGCCGACAAGCCCGAAGACCTGAAGTAGCGGCGGGTTCGGCCAAGCACGAAAACTTCGGCCCTTGCTGACCATCTCTTAATCCTAAAGGAGGCCCGAAATGATTACTGACTTGCAAAAGAGGACTGCGCAGGCAGTCGTGAACATTTTCGAGACCGGCAGCGCACAGGGACAATACGGAAGTGTCACCCTGATCTCCGGTGACTCGGGGCACTTAACCTATGGCCGTGCTCAGACGACCCTGGCCAGCGGAAACTTGTATCTCCTGATCAAGGCCTACTGCACGGCGTCCGGGGCGCAGTTCGCCACCGCCCTCGATCCCTATCTTCCACGCCTTGCCGCCCCTGATCTCACTCTCGACACGGATATGACCCTTCGGGGCGTATTGCATGGAGCCGGCGACGACCCGGTGATGCGCTCCGTTCAGGACGCCTTCTTCGACCGGAATTTCTGGAATCCGAGCGTGCAGGGCGCAGCCGGCGCAGGCGTGAGCTCCGCGCTGGGCACCAACGTGGTTTACGACAGCCACATTCAAGGGGCCTGGGTGGCTATGCGCGACAGAACCGTCGCCAATCATGGCCCAGCCAGCCAGATTAGTGAGCAGGCATGGATCAGCGCTTACGTCAACGAACGAAAGAATTGGCTGGCCAACAATCCCAATTCCGCCTTGCACCCCACCGTGTACAGGATGGATGCGTTTCTCCAACTCGTCAGCGGCGGCAAGTGGGATCTGCCTCTGCCGCTCACGGTCCGGGGAGTCGTGATTACGGAGGAACTCCTCTCGGCCACTGCCACTCTGCGCGTCTCAGCGGCCACGCCGAGCGAGGCAACGCTCCAGCTCCAGACTCCTCCCATGCAGGGTGACCACGTAAGAGCCCTTCAGCAGGCTTTGACCAAGGCCGGATTTCCGGTCAACGTCGACGGGGCCTTCGGGTCGAGCACTGACGCAGCCGTCCGGCAGTTTCAACAGCAAAAGGGCCTCACTACGGATGGCATCGTGGGCCCGGCCACGCGCTCGGCCCTGGGCCTCTAACTGGTGAAAATGCCGTTCTGCGGAGCGGCCAGCGGTGTGTGGCCCACGTTGAACGGTCGACGAAATCACCGTTTATGTCATCCTGAGCGCAGCGAAGGATCTCTGCAGTTTCTCCTGCCTCGTCGGACCAAAACGAACTACCGAGATCCTTCGCTTCGCTCAGGATGACAGAATGCAACTTCGACCATCCAAACTCTTGGCAGTCCGCACGGAAAGGCGTATCTTCGAGGGCTCGAAACTGCGCTGATCGGTGCGTATCACGTGCCGAGCGAGTCGAGCATTCCGAGGATCCGAAATATGCGAAGCATCGTGAAGATAATTATTGCCTTGGCATTATGCGTTTCAGCGAGTTCTGCATTCGGCAAGGTCGTGGTGTTATGGCAAAACGGATTTCCTGCCCTTGAAAGCCCGCCTGTGCCGCAGGAAACCTTGCGCAAAGCTTTGGACGGCATGCAGCCTGAGTTCGTGGATCTCAATGAGCTGAATCAGATAGAAAACTGGCGTGAAGTTGAGTTGCTGGTTCTGCCTTACGGCTCTGCGGTTCCAAGGGACGACTGGGCTGCCATCCGCAGGTATCTCGAAACCGGCGGGAACCTGCTGGTAATAGGGGGCCGCGCTCTTACGATCCCCGTATGGAGCGAGGGGGACCGGTTTGTGGCGGGGCTGTCTGAAACAGCATATTCGCGCGAGATCGGCATTGAGCACACGTACGAGGCACCGCTCGCGACCGGGCTAAAATTCGTGTGGAAGGACGCCACGCTTTCGGGCGGCGACGTTCGAGCGAAGCGGGTCTTTGTCGTTGAGCGCGTCGGCCGCGGCCTGGGTTATCTCCAGGACTCCGCCGGCGAACGAGTGGCGGCGCCGGTCGTGGCCACGGATTTCACGAGCCTGGAAGGTGAAACGAGACTTTTGGGCGCGCGTGTCGTGATGCTTAACTTCGAGCCTGAGCCCGCATACTGGACCTCGCCGGAAGCCGTTACGTTGCTCCAAGAAGCCGCTGAGTACGCCCGCCGTGGTGCAACGGCCTTTCGTGTCGAAATGCAAAACGCCACGCTGCTGCCGGGCGAGATCCCGCAGCTTGTGGTGCGCATGACGAACCTTCGCAAGCAACGTCTAGGGCAGGAGCAATCGGGAAGAGTGCTCATCGAGTTGCAGGCTGATGGCCGGGTTCTCGCCACGCGTCGCGTGGAGTGTGGGGGAGATGCGGTGGACGAGGCGGTCGCCTTTGATGATCAGAAATCGCTGTCGCCGGGATTTTATGAAGTCCACGCCGCCTATGAAGACAGCGGCAAGCCGCGGGATTACTACCAAACCGGCTTCTGGGTCAGGGACGAGGCGCTCTTGCACTCCGCGCCGCATTACGGCGTAAAGGGTGATTTCTTGACTCGAGACGGCGCTCCCTTTTTCCCCTTAGGCACCAACTACTTCACGACCGAGGGCTACGGCTGGGGATTTCATGGCGCGGGCAACGCCTGGGTGTGGGAGCGCGACTTTGCCGACATGGAACGGCACGGCGTCAGCTTCATTCGCACCGGCGTGTGGCTCGATCATATGGAAATCTTCGACGGCACGTCCGGCCAGGTGAAAGTGCGCTTCCTGCGCAACCTGGAGGCCTTTCTTCTTTCAGCGGCGCGTCATCATATTCATGTCAACTTCACTTTCTGTGCCTTCGACCCGCAGACCGTCATGCGCCATCCCGGCGAGGAATCGCTCCTCACCGGTCCAGGCTCTAACCCCTACACGGATCCCATCGCCATCCGCGCCCAGCAGAACTACACGCTCTCGATCGTCCGGCGATTCAAGGACGTGCCGCATCTGAGCTGGGACTTGATCAATGAGCCGAGTTTTTCGAACCCTAAGCGGTTGTGGCGCGGCAACACTCCCAACAACGATCCGACGGAGCTTGCCGCGTGGCGCGCCTGGCTGGCGGAGAAGTACAGGAAGCTTGACGTGCTGGCACGCGCCTGGAACGTGACCCCCGAGGAACTGGGCAGCTTCCAGGCTATTCCCCTGCCGGGGCAGGAAGACCTTTCGCAAGAGCGCTACGGCAACCCTCGCTTGGTCCGCGCCGTCGATTACAACCT
>Ga0187879_10001404_pt1 | contig 16529 bp, 14 predicted proteins | sample June2016WEW_19_1_FD_132423 | JGI IMG/M metagenome (GOLD analysis project Ga0187879, IMG submission 132423) | Peatland microbial communities from SPRUCE experiment site at the Marcell Experimental Forest, Minnesota, USA - June2016WEW_19_10 | ecosystem: Environmental > Terrestrial > Soil >... | reverse complement strand
GATCCAACGCCATTATCGCCCTTCGCTGCTGCAAATTAAGTGGACGATTTCAGGATTTCTGGGAGCGCCGAGCCACACCAAGGAGTGCCTGATGGATTCCATCACTTTTCTGACGTGCACCCAGAGGGCCCGCCTGCCACCTATTGCTTTCCCATAGGTACAGTGGCACAATTCCTATGGGAGGCCAATAGGAGCGATATGGGCGACAAAGCAGATGTCTGGCAGGGCACGCTGGCCTTGATGGTCCTGAGGACGCTCGACACGCTCGGGCCGCTTCACGGCTACGGCATCGCGCGGCGCATCGAGCAGACCAGCGAGAATCTCTTATCGGTGAATTACGGAACCCTTTATCCAGCCCTTCTGAAGCTTGAGCAGGAAGGCTACATCGCTTCTGAATGGGGCCTCTCCGACAACAAACGCAAAGCCAAGTATTACAAGCTGACCCGCGCCGGCCGAAAGCAATTGGAAAGAGAGATTCAGGGATGGGGGCAGGCCACGGCGATCGTGGGGCGGTTCTTGGCCCCCAAGGAGTCGGTGTGACGCCCTGCGATGGCGAGGTGTGCCGATTTACGTTTGGACCCCCTCACCCGTCCACCGCCGGCTGACGAAGACGCCGTCGCCGGACACCCTCTCCCCCAAGGAGGAGAGGGTCAAGGTTTCACACTCACCGTGAAGGAGCAGTCCTCATGAGGAAGTTACGTGCGTGGTTCTTGCGCTTGGGCGGCTTGTTCGGCAAGGAGCGGCAGGAGCGCGAGCTGGCTGAGGAGTTTGAAAGCCACCTCCAGATGCACATCGAGGACAATCTTCGGCGCGGCATGACCGCGGAAGAAGCGCGCCGCGATGCCCTCATCAAGCTCGGCGGCCTCGAATCGGCCAAGGAACGCTATCGCGACCGGCGTGGCCTTCCCGGGATGGAAACGCTGCTTCAGGATATTCGCTATGGCGCACGTATGCTCCGCAAGAATCCCGGCTTTTCGGCGGTTGCGGTGCTGACGCTGGCGCTCGGAATCGGCGCCAACACCGCGATTTTCAGCCTGCTGGACTCCGTCGTGATGCGCTTTCTTCCGGTTGAGAAGCCTGAACAACTTGTGCAAATCACCCGGCGGGGTCCGGAACCCGGTCACGAAGGCGTCCCCAGTTTCACTAACCCCATCTGGGAGCAGGTGCGCGATCAACAGGACGTTTTCTCCGGCACGCTGGCCTTTGGCGCGCAGCAGTTTGACCTCGCGCAGGGCGGCGAAGCGCATTACGCCAAAGGCCTTTGGGTCAGCGGAGATTTCCTCCGCACGCTGGGCGTTCACGCCGCCGCGGGCCGCCTGATTAACGTCGCCGATGACCAGCGCGGGTGCTCCGGCGTTGCCGTTTTGAGCTACAGTTTCTGGCAGGATCATTTCGGGGGCGCGGCAAGCGCCGTGGGTGGCGCCATCTCGCTCGACAATCACACTTATCCAATCATCGGCGTGGCGGCCCCGGGTTTTTACGGCGTCGAGGTCGGCACGGAATTCGACGTCGCTCTTCCTTTTTGCGCCACTGTCATCTTCGACGGCGCCCGGCCGCGCCTCGACCATCGCTCGTGGTGGTGGCTGAGCATTCTTGGCCGCGTCAAGCCGGGGATCACTTCCGCACAGTTGCGAGCCCGCCTGGAGTTGATCTCGCCGCGCGTTTTCGCTGCCACCGTGCCGCCCAACTGGGACGTTGGCAACCAAAAGAACTATCAGAAGTGGGTGCTCACCTCCGCGCCCGTCTCAACTGGCACATCGGGCTTGCGCCGGCAGTTCGAGCACCCACTCCAGATCCTGATGGGGGTGGTCGGCATCGTCCTGCTGATCGCCTGCGCCAACATCGCCGGCCTCATGCTGGCCCGTGCCGCAACCCGCCAGCGGGAGATGGCCGTGCGGCGGGCGGTGGGGGCCTCTCGCGTGCGCTTGATTCGCCAGTTGCTCACCGAATGCCTTCTGCTGTCGACGGCCGGCGCGCTGCTTGGCATCCTGTTTGCGCATTGGGGAAGCGTGCTGCTGGTCCACTTCATTTCAACCAACCGGGACCAGGTTTATCTCGATTTGTCGTTTGACTGGCGCGTCCTGGGGTTCACCGCCGTAACCGCCGTCATGACCGCCGTCCTTTTCGGGGTCCTGCCGGCGTTCCGGTCCACTCGTGTCTCGCTAACCTCCGCCATGAAGGGCAGCCTGGCGATGGATCCTGAACGCCACGCGCGTTTCCGACCCCGGCGCTGGATCGTCGCCGCGCAGGTGGCGCTTTCGCTGGTCTTACTGGTAGGCGCGGGGCTATTCCTGCGCAACTTTGTCAAGCTGGTGACGCTCGACATCGGGTTCGAACGAGCCAACGTCCTGATGATGCACACCGAAGCGAGGACGGCCGGCATCCCGCCTGAAAAGTGGATGGCTACCTGGGACGAAATTGAACGCCGCTTGAGCTCGCTTCCTGGCGTGGTTTCAGTTGGCCGCAGTCTCCTCACGCCGGTGAGCGGAGGTGAATGGGATCAGTATGCTCAAGCCGACTCGCCGAACCCTCCGTCGGGCGAGGCCTCCGATGTATATCTGAACGGCATCTCGCCCGCATACTTCAAAACACTGCGCATCGCGATTCTGGCAGGACGCGGTTTTATGCCCCAGGACACCGCCATGTCGCCCAAAATCGCCGTCATCAACCAGACCATGGCTCGCAAGTTTTATCCGAGCCTGAACCCGGTTGGCAGAACCTTTCGCCTCTCAGGAGACCAGGGGAAGTTCGGTGACCCCATCCAGATTGTAGGCGTGGTCCGGGATTCCAAGTACATTTCGCTCCGCGAGGACGGTTATTCCTGCGCATACTTTCCTATTACTCAGGCGCCCGGATTCGGCGGCGGCCCCAACTTTCTGATCCGAACTTCGGTGCGGCCTTCCGCCATACTTTCGCTGATCCAGTCCTCTGTCGCGGGCGTGGACAAGTCGATTTCGCTGCAATTCGACACCCTGTCCCGGCAGGTGGATGATTCACTGGTGCAGGAGCGGGTGCTGGCCACGCTTTCCGGTTTCTTCGCGGGCCTGGCGCTTTTGCTGGTCATGGTTGGACTGTACGGCGCCATTAGTTACATGGTGACTTTGCGGCAAACGGAACTGGGAGTTCGCATGGCGCTCGGCGCGGCGCCCGGTTTGATCTTGCGCCTTGTGCTCCGTGATGTCGTGATCATGCTGGTCACAGGCGTAGCGATAGGAACCGGGATCACGCTGCTGAGCGTTCAACTGCTTCAGAGCCTGCTCTTCGGGCTGGCTGCGAGGGATCCGCTGACCATGGCGCTCGCGGCCGCCGTCCTCTCGCTCGTGGCATTCATCGCGGGCTACATTCCCGCTCGCCGCGCCGCAAGGGTGGACCCGCTGGTGGCCTTGCGCTACGAGTGAGGGGCAATTCTCGTGATTGCCCTAGCGTGTAGCGCAGCGTCCCTTTTGTTGGGACTCTGCGGTTCTTCTGCTGAACCGCGCGTCTCAGCTGTCCCCCACGGAAAAGCCGCGGAGTCCCAACAACAGGGACTCCGCGCTACCCCTGGATGGGCGATGGTCGCGCGACGCAGGGGCGGTTCGCGAACCGCCCCTATCGCACCCGCACTACCCCGCTGGCCACATCATTCCGCGAGGTGGATTGCCGGCCTCGATCAGTCCACCGCGCTGCCTTTATCCTTGAGCCTTTATCCCTTAGAATTACATATAAGGTTTTCACTGCATTTCAGTTGGGGGAAAACGATGACTCAGCGCATCGAGCTTCCAAAGGGTCTGGAGCTTGTACCCACGGAAGATCGCGGACGGTGGTGTTGTTCCCGCCTCGAAGAAGGGAACATCCTCTCCTTCGAGGAGACTCCCTTCGGCCTGCCCCCGGACGATGTCCAGTTCCTGCTGGGCCAGCGGCAAAGCGAGGCAGGCTATCACAAGAACATTGCCTATCGCCCGCTCTCCGACCGGCTCACGGGTTATGGTGAGTCGACGAGCGGCGACAAAGCGAGGCTGCACGCGGTCATGAAGCAGTTTTCCCAAGGGGCGATTGAGTTTACTCAGCGGCTCTTGTCTCCTTATGCCGGCTTACTGGTCGTGGACTTTGCCAGCTTTCGGCCGCAAGAGGAGGCGGGGCGGCAGATCCGCCAGCGGGCGCGCAACGACCTCCTGCATGTGGATTCGTTCCCAACCCGGCCTTCCCACGGCAACCGCATCCTGCGCGTATTTACCAATATCAACCCAACTGAGCCGCGGGTATGGGTGACTGCCGACACCTTCGACCGGCTCGCGGAACGGTTCGCCGGAAGCGGCGGCATGCCGCTTCCACGCAGCGTGGCCTCCGGTCCACAGAAACTCCTGGTGAAACTTGCGCGAGCGGCGCGACTCCACAGCTTGGCGCGACCTCCGTACGACGATTGGATGCTGCGCTTCCATCACTTTCTGAAAGCGAACCAGGAGTTCCAAAACACCAGTTCGCGATCGCGATGGGAGTTCCCGCCCCGATCCGCCTGGCTGGTCTTTACGGATATGGTCAGCCACGCGGTTCTCTCCGGACGGTTCGCTCTGGAACAGACTTTCATCGTTTCCAAAAATGCCATGATCTCGCCCGAGAAGTCTCCGGTGAGAGTCCTGGAACGCATCGCAGGCAGGCCTGTGTTGTAGGAGAAGCTTTCAGCCATCAGCTTGCAGCTCTCAGCAACCCGATCCCTCCGAAATTCACGTCATTCCCGCGCAAGAGGGAATCCATTGGACTGACCGTGGGTCCCCGCTTTCGCGGGGACGACATGGCTAAATTTCATTCCTTCGAAGGGGCCAAATGCCTGCGAAAATCCCGCTGGTCGCCTGCTGATAGCTGAAAGCTGAGGGTTGAATTGACTCTCCTCGTTGTGCTGTATATCATGGACACCTGGAAAGTTTAGTGATGAGTAAGCACAAGGGCAAAACCGTTGAAGTAGTGTGTCCCTGCTGCGGAGCGCGCATCGGAGTGGACACGGAGCTTGGAAAGATTCTGTTCCACCAACCGCCGCCGAAAACCTCCAAGGCTCCCGACTTGAATCAAGCTTCCCAGCTCCTCAAGAAGGAAGCGGAGCGGCGCGAGAGCCTCTTTAAACAAAGCGCCGAAGACGAAAAGGTAAAGTCTAAACTGCTGGAGCGCCGGTTCAAAGAGGCCTTCGAGAAAACCAAGGACGTTCCTACCGGGCCCCCATTGAAGGATATTGATTTGGATTGAGAGGCCGCGGCGGAATCTCCTTCGTGGCGGGGAGCAAGGACTGTGGCGAGCTCAGGGAAGAAATGGATAAGAGTGGCGGTCGAGAAGGCCAAACGCCTGTTCAAAAGAGGACCGCGCTTACCCGAAGAAGATCCGTATGCCTACGTGACTGCGCCCAAGAAACCCCGGCCACCCTACCGAAGCGCTGCTGCCGTTGCCGAACCGCCCGAAGACTGAAGGCTGTTTCCGGCGCTCGGCGCACTGAGGTGGGTCGCGCTTCTGCATCGTCCCATTGCTAAGAAACGCCATCCGCTTATTGTCGACCAGACACTTCCGGCCATTCAGGACTGGCCCCAAAAGGAGATCCAATGCCCGGCAAGAGCCATCCGCCCGAGTACACTTCTGAACACGCCGGCTCCGGAGTTCGCGCAAAGCTGCCTCAAATCGAGACATGGCCCAATCAATATAAGAATTACGAAATCACCATATCGATCCCGGAATACACTTCCATTTGCCCCCGTACCGGGTTGCCGGATTTCGGAACCATTACCATTCACTACCTTCCAAACAGGCTATGTCTGGAATTGAAGTCGTTGAAGTACTACATACTCTCTTACCGGAACCTGGGCATCTTCTATGAGAACGCCGTGAATCGCATCCTGGATGACGTGGCCAATGCTTGCCACCCAAAGTGGGCTGTGGTGCGCGGTGAATTCACTGCTCGCGGCGGCATGCGAACTAAAATCGAAGCGAGATACCCGAGGAAGGCAGGCCCAAGGGCATAGAGACGAGTGCGGAGGCGAGCCGTATGCGCTAGCCTCATTTCATTGTTGTAAAAAAATGACTTATAAGTCAATAACGGCCCAAACCGAACTGGGTTCTGAACACAAAGGACCTCGAAACTAGGCTCAAAACCATCCGAATTGCGACTATTTGTCAATATCCGAGCCAACCCGCGTCAAAGTGCGTACATATACAGCGTGCAGGGCCTAAGGAAAAAACCACCAAGGCCATTCGAAATACGCTTGACACGACTTCACTCAAGTTTTATTATGCTATGAAACTAATAGATGCTCCTGCGCATCTAAAAGTCTTGAATGTGGTTTTGAACCCTGACTTGGGGTTCCCACTCAGCGAGGAGGAATTTGGAACATGGGCAAGATTATTGGAATCGACCTGGGCACCACCAACTCGGTAGTAGCCGTCATGGAGGGCGGCGATCCCGTAGTCATCACTAATCCCGAGGGAGGGCGCACCACACCATCGGTGGTTGGGTTCGCCAAGTCTGGCGAACGGTTGGTTGGGCAAGTGGCGAAGCGCCAAGCCATCACCAACCCCGAGAACACCGTTTACTCCATCAAGCGGTTCATGGGCCGCCGGGTCGATGAAGTTCAGAGTGAGATCAAGACTGTCCCGTTCAAGGTGGTAGCTGGACCTAACGGTGACGTGCGGGTAGTGGCCCAGGGCAAGGAATACTCGCCCCCGGAAATCTCCGCCATGATCCTCCAGAAGATGAAGGACGCCGCCGAGCAGTACCTCGGCGAGAAGGTGACCCAGGCGGTCATCACCGTCCCGGCTTATTTTAATGACTCTCAGCGCCAAGCCACCAAGGACGCGGGGAAGATCGCCGGCCTGGAAGTTCTGCGCATCGTGAACGAGCCTACGGCGGCGGCGTTAGCTTACGGACTGGACAAGAAACGGGACGAAACCATCGCCGTTTACGACTTCGGCGGAGGCACTTTCGACATTTCGATCCTGGAGGTCGGCGAAGGAGTAGTGGAGGTCAAGTCCACCAATGGCGACACCCACCTGGGCGGCGACGACATCGACAAGCGGATTATGGACTGGATTGTGGACGAGTTCCGCAAGGACCAGGGGATCGACCTTTCCAAGGACCGCATGGCGCTGCAACGCCTCAAGGAAGCGGCGGAGAAAGCCAAGATGGAGCTTTCCACGGTACTCGAGAGCGACGTCAATTTGCCTTTCGTGACCGCTGACGCCTCGGGCCCCAAGCACCTGAACCTCAAGCTGACCCGCGGGCGCTTCGAGCAAATGTGCGAAGACATCTTCCAGCGTTCGGTTGGCCCGGTGAAGCAGGCGCTTTCCGATGCTAACCTGACCCCCGACAAGATTGATGAAGTCGTGCTGGTGGGCGGATCGACGCGCATCCCGCGCGTGCAGCAGATCGTCAAGGACCTTTTCCTTGGCAAGGACCCGCACAAAGGCGTCAATCCGGACGAGGTGGTGGCTGTAGGGGCTGCGGTGCAGGCGGGAGTCCTGGGCGGGGAAGTCAAGGACCTGCTTTTGCTGGATGTTACCCCCCTGACCTTGGGCGTGGAGACCCTGGGCGGCGTTATGACTCCGCTCATTCAGCGCAATACCACGATTCCGACGCGAAAGAACGAGACCTTTTCGACAGCGGCGGAAAACCAGACTTCGGTTGAGATTCACGTCCTGCAAGGCGAGCGTCAGATGGCGCGCGACAACCGGACACTCGGCAAGTTCCACCTTGTGGGCATACCCCCTGCGCCACGGGGCATCCCGCAGATTGAGGTGACGTTTGACATCGACGCCAACGGCATCTTAAACGTTTCCGCTAAGGATATAGGCACAGGTAAGGAACAGAAGATCACCATAACGTCTTCGAGCGGCTTAAGCAAAGAAGATGTCGAAAAGATGACCAAAGACGGCGAGTTGCACGCCGAGGAAGACCGCCACCATAAAGACGACATAGAAGCCAAGAACCGGGCGGATTCGTTGGTTTACTCGGTTGAGAAGATGCTCAAGGAGAATCGCGAGAAAATCTCCGACAGCGACGCCAAGGGCATCGAATCGGCCCTGGACGAAGCCAAGAAAGCGATTCAGGACGGCGACCCCTCGAAGATCAACTCTTCGGTCGAACGACTGACATCGGCGTCGCACAAGCTGGCGGAAGCGATGTACAAGCAGGCCTCCACCGCGCAAGCTGCCCAAGAGCACCCGAGCGGCTCTGCCGGGCCTTCGAGGCCTTCCGACGAGCCGGCTCGGCCCGGGAAAGGTAAGGGTGACGGCGAAGTGATCGACGCAGAAGTGGTGGACAGCGATGACAAGAAGAAGAACTGAGAAGTACAGTCGAGAGGCAAGAGTCGAAAGTTGAGAGCGGACTCTTGGTAGATAACAGCGCTGCGACCGATTCGACGCGAGTTGGCGTTTGGAAGGAGGAACAGAGGAACAGTCTTAAGGCACGAGCAAGAGAGTCATGGCTCTCGACTCTCGACTGTAGACTCTTAATTGCCTTATGGAACTTCGAGGTCTCGTCGGAGTGGAATGCCCGCAATGCCACTGGAAGCAATTCATGGAGCTGGGATTGGACCAGGCCATCATGGACTCCCCGGCGGCGCGGGAGATCCAGCACCAATTAGAGGAATGGCTGCGCTCGCGCTGCCCAGACCATCTGGGCGCGATTATGGAGAAGATGAAGAACTAACACCATGCCCGTTGCCACACAAAAAGACTATTACGCGACGTTGGGGGTGAGCCGCGACGCCAAGCCGGAGGAGATCCGCAAGGCGTACCGCCGCTTGGCGCGGAAGTACCATCCGGACGTTAACCCGGGCAACAAAGCGTCTGAAGAGAAGTTCAAGGAAATCTCGGGAGCCTACGAGATCGTGGGTGATGAAAAAAAACGCCAGATCTACGATCAATACGGCTTTTATTCCAACAACATTCCCCCTGGCGGCCCCGGACCAAGCGCCTCGACGGGCGCCGGCGGCCCCGGCCCGGGATTCGATTTCTCGGGCTTCGATTTCTCGAACGCTGAGAACGGGGATACGGAGACTGAAAAGCGCTCGGGATTCGGGGGGGGCTTCCGGGACATCTTCTCGCAGTTGTTCAATCGCCAAGGCCAGCCTGATGAGGAGGAAGAAGGCCCGCAAAAGGGAAGTGACATCGAACATCACATGCACCTGGGGTTCTGGGACGCCATTCATGGCACGCAGGTGCGGATCACGGTCGGGAGGCAAGAGACCTGCTCGACCTGCAAAGGCAGCGGTTCTGCCGGTGGCGCAGCCGTTACCTGCACGATGTGTGGGGGAACGGGCAAGGCAACGCGCCAGGCGGGAACGATGAAGTTCACCATGACCTGCCCACAATGCGGCGGGACCGGCCGGCAGCGCCGCCCTTGCCCAACCTGCGGTGGGTCCGGCTCCGTGCGGGTGCCGGAGACTTTTGAAGTGCGCATTCCTCCTGGTGTGGATACGGGTTCTCGCGTGCGCGTGCCAGGGAAGGGAAACGCGGGCGCCGGCGGCGGTCCTGCGGGCGACTTGTACATTGTTACGGAAGTTGAAACCCATCCCATCTTCGAGCGCAAGGGCGACAACATTTACGTTAAGGTCCCCGTGACCGTGGCCGAGGCGGCGCTGGGAGCGAAGGTGGAAGTGCCCACTCTCCTCGGGCCCTCTACAATCAAGATCCCTCCCGGCACACAGAGTGGCCAGCAACTTCGACTGCGTGGGAAGGGCGCGCCCTCGCTGCGCAGCGACGCCCGCGGCGATCAGTTTGTGGAGGTCCAGGTGATGGTTCCTCGGGTTGCGGATGAAAGGACCAAAGAAATCCTCCGCGAACTCGCTCGCCTGAACCCCGAAGACCCGAGGCGGGATTTGAGAAAGTACCTTTGAAGGTTAACGGTTGAAGGTTGAAAGAGAAGAGCTGGATGCCATCAGATCTAAGTTCGACCTCGGACCTTAGACTTTTGACTTTAAACTTTAGACTTTTCCTATGAGTCCCCGTGGCAGAAAAACTCGCGGCAAGACCGGCTACATGATCAGCGCCGTGGCTGAAATGTACAACATCCATCCCCAAACCCTCCGTCTCTACGAGCGGGAAGGGCTGCTGGTGCCCTTACGCACCAACGGCAACACCCGCCTCTATGGCGATGAAGACCTGGAGCGCCTCGAGACCATCCTGAACCTCACGCGCGACTTGGGCGTCAACCTGGCGGGAATCGAGATCATCCTGAACATGCGCGAGCGCATGCAGAAAATGCAGCAGGAAATGCGGGCATTCGTCTCGTACGTGCAGGAGGAAGTCTTGACGCACCCGCCGATTGACCCGGAGCGGATCCAAAATGCCCTGGTGCGCGTTGCCCCGCCGTATTTGATCCGAAGCCAACGCCACGCGGGGAAATAACCGCCCAGATCGACAGGAATCTGAGATGCCGCGAAAAGACTGCCCACAATGCGATGGAACAGGTTGGAAGCCGGTCGAGGTCGAAGGCGTCCGCCGAATGACCCGCTGTGATTGTTACGGCTTGGAGCGGGCGGAGTTGCTACTTCGCCAGGCGCACATACCTGAGAGGTACGAGCACTGCGCCTTTGAGAATTTTGATATCCGCCGGGGCAACCAGAGCCTGCAATGGGCGAAACTGAACGCTGAGAATTTTGTTAAGGAATACCCCGCGGATTTCGGCCTGCTTTTTGTCGGCACGACGGGCGTGGGGAAGACCCACTTGGCTGTCGCGGTGCTGCGGGAGTTGATCTTACGCAAAGGGGTCGAGTGTCTTTTCTATGATTTCCACGATTTGCTGAAGGCCATTCGGGATAGTTACAATCCCATTTCTCAAAACTCCGAGCTTTCCATTCTCCAGCCGGTGCTGGACGTTGAAGTCTTGTTGCTGGATGAACTCGCCTCGTGGAACCCCAGTGACTGGGTAAAAGAGACCTTACAGCATATTATCAATTCACGTTATAACCACAAAAAGGTTACCCTCATAACTACAACGCTTCCTTTAGGCGAATCCGCAGGCCGTCGTGAAGTCCGCACACCCTCGGGAGACGTCGTGCCAAACGTGGAGCTCACTCTGAACCAGCTCGGAGTCACTCTCCGCTCGCGGCTCTATGAAATGTGCAAGCTGGTCGAGATGAGCTCCGACGACTACCGCAAAGCCATCAAACAGGCGGCCTATAAGTTCCCAACGGCGTAAACGTTACCCAGCCTGGCGTTACATGCGGGAAATGCGTTTGCCTGTAGCGCTGACCTTCAGGTCAGCATCTGCCGGCCTAAAGGCCGGCGCTCCACTCGGCGCCTGTCGAGAACACGGTGGCGCCGTTACCCGCTCCAAAGCCGATGGCACGCCGAACGTCACGGCGATTCGAGCAAGCCGGCAGTGCCGACGCGCTCGAAAAGCTGCCTGCCGATTCTTGTCCACGTTCGGACTGGATGTCCACTCCTCAAAGGTTGCTGTTCGCATTGACTTCGCTTTCCGCGCGACGGTAGAATAGGGTTTCCTTTGTAGGCCTGCGTCGGGTACCTGGAGAGGAGGCCGGCGGATGTCCGCTGACGAAAAGGGCAGTAGTTTGCAAACGGCTGGGATTGAAAGTTTACAGGAAGTAGGGACGGACCTCGAAGCCCAAAATGATTTGACGGATTCGCAAGCGAAGAATCCCGAGATCAGCGAGGTGGCTAATCTGATGGAGGGGATGGAGGCGCTGTCCACTCCCACGATTGCCGCGGGCGAGATCGTTCAGGGGCACGTGCTTAAGATCACGGACACCGAAGTCGTGGTCGACGTGGGGTTGAAGTGCGAGGCTCAGGTTCCGAGGAGCGAGTTCCTCGCTCTGGATGGGCATCTGAGAATCAGCCCGGGTGATACGGTCGACCTTTGGGTCGACAATTATGATGAGCCTTCCGGCACGGTCAGCGTTTCCTATCAAAGGGCTTTACGGCGCAAGACCTGGGATGGAGTTGAACGCGCTTTTCAGGATCAGACGAATATCACCTGCCGCGTGGTCGATCGAATTAAGGGCGGCCTGATGGTGGATATTGGGGTTCCGGCTTTCCTACCAGCTTCTCATGCTGATGTGCGAGTGCACGCCAACTTGGATGAACTCAAGGGTCAGGAATTCCCTTGTAAGGTCATCAAGGTCAACCGCAAGAAGAACAACGTTGTGGTCAGCCGCAAAGCGGCCATTGAAGAAGAACTGAACCGCCGCAAGCAGGAGTTGGCGGAGCGCCTGCTGGAAGGCGCGGAAGTTGTGGGCAAGGTCAAGAACCTCACGGACTACGGCGTCTTTGTTGACCTGGGCGGGATTGACGGTCTTCTTCACATCACCGATCTTTCCTGGGGAAGAATTGGGCACCCCTCGGAAGTTGTCCAGGTGGGTCAGGAACTCAGCGTGAAGGTGCTCAAACACGATCCCGAAAGGGGACGAATTTCTCTCGGCTTGAAGCAACTCACGCCTGACCCCTGGGAGCAGGTGGCGGCGACATATCATGCGGGAGACCGAATCTCAGGACGCGTGGTGAGTCTTGCCGATTACGGCGCCTTTATTGAGTTGGAGGCCGGCGTGGAAGGGCTCATCCATATCTCGGAAATGAGCTGGAGCAAGCGGCTGCGCCATCCGTCCAAGATTCTCAAGTTGGATGAGCGTGTCGAAGTGGGCGTGCTGGACGTCGATCCTGTAAAGCGACGCATCTCACTCAGTCTGAAGAGCACTCTTCCGGATCCGTGGACATTCGTAGGCGAGCGATTTGCGGTGGGGTCGATGGTGCATGGCCGGGTTCGCAACCTGACTGAATTTGGCGCCTTCGTCGAAATCGAAGACGGTGTCGACGGCTTGATTCACATCTCGAATATGTCCTGGAATAAGAATCTGAAACACCCGTCCGAGGTCCTTAAGAAAGGCCAGACAGTGGATGCTGTGGTGCTGGCCGTGGACCCGGATAATCGCAGGCTGGCGCTGGGTTTGAAACAACTTGAGGAAGATCCTCGCGAGGCATTCTTTTCCCGGGTCCACGTGGGAGACATGCTGCGTGGGAAGGTGACACGAGTAGCGCCTTTCGGCGCCTTTGTCGAGTTGGCGGAGGGAATTGAAGGTCTCTGCCATGTTTCGGAGTTTGAGAATGGCCATGCTCGGAATGAGGGCGCGAAGCTCGAGGTGGGGAGCGATTTGGAGTTTCGCGTGATTCGCCTCAGCGCCCGAGAGCGGAAAATCGCCTTGAGCCAGAGGGAAGCGGTAGTTCAGCCCGCTCCGGCAGAAATCGAGAAGCCCAAAGAGCCGGTGAGGCAATCCACTATGGCGGAGGCGCTTTCTTCGGCAGGAATCAACGCCCTGGAGTACTCGTCTTCACCCTCGGCGGTTGAGTCGTAACCTGTCGTACCGGTTATGCCCGACACTTCGCACCAGGAGCTAAACATGACCAAGGCAGAACTGATTGAGGATGTTGCGCGGGCCGTGGAGATGAGCCGCAAGGACTCCGAGATCATCGTGGAAACGATCTTCGAGAGCATCGTAAAGTCGCTGCGCGTGGGCGATAAGGTCGAAATCCGGGGCTTTGGGAGCTTTCGTACTCGACAGCGCAAGCCCCGCATCGGGCGCAATCCGAAGACCGGCGTGCGCGTGGATGTGCCCGCCAAGAAAATTCCCTACTTTAACCCCAGCAAGGAGCTGAAGGATCTTGTCAATAGTGGGGCTGCGGCCGCAACGCCTCCCCCACCCCCGGCTGCTCCCGCACCTGAGCCTTCGGGCACAGCCACTCCTTAGTCAAGCGGCGATCTTATGTGTGGACCGGCGAAGTGAGCCGGCGCTCCGCCGCGGCGGCACTTAGACCGACTTGGTTATGGCCCGCCCGCAGGCGGGTCGAATCCTGCAACATCACAGGCATCCCGATTATGGACTACCTTTGGAGTCCTTGGCGGTTTCGCTACGTCAGCCAGCCCGTCGCGACGGGGGGTTGCGTTTTCTGTGAAAAGAGCGCGGCCGATCCCTCCCGCGATCGGGAGAACCTGCTTCTGTATCGCGGCCGCTCGAATTTTGTCCTTCTCAATCTCTTTCCGTACACCACCGGCCACTCGATGGTGATCCCTTACGCCCACATCGCCGGCCTCGAAGAGGCCGCACCCGCCGCGCTCTCCGAAATGATGGAGTTGGCGCGCCGCCTGCAAGCGGCATTGCGAGATTGCTATCATCCCGAAGGGTATAATCTCGGTATGAATCTTGGGAAGTGCGCCGGCGCCGGCGTAGCAGACCACCTGCACTTGCACGTCCTCCCCCGCTGGACAGGAGATTCCAGCTTCGTCACCACCGTAGGGGAGACTCGCATATTGCCAGAAGACCTCCTTACTACCTACGATAAGCTGTCCCCATATTTTCCCCAGGGCAGTTGATGCGCCGTTTTCCACGATCATGCCCTCTTCCCAAGGGATAGGGCTTAAAACACTCGTCGTCGACGGCCCTCTCCCTTGGGGAGAGGGTGGCGAGAGTAGCGAGCCGGGTGAGGGGTTTCTTTCCGTCGAGCCTTGCAACTTCGAAATTCGGGTTAAATCAGCCTGATTTCGTGTAGAATTCTGTGCAAGCAGCGAAGCCAACAATCGAATAGGGGGGCAACATGAGCGGAGTCAACAGGCGTGGTTTTCTGGCGGCGGGAAGCGCATTCTTGAGTATCGCGGCGGAGGCGGAGCTACTGGCCGGGCCGGTTCCAGAAGGGACTGCCGAGGCCGGCAAGGCCGATCAGATAGCTCCCGACATCTATTTTCACGAAGGACGCGTGGCAGACAACGCCGATGCCGTCTGCAACAACGGCTGGATTATATTCGAAGATTATGTGTTAGTCGTCGACGCAAATTTCCCCGCCGGGGCACGACTGATCATCAGCAAAATTCGATCGATGACCGACAAGCCAATACGTTTTGCCTTCGACACCCATCACCACGGCGACCATGCTTACGGTAATCAGGTCTACGTCGAAAACGGTGCGGTGCCGGTGGCGCACACGGGCGTCATCGAAGAGATGAAGCGGCACGAGACGGGCTACTACGACAGCAAGCCCGGGGCCTGGGAAGACGCTGCCAAAGGCCGCGCCGATCTGAAAGGCACCAGGCTCAAGCCGCCCTCCGTGCTTTTCTCGAAAGACTTGTTTTTTGACGACGGCAAGCATCGGGTTGAGCTGATGCACCTGGGAGTCGCGCACACGCACGGCGACGCGGTTGCCTGGCTGCCGAAAGAGCGCATTCTCTTCACGGGCGATGTGTGCGTGAACGGGCCTTATAATTTCGTAGGCGACGGGGATGTAGGCAAGTGGGTGGTGACGCTGGATGCAGTGAAGAACCTTCGTCCGCAGATTGTCTGTACGGGACATGGGCCGCGCTCCGTGGCGACCGTTTTGGACGATCAGCAGGCGTTCTTCAAAACGCTCCGGGACCAGGTCGGCGCGCTTATGGCCAACAAGGCTCCTGATGAGGCCAAGGGCCAGATTGAGGCCATCCGCGCCACGCTGAGGGGCAACGCGCAGATCGCGCGCTACGTCAGCGACCGCGGAGCAGACGATTCCCTCCCCTCGCAGATCGGGAAAGTGTACGAGGAACTGACGGGCAAGAAACTCGCAGACTTGGCCGACCATCGGCAGTTCGCACGCCATGCCCACGCCCGATGCCATGGTCTCGTGTCAGTTTGAGTGGGTAGCACAGGCACTCTTGCCTGTGCTATTGGGGCGTTGAGCAAGTCGGGGCCACAGGCAAGAGTGCCTGTGTGCTACGCTAATCCCGGGGCCTGCGTTCAGACAAATCGAGGTGACACCATGAGAGTGCGGGGGTTTTCGTTGTGGATGGTTAGCTGCGCAGGCATAGCGCTCCTCGCGGCGGTGCGTGCTTCGGCGCAAACACCTTCGGAAGCGCTGCTGGTGCTGGCCAAGAGCGACGAATCGCTCGCCATTGTCGATCCAGAAAGCTTGCGCGTGGTTGGGCGGGCGCCGTCCGGTCCGGACCCGCATGAAGTTATCGCATCGGCTGACGGCAAGCTCGCTTACATTTCGAATTACGGCGGCTCGGACAGCGATCTCCATACCATCTCTGTGGTTGACCTGGTTGCGCAGAAAGCCCTTCCGGCGATTGACCTTGGCGCCTTGCATTCGGCGCACGGCTTGGCATTCGCCGGCGGCAAGCTCTATTTCACCGTGGAGACGAACAAGGCCATCGGGCGCTTCGATCCGGTTACGGGAAAAGTGGATTGGATCTTGGGGACCGGACAGGACCGCACGCACATGGTTTGGGTCTCCGAAAGCTTGGACAAGCTCGTCACTTCCAACGTAAGCTCCGGCACCCTCAGCATCATCGAGCGAGTTTCACCGCCTGGTGGCGGGTTCGGGCCTCCGCCGGGCGGGCCACCCAGTGGCGGACCTCCGCCCGGAGTTCGTCCACCGCCCGGCGGGCCGCGAAAGACCTGGGAAGTAACCACTGTGCGGTCGGGCAATGGGTCAGAGGGATTTGACGTGTCACCCGATGGAAAAGAGATTTGGGCCGCCAATGCTCACGATGCCACGGTGACTATTATCGACTTCGCCGCCAAACGCGCCACCCAGACTAT
>Ga0187879_10001401_pt1 | contig 16548 bp, 19 predicted proteins | sample June2016WEW_19_1_FD_132423 | JGI IMG/M metagenome (GOLD analysis project Ga0187879, IMG submission 132423) | Peatland microbial communities from SPRUCE experiment site at the Marcell Experimental Forest, Minnesota, USA - June2016WEW_19_10 | ecosystem: Environmental > Terrestrial > Soil >... | reverse complement strand
GCGCCCTGCGAAATCCCAGCCCGCGCTCGCGGCTATTGCGCAGGCCACCGCGATCAGCGAGCCGGGCACCTTGGGAGCAAACCAGCTGAAGGCAAAGACGCCGGTCACGACGACTGCCGAGATCAACACCGTCGGGAAGTGAGCCTCGGGCAGGCCGCGGAAGACCTCGAGGAGCTGTCCCACCGTCCTGTGGGAGTGCACTTCCAGGCCGACCATCTCGCCCAGCACAGCGACGCCCACCTGAAATCCCACTCCGGTGAGAAATCCTATCAGCACGGTCTGCGACAAGAAGTCGGCCAGGAAGCCGAGCTTGAGTACTCGAGCCAGCAGGAGAAATCCGGCGGTGAGCAGAGCGACCGTCGATGCCAGCGCCACATATCTCGCGCTTGCGACAGGCGCCATGCCCGCAAGCCTCCCGGCAAGAATGGCAGCGGTTGCTGAATCGGCAGCGACTACCAGGTAGCGCGAGGAACCAAACATCGCAAATGCCAGTAGCGGAAGCAGCAGCGTGTAAAAACCTGTGACTACTGGCATGCCGGCAATCTTGGTGTAGCCCAGCGCCTGCGGGATGTTCATCGCCGCCAATTGCAATCCGGCCACGGCATTGCGCGCTGCTCCCGCGCGAGTAACCGGTCTTATGCCTTGAAACAGACGCAGCCAACCGCCACTTCGCGCCTGCGGCGCGAGTTGACCGGACCGCAGGCGATCTGGTCCGGCCGGTGGTGTGGCTTGTACGCTCATGGTCACCGCAAGATCGTCTTCAGGACTTCGACCTCTTAGACGCTTTTAGCTGCATCACCCTGTCCTATTGAGCTTCCGCATAACGCTTTTGACGAATCCGACGGCGTTGGTGTTGGGCCAGTCGGGATGCTGCGTTTTGAGGTCGGCGCTGACTTGTTCCCGGCGTCGTCGGGCGATATGCCTTGGCGCTTGAGCGCGAGCGCTCGCGTGCGAATTTCGGAGATCAGGTTCAGTTCCGCCACCACGAGCGAACCATCGCCGGGAGCGCTATGGTCGGGCAAGACATGTACGGCGTTGAGGGCGGCTACCTTGTCCAGCACGGCAAGCCAGCTCGGGGGTGTGCGGCCGTCGCCGAAGATGTTGGGCATGGTCTTGTTCTGCACTACGTCGCCCGAGATCAACGTGCGGTCTGGTTCGACCAAGGTCAGCTCACCACCTTTGGTGTGGGCTCCGCCGAACCAGAGCAGGCGGGCCGTAACACCGCCAAGGTCGATCGTCGCTTCCTGGTTAAAAATCACCTCGGGCGAGCGCAATACCACGCCTGCGAGTAGGTCTTTATTCTGCGGCGAGCGCTGGCTGCACTTATCGATCATCTCCTGACCGTGCGTCTCCATTTCCTGCTGCTGCACCGCGTTGCGGATCAGGATGGTTCCGGGAGGAAAGCCGGGCTCAGCGGCAGCGTGCTCCGGATGGAAGTGCGTGGTGGTGAGGAAGAGCTTCGGGTTGTTGGGTGCGAGTTTCGCGGCCAAGCGCGCGGCGGTGGCTCCATTCTTCGAGCCCAAGCCGATATCGACGACGAGCATCGAGTGGCTACCGACGACGACGGCGTTGGGAACGTCCATGATCGTCCAGACGTGGTCGGAAATCTTTGTTGTGATCTCACTGACCATCGGCGGGCTCATCTGCGCTACTGCACTCGTGCCTGCCAGCACTGCCAGCGTCAGAAGTGCCGAAAGTGACTTCATGGCGTCCTTATTCTAAGATCATTGCCTATCTGTTATATCCGCGACAGCGACCTTGTTCACTCCACTGCATGCCAAATATAGCCGACCATCGGGAGTTGCTACCATGTTGCGAATAACGCCGCCTCCGGATGGGATCTGTTTCGTACTGAAGTTGTCCGCTCGGGGATCGAATCGGACCAGAGTATTGGGCTTCACACCCGACTCGCTATACCAGACCTCACCGTCATTCGTGATCGCGATGCCATAAGGTTCTGACTCCGAGCCGCCGGGCGACATCCATTCTTTCAACAACCTTCCGCTGGACGCATCAAAGTGTCCAAGAAAGCCGCGTGCGAAGTCCGTGTAATAAATTGTGCCATCGGGCGCCAGTGCGATCCGTCGCGGGCGAGCACCCGCTGCCGGCAAAATGTATTCGCGTATTTTCATCGTACTCGGGTCGATGCTGGCTAGCTTGTTGGTGCCGAACTCGCAGAAGAAGGGCGTGTTGTTCTGCAAGATCACGATGCCGTAAGGCACGGAGTGCGCAGTCGGCAATTTGGTCAAGGTCATCTTGCCGGCCTTCGGATCGAGACGGCCGATATAGTTGGTCTCTTCGTTGGTAAACCACAAAATGCCATCATGGTCGAATACGGGTGTGTGCGGATCGATCTTCGCGCCACCCGCCGCGCGATACTCGGCGATCTCGCCGGTCTTCGGATCTAGCTTGCCGACGTAACCGCCGGAGATTGCGGTGAACCAAATGTTTCCGTCCTTGTCGGCGACCAAACCGTGCGGACCAGAATCGGCAGTCTTCAAAGCAAATTCCTTGAATTCGCCAGTCTTCGGATTGAGGCGGCCCAGTTTATTTGCTCCCTGCCCGGTGTACCAAAGCGAGCCATCAGGCGCGAGTGCGGGATCGTGAGGCCGCGAGTTCGGCGTGGGCAGTTCGTATTCCTCGATCTGTACGTGCAGGGTACCCACCGTCTGGGAGCCAGCAAGCGCGGCGGCTAGCGTGAGCAAGCAGGGTGTAAGTAGAGACATGGACCCTCTCCTCAGCAGGAAAATTGTAGTCCCTGGTGTAGCGGCTCGGCGACAAGTGCGTAAACCAGGGGCGCACAGGCCACAGATCCGCGAAAGCACCGATCTTACACCGAACCCGGTGCCGGATGTTAAGCAGCTCGGCGATCACGGAGCTTCTTTTGGACCTCTGCCAAGTACTGCCTTGCCTGCTCGCGCGTCTTGATTGAACGCACCCGATGTAGGATAGCCGTCCGTTGCTTCGGCGACATTTCGAGATCCTGGCGCAGAGCTGAATGAAGAATCACTGGCAGTGTGCCCTGGTCGACCGTCGCATCTGGTCTGACGGCAACCATCGTACTCAAGTCCGGCACACTCATCTTCATTACACTCGTCGCGAACAGAGTGTTTGCGGGGAAAGACAGAGTTGTGGGAGTGTCGGCCCTTGGCGCATTCAAAGAAAGCAGCGCATCGAGCCGATTGGCTTTGGCATCGCGCTGCGTCAGAGGATTAACTGCAAACAAAGCTTCAATCGTAGCCGGTATTGAAGCATGGTCATACAACCGATGATCAACGACATTTTTCGGAATAAGCGGCGAGATGACAACTGCCGGGACACGAGGCCCATACTGCTGGAATGCAAAGCCGTACTGATTCCGGTTATCCTGCGGAGCTGTGTCACCTGGTGCTACCGCGCTAGGCGGAATGGCGTGATCGTAAAATCCGCCGTGTTCATCCCAGGTGATGATCAAAGCACTGCTAGTCCAATGCGGAGAGTTCCGGATCGCCTCATAGGTCTCCTTAATCAATCCCTCACCCAGCGTGATGTCGGTAAGCGGGTGCTGCGAACTGCTGTTCCTATAGTCGTTCAGGACATCGTAGCTTGGCTCGATGAAAACGTAACTGTATGGATAAGTCGGCTGACCAAGATCGGTGGAAAAATGGCCGTAGTGCCGGATGTCGAAGAGGCTGATGCCCTTCAATGCGGCAACCATCGGAAAATCGTCGCCGGCATACAGGCGGTGCGACACCGCCTTCTTCTTCAATGCATCGAAAATGCTACCCGCTTTGAACTGGAACCCACCGATCGTCTCCCATTCAACGATTTCTTGCGTAGTCGGACTGTGGTCAAGCCCGCCGGACGAGGCGGCATGAACAAACATCCGGTTCGGCCAGGTAGGGCCAGGCATGGATGCCTGCCAGTTATCACAAACGGCAAACTCCTGGGCCAAGGCAACCAGGACTGGAAGCTGCTCGGGTGCAAAACACTTCATCACCTCACCCGGGTCCGCAGCGTCGCTGCTGGCCCCATATGAGGCGACGAAGCCGGTGTTGTTGATGGCTGGATACGCGCCACCTGCTTGATAAGTCGTTCCCGGTCCGCAGAGCTGTTCCAGGACATTATTGAACTCGTGTCCTGGGTCAGCCGGCATCACGGCATCAGCGCCTCTGCTTACTTGGAACACGCCGCCATCGAAAGAATTGACCTCGCTTCCAGACAGTCCATTGATCTGTGTTGAACCGCCCTTCGCGGCATCGTTGCCTGTGATGCCCGAGAAACCGAGCATGTGATCGAACGCTCGGTTCTCCAACATGAGAACGAACACGTGTTCGATTTGATCAGCCATTTCGCCAACACGCTGCACGAGGATTTCACTATGCATTGTAACTGCGAAACCTGGGACGGCTGGCGTGCGCGGAGATCGGTGGTTGTGTGTTTCTGGAAGTTGCTCCGGCAGTTCACATTTGCAGTTGCTCGGGCAACCCGGAACTCAGCTGGGAACACTACGCAGCAGACATGACGGAGAAAAAGGTTCTGCTTGCGCCCTTAAGACGGCAGAGGGAATAGGCCACATAACAATCGATGTGCTCCAATGCGGGCTTTTTCGATACATCAGTCGAGCGCATCCGTCCGGACTTGGTTGTGAGTAAGTGATTGATTCAGAAGTTTGATTGCCAAGACCGTGCTGATGAGTGTGCCAACTTTGATCAGTTGTCCAAAGAGTGTTCGAATGCTTGCCGATTCACGTGCCGGTGAAGGCCGAGTGACCGTCAGACTCGAAAACTACGGTTCGTCATTATTGTGAATTAAGCTGTGGGGGACTGTGGAAAATTGAGCCGTCCATTCACTAAGCGCCAACAATTCAACAGATTGCAACCCCGGTGAACGCATTCGTCAAATTCAGAGTTTGCCCTGAAAAGCGGCATTGACAGCGGGGAAGTAAGTGTTTAGGGTGGCTTTCGTCGACGGCTGAAAGGATTGGCTTAATCAAACTTTTGCCACTCCGAAGTAGGCTGAGTGATCAGCTCTGCGGGGCAACCCGAAGAGCTGCCAGACCTGAAAAAACCGACGGCCCTGCGAGGGGCAGTTGGGGTTTGGAACCGCGAAAGCGGTGATCGCATCAAGGGCTGTGACGGTGCATGCGTCCACGCTGTTGGCTCCCTCGCAGGAGCTGGCGGCTAGAGCATAACCAATGTCACGGCCTTTACTTTTTCTTGCGTCCCCCGCCCAAACCTTGCAAAGGTCTTTGCCTGACAATTCTCCCTCCTCAATGAAGAATGAAGAAGGCCCCAAACCCGAATCTTCATCTCAGCGATCACATTTCGCGAGCGTTGAACAAAATTAGGAAACCAAGCACCGCCGGCGAGTTGCTCAATCTTGACCTGGCCCAAAGGGGCCGACCTTTCCAAGAGACAGACGTCGCGGAGTGGTTGCGAGACACCGAGGACGCAGCGTTGAAACTGTATTGGGCTAAGGCTCGCCCCGAAAGTAAGGACCCATCCTCGCAGGTGCCAGCCCGCCATACTCGACGACGCTGCGGGCCTGACCCGGGAGAGGGACCCGGGAGAGGGATGTCCAGCTCTTGCGTTCGCGCTGTACGATGGCTGGTAACTTTTTGATCCTACGGAGCGTGCAATGATATCCGCCCTCGCAAACCTGCAACCCCTCGCCGTATGGAACCACTTTGACAGACTGGCGGCGATTCCTCGCGCCTCCACAAAGGAAGCTGCAGCGAGGGAGTACGTCCTAGCGCTGGCTGCACAGCTGGGTCTGGAATCTGTACAGGACGATGTCGGCAATCTCGTGGTGCGGAAGCCTGCACAGCCGGGACGCGACGGAGCACCGATGGCTCTCCTACAGGGTCACCTCGACATGGTATGTGAGAAGAACGAAGGCACCATTCATAACTTCGATGTCGATCCCATCAAGGTGGTAAGAGATGGAGACTGGCTGAAAGCAGATGGTACGACCCTGGGCTCCGACAACGGAGTCGGCGTGTCCGCGGCACTGGCCGTAATGGAGAGCAATGACATTGCGCATGGTCCGTTGGAGTTCCTCTTCACCGTTGACGAGGAGAGCGGGCTCACCGGAGCTTCGGCGTTCCCGGGCGGCTTGCTGAAGGCCAAGTATTTTCTCAACCTCGACAACGAAGAAAAGGGCACCCTCTGCATCGGTTGTTCAGGTGGTGTCAAGACAACTGCTCGACGTAAAGTCGGGCTTCGTCACGCGGGTGCAGGATCAGCCTGGTGCGTCAAGGTGTGGGGCCTGAAGGGCGGCCACTCTGGTGTCGATATCCATCAAGGCCGGGGCAATGCCCTGCGAATCATGGGCGGGGTCCTTCAGAGATTGCTTGATCGCCTTCCGGTCGAAATCGCCGAAATCAACGGTGGCAGCGCGCAGAATGCAATTCCGCGTGAAGCGTCGGCCCTTGCGCTGGCGGGCACCGCTAGCGAAAGTGAACTGAAATCTCTCGTGGCCTCGGCCGAAGCTGGATATAAAGCCGATTTGGGAGGATTCGATTCCGGCTTGCAGATCACGGTCGAGAAAGCTGCGCTTCCGGGAACAGTGCTGGATGCGACTGACGCGAAACAAACGGTGGCGCTGCTCGCGAGCCTGCATCATGGTGTTCTGGCCATGAGCCCCGATGTTGCCGGCCTGGTCCAGACCTCCACGAACTTGGCGACTGTCAGCACCAAGGGCGAAGTGGTGGAGATTGTTACCAGTCAGCGAAGTGCGATCGAGAGCAGCATGCTGGCTGCTGCTCGCATGGTTGCGACGGTATGCGGGCTGGCGGGGTTTGAAGTGGAGCACGGAGGGATATACCCCGGCTGGAAACCTGAGCCCAACAGCGAGGTCGTGCACAAGCTTCAGGAGGTGCACAAGAAACTCTTCGGCGAACCGGCAAAGCTGATCGCGATGCATGCCGGCCTGGAGTGCGGTGTCATTGGCGAAAAATATCCGGGCATGCAGATGGTTTCTTTCGGGCCAACGATCGTAGACCCTCACAGCCCGAATGAGCGAGTGCAGATTTCGTCCGTGGAGAGTTTCTGGAACTACCTTAAGCTGGTGCTCGAGAGCTTGTGAGCAACGACCCCCTTAGTTAGGTCGTTGACGCTGGCATGCTAAGCACGATCGGCCGGCTGGAGGTCTAGCCTGCAGTGGGGCCGGTGCTCAGAGTTGTCCTCCCCCAACTTTGAAATAAGGTTTGGCTTCCGGAGTCCAGAGCCGGGCTCATCTTCGCGACCGAACCTTTAACCTCGCTCTCCCGTCTTTCTTCATACGATAGGGGAATTGATCTGTTGGAGGACTGTAAGCTCAAGCACCTTATAGTTCTTAGCGATTGCTCCCAGGGATCGCGACGCTGGTGTTTTGTCTGGCGAGGAGTTGTGGATCTGGAGCTCGGCCTCATCTTTGGTGTTTCGATGTTTCTGGGTGCGCTGCTTGGAGGACGCATCGCCCTGGTCTTGAGCACACTCTGGCTGCGGCGGATATTCATTGCGGCAGTGCTGGGCCTGGCTATGAAGCCGCTCTTGCCTCTGCACGCTAGGGAGGAGTCGAACAATTTGTACTTGTCTTCACAGCCTGCCGCTACTCACCGACCTGGGACTCCTCGCGAACAAACTTACGCAATCGTTCGGCAATTTGATCCCTTACCTTCCGAAAGACTCCGAGCTGCTTATCGGTTGGGGCAGCCGCTGGGTCCTCGAAGCTCTCGTGCAACTTTTTCCCAACACGCGGAAATACAGGGCACGATTCTTTGGCATTGTCGCAGACCGTGAAAACATAATCGAACCGTTGCCCGGCGAACTCGTCTACTGACTTTGAGCGACTCCCTGCAATGCCGATGCCGATCTCAGCCATTGCAGTCACGGCATTCGGGTTGAGACCGGCCGGACGTGTCCCGGCACTGAACACTTCGAAGCGGTCTCCAGCGAAGTCTCGTAAAAGCCCCTCTGCCATCTGACTGCGAGCTGAGTTACCGGTGCACAGAAATAACACACGTTGTTTCGCCATTTACGCCTCCGCCTTGGCTTCAGTCGGGAACCAGTGACGTGTCCGGTTGCACACCCCACACACTGAGAGCATTACTGGAACCTCGACCAACACACCGACCACCGTGGCCAGCGCTGCTCCTGATCCAGGCCCGAACAGCGCAATAGCAGTTGCCACTGCGAGTTCAAAGAAATTGCTCGCACCGATGAGGGCGCCAGGTGCTGCGACTGCGTGCGGAACCTTAAGGAGGCGCATGAGCCCATAGGCCAGAGTGGAGTTGAAGTAGACCTGAATCAATATGGGAATCGCGATCAAAAAGACGTGAATGTAGCGGCCAGTAATGTTGTCCGCCTGAAACGCAAATATGAACACGAGGGTAGCTAGCAGAGCTAGGATGGTCACGGGGCTGAACTTGGGGAGAAACAATTGCTCAAACCACTGCTTACCGTGTTGGCGGGTCATCCAAGCGCGCACCAAGACCCCAATCGTGAGAGGAATGACGATGAATGCAATCACGGAATAGAGCAGGACCGTGAATGGGACCGACAACGACGATGCTCCTCTGACCAGGAACCGGACGATGGGCGCAAAGAGAAACAGCATGATCAGGTCATTCACGGAAACCTGGACAAGGGTGTACGCGGGATCGCCATCCGTGAGGTAGCTCCACACAAACACCATCGCTGTGCAAGGAGCTGCTGCCAGGATGATTGTGCCTGCGATGTACTGATCAGCCAGAGCGGGTGAAATCCAGGCATTGAAAACGTGCCGGAAGAAAACCCAGGAGATCAGTGCCATGGAAAAGGGTTTCACCAGCCAGTTCACAAACAGGGTGACGAGTAATCCGCGTGGCTTCTTGCCCACCTCGCGAATGGCTCCAAAGTCGACTTTCATCATCATCGGGATGATCATCAGCCAGATGAGCACGGCGATTGGAATGTTGACCTGGCTCCCTTTGCCGAATTCCATGCCGCGCAGTGCATCGACGACGGGGGGAGCCCCCTTGCCGATGGCGAGACCGGCGACCATGCAGAGTCCGACCCATACGGTCAGGTAGCGCTCGAATACATTGAGCCGTTTGGGTTCCGTATTCTTGGGGAGAGTTTGGATCGTTGCTGCCATTCGTGGATTCCTTACGTGCTAGCTCCTTTTACCCTGCATCGGTTTCCCTGCACCCACTGCTGCATATGGCTTCCACTCGCTTACGGTGCACGAACCTTCTTGAATGGCCTCTCTCAACCGACGGGTGTCATCCTGTAGCTGTTCTTCGCTCTTGTAGGCGTCCCGCAGAAACTCGAATAGCTTCCTCTTTGCGCCCTGTTTCGCTTCGGACAGGCGATAGAAGATCCGGAGACCGTCTCGCCGATCGAGCACGAGCCCTGAGTTCTTCAAGTATGCGAGATGTCGCGACACAGTCGGCTGCGATGCCTCCAGGACAAACTGGATATCACAAACGCACAGTTCGCCGTGGAGCAGCAGGTTCAGTATGCGCAACCTGTTCGCATCCGCTAAAGCCTTGAAGTATTGTTCGAGTTCCTTCATGCGTCGAACCTCTGATTCATTTAGTTACGGTCTCCTCGAAGAGTTGCTGCAGTCCCTCCGCTCCGACAGGCGACGCGGACTGCCACGGAATCAAGGCCAGCCTTTGCGCGAGCTTGTCGCGCACTTCAGCAATGTAGCGCAATTCCAAGGCCCCCCGTTCAGCCAGAATAGGGTCATGCGTTCCAGTCGCACAGAAGCTCTGGTTTATAACCCACGCGTAGGGCGTGATTCCCGCTCGATTCAGGTCGTCTTGAAGCCGCGCCGCCTCGTGTACGGGTGTGGCTTCAGGCAAGGTCACAATGACAATCCGCGCAAAATCGAGGTCCCGCAATTGAGGCAGCAACCTGCGCACGCTGTCTGGAATGTAGCTGAGATTGCGTTCAACATCGGGGTGATAGGATTCAGCAGCGTCGAGCAGCAGTAAAGTATGTCCTGTCGGGGCAGTGTCTATCACCACGAAACCGTGATTCCCTTCGTCTACGCAGCGCGAAAAGGCACGAAATACCGCAATCTCCTCCGTGCAAGGGGAGCGCAGATCCTCTTCGAGCAATGCGCGGCCTTTTTCGTCGAGATCTCGCCCGGATTGCACCATCACTTCTTCCGTGTAGGCGCGTGTTTCAGAAACCGGGTCGATACGCGAAACATGAAGACCCGGTATGTCTGCTGTCAAAGCCGCCTGCAGGTGGGCAGCAGGATCGGTGGTGGTCAGATGGACGCTATGCCCGGAGCTTGCGAGCTCCACCGCTAACGCAGCAGCAATCGTGGTCTTTCCCACGCCACCCTTGCCCATCGTCATGATGACGCCTTTGCCCCGTGCGATCAGATCGGGCACCAGGGCGGCAAGCGACGGCGGAAGATTCACTTCAGCCGGTGGGTGGAGCACGGCATTTCCCGTATCAAAATGGCCTTTCGCAAACTGGCGTAGCGAGGCGACTCCGATAAGCGACTGCGCAACCAACGGCACGTCGATTCTGGGAAGCTCCTCTGGACCATTCGGCATGTCTGCCAGTGCCTCGCGTCCTCTTTTCTCCAGAGCAACCGCGACCGAATCGTCCTTCGCCGAGGCATGAAAAACGCCGTTCAGGATCAACTTCTGATTCTTTAAGCCGAGTGCATCAAGTTCGTTGCGGGTCCGATCCGCCTCCACCAGAGCGGAATGTTCCGGACGGCTGACAAGAAAGATGGTCGTTATCGTTGCGTCCGACAACGCCTGCAGTGTTTTTTCATAGAGTTCGCGCTGCGCCTGCAGACCGGCGAGCGGTCCGAGGCACGACGTTCCACCAACGTTCGCATCGATGAATCCTGACCACGCCGCCGGCAACCGCAGCAGGCGAAGCGTATGCCCGGTGGGAGCAGTATCGAAGATTACGTGGTCAAACTCCGTCGTTGCGTTTGCATCGCCTAGCAACTTGGCAAACTCGTGGAAGGCAGCGATTTCTACCGTGCATGCACCCGATAGCTGTTCCTCAATGCTCTTCACTGCCGATTCGGGAAGGAGCTCGCGGTATGGTCCAATTACTTTCTCCCGGTAGCGCCGGGCGGCCTCCTCAGGATCGACATTCATGGCGTAGAGGCCATTTACGTTCGCTACGAGAGTGGGCCGCATGCTGAGTCGTGTTTCTAACACTTCGTCGAGATTGGAGGCTGGATCCATACTTACCAGCAAGACGCGCTTGCCGTTTTCAGCCAGAAACACGGCAGTCCCGCAGGCAATTGACGTTTTGCCCACGCCACCTTTGCCCGTGAACATAAGATTTCTAGTTGGATTTCCGAGTGACTTCACGGTTTACCGTTTGCCGATCTTGCTCGGCCCACCGATCGATACCAGCGATGAGTGAACAGTTTCTTCGGTGACGACTGGCTCGGGCTCATACTCCAGCCCAACGAAACGCGCCAACACTTTCCGGTCTGGATAGATGGCTTGGCTGACGATCACCCCATCCACCAGGACAAGAGGCAGGCATTTCGTCCCCTCGCTGTTTAGCGTCGTCTTAACATTAGGATTGCCAGTGAAGGCCCCAACCTCCTGAGCAAGGTTGTACCGCTGCACTTGGACACCTTTGCCCTTCAGCCACTCTAAATCAGCTGAGAACCTGGGCAGGACGGGGTCAACAGTGGGCCCACAAACGCCGGTAGAACAGCACATCGCGGGGTCAAACACTTCAAGTTTTATCATGGCAATTTCTACATTACTATATTCGTATAACCGTATCTACATATGATAGCATGGCCCGCACACGTGTGGTATATTCCTACCTCATGCTTGATCTTCGCTCTAAGGCGCGCCCGCAACTGCTGGCTTATTACTTCACAAACCGTACGGCCCGTTCCGCGCGGCCCGTGGACCGTACGATTCGGCTAAAAGTGGCTTCAGTTTCTGAATCGGTGAAGGTGAGCGGTCCGCCACGTTGGTCGATCCCTACCGCGCAGGTTCGGTGAATGAGATGGGTTTGGAGACGATTCAGAACCGACTGACCGCGCTGCCCGGCCGTTCCATGCAGGACCTGGTGAACTCTGAACCTGGCTGGCTCTATGAAGGCAATGCGGTTCTTCACCCACGCGGCTCCGAATATCAAACCCAATTTGTCGTCGACGGCATACCGCTCACTGACAACCGTTCGCCCAGCTTTGGCCCCGAGATCGAAGCCGATGACGTGGAATCCCTCGACATTTATATGCCGGCATTCCTGCGGAATCTTGCAGGAAGACGGGCGGCGTGGTTGAATTCAATACTCTCAAGAACGAAGATCCGGGATATCACGGGCAGCTCACTCTTTTCGGCGGCACCTATGACACGGCTGGGATCAATACCCAGAACCAATACACATGGAATAAGAACAATAGAATTTACGAATGTTGTCCCGATCTTGCCGCGGAACCAGAACCGACGAATGATTTCCAAAAATGACCTTTGCCATAATTCCTCCCCATCGTGATCCTCTTTAACTAGCTCACCGCTTGTCGTACTCATCGTGGCGACGCCACCAGTGCCCCGTCTCATTTCGCCCCTTGGGAGCGCGGTCGAGCCATTGCCACATGCCCCAAAGGGCGTCCACTCCGCGAGCATAGGTCGAATAGGTGTGGTAGACGACACCGTCCTCGAGAACGAAGGCGCTCATGCCCGGCCTTTCGCACACGAACGTGGCCCGATCGACTCCGGTACCCCAAACGTTCTGGTCAGAGGGGCTGGAAGGCTTCAACGCGTCCTCGCGATGATAGTTGTATTCGACGCCGCCCTCACGCTGCTGCTCCTCAGTGAAACCGACGCTGTAGTCAAAGTTGAAATCGCCGCCGAACGACGAGGCCCACGGGAAGGTCCAGCCCATCCGCCGCTTGTACCCCTGGAGTTTGGCGAGCGGCGCTCGCGATACCGCCCAGAGCATCACGTCGTGGTTGGTCAAATGAATCTGGAAGCCATTGAAGCCGTCCGCTATCGCCGAGCAGGACGGACAGGCGGCGGTGTAGTCGGGGCCGAACATCAGGTGGTAGATAAGCAGCTGCGAGCGCCCTCGAAAGAGGTCCAAAACAGAAGCCTTCCCCTCGTCGGTCTCAAATCGATAGTCTTTGTCAACCCGAACCCACGGCAACTCCTGCCGCGTCAGCGCCAGCTCGTCCCCGCGCCGCGTGTGTTCCTTTTCTGCCTTGAGCAGCTTGAGTCGAGCCGCGAGCCACTCCTCACGCGTTCCTACCTTATGCTTTTCAGTCTTCGAATTCTTCTTCATACCGATGTTCTCCTTGTTAGCAACTCGTGCGAGCGCCCGGAGCACGCCGCCTGACGTTGCGGTCGCGGCCACGATCGTTGCCAAACACACTGGACACACAGCGATCACCTCCCCTCTGTCGTTCTTCTTACTAACTCCTATGGCTCTTATCTGGTTTCGCCGGGGTGATAGCCCGTATTGGCGCTTGCCAACGGAAGTCGCTTCTCAGGCTGTTCCAGGAAATGTTTGATGATGGGGATCACCCTCTCTTGTTCCGAAGATAAGGCGAAGTGGCTCGCATCCGGGATCACCGCAAGCTCGGCGTGCGGGATAAGCTTGACTGTTTCAACTGAGTGATCGAGGCGAACAAAATCGTGATCTCCTTGAAGGATGAGAAACGGCACTATGACCGAAGCCAACTCTTCTTTCGAAAAGCCCTTCCACTGAATGCTGCCAACCTTCTCATAAATCTTGGGCCAGTAATTTGGATCGGGCGCCACTTTCTTGTAGCCTTCTCTTTGAAATTGGATGTCTCTGGTCTCAGCGGTAGGCGGTTGATCATAGTGCGTGGTCTCCCGATTTAAGGTGTCCGGAGGCGGGGCAAAAGTTGCAGAATAGGTCACCACACGACGGACGAGCTCGGGATAGCGAACTGCGATCACAGCCGCCGTGTCGCCACCGTAGCTTTCACCCAGGAAGTCGGCCTTCGAGATTTTAAGATATTTCAACAGTTCAACCACGTCTCTGGCGTATTGCTCGATGGAGATCGGGCGATTCGGGATATCCGCCGTGCGACCATTTCCTTGGAGATCGACCGTAATGACCGAATGATTTTGAACCAGCGCAGGGAATGATTCCCGCCCGGCAAATCCGAAAGCTGGCGGAATAAAAACGAGCGGGTCGCCGGTTCCCTCGATTTCGTAATACATCTTCAGTCCGTTGACTCGTGCGTATCCATTGATTTTCTTTGGATCGCCGTTGCGTGCGTTCATAACAGTTCCCTTCGATTTGGTCTGAGTCTGTGCTTGGTCGGGGCTATTTCCACCGATCGCTTGGGAAGCCACGAGCAGCGGCACCAGCATTGCGCCCAAGAATCGGCGGATTCCGCTTGCCTTGAGGTAGCTCATTTTTTCATTGCCTCTTTCGGATGAGCATCTTCCCAGCGGTATTCCTTGCGTGAGCCACTTCCAAATTGCTCACGAAAAATTCCCAGAAAGTAGTTCCAGCCTCGCTCATGGCCTCTCGCTTCGTCAGTGTCCGGAAGGTCGGAATGCACGAGGGTCATCAGGGTGTCTTCTCCCTGTTTCTTGAAGGTCACAGTAACCGTCGATTCTTGTCCCAATGTATTCGGCGATACCCAGGTATGCTGAATCCGCCCCGGTCGCTCTACTCTCGTGAATCGTCCGTAATGGGCTGCTCCTTTCAAGAGCCAGTAGAAGAGCCCGTCTACTTTTGGATCTAAAATAAACTTTTCGGCTGCATTCCAGGGATTGCCAGGGATCTTTGGATTGAGCCACCCATCGAACACCTCGTCCAGCGGAGCAAGGATTGTTCGTTCAACCTTAATTTCAATGGTCTTCGCCGATTTCTTCATTACTTCTTCTCCTTCTTCCGTTTGTCCTTAAAATACTGTTCAAACTTGTCGAGGCGCTGGTTCCAGAACCGCTCGTACTCATGAACCCATCCCGCCACCTGTCGAAGTGGTTCCCCTCGAAAAGATATGAAGACTTCCCGGCCCTGTTTCCTGCGTTCGATAAGCCCTGCTCTTTCGAGCAGCTTCAGGTGTTTCGTCACCGCGTTTAAAGCGGTGTCGAACGGCTTTGCGACATCCAGGAAACGAGCAGGCCCGTTTGCCAATTGCCCAATAATCGCCCGCCGGGTCGGGTGCGAAATCGCAGTCAATACATCTGTCAGTTGATCCATGTCAACATTACACCATAAGGTGTAATGTTATGCAAGCACAATTTTCGGGGGCGCGACGCGCAAGACTTTCGTGATTCAAGCGACCGCGATCCCGCTCCGCGAGCCGAAAGGCAGTTTCACGGTGCACGTGGACATCAGGAAGCACAACGGGCACTACTCGGACGAGACCCACTTCGAGTCAGGTGCGATTTTCTCGAGCGAGAATGTCGCGCTTGAGGCTGGTATCCAGATTGGCAAGCAGAAGATTGACGCGGGCTTCCAACCCAAGAGCATCGTAACCAATTTGGACAATGCTGTGGGCGTACAAGACTGACACGACGCCCAGACTGGAAGATTATATTTATGTAGTTCGTCGTCTCTACTTCAGCCCTTCGACCACATAGAGGTAAGAGAGGGTACGGGCGACGGTGTACAGGTAAAAGTTTCCATCCGGTGTTATGTGTCCCGAACCGACCCCGGCAACTCCGGCCAGATCGCCGGGCGCATGTTGATGGTGCAGGCGACGCTGACCGGTTTTCAAGTCCGCAACGTACACCTTGACTGGTGTCGAGGAAACATCGCCGATGTAGATGGATTTACTGTCGGCGGTCCATCCCGCGACCGCTTCACCGGCTCGAACGAAGGACAAAGGTTGAGGGGTCTGGTTCCCGACGAATGGAACCATCCAGTGGGCGCCGTCTTTGCGGCCCAGCACAAAGTTGCTGTCCGGAGAAACCAACGTGCCCCGGAAGCCTTCCGGCCCGAAGGGCTTCGGCGCGGAACCGTCCAGCATCAAGGTGTAGGTTCGGGGGGCCTTTCCTTTTTCGGTGGCAACCAAAATCAATCCCTTGCCGTCGGGCAGGAAGCGCAGGTTTGAAGTGTGGAACAGTTGACTATCGGCGAGGGTTATGGGTTGTCCGGCGCCGGCTGGCAGCAAGACGGTAGGCGCGGGCTGTTTCACGCTGGTTGACGCTACCCACTTATCGTCGGGCGATATGTCGAGTCCCATGCCGGAGCCTAGCCGGATAGCCGGCGAGCCATCCGTTTTTCGGAGAAAGACAGTGTAGTCTGGGCCTCCTCCTTCGCCGTCTTCTTCCAACACGGCCCATTGACCGTCCGCGGAGAGACTGCGTCCGAGCGTCCAATCGAACCAGGACAGGTCAACGTCTCTGTCCTGGCCCATGCGGTGGCCGTAGACCTCTTGCCGGGTGGCCTCGTTGGCGATCAAAACTTGCCCTTCCTTGCTGATATCGAACACGCGTAATCGGCCGGGAATGTGCAAGAGATCTCGTAACTGGCCACTGAGATTGACCGCATAGAGCGCGCTGTTGATCCCCGCGTCGCTGCCCGTAAACCAGATCTCGTCCCCGGAGCGGGACCATGCCAGTCCGGTAAGATCGCTCCATTCCTTGGTCAGCCGCGTCGC
>Ga0187879_10001397_pt1 | contig 16569 bp, 14 predicted proteins | sample June2016WEW_19_1_FD_132423 | JGI IMG/M metagenome (GOLD analysis project Ga0187879, IMG submission 132423) | Peatland microbial communities from SPRUCE experiment site at the Marcell Experimental Forest, Minnesota, USA - June2016WEW_19_10 | ecosystem: Environmental > Terrestrial > Soil >... | reverse complement strand
TTGTTTTCGTTCTCGAGGGTTCTCTGCTGCACTCCTGGTATGAGAGCGTGAGGCAGTGGCCGGCCAGCGGTCTTTTCAGTTTCCTGCGTTCTTTCGACCTGCGAGGCGGGCTTTCTCCTCTCCTGCCGCTTTTCGGTGTGACCGCCGCGGCCTGTCTATGGGCTTTGTGCTCCTTCCGCCGGCTTCGATTAATTGACGTCCTGCGAGCCTCGGGAACCGCTGAGAAGAACGATGCCTGGCTGAACTTTTTATCCCTGGAAGGACGCTCGTTTAACGGAGTCCGCGACCTCGAGGACAACATCAAGCACCATCTGGAAAGCGCCTCGGTCGTTTCCGTCGGGGGGTACCTGGGTCTGCTGGCTCTCGCGCTGCTGGGGGCATATTACTTCTTCGGTAAGCGCATGGTCCGCCCGCTCGAGGCGCCGGCTTTCTACTGGATCTTTGCAACCGCTTTCTTCATCGTCTATTGGGCTTTATTCATGGAGTTCATACGCCTGGTTCTTGCCTGGCGGGGCCTGCACCTGCTCCTCGAACGGTTCTCCTGGCATCCCCTGCATGCCGCCTTCAAGCGTTATCAGGAACGCTTTCCGAGCCGCGCAAGAATCAATCTAACTCATCCACCCTACAGATTTGCGGCGCTCGAATCCTCGATTGAACAGGCCGGATGCGTTCTGCGGACCGCGAGGACTCTGGAGCAGACGGCCGAAGCAGACGCCGAGATGCGCGAACTCCTGCGACAGTCACTTCCCTATTGGGAAGCCCAGGTCCAGACAGCCGAGGGCGAGCTTTGCGAGGCACTGAGACTCGAATGGATTGACCTGTCACAAATCGAAGGTCACGCGGCTCGGGGGCGCAGCCATAGAAAACTCGTCAGCCGGCTGAGAGGAGATTGGCGGATGTCACTTCGTGCCCAGCACCGCGCCCACCAAGCTCTATTCCGGCTCATGCAATCACTCGTCCGGCCCATGGAGCGGCAATGGTTCTCCGGCCAGACGCCATCCACTGCTGCCGCGGCGACGACATTCTTCGAACAAGCGGAGGAGTTTATCGTTTCGAGAATGGTCAACTTTCTGGCCGTGGTATTTCCGTCGTTTCAGAATCTTGGTTACTTCGTTCTGGTCGGTTTGTTGCTGATGCTCCTGGCCGTCACCTCTTATCCTTTCGAGCCCAGGAATGAATTCCTGTTCTTCAATTGGGTCGTGATCCTATCCTTTATCGGGACCATATTTTGGATTTTTGTACAGATGGACCGCGACACCGTCTTGAGCCTCCTGAACGGTGGCACGCCCGGCCAGATTAATATCAGCTCCGAGTTGGTGTTGCGGGCCTTTCTCTACATCGGCGCCCCGCTCCTGGCTCTGCTGGGCGCGCAGTTTCCTGATACCTTAGGCAAGATCCTCTCGGTGCTCACCGCGGCACAAGGCAGCGGGTAGGGCGCGAGATACGAGGTGCGCACATGGGCGAGACCGACCCAATCCTTGAGAGATTGGAAGATCAAATCAACTGGTACGGTCGCCGGAGCAGCTACAATCGCCGGATGTATAAATGGCTGAAAGGCGTTGAAATCGTCGCGGCGGCCCTTGTGCCATTGGCCGCGGGCTTCCACTTTCCGGCGGCCCTCACGGGCAGCCTGGGAGTCTTGATTGCGGTGCTGGAGGGTTTGCTGCAGCTCAACCAATATCTCCAGAATGGTATCAGTTATCGTTCGACGTGTGAGGCCTTGAAACACGAGAAGTACCTCTACTTAGCCTCAGCGGGTCCGTACGCAACTGACGACCGCGCGCACGCTCATGCTAAACTCGCGGAACGGGTCGAGTCCCTGGTCTCACAAGAGAATTCGCAATGGACGGCCGTGCAAGAGCGGCAAGCGCAACCAAAGGAGGCTGGAAGCTGAGGCTTGCGGCTCTGTGCATTTGGTACGTCAGGAATTGTGGCCATACCATAGGTTACTAGGATTGAAATCCCCAGATATTCTCCCTGATCGGAATCCTCAAGTCATTTCCAATATCCAGGGGCAGAGCGGGCAGAATATGGAGGCAAATTCGGTCTCTGCCACGTTTGCGGGGTGGCGTAGACCCGCTCGGCTGCAGCGCCTTGGAGTGCGGCAGCGAAGTTGCCGCCGTAGACCCCATACTAAGATGCTAACGTCGCGTGGAGTTTTCCGTTTTCGGTTTCAAGGCGGCAGGTTTGCTGCCGCACTCCAGAGCGGGGGGATCTATTACGAGCCGGCCGCAGCATCGGGTCCAGCCGCAATTCGATTCCGCTCGCTCACCACAATGGTCTCCGCGATGCGGTCGTGCACACAGCAACGGTTGGGATGGATGAAGAATTGCAAAAAGCCTGTGCCCAGTTCGAGCACTGAGGCTCCGTAGCCTAGCGCCCGCTCCACAGCCTGCCATAGGCTGATTTGGCTGCTCTCGAGTGAAACCACCCGGATGCGTAAGAGACGCTTGCCCAGCGTGAGACCATTGGTCTTCCAAATGATAAGGCCGAAATAAAGCACCAGCCAGATTACGTTGCCCACTTCGTGGAAGTCGAATTTGACGTGGATGTCGAGCTTCTGGTGACGCCAACTCAAGATGAGGTATTGCCGAGCGAGCTCGACAGGAATATAGGTGACAAGGACAAGGAAGAAGTCGATGGCGAAGGCGGCCGCGCGCTGTCCGAAAGATGCCAGGGGTACGCCTGCGAGAGCCTTGGCGCGCGACATTCCGTGCGGCTCAAAGGTGCGATTGCGCTTGTCTCGGGCCATACGAACTCCTCCGCTTTCTGCTTTCTAGGCGATTCCCTCCAGCACCGAGTTAGCCCAGATATAGAAGGCCACATGCGGGCTCCAGTATTCGCAGGTGCGCCAATCCAGGGTGTATTCGAGGTCAAGAACGGGCTCGTCGTTTACGTTGCCGGCGATGCCGTTCATGATTCCGCCGGGAATCAGCCCCACAAAGCGCGAATGGGGGAAGGGATTGCGCATCCCTTCCCCCGTCATCATCGAGGAGGCGAAGGGGTTCGCCCCCACAATCCACTCGAGTTGGCGATACGCGAGCGCCAGGTACGGCTTCCCCGCATCGCGGTGCAGGCGCGCGAGCCAGCCGAGCGCCAGCGCATTCGAGGCGTAGTGGCAGTTGGCGCCCAGCCACCAGAAGCCTTTGCGGGTTTGCTGGAAATTGCGGTAAGTGAGATTGCCCGCCAGCGGCCGGTACTTCTCGGGTGTGGGCGAGCCTACGTATACGCCGATCGGAATGATGCGGTAGGCGTTCCGGCTCGACATGGGCACGAGATACTCGTCCGCGTGCAGCCGCACCGCGTCCAACCACTTCGACCGGTCCGGCGCATCCGGAAACGTGTCGTACAACTTCAGCAGCGCCAGCGGTGGAACGGCCGAATTCACGACGTCAACATAAGGCGCGTCGCCTTGCATCCAGAATCCGCGCACCTCCCGCTGGCTGGCAATGTACTCGGTGTTCTGCCGCTTCAGCAGATCGCGGCCGAGAAGTTGGGCGTGACTCTTGTACATGCCGTCCCCAGTGGCGAGGAACAACTCTGCGGTTGCCATGGCCCACCAGCCCAGGTCTTCGGTCAATGTCGGAGCCCCGAAAGCCTGCCAGGCGCGAGCGGCGGCATCGAGACACTGGTGGGCGTAGGCCGGATCGCTCGCCGCGTAGCATTGCGCGGCCAGCGCTTCGAGCGTTGTGAACACAGCCCCCGTGCCGGAGCGCTTTTCGGGATTCAGATAGCGGTCATCGGGCGTACCGACGATGTTATCGGTCCAGTGATTGTCGCTGTTGTCGCCGTTCACGCCGCCCGCCACGTCTGCCCAGATTTTGCCGTCCGTATCCTGCATCTTCAGGAAATAGCGATTGCCGAAGCGAACCTCCTCGAGGATCTGTTCGTGCGTCGGGTCGCCGGGCCGGGGCAGGGGATTGTTCTTGTAAAGGTTCAGCAGGGCGATGCCGTTCAACATGGTCACGTCCATCCACTTGCGCAAGTCGCCCGCGTCGTGCCAGCCGCCCACGGTGTCGACGTGTTCGCCGGTGTCGCGCCGGCGCGCGTCGTCCAGGTGGCAGGCCGGGTGCACCCCGGGCACTTCCACTCCGCAGCGCTGGTAGCGGTAGTAGCCCACGGCCTTGGGGAGGGTGCGGCGCCAGACGTCGTCGCGGATGGCAAATTGCACCGAGCGCTCGCCCGCGACCGTGATCTGATAAAGGCCCGGCCGCTCGAGGTCCGTGAAGTCCGCCGTGAGACAGGGACCGAAATCCGATCCGCTCTCCTTCTTGAGCGGCTTCGTCAACGCGAAGTTCGACTCCGAAACATCGCGAAGTTGGTACTCCGTGGGCGGCGGCGAAGCGAGCGCCCGCACCACCAGGCTCTTGCTTCCCACGCGCGGGCGAAATCCCAGGTGATTGCAATTGATGGTGGGCCAGTTCGGCGCGGTCATTTTTTCAACCCGCTCCCCGAGAGGAGGCGGTCCCTCTTGAGCATGCAGCAGGTTTGGGACTAAGGGAAGCGTCGTTACTGCGCCTATGAATTGCCGGCGTTTCATGGGGGACTCCAGTTTTCAGTTTTCAATCATCAGTCAGCTTGTCATTCAGAGCGGTCATGGACGTGCGGCCCAGCCATGGGCACGAAAGTCGTTGTCATCCTGAGCCCGTTCGCTGCGCTCAGGGTAAACTCCGCGAAGGATCTGCAGTTCCGGTCCGAGGCGAACTAATGCAGATTCTTCGCTTCGCTCAGAATGACAGACTTTCGAGAGAATGCAGCGAAGAATCGCCGTAGTCGTAGGGGCGGTTCGCGAACCGCCCCTACCTTACACCTACTGGGTTCGTTCCTCAACCCCTCGCCTCCTCAACTCCTCGACTTTTCGACTGCCTCCACCAGGCGGACCTCGTAAGGATTCAAAGTCAGCGGGGCGCCGTCGAGGCGGACGTCGACCTTGGCATCCCGCTTGTTGATGAGCAGGGTTTTGAATCGCGAGGCCAGAACTTCGACATCGGGGGAAGAAGAGGTGGCATTAAACAACTCAGTACCAGGACCGAAGGACGTGTTGAAGAGCTTCACCACCTGGTAGTGCGGGCTGGGCTGTCCGCCGTCGGGAGTCTTGGTGCTGGTGAACAGGTAATTCCACCGCGCGAGTACCGCATCCCACAGCAACGCCACGGCGACGCCGCTGCGCAGAGCGTGCAGATAGCACGACGCGTGGTTGGCGGCGGTGAAGTCGGGATTACTGCTCCAGCCTCCATAAAACTCCGAAATCCAGACGGGAAGCTCGGTGCGGGCCCGAAACTGGCGGGCGATCCGGCCGAAGTAATCGGTCAAAGTCATCTTCTTAGCTTCTTCTTCTCTCGCGCGGGTGGGCGGATAGCCGGCCACCCAACCGTCAAAGCAGATGAAGTCGGCGCCGTGCTTGTGCTGAAACCAGTAATCGATCACCTCCCAATCCCTCGGCTTGGGGCCGTCAAAGGGGTAGTAGGGCCCGCCGATCTGGGCGCCGGGGCGCACCGCGCGCAGGGCGTCGTAGACGCGGTTGTAGAAGTCGGTGAAGCGGACAAAGTCCCAATTGTTTGCTGCCTTGTCCCAGTAACCCTTATACTCATTCCAGATCTGGAAATACTTAACATCTGAATAGCGGAGCGCAACCTGCCGGGCGAGTTCGACGAAGTCGCCCACGTGGTTGTCCGCCACCCGGTCGTCCGCCCAGCTATCAGGCCCGGTCTGGTGCGGGAAGTCCTCGCCGCTGGTCTTCATCCAGCCGGGGGCCGTGCAAAGGGTGATAACGATGGTGGCTCCCATGGAGCGCATCAGGGCGACGCGATGGTCGAGGCTCGCCCAGTTGTAAACACCCGGCCGGGGTTCGGGATTTTCAGTGCCCCAGTCCATCAAGTGTTGATTCTGAAATTTCACTCCCTCCGCCAACAAGGTCTTGGCGCGGGCGACGGCGGCTGGGGCGCCGTTCTCCCATTTCGGCTGAGTGTGCGTGACGCCGATGGTGAAATTGCTGGTGCCGTCGGTAGTGGCGCGGTCGACGGTGACCGTAATGACTTGTTGGCCCCGCAAAGGGAGGGCGACGCAGCAAAACAATACGATGATCAGGGTTCGATTCATGGTTATGTCCTATTGTCTGAGGCTCAAACTCGGGACCCCCTCACCCGGCCCGCGCCAGCTGATGAAAGCGCCGTCGCGGTCCACCCTCTCCCCCAAGTGGGAGAGGGCCATTATTCCAAAAGGGGGCTTCGCTAACAACACAGACTATATTGACTCTGCCGGCCGAAAGCTATATAGGATCCAGCCGCAGAATAGCGGCGAGTTTTATTCCCTCGAGGTCGCGGGGCAGCTTCAAGCGGGGATAACCTCGTCCTTCACGAGGTGGACACGAATCACTCGGGGTGCGTCTTGCGGCTCGAAGTGACAGCGGACAGCGTCCTGCATCTTCGTCTTTAGTTCATCTAAACCTTCAGCTTGGGTATAGATCGAGTAACCCAGTGCCCGGGCTTCATAACCGCCTTCCGGTGGTTCCTGCACGCTAAAGATGATTTCCGTCTCGGCCATCTTACGCCCGCTTCAACGCTTATTATACCCATTTCGCGCGGCTGCGGTGGCAGCAAAAAGCAAGTGTAACGCAGACTTGCTCTTTAGGTCTGCGCTACCTTCTGTCGCACTTCTACGGGCCAGCGCTGGGAATCAAATCGGAAGAATACCTGGAGGAAGCGGTAGAAGCAGCATTGCGCCCATTTGCGCCGGCGTCGCGGAACGCGGCTAACGCAGCTTGCCCCAAGCTGATTCCTCCATCGTTAGGCGGCACCCTACGATTGGTCAGCACCTCAATGCCGGCGCCGTCGAACAGCGCCGAGAGATCGCCTAATAAGAGTGCATTCTGAAAGACCCCGCCGGAAAGAACGACGGCGCTGACCCCCCTGGCTTGGCTAAGATTCCTCACGGCGTCTGCCACACCGTGCGCGACTGCCAATTGAAAAGCGCGCGCAATTTCATGCTGATCGCGCCCTCGCAGGCGGTCGGCGGCGAGAGCGGCGAGCAACGGGCGGAAATCCAGCTCGCCTTCGGCAAACGGAAAGGGATAAGGCTCGACTGCTGGAACCGAGCGTGCGAGGTGCTCGACCCACATTGCAGCCTGTCCCTCGAAGGTGACCTCGCGAGTGAACCCGAGGAGCGCGGCAGCCGCGTCAAACAAGCGCCCGACGGACGTTGTTGTGAACGTGCGCACGTTTTTCCGGACCAATTCTGTGGCGCGCCGATATCGCGGCGGGAAGTCGAAGGGAGGGGGTTCGAGGTCTGGCAAACCGTAAGTGTCGCTGACCTGGGCGAGGAATCCGGCTGCCGCTTGCACGGGGTGGCGCGGTGCGGCAGCGCCGCCGGCAAGCGCGACAGGCCGCAGGTGCGCCACTCGCTCGAAGCCTCCTGCCACGCTGCCCAGAAAGATTTCGCCGCCCCAGATGGCGCCGTCGTCGCCGTAACCCGTGCCGTCGAAACTCACACCCAGCACGACTTTTTCAAACTGGTCATGCTCCGCCAGCACCGAGGCCACATGCGCACGGTGATGCTGAATCGCCACCTGTTCCGCCACCGCGAGGCCCCGCGCATGGATGCTCGAGGAGTACTCGGGGTGCGCATCATGCGCCACCAAGAGGTCCTCCCAGCGGACCCCGTACATGCTGACCAGGTCCTGGATGGTTTCGGTAAAGGCTTGGAACGATTCGTAATGATCGAGGTCACCGACGTGTTGACTGACGAACGCTTGGCCGTCGACCACGAGAGTGACGGAGTTTTTCAAGTCGGCGCCCACGGCCAGCAGTGGTCGGCGCGCCGGCAGGCGTGCGACCGCGCCGGGAGCGTAACCGCGCGCCCGGCGCAGGATTACGGGTCCCGCCGCGAGAGCCCGAACTACGGAATCATCCACTCGCCGTGCGATCGGGCGCTCGCCGACGAGGAACGCATCGGCCAGGCCCGCCAAGCGATCGAACGCGTCTTCATCTTCATAACAAATGGGCTCGCTCGAACGGTTGGCGCTGGTCATCACCAGCACCTGGGGCGCGCCGGCCGCGAAAAGCAAGTGATGAAGCGGCGTGTAAGGAAGCATCACGCCAAGTTCGTCGCAGTCGGGCGCCACTCCGGGCAACTGCGCCTGCGCCGGGGCCAGCACAATCGGCCGCGCCACCGAGGTGAGGGCCTGCTCGGCGTCGTCCGAAAGCTGTACCAATTCACGCGCCGTCTCGAGGTTTTTCACCATCAGCGCGAAGGGTTTTTCCTTGCGGTATTTCCGCTCGCGCAGCGCCAGCACCGCGCCTGAAGCCTTCGCGTCGCAAGCCAGGTGATAGCCGCCCAGTCCCTTGATCGCCACGATTCTTCCCGCCATGAGCAGCTCAGCAGTCCTGCGCACGCTGGCTTGATCACCGCGCACGGTTTCCGCGTCCACGCGAAGCTCGTAATGCGGACCGCAAGCCGGACAGGCCACCGGCTGCGCGTGAAAACGCCGGTTGGCGGGATCGTGATACTCTGCCGCGCAGTATTCATCCAGGGGCCAAGGCTTCATTGTGGTGAGTGGCCGGTCGTAGGGCAGACCCAGAATTACCGTGAAGCGCGGACCGCAGTTTGTGCAGTTGATGTAGGGATAAAGATATCGCCGGTCGTGAGGATCGAAAAGCTCGGCAAGGCAAGCGTTGCACACCGGCAAGTCCGGCGAAATGCGCACCGTCGGACGATCGCGTCGCAGGCTCTCGCGTATGGTGAATTCGCTCAGGCCCTCCGGCTCCTCCACCTGAACTTCAAGCGACGTAATCTGCGCGGCAGGCGGAGGCTTGGTCTCAAGCTCGTGAATGAATGCCTGCAGTTCCTCTGCTGTTCCTTCGACGTGGATCTCCACGCCCGCTTCGGCGTTGATCACCCAGCCGGCCAGGCTGTGGGCGCGCGCCAGGCGGTAGACGAAAGGCCGAAAACCTACACCCTGCACCACGCCGCGAATGTGAATGGAGAACGCTGTTTTCATTCGAGCTGTCAGCTCCCGGCAGTCGGTTGCCAGGCGTCCAGGAACCACGGCATGTAGGGGGACGGCTTGCCGTCCCCTAATGAACAGGGTAGGGCAAGCCCTACCCCTACGCGCTCAGAATGACAGTTTGTGATATGGCAAGGCAATCGAAAACGCCATTCTCAATCGACCATCGACAATCGTCAATCGCCAATTACGCAGCCTCGTCCTTGCCATCCCACTTGCACCATTTTCTCATCTTCCACAAGCACCGGGACAAGTCGCTGGCTGCCGGCGAGGGCACGCAGGCGCGCGCGGGCAGGAGGGTCTGCTTCAACATCGTATTCCAGAAACTCGCGGCCCCGAAATTCCAACCATTCGCGCATCTCCTTTGTGTAAGGGCAGCTTGCGGCGCCGAAGAGTTCGACTTTTGGCATGACGTTCCACCCCTGGGAAGGCGTCAAAATGGTGTCATCCTGAGCGAAGCGAAGGATCTCGCGCTGTGCTCAATGCGTGAGGCAGAGCGAGATTCGTCGCTTCGCTCGGAATGACAGCGTTCAAGCAGTTTCTCACAGACTTCTGCGGACGGCGGGCTCCGCCGCACGCCGCGCTACGCCAGATTCTCCCGGATGATGTGATAGATCGACGCTTGCACTTCCTGAATGCGCGGGATGTAATCAGAATGGACCACCAGAGGGAAATCCGCGAGACCTCGCCTTACGATTTCGCCCCCGTCGTAGCCCGCGAGCGCCAGGGTGGCCAAGCCGCGCTTGCGCGCCTCTTCGAGGGCCATGATCACATTGCGCGAGCCGCCGCTCGTAGAGATTCCCACGGCCACGTCTTCCCGCCGCGCTTGTGCAATAAGCTGGCGAAGGAAAATGACGTCTGTTCCCACGTCATTGGCGATGGCCGTGAGGTTAGCCGGCTCCAAGGAGAGCGAAACAGCGGGCACTGGCCGATAGCCCGCAGGCGGCACAACGCAGTCAAGCGCCCAATCGTTGGCGTCGGTGGCAGAACCTCCATTGCCGAAAAGGATCAGCTTGCCGCCGCGCTCGAGCCGTTCGCGGATTGCCTGCACCGCGTCGCGAATCGGCCCAACGGTCTCGTGGGCGGCCTGCTCGCGCAGGCGGGCGTCATCCTGCACCTTCATTCGGATCGATTCCGCAACCTCCGCCACGACTTCCGAAGTGGATTGCTTCTCCTGTCCCAGGAAGGGGTAGAGAAACGCCGCTTCACCCACCTCGTGGCCGAGCTCACGATGCTCGAAGAAGACGTGCACCGTTTCCCAAAGCGTGTGGTAGAGGATCTCGATGACTTCCTGATGAATGAAGGGATGATCGGTGGCGGCCTCCGCAGCATATGAGCCCTCGGGGCCAGGCAAGGCAAAAGTCATGGCCCCCCGCCGTCGGGCGGATTCGAGGGCAGACCATACCTCAGCGTCGCCTTCCGGCGGACCAAATCCCATCACCATGTCGTCTGACTGGACGATCGCCTCCAACCACGGGCGGAAGGCGGCGGAAAGGTCGAGAGCCGGCAGAGCGCGTTTGCCCACGATGACCGGATGAACGAACTCTACCGAGACGTGCTGCGCATCGGTCGAGAAAGGGCCGCGGCCGAACGCCAGCAGGCGCCCGCCCTCGAGGAAACGCTCCGCCATGCCTTGGCACGCAAGCGCCAGGCGGCCGGCCTCGCGTTCGAAGAAGCCTTCGCAGATTCGGTTACGTTCCAGGAGTTGGTCTTCGATCCTGGACACGAGATGTTTTGAGTCGACTAACATGGTGTAGCAGTGGCAAATCTGCAGCGCCGACCTTCAGAGCCTGCCCTGAGCAACGCGAAGGGTCGGCTCCGCGGTGCTGACCTGAAGGTCAGCGCTACGAGGTCCGCGGCGGTTTTGTGAGCACTCCTGATGGTCAGCAAATCCGCGGCAGCGGATCACCCACGAGCATATCCACCACGCGGCTTCCGCCGTAGCTTGCGGTGACGAGCACAGTCGCGGAGGGCTGGTCGCGCACCTCGCCGAGGATTTGCGCCTCTTGTCCTCCCGGGGTCTGCCTCAAGGCTTCCAGCGCTGCGTTCGCGTGCTCCGGAGCGATCACGGCCAGGAACTGCCCCTCGCACGCAATGTGGAGAGGATCAAGCCCCAGCAATTCGCAGGCCCCGCGCACTGTGTCTCGCACCGGGATACGTTCCTCCGCAAGATGAATGGCCAGCCCGCAATCACGTGCCAGCTCATTCAAAGCAGTCGCCACGCCGCCCCGGGTGGGATCGCGCATCCAATGAACTCCGGGGGCCGCGGCCTGCGCCAGAGCCTCAACGAGCGGCAAGACGGAGCGCGTGTCCGAGCAGAGTTCGGCCTCAAGATCCAGCTCGCCTCGGGCCAGAAGAATGGTGATGCCGTGGTCGCCGATCGGCCCCGAAACGATGACCTTGTCGCCGGCGCGAACTGAAGAAGGAGCGATTGTGACGCCGGGGATCGGCCTCCCGATCCCGCATGTAGTGACGTACATCTGATCGGCTTTGCCGTGCTCGACCACCTTGGTGTCGCCGCCCGCGATGGAAACGCCGGCGCGCTTGGCCGCCCTTGCCATCGCTCTCGCCTCGCTCTCCAGGATCGCCGTCGGCAGACCGGCTTCAAGCACGTAGGTGACGACCAGGGCTTCAGCCCGTGCGCCTGAAACGGCCAGATCGTTGACGGTGCCGTTCACCGCCAATTCGCCGATGGAGCCTCCGGGAAAGGCCAGGGGCTTCACAACAAAGCTATCCGCGGTGATGGCCAGGCGAGTTCCATTCACCTGAAGGTAGGCTGCGTCTCCCAACGGCCCCGGCGCGCCCTCATACAAAATGGGAACGAGCAGACCCTCGATCAGCCGGCGGCTGGCCTTCCCGCCCGCCCCGTGCGACATTTCGATTTGGGGGTCGGTGAATTTCATGTTGATCTCAAGCAAATGTGAAGACACCGACCGTCTGTCATCCTGAGCGAAGACATCATGATCCATCCTTCGGCTCACTACCCGAGATGAAAATGATTCCCCTCCTTGGTAAGGAGGGGTTAGGGGGTGGTTGCCGTTCGCTGGCGATACCACCCACCACCCCTGCCCCTCCTCCCGCTGAGGAGGGGAGTCGCTTACTAGTTGACAGCCGACTGTTTCGTTCGCAACTTCACCAGCCACCATGGCCGCCCCTACACATTACACCGCCGCGGCCGCACAACTCTTGCGATGCTCGTAGTTGTAGTAGGCTGCGCAGGAACCCTCCGAGGACACCATGAGGGCGCCGACGGGCCGTTCGGGCGTACACTCCCGGCCGAACAGCTTGCATTGCGGCGGCTTGAGCACACCTTTCAAAACTTCCCCGCATTGGGCCGCCTTCGGATCAGTCACACGCAAGCCCGGCAGGCTGAACCGCTGTTCCGCGTCCCACTCCGCGAAGCTCGAGCGCAAGCGCAGGGCCGATTGGGAAATGAAGCCCATCCCCCGCCATTCGAAATAGGGGCGCAACTCGAAGACCTCCGCCATGGCTCGCAAGGCGGCGCGATTTCCCTCCCAGGGCACCACTCGCTTGTACTGGTTCTCGACTTTTGCCTCGCCGCGGTTGAGTTGCTGCAGGATCATGACGATTGATTGGAGAATGTCGATCGGCTCAAATCCTGACACCACGATCGGCTTGCCTTCGTCCTTCGCGATCCACTCGTAGGGGCGGCATCCGATCACCGTGGAGACGTGCCCGGGCCCGATAAAGGCGTCGATGCGCATGTCCGGCGAATCAAGAATGGCGCGGATGGCGGGAATGATGGTGACGTGGTTTGAGAAAATCGAGAAGTTGCGCACGCCGAGCGCCTTGGCCAGCTTCAAGGTGAGGGCGGTCGAGGGAGCGGTGGTCTCGAATCCGATGGCGAAGAACATCACGTGGCGTTCCGGATTCTTCTGTGCGAGCTTGAGCGCATCGGCCGGCGAATAAACGATCCGGACGTCCATTCCGCGCGCTTTGTATTCAAGCGGGCTCCCCTTGGTTCCCGGCACGCGCATCATGTCGCCGAAAGCCGTGAAGATTACATCGGAGTTTTCCGCCACGCTCAGGCCATCGTCGATGCGCCCCATGGGCAGGACGCAGACCGGGCAACCGGGACCATGGACCAATTCGAGGTTGGGCGGCAGCACATCCTTCAGCCCGAATCGATAAATGGCGTGTGTGTGGCCCCCGCACACTTCCATCAGGCGGTAGTGGCGGCCGGGATCAGCCAACCTCCGAATCTCCTCGGCAGTCCGTCCGATAACCTCAGGATCGCGGAATTCGTCAACGTATTGCATTGCTCACCTCAAACGCAGGATTCAGGCCTCGGGATTCAGGATTCAGGGAGAGGTGGCGCATTGCGGCTTTGCGGCGACTGCTGGCTGCTCGGAGCTGAAACGAAGCGTTGACATGCGAGCCCGTACCCCGGACATATAGTCCCACCTGGGATTCTCCCCCTTTCCCATCCCAAAAGGCAAGCACTTCCCCTTACGGGTAGCCACAGTCCGTCGACAACGATGGGCAAGAATGAAAGGGGAGCACGGCCATGACTCCTACGCCGCATCCGGCTGGACCTGATCGGTGTAGGGGCAGGGCTTGCCCTGCCCTCGTCGGGGCCGGCAGAAATGCGGGGACGGCAAGCCGTTCCCCCCTACGGCGGGGTGGTTATCGATGGATTGGGGGGAGTGTCTGAGTTTGGCGTAGCGGCGGCTTTACTCCGCCATCTGGCGAGGTAAATTCGCCGCTACAAATGAGCGGCAGGCAGTTCGGATAGAAACGAGGGCAGGATTGCTAAAGTATGGAAAAAGAAAAAGCCCACGGCAAGCTGCTTCCTGCCGTGGGCTCAGGGGGAGTCAGGAACAATCGAGTTCTTGAATCTAGCTTGGCTCTTACCTTCTGAAACTATGCCAACCGCCGCCGGGACCGGCAAATCCTCGGCCACCCCAATAACCGCCGCCGTAAAAACCTAAGCCGAATCCGCCTCCATAATATGGGTAATACCCGTATGGATCGTAGTAAGAACCGTATGGGTAGTACCCCTGGCCGTAGCCGTAGTAGGGGTAGTACGGATAGCCGTAATAGCCGCCGTAAGGCCAAGAGTAGCCGAATCCCCAGCCCCCCCAGCCCCAACCGCCATAGCCCCGTCCGCGTCCGTAACCGTACCCGCCGTAGCCGTAGCCGCCGCGGCCTCCGTAGCCTCCGTAACCGCGATAACCACCGCCGTAGCCGTACCCGCCGCGATAACCGCCGCCATAACCTCCGCCTCCGTGGCTAAAGCCTCCGCCGCTGAAACTGTGTCCGCCCCCGCCTCCGCTGAAGTGCCCCCCGCCTCCGCCGCCCCCGTGTCCGCCTCCGCCGCCTCGCTGGGCGAAACCGGTTGTTGCCACCGCCAAAGCAACCGCCAACGTCATAATCAGCCTTTTCACGTCAAGCCTCCTGACCGGACCAGGGCTGCTCCTTTCGGAGACAGCCGTCAAGTGTTGTTTGGGCAATTGACATGCCAACCCTGATCCCCGCAAGTCATTGATAAATATGGGAGAGCTGGCACCCACCACTGACCGAAAAGCACCGCAGGGTGGTGGTTTTGGGCCACTCCACAATTCTGACTGATGGGCGCCTGGGAGCGCGGTAGCGTCAGCTACCGCCGTCTTGCTGGGATTCCACAGCGGGAGCTTCGCTGCCGCACGCACTCCAAGGTGCGTGTGCGGCTCTTGAATGTCCGTTGTTCAGCAGGTTGTCGAGCGCTCACCTTTTCCGGCGGTCCTGGGCAAGCGCCCCTTGGTAAGAGGCGGCGCCCCGGGCCCAAAGGCGAAGCCCTCCCCGAAAGGCGTTCCGGTTATCGCCTCGTCGGGTTTTAGGTGGCAACGATTTGACCCGCTTGGCATTTCCGCCGCCCAGCACGACATAGTCAGCCTGTAGCGCCTCGCGAAGCTCCCCGACCACCTCGGCAACATAACGCATCCACCTCTTCTTCCCCAACCGCTTAAGTCCCCGCTCCCCCAGATAATCCTCGTAGGTGCGTTTCTTGTACGGCAGGTGAGCCAGTTCCATAGGCTCGATGATTCCCTCGACAACCATGGCGGAGCCGAGTCCCGTACCCAGTCCAAGAAAAAGCATGCGCCCCCCTTCGTAGCTTCCCAGCGCCTGCATCGCCGCGTCGTTCATGAGTTTCACGGGGCGCGCGAAAGCCTTCAAGAAATTGAACCCAACCCAGCCGCCGCCCAGGTTGTAAGGCTCCCGCAAAGGCCGTCCATGCACAACGGGTCCGGGATATCCAATCGAGACCGCTTGGTAAGTCCAGTCCTTGGAGAGATCTTTGACACGCCGCACCATCCGGCTGGCGGTCATGCCTGGGCCCGAAGGAAACTTGCGGCGGTTCTGCTTCCCGGAGGCCAGCACCTTGACATGCGTGCCTCCCACATCGATCACCAGAATGCTGCGCGGGTTGGTCCCGAGGCCTCTGCTCATGTCCGGTTCTCCCTCAGTATTTGTAATCTCTGTTCGCCCGACATCACCATCATACACTCGAATCCTTTCACCAGAACGAAGGATACCGGCGCAAAGTCTTTACTCGATCTACACCTCGACTGGCGCGGCACGGTGGGCTGACTCTCTGGTATGCTTGTCAGAGGGGGGTGAGAAAACGTGGCGCGTGTGTTCATTACTGGTTCTTCCGACGGTCTTGGCCGAATGGCTGCACAGCTCCTGATTGAGCAGGGGCACAAAGTGGTTTTGCACGCTCGCAACGGCCGGCGGGGGGAGGAAGCGCTCGCCGCAGTTCCTCGGGCGGAGACGGTCGTCATCGGCGACCTCTCGAGCATGGCCCAGACTCGAGGCGTAGCGGAGCAGGTCAACCGGCTGGGCTTATTCGATGGCATCATTCACAATGCCGCCGTAGGCTATCAGGAGCCCAGGCGAATCGCCACCGAAGATGGCCTGCCGCACGTTTTCGCCGTAAACACGCTCGCGCCCTATATGCTCACCGCGCTCATCCAGAAACCCAAGCGCCTTGTCTACCTCAGCTCCGCGCTTCACCAGCGGGGTGACGCAACTCTAAAGGATCTTACCTGGGAGCGCCGTCCCTGGCAGGGGCAGCAGGCGTACTCCGACTCCAAATTGCATGACGCACTCCTGGCTTTCGCCGTCGCGCGCCGCTGGCCGGATGTACTTTCAAACGCCGTTGAGCCGGGCTGGGTCGCGACAAAGATGGGAGGCCCGGGGGCGCCGGACGACCTCGAGGCCGGGCACGTCACTCAAGTATGGCTCATAGCGAGCCATGACCCCGCTGCGATGGTCACGGGCGGGTATTTCTACCACCAGCGCTCTCGCACGCCGCACCCGGCATGTCGCGATGTCGAGACCCAGGAAAAACTGCTCGAGGCCTGCAAGCGTTTTTCCGGGGTTGACTTGGCGGCTGGGTAGCCGTGGCTCCATCGAGCATGTCGATTTTCGCCGGCCACCGCTCGAGCGCTCAGCCCCGCAGGGGCTGCATATGAGTAGCCGGGGGCAACGCCCCCGGAAACATCGCCCCCTCACCCCTTTCCCCTCTCCCCGCGTGCGGGGAGAGGGGTGCCGAAGGCGGGGTG
>Ga0187879_10001392_pt1 | contig 16592 bp, 15 predicted proteins | sample June2016WEW_19_1_FD_132423 | JGI IMG/M metagenome (GOLD analysis project Ga0187879, IMG submission 132423) | Peatland microbial communities from SPRUCE experiment site at the Marcell Experimental Forest, Minnesota, USA - June2016WEW_19_10 | ecosystem: Environmental > Terrestrial > Soil >... | reverse complement strand
GTCGAACATGTCCATCATCATCGACAGCGTGACGTAGCTGTTCGCGTCAAACCGCTCGACAAATCTGTCGCCCTGGTAACCCAGGTAAGCGCCGACCGAAAACTTTTTTTCGAACGCAGTGGCGACCTGCCGCGGACGCAGGCGGCTTGGGCCGAATTTCGCGGTCATCGATTCGCGCGACAGGTACGTGATGTGCCCAAGCATCCGCGCCAGCGCCAGGCCCACCGCCGGCCCCTGCTCTCCGTAGTATCGCCCGCCGTGATAGCGCGGGTCGTGCATGATCGCATTGCGCGCGACTACATCGAACGCCAGCGCCTGGCTGGTCAGCCGGGGCGAGGTCGCCATCGCCACGCATCCACGGACCCGTTCGGGATAGCGGTTTGCCCAGGTGATCGCCTGATGACCACCCATCGAGCCGCCGATGACCGCCAGCAGCCGGCCGACGCCGAGGTGGTCGATCAGCCGTCGCTGCACTTCGACGGTGTCGGCAATGGTTACGGTGGGAAAGTCCGCCGCATACGGATGGCCGGTGAGCGGGTCGATGCTGTTGGGGCCGGTAGTGCCACGGCATCCGCCGAGGATGTTGGCGCAGATGACGAAATAGCGGTCGGTATCGATGAAGCGGCCCGGTCCCACGACGATGTCCCACCAGCCGGGAAAATCCGCGTCGTCGTGCCGGGCCACGTGCGAGTCGCCGCTGATGGCGTGGCAGATCAGGACGGCATTGTCGCCCGCCTCGTTCAGCTGCCCGTAGGTCTCGTAAGTGACGGTGACCGACGGCAGTTCGCCGCCGAGTTCCAGTTTGAGCGGAGTGTCGAAGGCGGCCTGCCTGGCATGCAGCAGCGGCGCCGCGGAACGGACCGCGTCGCTGCTATCGAAATCGCCCTGCCCTACCTTCGCCTGATGGGCGAGCGGCTGCGTGGCACGTCTATCCACCGGCTCGTTTACCGTTGCGAAGCTGCCAGCGCCTGATCGAGATCCTCGATGATGTCCTCAATGTCCTCGATTCCCACTGACAGGCGAACGTACTCGGGCGTCACACCGGTCTTCAACTGCTCCTCGCGCGTGAGCTGCGAATGCGTCGTCGAGGCGGGATGAATAACCAGCGTCTTGGCGTCGCCGATATTGGCCAAGTGGCTCATCAGCTTGACGTTATTGATAAACTTCACGCCGGCCTCGCGGCCGCCCTTGATGCCGAACCCAAGGATGGCGCCCTGGCCCTTGGGCAGATACTTGCGGGCGTTCTCGTAGTCCTTGTGGCTTGGCAGACCGGGATAGTTCACCCACTCCACTAATCGATGCTGCTCCAGATGCCTGGCAACCTTCAATGCGTTTTCGCAGTGCCGGGGCATCCGCAGATGCAGCGTCTCCACCCCTTGGAGGAAAAGAAACGCCGCGAACGGGCTCATGCACGCGCCGGTATCGCGCAGCCAGTGAGTGCGGATGTGGAGGATGTAGGCGATATTGCCGATGGGCCGCAGCGCCTCCTCGAACACCAGCCCGTGGTACGACGGGCTGGGCGCGCAGAATTCAGGCCATTTCTTCGGGTTGTCACCCCACTTGAACTTCGCACTATCGACGATTGCCCCGCCGATGTGCGTCCCATGGCCGCCGATGAACTTGGTGGTGGAGTGAACGACGATGTCGGCCCCGTCTTCGATGGGCCGGTAAAGGCACGGCGTCATCACCGTGTTGTCTATGACCACCGGCAGGCCGTGACTGTGGGCCAGGTCCGAGATCTTGCGGAAGTCGGGGACGTCATTCTTTGGATTTCCCAGCGTCTCGAGGTAAACCAGGCGCGTCTTGTCGTCCACCAGCCGGCTGATCTCCTCCGGCTTGCCGGGATCGAAGAAACGCACCTCGACGCCGAGCTGTTTGAACGTCTGCGTGAACAGCGTCCATGTACCGCCATACAGGCTGGTGGCTGAGATAATGTTTTGGCCGCTGTGGGCGATGGTGAGGATGGCGGCGTTGATGGCCGCCTGGCCCGAGGCAAAAGCGAGTCCTGCCGCGCCGCCCTCGAGCGCCGCCAGCCGCTTCTCCAACACGTCGTTGGTCGGGTTCATCAACCGCGAGTAAATGTTCCCGAACTCTTTGAGCGCGAACAGGTTCGCTGCCTGCTCCGTGTCGTTGAACAAATACGACGAGGTCGCGTAAATCGGCACGGCCCGTGCGTTGGTGGTGGGATCCTTCTGCTGTCCGGCGTGAAGCGCAAGAGTGCCCAGCCGATAGTTGGAACTGCTGTCTGCCATTACCTTCCCCAATCGATCGATTCGATCATTTGCCCGATTTTATAAGATAAACAACGTTTTTTGATAGCCTCGCGTCAAGCGCGGCCGGCGATCGAGCGCGCGATCAAAAGCGGCCAGCCCGCACTAGTCAATGTATGTATCGATCCTGATGCGCAGGCCACCACTGATATGGGGTTTGCCGGATACTAAGATTATGGAATGGCGGTCGGCGCAGCGCCTGGAACGAGAGAACCTTGAGGTGGCGCGTCGGCCTTCACGGTCACCACGTAGGTAACTTTTTCTCCCGTAGCGAGCGTCACGTTGATATTACAACTGCCGGCATCGGCGCCCACCAATTCGATCCTGCCCGGGGCATTTTGCATCACGAGCGCATTGGGATTGTTGACCACCTTCAGGCGGGGGGCCGCACCTTCCTTTACGCCACTTATGGTGTAGTTCTGGCCCTTGCTAATCGTCACTGGAATGATGCGCCGTTTGGCCTCGGGCGGTGCGGCCAGCGCGGACGATCCATTCAAGGCGATTAGTGCCAGCAACACCAGAACGCGCGCAGCCATACGGCGAGAACTCGGCTTTGTATCAGCCTCTTCGATTATCATTTGTTCGCTCCCCCAATGCCGAAGCGAATCGGCGGCCATAGCAAGCGGGGATTCCCATTTTGGATTCTGATTTAGACTCGCACCAACACCAGGCCGTCTGCAAACGCAAAGTCCGAGCGCGGTTCTAATGCCTGGCTGAGCGGTGATGCCCCCTGCGCTCGATCAGCTCGAGCAGGTCATCCGCAGGCGCCCGAAACCGTCACGCCGACCCCAAGCGATGAGGCGATCGCGCTTGCAAATGCGACCCATGCTAACTTATCAACTGGTACCAATGATCGGCCAGGCGGATTTTTATCAACCCAAACTCTCGGTCATAAGTCGGAAGTTGTGAACGCAAAGATCGTCGATGAAACTATCGCGCGCGCCGCGGCCGAGCGCCGCAGTGCGCTTTCGGAAATCGAATCCAAGCGGATCCTCGAAGCGATCGGCATTGCAGCCCAGATGCCCGAGCCGGCCCGCAGCGCCGACGAAGCCGCGGCGGCGGCCGAGCGGCGCGGCTTTCCGGTCGTGCTCAAGGTGCTTTCGCCCGATGTCACGCACAAGAGCGACATCGGCGGCGTCGCGCTGGGCCTCGCTTCGAAGGTCGAAGTGCGCGAGGCCTTCGAGCGCATTCGCGCAAATCTCTCGCAAAAGGCTCCCGGCGCGCGATTCGAAGGCGTCGCCGTGCAGGCCATGGCGGCAGCGGGACTGGAACTGCTCGCGGGCATCGCGCGCGATCCGCAGTTCGGTGCGATGGTGATGGTTGGTCTCGGCGGAGTGTTCGTCGAAGTGCTCAAGGACACCGCGGTCCGGATCGCGCCGATCGACAAGCGCGAGGCGCGCGCGATGCTCGCGGAGCTGCGCGGCGCTGCGCTGCTCGACGGCGTGCGCGGCAGAGCGGCGGTTGACCGCGACGCGATCGCGGAATTGCTGGTCCGGATATCCGAGTTCGCCGCGCGGCGCGCAGAAATCAGGGAAATGGACCTGAACCCGATCGCCGCCTATGCGTCGGGGCTGAGCGTGCTCGACGCCCGCATTCTGCTCGACCGCGAGGTCAAAGACGCCGCGCGCGGGGAATTGCCGGCCGCAGAAGCGGCATCGCTTCAAGCTCGCCGCCAGGAAAAACTTCGGCGCGCCCTCAAGCCGCGCACTGCGGTTGTGATCGGCGATCGCGGCTCGCGCGATTTCATGTGGCTCCGTGCGCTCGATAACTTCAAAGGCAAGCGCTTTTCGGTGCAGCCCGACGCAAAGGAAGCCGCCGCGATCGAGGCGCTCGGCATCACGAACTTCCGCGCCGTGTCCGAGATCGGGGAACCGATCGACTACGCGATCGCGTCCGTTCCGCGAAAGATCGCGCCGCAGACGCTTGCCGAATGCGCCGCGGCCGCGGTTGCGGGCATCGGATTCTTCACCGCCGGTTTTTCCGAAACTGGCGATCCGATCGGAGTGGAACTCGAAGCGGAACTGAAACGGATCGCTTCGCGCTCGGACATCGCGCTGGTCGGCCCCAACTGCATGGGACTGTGCAACCCGGGACTGGGGCTGCTGAATTCAGCGAACCTGCGCGCGGGCGAACCGGGCGACGTGTGCTTCATCTCGCAGAGCGGTACGCATGCAATCAGTTTCTGCATGCAGGCTCCGGGACGCGCAATCAAGGTCGGCATGTCGGCGTCGATCGGTAATGCGCTGGTGCTGGAGGCCGCCGACTACCTCGACGTGATGGCCTCCGACGCCGCGACGCGCGCGGTCGGCATCTATCTGGAGGGAGTACGCGACGGACGGCGCTTTTTCGAGAGCCTGAAGCGCGCCACGGCGCGCGTCCCGGTGCTGGTCTGGAAGGGCGGCGTGACGGATTCGGGCGCCCGCGCGACATTTTCGCACACCGGATCGCTTGCGACCCCGGCGGCCGGATGGCGTGCGGCGATGCGTCAGAGCGGCGCGGTCGAAGTGGCGGGGCTCGAGCCGATGCTGGACGCGATGGAGCTGTTGACCCGCGCGCGGCCGGTGAGGGGCCGCGCGATGGCGCTGGTCGCGATGACCGGCGGACAGTCGGTGGTGATCAGCGACACGTTTGCGAGTCATGGACTCGAAGTTCCGGCCCTGTCGGAAGCTTCGTACGCCGAGTTCAAGAGCTTCTTCCAGGTGATCGGCGGCAGCTACCGCAATCCGCTTGACGCCGCGTGGACGATCGGACCGCGCGCGGCCGGCGGCCAGGATAATCTTGATCGCGTACTCGACATTCTCGACCGCGATCCGGCTGTGGACGCGATCGTGATGGAGTTCAGGCCGGGACTGGCATTTGGCGGCTTAAGACGCCCGATCGACGTCAAGGACAATATCCCCCTGCTGGATCAGCTCGCGCGCTTTGCACAGCGCGCGCACAAGCCGTTCGCGCTCGCGGTCGAATCGCAGCACGTGCCGCCCGACCTGCGGGCCGGAATCGCGGCCAGCGCAGGCGCGCTTGCGCGCGAGCGGGGACTGGCGACCTTCGACACGTTCGAGCGCGCGGCGGGTGCGTTTCGCGCCGCGGCTGAGTATTTCGAGCGCGCGGGAAACTCGGCAAAGGGACCGATCGCCATTGGTTGTTGAAATCGGAGACTCAAAAGGGATCCATATTCGGAAATCCCGGTTACATCCGTCATGAACCAAAAGCCCGCATGGCTTCAAGAGCTGTTCCCATGGGAGCAGAAAACGCTGCGCGTCAACGGCCGCAACATGGCCTACGTTGACGAGGGGAGCCGTGGCGCGCGGCCCGTGCTGCTTCTGCACGGAAATCCCACGTGGGGATTCCTCTACCGCGACTTCGTCGATCCGCTGGTCAAAGCAGGCTGGCGCGCCGTGGTTCCCGATTGGATCGGGTCGGGCTACTCCGACCATCCGCGCGTCGATGCCGCACTGACGCTGGCGCATCATATCGCCGACCTGGTCTCGCTAATCGACCAGCTCGATCTGCGCGGCTTCGCGATCGTCGGACAGGACTGGGGCGGCCCGCAGGGCGTGGGAGCGGCTCTGCAAAGACTCGATCGACTCGCCGCGCTGGTCCTCATGAACACCTGGCTTTACACCGATTACGCCGGCAAGTTCCATCAGTCGCCGCTCCCGTGGACGACCTGGCATGCGCCGCTAATCGGTCAGCTCCTGATGAAGCGCTTCAAGGTGCTTTCCCACGCGGGGCCGTCGGCGATATCCAGGCGTGGGATGACGAACGCGGAGAAGCGGGGCTATCACCACGTCTTCGACGAACCAGATTCCGATCATGTCGTGCTAACCTGGCCGAGGACGATTCCGCTTTGCGAGGGCGACCGCGGATGGGCCGACATGACGATGATCCAGCGCCGGCTGCCTGAGCTGGCCGGGACGCCGACGCTGTTGCTGTGGGCGCCGGAGGACGCCGTCTTCCCGATCGAGTATGCGAATCGGTTGAAGGAGCTGATGCCGCACGCCGAGGGGCCGATCCTGTTCGAGCGGGCCGCGCATTTTCTCCAGGACGACCGCGGACCCGATCTGGTCGCCGCAATCATCCCGTTTCTCAATCGGGCGGCGGGCAGTCGCGTATGAACTTTGTGACGCCGACCGCGGACGAACTCGCGGGCTTGCGCGCCGACCCGCTCCTCTGGGAGCAGGAACTGGACACGCGGCCTGAAGTGGCCGAATCGCTCGAACGTGCGGCGGGCAAGCGCGCGGGCAGGGTGTACTGGCGATCGAAGAGCGGCCACCTGTACGCGCTCGAACTCGCGGACCTGGGGCGCGGTCGCCCGTCAATGGCGATGGTCTATGGCTTCTGGAGCCGCTACGAGCCGCGTCCGCCCGAAGATCAGATCGACCGGGATCTGATCGATTTCTGCCTGTGGGTTGCGGAAGTCTCCGACGGCCTCGACCCCGAGCATCTCGCGCGCGTCCTGACCTTCGCCGGCCATCCGGTCGCATGGCCGCGACCGTGAGCGCTGCGCCGGATGAGGACCGACGACGGCGAACTCGGCGAGGTCTTGGCTTTTGACGTTACAGGCCACGGCGCGATAGCTTTCAGTTAGATCGACTCAGGAACTCCAACCTCGACTATCCAGGAGTGACGTCATGAAAGATCCCGCATACGAGGCAGGCTTGCCGTTCGCCGTCGCATCCTGGGCGAGGCTCACGTAAGGCGCTCATTGGAGAACGCGACTACCTTTGATGACGAGTTTCAGGATCTCGTCACGCGCCATGCGTGGGGCGATATATGGACACGGCCCGGGCTCGACCATCGAACGCGGAGCCTCATCACGATAGCGTTGCTGGCGGCCGGCGGCCGTCATGAAGAACTCAATCTACACGTTCGCGCCACGCGCAATACGGGTGCGACTTCCGATGAGGTAAAGGAAGTCCTGCTGCAGGTCGCAGTCTATGCTGGCGTGCCCGCAGCGAACTCTGCGTTCCGAATAGCAAAATCCGCGTTCGAGGAGATGGCAAAAGAGGACGCGCGATGAGTGGGCCAGCCGGCTATCGGCGCGAGACCTCGGGGGTTCATCCACCGTACGATCACCCGTCTTATACGAGCACCCACAAACGAGCGCCGCGACATGCGCCGGTACGAATCGAACACACGCTATCGGAAATCACCGGACCCCGCTTTGCACGCGAGACCCTTGCGCCAGGCGACAACCAAAACGACATGACGCACTTCAACGGCGGTGAGGCTCTAGGGGAGCGGATTGTCGTGACCGGCCGCGTGCTCGACGAAGATGGCCGCGCGATTCCTCACACCATGATCGAAATTTGGCAGGCGAATGCCGCGGGCCGCTATGCTCACGCCGAGGACCAGCACGAAGCGCCGCTCGATCCGCATTTCGCCGGCATCGGAAGAGCGATTACGGACGGTCGCGGTGCATATCGCTTCATGACCATCAAACCGGGTGCGTATCCCTGGCGCAATCATCACAATGCGTGGCGGCCGAATCATATTCACTTCAGCCTGTTCGGCCCGAGTTTTGCCACTCGGCTCATTACTCAGATGTACTTTCCGGGGGATCCGCTACTGGCGCTCGATCCGATCTTCAACAGCGTTCCCGACAACTCCGCGCGCGAGCGGCTGATAGCAACATTTGATATAGAAGTTACTATTCCCGAGCATGCTCTCGGTTATCGATTCGACTTTGTATTGCGCGGCCGGGCCGCCACCCCGACGCTAAGCTGAAATGAGCCTGCTGCAAACGCCGTCGCAGACGGTCGGCCCTTTCTTCAAGCCCGCGTTGATCCGGTCCGGACAGGAATCCCTCATCACGTCTGAGTCCCGTGGCGAGCGCGTCACAATCGAGGGGCGAGTCCTCGACGGCGACGCCGCGGGCGTGAGCGACGCCATGATCGAGCTCTGGCAGGCCAACGCTGACGGCCGCTATGAGCATCCGGACGACTCGCAGGAGAAAATTCTCGATCCCAATTTTCACGGATTCGGCCGCGCCGCGACGGACGAACGCGGGCGCTTTCGTTTTTACACAATCAAGCCCGGTCCCGTTCCGGGTTCCGGCAATATCCTTCAAGCGCCGCACATCAACGTATCCATTTTTGCGCGTGGTCTGCTGAAGCGGCTGGTCACGCGGATCTACTTTCCCGACGAGCCGCTGAATGCCGCTGACGCCGTCCTGAACGCGGTCGCGCCCGAGCGCCGCTCAACACTGGTCGCGCGAATCGAGCGCGCCGAGCGGCCGGCGGTGTTGCGATTCGACATCATATTGCAGGGAGAGAACGAGACGGTGTACCTCGACGTATGATCGATCGAGCGGGAAATTGGATTGGGTCGAAGCGCGCTGAGCAATCGCAATGAGCATTCATCCCGCTGATTCTCAGGTTTTCGGCGCGCTCTACACCACCGACGAAATCCGTACACTGTTTTCCGACCATGCTCACCTGCAGCTGATGGTGGATATCGAGGCGGCGCTGGCCAGCGCTGAATCGAAGCTTGCTTTGGTCCCTGCGCGGGTTGCCGACGCGATCGGCCGCGCGGCCCGAGTCGAGAACTTGCGGCTCGATTACATTGCCGACAGCACGCGCCGAGTCGGCTATCCTGTAGTCGCGCTCGTCAAGGAACTGGGCCGAATCGCGGGGGACGAAGCCGCACGCTACATCCATCTTGGCGCGACCACTCAGGACATTCTGGACACCGCACTTGTCCTGCAACTGCGCCGCGCGTTTGCCATAGTGCGCCGCGACTTGGTCGCGCTCGCACGCGTTCTCGCCGATCGAGCTGCGCGCTTTCGCGACACGCCGATGGCGGCCCGTACCCATCTCCAGCACGCGGTCCCGACTACGTTCGGCCTCAAATGCGCAGTATGGGCGTCGCCATTAGTCGCTCACCTCGAGCGATTGGATCAGGCTGCGCCGCGAATCCTCGTCGTCCAGCTCGGCGGCGCGGCGGGAACACTGGCGGCGCTCGGCGCCGATGGACCCGCCGTCGCCGAAGCGCTCGCGCGCGAACTGGCGCTTGGCTTGCCGGACTTGCCGTGGCACGCGCAGCGCGACGGTTTTGCCGAGACTGCCGCGCTGCTGGCATTGATTTGCGGAAGCCTGTCGAAATTCGCGCTCGACATAACGTTGATGATGCAAACCGAAGTCGGCGAAGTATCCGAGCCGCACGACGAGGGCCGTGGCGGGTCGTCCACGATGCCGCAAAAGCGCAATCCGGTCGCGAGCGAGTACATCCTCGCGGCGACCCGCGCCGTGCATGCATTGGTGCCGGTGATGCTTGGGTCGATGATCGCCGATCACGAGCGCGCAAGCGGACCGTGGCAAAGCGAAGCGCTTGCATTGCCGCAATGCGTAGCTCTCACTGCGGGCGCGTTGGCCCAAGCTCGTTCAATTGCGGAAGCGATGACGGTTGACACTGAGCGCATGCGTCGCAACCTCGAACTGACTGGCGGATTGATCATGGCCGAAGCGATTGCGACCGCACTTGTTGCCGCGATCGGTCGCGCGGCCGCGGACGCGGCGGTCGCGCGCGCCTGCGACCGGTCGATCGCTGAGGGCGTACCGCTCGCAACAGTTCTTCGCATCGATCCCGAGGTGCGGCCGCATCTGACCGACGCCGAGATTGATCGACTTACCAGTCCGGCCTTGTACCTTGGATCGGCCGGCGCTTTCGTTGATCGAGTCGTCGCGCGGGTTGCCGCGCTCGGCTAGCAACCGGCAGCCCCAGGTCAATCAGGAGGCTTTAATGGCAAGCGATTCACCGCACGACCCTCCTTTTCGCGCCGACCACGTCGGCAGTCTGCTGCGGCCGCCCGAATTGCTGAAGGCTCGTAACGATCGCGCCGCCGGTAACATCTCCGCCGAGGAGTTGCGCGCTGTTGAAGACTCATCGATTCGCGAGGTGGTCGCGTTTCAGGAAGGAATCGGGCTTCAGTCGATTACCGACGGCGAATACCGCCGCGAGATTTTCTATTCCGATTTTTATTTCCGCGGCCTCGGCGGCGGCACGGTCGCCTACGATTCATCGTCGATCGATGAAGTCTATTTCATCGACCGCGAAGGCCATAAGCTTCCTCTCCTGGTTCCGCGCGTGCAGGCGCGGATGCGCTGGCACGCTCCGATCCACGTGGACGACTTCAAGTTTCTTCGGGCGGCAACCTCGGGTACGCCCAAGATAACGATTCCATCGCCGACCATCATCCATTTCCGCGCTGGCCGCCAAAATATCAGCACGGACGCGTATCCCGACATCGATCTTTTCTGGGACGATATCGTCGATGCGTTCCAGCGGGAATTGAAGGTGCTTGCCGACGCTGGTTGCAGGTACGTGCAGATCGACGAAACCACGCTCGCGTCACTGAGCGATCGGCGAGTCTGGGAGCCCTTGCGAAAGCGCGGCGATGACGCGCGCGCGCTGTTGCTCGAGACGTATCCCGAGGTGATGAACCGTGCGTTTGCGGGCCGCCCTGCGACGTTGCATCTCGCGATGCATATCTGCCGCGGCAATAATCAGAGTCATTGGAGCGCCGAGGGCGGCTATGACCTGGTAGCGGATACACTATTCAACAAGATCGACGTTGACTCCTATTTTCTGGAATATGACACGCCGCGTGCGGGAACTTTCGAACCGCTGCGGCTGGTGCCAAAAGACAAACCCGTGGTGCTCGGACTCGTCTCGAGCAAATTTCCAGAACTCGAATCGAAGGATTCGCTCAAGCGCCGGATCGACGAGGCCTCTAAATTCATCGGACTCGACCAGCTCTCGATAAGCCCGCAATGCGGATTTGCGAGTACCGCGCCCGGCAATCGAATTTCGGCGGCCGACCAGCGCGCGAAGCTCAAGTTGGTGGTTGAAGTCGCAAGCGAAGTTTGGGGCAGCTAGGCTCCGATGCAGGTCCGGAACTATTTTCGTGAACCTGCGATGATCCCATCCGTCCGTTCCGATCCTGAGTCCGGCCGCGGCGCGGATCGTCGCTGGCGATACATTCCGCCCGCTGCCAAGCTTACGCAACTGCTACGATGTCGGCGCGATTTTATTTGGCGCGATTTTCAATCAGCTTGCTTCGGACTTCGATGTCGTATGGAAGTGGCGCGCCGGGACACAGTTCCCCCAGCCACTGTCTGCTGACCGGATCGGGAAGTCTCCGAAAGCTGAATACTGAAACGTAAACGGCGTATCGTTCGCCGCTCGACACGTCTTCCACGAAGTCACGCTTGCATCGGGAACAACGACGTTGAATGAGCGGCTTGCCGGGTTCGATTTCGATCTCACGCCCGCGAGCGCTCGACCATTTGTGGCTGTTCCATACGTCGCGATCCATGTGAATGGCCTCCTGCTGGAGAAACAATGCGACGTGACTGATGGCAGTCTAATGCCCGGTGCGGCTTTATGGCAAGTCGTCTCGAAGCAAGCGAGGGCGATTCTTCCTCCCCGGCCGCGTGACCGGTGGACTCGCGACCGGTATCATCTGAACCGGGACATCTCAGGTCTGCCGAAGGAGTCGAGCACAGGCTCACAACTCTCGCGATTCTTTTATGGACGATTCTACAAAAACTCAGCCGGTTGAGAGCCGCGCGGCAAAGACGCTGCGCGAGGTCTTCCAATCAGGACGGCCGCTTACCTACATCCGCTCCGCGGAAGAGAATCGAATCGGAAGGGTGCTGCGCGAGGTCGGCCGGGCGATCCACGCGTCCGCACCGGTGCCGGTTTGGACCTGGAGCCTCACGGAAGGATTGCTTCGCGATGACGGAGTGGCCCAGACCGGCACTCTCAGTCCTCGCGAAGCTCTGGACTTCATCGCCGCCCACAAGGACGCCGCTATCTTTCATCTCAAGGACTTTCACGAGCCGCTGCGCGAATCTCCGGAGATCAGGCGCCGTTTGCGGGACCTGTACGAAAGCTGTCTCGATAAACGGAAGTTCGTAGTCATCAGTTCGCCGGTGCGATTCGTTCCTGAGGAAATCGAGCGTGACCTTTTGTATCTCGAGCTGCGGCCGCCCGATGTCATCGAACTGGTCGAGTTTCTGCGCAGCGAGGCTCAGCAACACTCGGCGCCCGGCGTGAGCAGCGACGTGAGCGAGGCAACCCTGTACCAGCTCGCGCGCGCGCTGCAGGGAGTCACGCTCCAGGAGGCGCGCCACGCGGTGCGCCGCGCTCTGGCTGGGGGCCGAAGCCTCGGCGCCGAGTCGTTACCAGCCCTGCTCGAGGAAAAGCGGCTGCTGGTCAACCGCGGCGGCGTCATCGAGTTTGTTGCCGACAGCACGAGCATCGGGGAGGTCGGCGGCCTGGAGAAGCTCAAGCAGTGGCTGCTGGAGCGTCATAAACTGTTTCAACTGCGCGAGAGCCTGAGCACCGACATAGTGCCCAAGGGCGTCCTCGTCATGGGCATCCCGGGCTGCGGCAAGAGCCTATGCGTCAAAGCCATCGCCTCGCACTTCGAGCTTCCTCTCTATCGAATCGACATGATCGAAGTCTTCTCCGGCCGGCATGGGGAGCCCGAGGGAGCATTCGTGCAGGCCTGCAAGATGCTCGAGGATTTGGCGCCCGCGGTGGTTTGGTTCGACGAGATTGAGATGGGGATTACCTCGGGAGATCCGGGCGGCGAGCAGGGCAGGATCTTCGCCTTCTTTCTGACCTGGATGCAGGAGAAAACGCGCGGGCTCTTTGTCGCCGCCACCGCAAACCGAATCGACCTGCTGCCCGCCGAGATGATTCGCAAAGGACGTTTCGACGAGGTCTTCTTCGTTGACCTGCCGCTGGTTGCCGAACGGGTCGAGATCTTGAAGATTCATCTCGAACGCCGGGGAATGGATGCGGCCAAATTTGATCTGGAACGATTGGCGGCCTACACGAAAGGCTGGACCGGCGCCGAGATCGAGCAGACGGTCGTGTCGGCGCTGACCAAGGCGCGGCTGAAGGACCGTGAGGTTACCGAGCAGGATCTCTTCCTGGCCGCCGGTGAGCTGGTTCCGCTGGCGCGCACCATGAAGGAACAGATCAATCACATTCGTACCTGGGCGTTCGAGCGCGCGGTCCGCGCATCTCCCGTCCAAAGCAGCGGGTAAGGCTATGCGCAAATGAAAAGGCGCACAATTGCCGAGTTGCCGGGTATTTATCCCCCTCACACAAGTACGCTAGAATCGGGCTGACGTGACAGGTCGGCCATCTTTTGTGCGGTATGATCATAGCCGCATTACGAACGGTAGCGAATCAGTCCGCTTCCTGTATTCACATTCTTTCGGCTAGGCTCTTGCTAGATATAGCAAGGGTGGCGTGGCTTGACGGCCCAACGCCTTAAACCCCGGAAGGGTGTTCCTCTATGCAGAATCGTTTCAGTGTTGAAGTTACTTGGGATGCAGAGGCCGAAATGTGGGTGGCGGACAGCGACGACATTCCCGGACTGGCTGCGGAAGCCCCTGATGATAAATCGCTCTGGGCGAAGTTGGAAGGGCTGATTCCCGAATTGCTGGTTCTGAATGATGTGAAATTAGGGCCAGATCACTGCATCGAAGTATCTTTAAATTTCAACCCGCGAAAGGAACGAATTCAACTCCCGCACGCAGCGTAAGTGTCCAGCTACACGCCGCGTCTTAAGGCCATTCTTAAGCGCCACCAGTGTAGATACGACAGACCCGGCAAGGGCGATCACGAAATCTGGTACAGCCCCCTCAACGGGCATAAATTCCCAGTCGATTCGAACATCCGTTCGCGCGACCTGGCGAACGTGATCCTCAAGCCGGCTGGCATTACAGACGAACGGATCGACTGAAAATCCGCCAATTCACGTACTAAGTTCGGGCTAAAAACATCCGCATTAGCCATTGATCTTGGGGGTTTTCCGAGTACTCTAAAAGACAAGCGGGCCGTGGCTGGGAGTGCCGGGGATGCGTCTGCCAAACAACAAGCCACCGACTCTCAGATCACGACCCGCCCACGGAAAGGTGGCAGAGCGGTTTAATGCTCCAGACTCAAAATCTGGCGGGCCAAGCCTCTAAAGCAGCCCCGCGAGTTCGAATCTCGCCCTTTCCGTCTGTAAGAATAATCTGTGCGAACGTGATACGTAATAGGGGAACGTAAGAATTTATCACGCGGGCAGTAAGATGGAAGAAAAGACGCTGAAACAAATCGCAGATCGGGGTCAACGCATTAGAGAACTGGACGAGATAGATCGCCAGCTTTCGTTTGAGGCGGAAAATATCCAAGGCAGACGCGAAGCAATCGCACTGGAGCGAAGGATAGAAGTGGCTGTAATTCAGGCGCTTGAAATGACCCTCGATGATAGTGTGCGAGAAAAGAGTTGGACTGCGCAGCATCGGAACAAAAAGCCAGGCGATCCGCTTTCGGTCGCCGTGCTCATGGAGCAAGTTCTAGAAAAGTATCAAGACGGTCTGAAAACACCCGCTTTACTGGCAGAGCTGCGCAAGACCGGTTTTCAAACCGATTCTAAAGATCCAATCGCTGTCCTGACCTCTACTCTGCATCGACGTAAAGATATTTTCGCGCGGCGGACTGCTGGACATCGCGGTCGCCGGGATGTCCGTTGGTGCCTGAAAAAGTATGCGCCCGCACCACCGCAAAACGTGGTGCAATTGAAGGCTCACAATGGCTAAAAACCGCCCGTTCACTCAGGCTGATTTCGAGACGGTTCTTCGGGCCGCTGTCGTACCGTTGGCGTCGGCTTCGAAGCAGGGAGCCGCAAAGAAATCTCGTCGAACATCGAAGCGGGGTTCCGTCTCCGGTTCCAGCGGAAAGCGTAAGCATTGAGATAATCTTGCAGATAGTGGCTTCCCACGTGGCGATTCGAGCCGCGTATGCCGTTCTTCGCGATGCTCCAAAACGATTCGAGACTGTTTGTTGAGGCTTCACCATCGACGTAAATGAATGCCGAATGATAGACGCGCTTGTGCTGATAGCCGAGTTGCGGGAGTGTTCGGTAAACGCGCGCTTCATCGGTAAAGACCGTGCTCCGAGGCGTCACGTGCTTTCGGATGCGTGGCAGGACTTCCATCGCTGACGCATTGGGAATTACCGAAGTCACGACTTTTCCGCCCCACTGGAGAATGCCGAGAACGGCGGTTTTGTCGGGTATCTGACGCTTGCCAGTCTGCGCATTGATATGACGGTTCTTCCACTTCCCGCCGAGATACGCTTCATCGACTTCGATTTGACCCAAGTAGGTCCATGATGTCTTCGTTCATCATTTCGCGGATCATTCGGAACATTCGCCACGCGGTTTTGTACGTGACGCCAAGCTCCCGCTGTAGTTGCTTTGCGGCGATTCCCATGCGCGTAGCGGCCATCAGGAAGATCGCATGAAACCAGCTAGTCAGCGGCGTCCGGCTGTCCTGTAGAATCGTTCCCGCTTGCGGATAGACGTGACTGCCGCAATGGTCGCAGGCGTAGCAGAGCCGCTTGCTCACTCGATGGTGCTTCGTTACCTCCCCGCACTTCTGACAATCGATGCCGTTCGGCCAGCGCAGGTTCTTCAGCCACTCTAGACAGGCATCATCGCTCGGGAACTGCCGCTTGAAATCGTAGATGGTGAATTTCTGCATGAGCTAAATCTAACGCATGAGCGTACTTGTGTCAAGGGGATAAGTACCAGTTCCCGACAACCGCCCTGCTTTCGCTTCTGAGCCACGGCCAACTGATGGCGAGATGAACGAACTTAAAACGATTTTTTCATCGTCGGCGCCTTGCGTGCGAGATGCCGCCGGTTCTATGGTTGCCCGGAGGCCAGATGCAAAATATCGACGGAATCCGCGGGCTCAAGGACCTGTTCGTAAGCGCGGTCAACGGCGGCACGACGGCCGTTGAGGAGATTCATGCCGCGATCGCCCGGCGTCCTTTCGAGGCGCTCGAACTCGACCCGGTGACCCGTGTCCCGGCGGCTACGGTTCGGATGCTTCACGACGGAATCGCGGGCGGTGTCTATTGGGGCCTCCGCAGCCTGATGGAGTTGGCCGGGGTTGCGGCCGACTGGGCGCTAACGCCGCTCGAACAGACCCAGCCGGCCGAAGAAGAGCCGCTGCCCGCCGCCCTGGATCTCGCCATCAGCGCGCTGAACGGGTTCATGGGCGACCGTCTGGAACGGAATCGAAACGGTTTGCGGACCCGCATGGAGTTTCGTCATAAGGGTCGAACCGTCGCCCTGGACGCCGCGACTCTCCGCCGTACATACCCCGGCGCCGGCGGAAAGCTCGCCGTGTTCGTTCATGGTCTCTCGTGCAACGAGCAGATGTGGCGGTTTTACTCGGAAGAACAATACGGCGACCGCGAGACGACTTACGGATCGCTTCTGGAACAAGACCGCGGCTACACGCCGCT
>Ga0187879_10001391_pt1 | contig 16598 bp, 16 predicted proteins | sample June2016WEW_19_1_FD_132423 | JGI IMG/M metagenome (GOLD analysis project Ga0187879, IMG submission 132423) | Peatland microbial communities from SPRUCE experiment site at the Marcell Experimental Forest, Minnesota, USA - June2016WEW_19_10 | ecosystem: Environmental > Terrestrial > Soil >... | reverse complement strand
TGAACGGAACCCGAAAACGCTAATGCCACCAAAAGCAGCACGCTGACCGCCGCCATCACCGCTAATAAGGCTATGCCGGCATCACGATATCGGGAGATCGGGAGAGCAGAAGATCGGGTGATCGGGTGATCGGGTAATCGGGCGAACAGTTTTTCTCTTGCACACCGCAACCAACGTACGTGACCACAGCCCGGATTTCGTTCACCCGATCTCCCGATCATCCGATCACCCGATGCAGCTTTTCGTTCACTCGATCTCCCGATCATCCGATCTCCCGATCCGGTTCACTGTCCCAGCGGCCTTAGTTTCGCGCGTACCGGCATGAGCTCTTCTCCCACCTCGCCTCCGCGCTCCCACCGAAGGCGGATCGCGTCCGGGTAAGGCGCTTCCTCGGTGCTCCGCCAAGTCTCCCGCCAGACGGGCACCGGGCTTTTCTTGGGATGCAAATCCAAATACGAGAACGCCGCATCACTCAGACCCGTCATCAACCGCAAGTCCGTTTCCCGAACTGCGAATGGCTGAAGATTGATCACGGGAAACCCCGTGTCGGGATCGTGGGTGACGCTCAGGACGAGTCTGTGATACAGGCTGTCGTCGTCCGCCACAGGAGTTTCGCGCACCACAACCTCGACGTCTCCGCGCGACGGCTCGACGATCCCGTATTCGACCAGCACCAATCCCGAGCGACTGCGATAAACGCTGCTGTAAGAGCCGACAAAACGCAGCAGGTCGACGGTAGCTTCGAGGACGGTGAGCGTTCCGGGCAGATCCGGGTCGTTCGGCGTGATCCTGTAGGGAACCAGCGACGAGACTTGGGTCACGACGAAATCACTCCGCTCAGCAGCGGCGTGCACCTGGCGCAGTCGCGCCTCTCCAGTTCGCCAGGCCCGGTTTGCTACCCTCATCCCAATGAGCAAAGCCAACAACAGGAAACCGGTCAGCGTCAAGCTCAGCAGCACTTCGAACAACGTGAAGCCTCGCGGATCGGGTGAGCGGGTGAGCGGGTGAGAAAACGATCGGGTGATCGGGTGATCGGGTAATCGGGAGAACAGCTCTTCTCTTCCACACCTCAACCAAAGTACGCGACCACAGCCCGGATTTTGCTCACCCGATCTTCCGATCATCCGATCATCCGATCTCCCGATTTCGTTTTCGTTCACCCGATCACCCGATCACCAGATCATCTGATCTCCCGATTCACGGGCTGGGCGGCGACGGCGGAATACACAACTTCAGCGACTCCAGGTTCAGGTTCTGCGAACCCGCACGCGTGCGCCAGGATACCCGGAGTTCGATTCGAACCAGTTGCGCCGGCTTCTGAGACCCCCCCAGTGGCCGCTCATCAACCAGCATGGTTCGCGCTTCCCATGCGATACCGGAGGGAGTAGTCCCGCTGAACCGCTGGTCTGCCGTGAGAGACGGGTCCAGGAAGAGCTCATTGAGCTTCCGGGTGGCGAACTCGTTGCCCCGATCAAAGGCGTCCAAGCGGCCCGTGGCACGAAGCGCCGCAGAAAGTCCCGAAAAAATGGTCACGAAACTAATGCCCAATAGCGAAATGGCCATCAGTACTTCCAGGAGGCTCATACCTCGTTCGCGCCGACGTTGGGTGAACATTTGCACTTAACGCGACTCCTGCTTTACAGCCTCAACAACCGGACTGCCTATGAGGAAACTGACATGAACCCTGTATTTGCTCCTGCGGCGGTCACTCAGCCACAGGTTCCTCTCCTCAACAACTCCGGAGGGTGGGAACAGGATGCGCACAACCGAGGGCAGCGGATCCTCGCCGTCATCAATCGCCACTCCCCGGGGAAGCATATAAGCCCTCGAAAAACCACTGGCGGGATTAAAGACCCTCACCGAACGTGTTGAGGGTTCGATTTCCACCACGTAATAGCTCTGCTCGAAAAGTGCCCGGGTGCGCGCGTAGCGCACGGTTTGCGCCACCCGTATTGCCGCGCTCCGCAAGGCCCATTCCTCTGTCCAGTTTCCGAAACGCGGAGCCACAAGCGACACTGTCAAGGCGATAATAGCCAGCACGATCACCAGTTCGAGAAGTGTCACTCCGGCTTCCGGTGAACGCGGATGGCGTCCCGCATTATTTCCAGCTAAGGATGTCCGCATTTTCGCCATCGCCACCCGGCAGCCCGTCGGCGCCATAACTGATGATGTCCGGCTCATCGCCATGCTCTCCGGGGAATTTGTAAACATAAGGACGGTTCCAGGGATCCAGCGGGATATCCTTGGGCAAGTAGGGGCCATTCCAGTTCGTGACCCCGGCCGGGAGTGTCCGCAGCGCTTGCAGGCCCTGGTCCGTGGTGGGGAAAGTTCCGGTATCCAGTTTGTAGGCCCCCAGCGCCGTTTGGAAAGCGGCAATCTGCGCTTTCGTCACAGTGATCTTGGCCTGCGTTGCATGCTTGAACAGGCGGGGTACGACCAACCCTGCAAGCAGCCCGAGAATGAGAATCACCACGATTAGTTCAATCAAGGTGAAGCCTTGCGCAGAATCCGGTTCTGAAAAATGGGTTCTCCCGGTTTTTGGTTGGTTCATTAGAACGGCACCTCATTTATGCTGACGATTGCCAGCAGAGTAGAAATCACAATCGTTCCGACAACCAGGCCCATGGCGAGAATCACGGCCGGCTCGACGAGCGCCACCAAACGCTTGGTGGCCACGCGGACCTCGCGGTCGTAAATTGCGGCCAACTCGAGCAGCATGTTGTCCAGTTTTCCTGTTTGCTCTCCCAAGGTCATCAATTGCGTGGCGAGCGCCGGAAACATCCCGGTTTCGGCGAGCGGACCGGCCAGTCCCTGGCCTCGCTTCACACCTTGGATAAGCGGCTCAACCGCAGCGGCCACGCGGCGATTGCTCAACACCTCGCGGGTCAGGCGCAGCGCGGAAATAATGGGGACTGCTTGATTCAACAACGTGCCCATGGTCTTCGCAAAACGCGCGATCTCTAGCTTCAGGCTGACGTCCCCTAAAAGCGGCGCCTTCAGCCGCCACTCGTCCCAACGCAGCCGGCCGGATTCTGTCTTCACCCAGCGGGTAATCAGCAAGACCGCCACGACAATAACGATGGCCGCGATCCAGCCATAATCGCGAAAGGCCGTGGAAACGTCCATCAAGACCTGCGTCGGCAAGGGCAGTTCTTTCCCCGCCTCCTCAAAAATCTGCGCGAAGCGCGGCACCACGAAGCCGAGCAAGAAGGCGATCGCCACACTCCCTACAGCGAGCAGAACTACGGGGTAAATGAGAGCCGAGATCAGATAGCCGCGTAGTTCCGCACTAAACTCCTCGAACTCCACCAGCCGATCCAGGACCGCGGGAAGCGTGCCGCTCGCTTCGCCGGCCCGCACCATGGCGACATAAAGGGGCGGGAAAAAACGAGGGTTGGCGGCCAGGCTGTTCGCCAGCGACTGTCCGTTGCGCAACTCCTTGAGCGTGGCGCCGATCACGGCTCCGAGGGCCGGCTTCTCGGCCAAGTCCCGGCAGAGCGAGAGGCTGCGGTCAAGCGGCACGCCGGCCCGCACCAGCGTGGCAAGCTGCCGGGCGAAATGCAGACGGTCCGAGGAAGACGTGCCCCCGCGTTTGAAAAACGACCACGACCCACCCGTCGCGCCATCCTTGGCGCTCACGTGGATGGGCATGCAGCCCATGCGGCGAAGTTGCGCCACAAGAGCTGGTTCGGTTTCCGCTACCAGCGTCCCCTGCACCAGTTCGCCCGTGCCCTTGATCGCTCTGTACGAAAACTCTGGCATTACGCGCACCCGTCACGAACCGAAACTCGAAAATCGAAATTCGAAAATCGAAACGCCAAATTCGGAAGACCTCGTTGTCATCCTGAGCGAAGGCTTCATGCTCCTTCAGATCGCCGCCCGTGATGAAAACGATTCCCCTCCTTGGTAAGGAGGGGCCAGGGGTGGTTGCCGTTCGCCGACGATACCACCCACCACCCCTGCCCCTCCTCCCGCTGAGGAGGGGAGTCATGCTCATGGCAGCGAAGGATCTCTGCAGTTGGTTTTTCGCGGTCGCCACCTGCAACGGACTGCAGAGATCCTTCGCTTCGCTCAGGATGACAACGAAAACAGTGACAACGGATGACTGACTACTGACGACTGACTACTGACAGCTACCTAAACTTCCTGCGTCACGCGCAGCACCTCTTCGAGCGTTGTCTGGCCGGAGGCAACCTTCAGCCAACCGTCCTCGCGCAAACTGCGCATGCCCCGTTCACGCGCCGCCACCCGCAAAGTACTGGCGTCGGCCCGGGACACGATCGCCCGCCGGATTCCTTCCTCCATTTCCATGAATTCAAAGATTCCCACTCGTCCGAGGAAGCCGGTATGGCCGCAACGCGCACACTCTCCCGCTTTGTAAAGCGTCAATGGCCCCCCTGTTTCCCAGCCTTGTTTCCGCAAATCGTCTGTATCCGCCGGGTACGGCCGCTTGCACTCATCGCACAATACGCGCACCAATCTTTGCGCGAGCACGGCAACCAACGAAGAGGAGACCAGGTAGTGTTCGACGCCCATGTCGGTAAGGCGGGTGACGGCGCTGGGAGCATCGTTGGTGTGCAAGGTGCTGAATACCAAGTGGCCGGTGAGCGCCGCGCGCATGGCGATCTCCGCCGTCTCGAGATCGCGGATTTCGCCGATCATGATGATGTCCGGGTCCTGGCGAACGATGTGGCGCAGCCCCGCCGCAAAGGTTAACCCGATCTGGGAATTCACATGAATCTGGTTGACACCCGGCAACTGGTACTCGACCGGATCCTCGACCGTGATGATTTTCACGTCCATGGTATTCAGCCGCCGCAAGGAACCATAGAGCGTAGTCGACTTGCCGCTGCCGGTGGGACCCGTGACCAGGAAAAGTCCGTGGGGAAGATCGAGGTAGTACTCCATTTTGCGCAGCAGGGTATCCGGAAAACCCAAAGTCGCTAAGGAATAGCGATCGCTCTGGCTGCGGTCGAGAAGGCGCATCACCACGCTCTCACCGTAAAGGGTGGGAAGCGTCGAAACTCGCAGGTCGATTTCGCGGCCCAAAACTCGCAACGGTATCCTTCCGTCCTGGGGCAGGCGCTGCTCGGCGATATTGAGCCTTGCCATAAGCTTGATGCGAGAGGTAACCGCCGCCTGCAATTCGCGCGGTGGAGCCGGCACTTCGTATAGAACTCCGTCGATTCGGTACCGGACCCGGAACTGCTTTTCGAACGGCTCAAAGTGGATGTCACTCGAGCGCCGTTCCAGGGCGCGGGCCACCAGTTGGTTCACCCAGCGAATCACCGGCGCCTCCGAGGCCAAGTCGCGCAGTTGCTCAATGTCGGCCGCCTCGACGTCTGTCGCCCCGGCCGGCCCATCGGACTCCGCCGCGACGACGCCCTCGTCTGCCGGTCCCATGTCGAACCACAGGTCCAGGGCCTTGAGGATGGCAGCTTCGCTGGCCAGCCGCACTTCCACTTTTCGCCCCAGCAATTGTTCGCTGACCCGAAGGGTGTCGCTGTCCAGCGGGTCGGCCATGGCGATGAACACCGTATCGCCTTCCACGCGGTAGGGATAAACAAGGAACTGGCTCAAGAAACCGGAGGGCAATACGGACGCCTCCATCGGCACGTCCTTCAGTTCGGCCGGGTCAACCAGCGGAATTCCGAGTTGCTCCGATAGAACCGTCAGCAGGTCTAGCTGCGAAATATAGCCTAGATCGAGAAGGACCTTGCCCAGGCGGCCCTTCCGTTCGCGCTGCAACTGCAGCGCCTTTTGCAGGTCGTCTTCGGGCAACAGGCCGCGCTCCACCAGCAATTCGCCCAGCAACTTGCGGCTGACCGTAGCAGACGTCATAATCAAGGCTCTCAGAGCTCCAGAACTTTCATCCTGCCCAGCAAATCCTGGTAGGAGATTTTCTTATCCCAAAACTCCTCCAAGTCCGCCTTCCGGATTTCAACGATGATTTGCTCAGGGAACTTGCTCTCCCCGGTGCGCACTTCGAAAAGGTGCACGACGACCGCAATCGAATCGTTCGGGCCGAGGTCCCGCAAGCTCATGGCGTGGTCCGCCAACAGCCGCGGAACCGACTCCTTAACCGTGACGATCCGGTCCTGTTTCACCTTCTGCGCCTTCTCGACCTCCGCCCTGCTCAAAGGCGCCATGTTGAACGGAGTCGGAACACGCATGGGATAGAGGTTGACTTCCAAGCTGAAAGCTAACCCGAAACCGGGCAAATACGTGCCCTGAGTCTTCTCGAGCAGGCCGAAGGGCGGAGCGAATGTCTGGGCCATGGTTCCGTCAATGACGGCCTCGAAAACTTTCATTTCGCCTTTCAAGGCGCTGACATTGGCAGTGGGCCATTGCCCATTGACACATCGAACCCCCAAAGGCCAGCAGGCGAGGCATATCAGAAGTGCCCAGCCCGGCCTTTTCAGCTTCAGATGCATTCGAGTTACCTCCTCGAGGGCGCCGCGGGTTAGTGGGCGGGTAACTGTTGTTCGTGGGCAACCACGCTAAGGAGTGCGCTCTGCTGTTGCGTTTCCTTATACTCGGTGTTCAGGGATAGCTCAAAAGACTGCAATTGTTGCCCGAATCGTTTCAGGTTCTCCGTCTGTTCCTGGCGAAGACTTGCAACCTGGTCGCGGGTGGCAGCTTGTAGTTCTTTGCTCTCGAAGGAAACTTGTTCCGCGACCGCCTTCGCCACGAAGTCATGCAATTCTGCCTGTGTCAACGCCGGCTTGGCCCAGGCGGTTACCGGCAGCAGCCGAGCTCCCCCGAAACGAAAACCGACCGATACCACGGCCAGGAAGATTACTGCCGCAGCCGCCGAGAGCGCCGCAGTGCGGAACAGGGCCGCCCAGAAGCCCGCGAATGGGCTTTCGACCCTTGCTCCGAAAACAGCTACGTGAGCTGGCATGTCGCGATCGATCAAGCTGCTCTTCAACGCCTGCCGCACGCTCGACAGCCGCTGGGCCGCGTGCGCGCATTCTTGGCACTGCTCGAGATGCTGCTCGAGTTCTCGCGCCCTCGCGGGCGAAAGCTCGTCCAGCGCCCAATCGGTCAACACTGATCCCCATTCACGACATCCCATGGTGTTCACCTCATCCTCGCAGGAAAAACAGGATTCAGGATTCAGACTGCGGGAGTCAGGGTTGACTGGACACGCGAAGCCGCACGCCCCAAGAACCAGCCCCCGACTTCAGGATTCCCACAATTCGGCTCTCTGGATCTGAAGATTTGCAATTTTATTGGTTGTTTCGTTTGCTCTATTTCGGATTGACTTTTAACTCATGACACCTGGTTTCTTCCGACCCAACTCCTCGAGCGGCGCGTCACCCTCTCCGCGCGGGAGAGGGCAAGGAGAGGAAATACCGTCACATCACGTGACGCACAACCCCCTCCCGCCAGGAGAGGATGACGCCCGCCCCAGGTCTACCTTTCGATCAACTTCCTCATCCGCTCAAACCCCGCGTAGACGCGGGTCTTGGCCGTGCTCACTGGACAACCCTGGATCTCCGCAATCTCCTCCAGCTTGAAACCCTGGTAAAACTTCAGGACAATCGCTTCGCGTTGCTCGAGTGTCAACTCCGCAAGCGCTCTCTCTACCAGGATTTTCATCTCGCCTTGTTCCCACCGCCCCGCCTCGCCTACCCTGACCGGCGATGAATGTTCCGCCGGTTCGAAATCGTTGAGGCTGGTTTCCGCTTCATGCACTTGGCGCCCGTGCGACCAGGCGGTATTGCGTGCAATCCGAAACAACCACTGCGGGAACTTCTCCGGGTCCTTTAACTGGCCCAGATGGCAATAGCCCGAGAGAAAAACCTCCTGACACATGTCAAAAGCATCTTCCGGCCGCCCGGTGAGATACACCAAGAAGCTGTAAACCTTCCGCTCCCAGCGCCTCACGAGCGCGTTGAAAGCCTCCGGCGATCCGCCTTTGGCGTCCCTGACCAGCACCGCGTCCGGACGATCAGAGAACTCTGTGCCCAATTCCACTCCAGATGACGCACAAAAAAGAAAAAAAGTTTGCGGCGCCCCTCAATTTCTTTTGATAGGCGCGGTCAGGGCCTGCGGCTCTGTCCAATAACGAATGCCGCAAAAATGAGCACCGCACTTCCGGCCACCATTCTGTAAAAGGCGCCCCTCGTGGCCCGCTTCCATTCCGCCAGCAACACTCCCCAGGCGTTGGAGGTCAGGATAATCAGCGCCACAAAAACCGGCCAACCGAAACTGTTGCCCAAGGCGCCCAACCCGAAGGCGCTGCGGCCGTACACGAAGACGCTGGCGATCCACACGAGACTCATGGCAGGTACCTGGAGAGCGTCACGAGTTCTCATCCCCGCGGCGAAGAGCCCTGTCGAGTGCTCGCGAACCGTACGGCCAAAGCAATACGCCGACTGCACCACGGCCGCAGCCGAAAGGAAGACAGCCCAGGCAAGGTAAATTTCGACCGGAAACCCCTGCTGCGAACCAGTTCCCTCGCCTTTGCTGAGGAGCGCGGTTCCGTACTGAATGCCGAAATTAAGCGTGGGGGCCAAAACACCCCCGACAATCGCAATCAGAAGCCCCAGCCGGAAGCGCTTAGCACTGGAACTTCCGGACTCACCTCGGCTCCCGCCGGCTTGGGCGCACAGAATGACTCCGACCACCATTATCGCGAGCCCCAATACGAAAAGCCAATCTGCTTGGGATTTCAGCGCGAAGGCTCCCGCCCATATCAGTGGCAGCAATGCCCCGAGCACGATCGATAACCCCAGTTGGATCGCGAAGCCGAGAGCGATTCCGAGCAGGTCCACGGCTATGCCATACAGCAAAGACGCGATGCCAAACAGCACTCCCCACCCGACCAGGATCAGCCATCCGCGCGCGGGAACGCGAGCCAGAAGATCGCTCCAGCGCGGAACGGTCGCTATCACCACGATCCACGGCATCACTCCCATCGCCAGCAGCGAATGAATAGTCCAGATGTGGTTGAACTTCCAGACGCGGGTGGTCTTCAAGGGGACCGCGAAACTGCCGTTCAAGAGCCCCGCCAGAACGATCCCAGCCCAACTTAACATGGTTCAGCCCTCGATGTAGCGCGGGCGTCTCGCCCGCTGTGCCGCGGGCATTCCTTCGCTGCGCTCAGGACAAGCTCTGCCCGCGAGGCCCTGCGTGGGCGGGACGCCCCCGCCACCGCTCACCGCATCCGCGGCGCGACCCTGGCGATGTAGTCGTCGAACACTTCACGGTTGTTCTCCGGACCGACCGTAGTCACGTTGGGAGAAACAAAGGCCCGGAATTTCACACCGCGTTTCTCCAGTTCGGCCGCGATCTCCGCCGTCAGAGCCATGGAAATGGCAATCACCGCCAAAGTGGAGCTGGCGCCAACCGGGATGCCGGCCACGTCGACGAGAGAATCCCGAGGCGGGCAGCAGTTGTCAATCACCACGTCTCCCAGGTCTGCGAGTTTCTTGCCGCCCGAGTGCGTGGTCTTTGCAATTCGCGCGTTGTCTAGCGAGGTCACGGCGACCACCTTCAAACCCAGGGCTTTGGCGTGCAAGGCTACTTCAATTCCTGCGGCGTTCAAGCCGCCATGCGAGTACACCACCATGGTGTCAATCGCCTCAAACTTGAAATTGGAAAGAAACGTGGCAACGTATCCTTCAGTTCGCTCGAGTCTCAGCAACTCGCGGACGCCGCCCGAGCCCAGCACCTGCGTCCACATCAGCCGCGCGTCCATCAAGGGATGAAAACCGGCAAAGCTCCCGTAGCGTGGGAAGACATCCATTATCGGAATCACGGAGTGCCCGCTGCCGAACAGATGAACCAACCCCCCTTGCGAAATCGAATCCGCACAAAACTCTGCGGCCTTCCGGATGTTCGCGACTTGCGTCGAGCGAATCCGGTCGTAAACCTTCTGTGCTTCCGCGAAGTACGTTTCTGCTGACATTATGCTTTTTCCTCCATTTTTATCAGGGCATACCGTGCTGCGCCCAGAATCCCGGCCTTCTCTCCCAGGCGCGATAGCACTATGCGTACTTGTCTTCGGGCCAGCGGCTGTCCCCATTGCCTTAAAGCCCTGCGAAGCGGCGCCAGCAGCGGGCTTCCGATGCCCGCCAGGCCGCCGCCCAAAACGACCACTTCGGGGTTCAGCAGGCATACGATATTGGCCACGCCCAAGCCAAGGTTTGTGCCAACCTCCTCCAGGACTCGACGGGCGGCCTTGTCTCCGCGGCGCGCCGCCGCAGCCACGATTTCAGCGGAGATGTGGTTCTGGGATTTGAGATCTTGAATCTGAGATTTCGAATCTTGAATTGGAACTTTGCCCCTGCGGTCTCGTTCCCACGCCAGCCTTCCTAGCCTAGCCACCGCCGGGCCGGCGCCCAGGGCTTCAAAACATCCCACCCGGCCGAATTCCGGCTTCCACCTGCGATCGATCACCATCCAGCCCGCCGCTCCAGCGACGCCATGTGCTCCAGGGATCAATCGCCCCTCCGAGATCAAGCCCGCGCCGATGCCGGTTCCCACCGTGAGAAAAACCAGATCGCGGACTTGGCGCTCGGCCCCCAAGCCAAGCCACGCTTCGGCCAATGCCTGCACGTTGCGATCGCTTTCGACAAGGACCGGACGCTCGAAGGCATTTTCCAGAAGACGCCTCAACCGGACCTTCGACCATCCGGGCAGGTTCGGCGCCCAAACGGTCTCCGCACGCGGGTCGAAGGCCCCAGGAACTCCCACCCCAACCGCACGTATCTTTTTCCAAGGAATCTTCGCCGCCTTCACCGCCGCGTGCGCCGCGTCGAACAGCACCGCCAGATCTTGCCGTACGCCTTGGGCGGGAGTCGCAACCCGCACGCTCGAGAAGAGTCTTCCATGCGAGTTGACAACCCCGGCGGCGATTTTCGTTCCACCGAGATCCAGGCCGAGAACAAATTGGATTGTCACTATAGGTCGAACCCCCTCACCCGGCCCGCCCCGGCTGATGAAAACGCCGGCTGCGGGCCACCCTCTCCCCCAAGGGGGAGAGGGATACGGGTTTTCTGTTTCCCCCTCTCCCCCTCGGGGGAGAGGGTGGACTGCGACGGCGCCTTCATCAGCCGACGCGGGCCGGGTGAGGGGGCCGGACGCCTCCACCACCCGCGAGCCGCTCACTCGCGGTCGAAGCGCACCACCCAGATCCCGTTCGCCGCGAGCGGCGCGTCGAGCGTAAGCCCCTCTCCGGACTGCCTGAACGCCACCTTCTCCTGGCCGTTCACGCTCCGAGCCTCGCGCACTGGCCATGGGACACGGACTGAAATCTTCGCCGCCGCGGCACGTTCCGAGTGATTAAAAGCGAAGAGGAATTGCACATCGTCTCCCACCAGGCGCCGCACTTCGACTTGGGAAGTGTTTTCGCCCGACACCGTCAGTTCCGGCGCCACACCCGCAGCCCGGGCAAAACCCAACAGCAGTTGTTTCGCCGCCTCGCCGTGCTGCCGCTCGAACGCCACGGCCAGGAACGATCCCACCAGAATCGCCTTGCCCTTGCCATAGCTGTTCTCAACCACGGCGGGCGCGCCGTCCGCGAAGCGCGCCAGCACGCGCGCGCCGGGCAACGGCTCAAGCTCCTCCTCGAACGCCGCCGCTGCGGCGCGCGTGCCGGGAGCGCAACCGGGCAGGCCGGCGCCGGCCTCCAAGATCAGTTCCGGCTTCTCGACCGGGCGGATCACTTTCTCGCGCGCGCCGAAGACCTCCGCCAAGCCCATTCCCGGCACCTCGTCGCTCGAAAACCCGCGCTCATCGTTCCAGGCCAGGCGCGCTTCCGCCACCACGGTGCCGCCGTTGCGGATGAAGCGCTCGACTCCCTCGACAACATTCTTCGACAGCATCACCGGAAAGGGCAGAAACAGGATCTTGTATTGAGTCAGCTTGTCGCCCGCTACGTCCATGGGATGGACGAAATCCACGGGGATTTGCTGCTCGAAGAACGCCCGGTGTATTCCCTCGAGCGAATCGCGCGTGGCATTGCCCAGCTTCGACAGTGAAGGCTCCGAGCCGCCCACCATGTAGGAAAGCCGGTTGAAGAGGACTGCCACTTGGGCGTGCGCAGGCTCGCTGGCCAGCAGGTCGCCTCCGTTCTGCGCAATCTGCTGCGCCGTTTTGCCGGCGGCGCGCGAGCGAGGCGTCACGGTGCCGTCCAGGTTGATTAACCCGTAGCCGTTCGATTCATACCCGGAGTTCATCGGGTACCACGCATACACGGCAATTTCCCGCGCGCCGTGCGATACGACCTTCCACATCCAGAACTCTTCATCGTGCGAGTCCACTGGCACTGCGATGCGCATGCCCGTCACGCCCTGGCCGGCCTGGAGTTCGCCTACCCAGAAGCCTTTGCCGGAACTGTGTCCCGACGAGCGCGTGAAATCCAGCCCCGCGGCCAGCATCTGGTAGGACCAGGGAACCGTCGACTCGGAGTGCTTGGGATAGAGCGAGGTGCCAAAGAAGTCGGCGCTGGCTGACATCTTGAAATCGTCAGGCTCACCGTACCCGTCGGTGGGAGAAGTGAAGAGCGCCGGGCCTGCAGCGTGGCTGGTGATGGCGTGCCCGTGGTCCTGGCCGCGGATGGCCTCGACGCGTGTGTGCAAGTCGCCCGCCAGCTTGTCGTCGACAAAGGTGCGCCAGTCGAGGTAGTCCGTGTAAGAAAGAATCGTCGAAGCACGCGGCGGCTCCACCTGCTCCCAGCGCTCGAAGCCGCGATACCAGGCGGCGTTGAGCGCCTCGAGCGTGCCGTATTTCTGCTTCAACCATTCCCGGAAGCGCGCCTGGCTCGAAGGACAGAAACAGAATTCGGGATTGGAGAGATAAGGGAATTCAGCCCAGTTGATTACGTGCGGCTCGCTCCAAACGTCCCAGCCGTAGAGCGCGGAAAACTTGTTGGCTGCGCTCGAAAGGGCCCCGAGAAATTTGACGATCTCGCCGCGCACACCGGCGTGATCGATGCAAAACCCCGGGGCGGCTTCGGAAACAATCACCGCGCCGCTCCGGTCGACAAACTTGCCGTCAGGATATTTCTCGCCCACCCAGTCGGGAGCGGAATCAAGATAGACCTGCACCACCACGCGCAATCCGCGCTCCTGCGCAAGCCGCATCAGCAGGTCGAGATTCTTGAAATCGAACTCGCCGGGCTTGGGCTCCGCCGTGGCCCAGTCCACCCAGCACTTCACGGTGTTGAAGCCCACGGCCTTGATCTGGTCCAGATCTTTCCCCCAACGCTCAGTGCTACTGGCGTCCACGCGCTCGAGCATGGGCGCCCGCGCTTTTCCCCCGCCGTACCACACCGCCACAGGATAAAAAGAATCTCCGCCCGCAGCCGGCGCGGCTCCACTACCGCGAGCCGAACCAAGCTGTGCGAACAATAGGATACCGGCCAAAACAGGTAGCGCGGACCTCCGCATTCGAGGTTCGCGTCTCTTCGCTGATATACAAAACAATGAATGGTTCATGCCTGGCACCTCAAATTTCAACGCGTCAGTATACCCGCATCGTCCGCCTGGGCCAACCCTTGTTACCGCGTAATGGAAATTCCGGTTGATTTCAGAGGCGCCGGGATGTATCTTCCTTTCAGGGCGAAAGCTGAAAACGGAAATTCTGGATTATTTGTTGGGATGCATTTCAGGGGTTCGCGATTGGGCGATTCACATTCACTTTGCCTTCAGACAAGGTCATGAAAACCCACCCGATTCTATACGCGGTGTCACTTTCAGTCATCGGGGCATTCTTATGTGCGAGTGCTCCGCCGCAGTCAACGAGCGCGCAGTCGTCGCAGTCCTCCCAGCCGACTCTTCCGCCCGGACTGGACGAACGATTTCTGGATCGCTCGGTGGACCCTTGCGTGAACTTCTTCCAGTATGCCTGCGGGAATTTCAGCAAGTACTATCCGATCCCCAACGACCGATCGAGTTTCGGCACCGGCACGCTGCTCTTCGAGCATAACGAATATGTTTTGCACACCATGCTCGACAACGCGGCGGCGGGAGGGGCGAATCGCACCGCCAATCAGCAGAGAATCGGCGATTACTACGGCGCCTGCATGGATACCACCGCGATTGGCCACAAAGGCCTGCAGCCGTTTCAAGCCGAACTGGATCGCATCGCGGCGCTAAAGGATAAGAACGAGCTGAATTCGCTGCTGGCCCATTATCAGCTCATCAATGTGAATGCCTTCTTTGGGCTCGGCGAGCAACAGGATTTCAAAGATGCGACCAAACAAATTGCCGTCGCAGATCAGGGCGGCCTGGGACTTCCGGAACGCGACTACTATTTTCGAACCGGCGAAGCCGCCGAGAAAACCCGCAAGGAATATGTCCAGCACATCACGAACGTTATGAAACTGTTGGGCGAATCAGATGGCAAAGTGGAATCCGACGCGCAGGCGATTTTCCAGCTGGAAACAAGTCTGGCCAAGGTTTCGATGGATGTCACCTCGCGGCGCGACCCGAAAAATGTTTATCACCTGATGGAAGTCGAAAACTTGCAGAAACTCGCTCCGGCGTTCCATTGGCACGAGCTTCTTAGGGCGTCGGACTTTCCTGACGTTGGCCAGCTCAACGTAGGGAATCCCGACTTTTTCAAGGGGCTGAACGCGTTGATCGAGACAACCGACATGGCGACGATCAAGGCGTACCTGCGATGGCAGTTGATTAACTCGACCGCATCGGTCGCCCTGCCCAAATCGTTTGACGACGAGCAATTTGACTTTTATGGGCGCAAGCTGCGCGGACAACCCGAGCAAGAGGCGCGCTGGAAGCGCTGCGTACAGGCGACCGACAACGCGCTGGGCGAGGCGCTCGGCCAGGTGTATGTGGCGCAGGAGTTTCCCGCGACCAGCAAGGAAGCCATGCTCCAAATGGTGCACGACATTGAGAACGCGATGTCGCAAGACGTCGATTCTCTCGATTGGATGAGCCCTGAAACCAGGGCGCGGGCCAAAGCCAAGCTGCATGCGGTGGCCGACAAGATCGGTTACCCCGATCATTGGCGGGATTATTCGAAGCTAATCGTGGAGCGCGATGATGCCTACGGCAACGCGGAACGCGCTGCGGTATTTGAAAACCTGCGCGAGATCCCAAAAAAAATTGGCAAGCCGGTTGACCGCGGGGAGTGGGGCATGTCTCCACCGACGGTGAACGCTTACTACAATCCCAGCATGAACGACATCAACTTTCCCGCCGGCATTCTGCAGCCGCCTTTCTACAATCCAAAATCGACCGACGCGGAAAATTATGGACACATCGGCGGGGTCGTCGGTCATGAACTGACTCACGGTTTTGACGATCAGGGGCGATTGTTCGACGGCAGCGGAAATCTCTCGGATTGGTGGACGCCGCAGGATGCTAAGAAATTCGAAGAGAAGGCCAACTGTACCGTGAAGGAATACAACAGTTTCGTCGCGGTCGACAACGTGCACGTCAACGGCAAACTGACTCTGGGAGAGAATACGGCGGATAACGGTGGGCTGCGGCTGGCCTTTCTCGCGTTTCTCGCGGATGCGAAAAGGAAAAACATCGATCTCAACGACAAGCTGGATGGATTCACGCCGATCCAGCAATTCTTCCTCGGCCACGCTCAGAACTGGTGCGGAAGCACGCGGCCCGAGCAGATGCGGCTGCAGGTGCAAACGGACCCACATTCTCCGCGCGAATTTCGCGTTGATGGCGTGGTGCAAAACATGCCGGAGTTCGGTGAAGCCTTTGGCTGCAAGGCGGGCCAGCCCATGAGGCCGCAGAATATCTGCCGTGTGTGGTGATTGGAACTGAGCGCGGAAGAATGCAAATGACCCTGCCCAGTGTTACAGTGCTGATTGACACATCGCGCTGCAAAGCCATAAAATCCCGGCCATGAAATCGATTTTTCGTACGACAGTCCTGGCCCTACTGGCTGGAATTGCAGGGTTGACAGCGGCAGGCCCGCCCACGGCCCAACAGGTGCTCGATGGCGCCAAAGCGCAAGCCGGCGCACAGCACAAGAATGTTTTCATTATCTTCGGGGCTTCCTGGTGAGGGTGGTGCAAGCGCCTCGATAGGTTTATCGAGGCTCCCACAATCCAGCCCATCTTCGCCCGTCACTTTGTGATCGCCCGCATCGACGTCCAGGAGCGCGGCGACAAGGCCAGTCAGAACACGCCCGGCGGCGAGGCGCTCGAGGGCCACCTCGGCTCGAAGAGCAACGGCCTGCCCTTCTTCGCCTTCCTCGACGAACACGGCGAGCTGATCGCCAACTCTAATCGGCCGGTTCCCGGCAAGCCTGATGGCGAGAACATCGGCCACCCCATGGCGCCCGAAGAGGTCGACCACTTCATGTGGATGCTCAGGAAATCCGTGCCCGCGCTCTCTCCCGCTGACGCACAAGTGGTCGAGAATTACCTGCGGAATCAAAAACGTTAGAAGCTGTTTCAAAACCGCCCGACAGAGGAGAGATTACCGAATGTCGCGCGGAATTCCCGGCCACCGCTCGAGCGCTCAGCCCTGCAGGGGCTGAACATGAGTAGCCGGGGGCAACGCCCCATAAGCGTTTACTTAAGAACGTGCCTTTTTCGTTTTCTCTTTGAATCTGCCAGTTGCCGGGCGATCTCCTGCCAATGGCCGATGGTG
>Ga0187879_10001390_pt1 | contig 16604 bp, 15 predicted proteins | sample June2016WEW_19_1_FD_132423 | JGI IMG/M metagenome (GOLD analysis project Ga0187879, IMG submission 132423) | Peatland microbial communities from SPRUCE experiment site at the Marcell Experimental Forest, Minnesota, USA - June2016WEW_19_10 | ecosystem: Environmental > Terrestrial > Soil >... | reverse complement strand
GGTGTTGTTCGCCACACAGGGGCCCACGTCGGGTTCTGTATTCGGGGTACCCATGAGCGACGCGGCCTGGCACCACAAGCCTTCCTATTATGTCGTGGCAGAGAATGATCGGATGATCAATCCCGACTACGAGCGCTTCGCCGCGAAGCGGATGGGGGCAAAGACTCTTGCGTTGCCCACGAGCCATGTGCCGATGCTGTCCAAGCCGAAGGAGGTGGCGGCATTTATCGCGGCAGCGGCAGCTGGCAGCAGGTCTTAATTGCCGGGGAAATGGCCAAAGAGGTTTCTGCGGTTTCAGGCAGCCGCAGAAACCTCGCTCTTCGTGCCCCAAATGTCGAATCTCATTAAATGTGTCAGTGACCGGATTCGTGCTGAGAATCACCGCCAAGTAATTGTTCTTGTGAAAGATCATGCGAGCGACCTGACAATCGCTCCGGTCCGAATTGCCAATTTCACTGCTTCACGACCGCGCTCTTGCGGGAAATTGCCACATTTCGTGAGATTGGCGCACATGCAGCGAAGTCTTCCGTGTCACTAAATCTGGCAATTTCCGAAAAACGACTCAAACAGCATGCTCGCCGTCTCACAGAATGTGGCAATCTCCGTCTGAAGACCCAAGAAAAATGAGGTCCGCAGTCTCACGAAATGTGTCAATTTGCCGCAGACCGCTTTCTCGCGCTCGACGGCGCAACCAATCTCACTAATTTGGCAGTGAGATGCGCGAGTCCGAGTCTATGTCGTTGAAAGTTTGTGCCGTTCGCGTCTCACGAAATTTGGCACGCTGCCATTTATTGTCAGACCCGACAGCAGCAAAATCGCAGTCGAAGTCACGGTCCTACTGAAGAATCAAATCAAATCGGTTATCAGGTCGCCCAGTTTCAATCACTAGTCGTCTGCTATCCTGCTTTTGCTGCCGCGCGTCACCGCGCTCGGCGGTCGAATCAATCCTGCTCGCGAATGGTTTGGGCGTATGTCTTGCCGTATGGGTAGAACAGTTCCTTGCGGCCCTCCTGCCACGCAAGTTTCATTTCGGGCGTCGTAATGTCCCAATCCGGTCTGCATTTCTTTGTCACAGCGCGCAAATCCTGACGCAAGTCCTCCATCGTTGGCCTGCCAAAGAACCAGTACCCGTTGTAGATCTTGTGGATGATGAGATCCGGCTCAAGAACAACAACGTGAGGGATCATTGGATTGTGCAAAGGGTCCGTGTATTCGGCGATGTCGAGATCCTTTTGGACAACACGGCGCGCGTCCGATAGAAAGGGCCAGTGTGCGCCGACTCCGCTACGGCATTCGTTCGTCTCGGTGAGGCTATCCGTGCTGATGGTGACCAGTCGGCAATAACCCACTTCCATTTCACGGTGTAGCTCGATAAGTCCTTCAGCCTGACGTCGATCCTTTGGGCAGAAGCCTCCGCGACTCAACACGACGATCATGGGGTCCGTTCCTTGAAGTTCGGACAATTTCCGCCGTGTCGCCGTATGGTCGCTTAGCTCGTAATCAGGAAAACGAGCTCCGTGTACGATGTCGTTTCGCATGTTCTTCAGGACTCCCTTTCACTCGGTTGCGGACCACTAGGCAGCGTAACCCTGGTTTGGGTTATTCCACGACTTGGACTTGATCAAAATCCAAAAAATCATCACATGGGAAACGATTACCACGGGAGCGTAAAATGTATAGACATACCAAAGGGTGGCTAGGTTGAAGCTCGGCACGTTCAACTGCAGGACGCCGCGCACTCCGTTTAGCAGGTCCACGAATCCCCAGGTGTTGGCCACCCACACCAGAGGAACGGCAAAACGCCAGTTGACCCGCAGAGCAAAAATGGAAGCGAGGGCCAGCGCCGCTTCCAAGAGATCACCGTAAGCAGCACTGGAACGGAATTCTTCGGGCAGTTTCGGATCGACCATACCTGCAACTAATAGAGTCATTCCCACATAGCGCAGCACGTGCACGAAAAGCAGCGGAATTAGAGCAGAATTACGAGAAAGTTTGGTTAAGTACGGCCAAACGTACCAGACCGCGACGATGCCGAAGACGACAACGCTCGTAACAAGCTGCATCCAGAATATTTGGGTCGAGTCCATTTCCGTTTTCCTTTAACGCTAGGTTTTCGTAATCTCAGCGGCCCGCCGGCTCATGCCCGCGCCACCGTTGGTTCGGCCGTGCAGGTTGCGTAAACCTCATTCAGGTTCCGCTCTTGGCCCACTTCGGATAGTCGACATAGCCGCGGTCGTCGCCACCGTAAAAGCTCTTGGTATCGGGCACGTTCAACGGTCCGCGGCGACTGAAGCGCGTCGGCAGATCCGGGTTCGCGAGGAAGAGCCGGCCGAAGGCGACGGCATCGACAGATCCGTCGGAGACCGCGCGCTCGCCCCGCTCAGCATCGTATCCTCCGTTGGCGACATAGATCCCCTTCCATGCCGAGCGCAAACGTCGGAAAAAGTCCGCCTTGCGATCGACCGGGATCGTGTCTTCCACGACGTGCAGGTATCCAGGCCGATGCCCATTGAGCATATCCACAACGCACGCGAAGGTTTCCTCTGGATTGGCATCGCCCATGTCGTTGAAGGTACCGAGGGGAGAAATACGTACCCCAACGCGACCCGGATCCCAGACATTCAAGACGGCCTCGACGACCTCACCGAGGAAGCGCGCCCGGTTGGCAGCGCTGCCACCGTAAGAGTCGGTGCGGGCATTCGAGTTCGACCGAAGGAACTGGTCAATCAGGTAGCCGTTGGCAGCGTGAATCTCCACGCCATCGAAGCCGGCGGCCTTGGCATTGGATGCAGCGCGACCATAGTCCTCGATCGTTTGCCGGATCTCCTTCACGCTGAGGGCTCGGGGCTCCGAAACATCGACGAAACCTGTCTCAACGACCGTCTGCGCGCGTGCCCTAATCGCGGAAGGCGCCACCGGGGATGTGTTTCCCGGCAACAGGCTGCTGTGGGAGATTCGGCCCACGTGCCAGAGCTGGAGAAAGAGTCGGCCGCCCGAGCGGTGTACCGCCTCGACGACCGTCTTCCAGCCGGCGATCTGTTCTTCCGAATGAATGCCGGGGGTGTTGATATAGCCCTTTCCAAGGGGCGAAATTTGCGTCGCCTCCGTGACAATCAGGCCGGCCGATGCACGCTGGCTGTAGTACGTCGATGCCCATGGGCCCGGCACCCCGCTGGGTGTAGCGCGATTGCGGGTCAATGGCGCCATGAAGACTCGATTGCTGAGTCTCATGTCGCCGAGAACGATGGGGTCGTAAAGACTCGTCATGCCGGGGTCCTGTAATTGTCCGTAACCGTGTTCAGCTGTGTTCGACGTGGAGAGTGACATCACGCCTCCGTTTTGAATGCGGAATCGATCTCCACCGGCGAGAGATGATGGGTATAGTTGCTAATGGTCTTGAGGGCGACTCCGATCAGTACTTCGCCGATCTGATCGTTACGGTACCCCGCGTCTAGGAACGACTGGACGGTCGCTGCGGCAACGTGACCTCGGTTCTGCATGAGTTCGCGCGTGAAATTGACCAAGGCATTGAGTTTCGCATCGGCCACCGGCTGCCCCGCTCGCACCGCTGCAACGACGGTTGCGGGAACCTTGAGCATGCCCTTGGCCGCCATGCTATGGGCGGCGACGCAGTAGGCGCATTCGTTGACGACGCCCGCGGTCAGGAGCACCAGCTGCCGTTCTGCGGGACTCCATGTGCCTTTGCTATAGGTGGCATCGAGGCCTATATATCCCTCGAGCAAAGTCGGGGAATTCGCGAAGGCGGCGAACAGATTCGGGATGAATCCGAAGCCTTTTTTGCACCTTCTCTAGAATCGGGCGAGACCCGGCGGGAACTTGGTCGCCTTGAAGTCTTGGGAAAACCAGGGTGGCCGAAGTGCTCATGACAGTGCTCCTGAAGAAATGCGGGTACGGGGTAAGAATCAAATGGACTATATGGTCCACTCTGTCACGATAGAAATGGACTGTCAAGTCCAATCGTGCTAAAAAGCTGCTTTATGAAGAAGCAAGCCGCAAGCGCACAAAGGACGTACACGTCCCGGGGTGCCTCGACCCGACAGCGAATCGTGGATGCGATGGCAAGCCTCACCTACGCAAAGGGAGCGGAGGGAACGAGCCTCGACGATGTGCGCGGCGCGGCTGACGTGAGCAAATCCCAGCTATACCATTATTTCGCAGATAAGGACGCGCTCGTTCGCGAGGTGATTTCCGCGCAGGCGGCGCGCGTGCTGGCGGCGCAAGAGACCGCGCTTACGCAGCTCGACTCCCTGGCGGCATTGCGTCGCTGGTGCGATTGCATCCTGGCGTTGAACCGAAGGGTTGCAAATGGCGGATGCCCGATCGGATCCTTGGCAAGCGAACTGGCCAGTCAATCCGAGCCGGCTCGTGCGCTGCTCGTCGCCGGCTTTGATTCATGGGAGGACCGGCTGGCCGCAGGGTTTGCGAAAATGCAAGAGAACGGCGAACTGGGGAGCTCGGCCGTCCCCAGGGATCTGGCGATCGGCGTATTGTGCGCCGTCCAAGGAGGTCTGCTCCTCGCCAAGACCTCGCGCAGTGAAGCACCGCTCAAGGTTGCTCTCGATATGGCGTTCGATCATGTTGCCAGCCACAGCCGATCGCTCTCGGGATCATCCCCTTCCGGAGCATTGACTTCCGCTAAGAGACGACGACGCTAACCAAACCCGGCTTCAGCGCGCCGCGCCTCGAGGCATCCCCGAAAGTTAAAAGGCGCCGCCGTGCCATTTGTTGTTTGGTGGAAACGATTAGTCCCGTAGGGAAGATTCGTGTAAAAAGTGCTCATAGCGATATCAGCGTTGCTTACGCTCCACCGGGACCACCGACGCCAGTTCCGCCCGCACGCCGTACCCATCCGCATCGATCAACGCTTTGACTCGCTCCTCGATTGCCGCGCGCGGCAAATTCCTCGCCGCCTCCGCCATCAATCCCGCCGCCCGCTTGTACGCGCAGGTCACTTCCCAGTCGTGCTCTCCACAATTTTCCATCGCCACTTGATCCGCCTCGAACACCGCTGCCAACAACTCGAACGCAGCGCGTGCGTCGATCGGCAACACCAACCGCTCGACCGAATCCACGATGAAATCGAGACTTACCCCCATCTCCCGGCCGAGAGAATGCCGGTGCTCATACTCCGACGGAATGGCAAGCCCTCTGATCCGGCCCCTCAGCGATTCCACCGTCTCGGCGAGGTCATCCGCCACGATGAACGTGCGCACCTGCTCACCAACGGGCCCTGAATCCATCGCCAGCGACATCAGAAACGCGGCTAACGAGTCGGAATCGCGTCGTCGCAACCGCTCGCGCGCACGCTCGAAGTCTTCCCTTGTCTCAATCCTCACGATGCGCCATCGCCATCTACGAGCGATTCAAAAACGCTCCATTGCGACTTCCGCCTCGCACTGTTCATTACGGTAGCTTCTCCACCAAATCATCCGGCCATTGTCCGCCGCGCTCGCAGAAGCGGTTCCATGTCTTGATGCCGTAATCCGACAGGATCACGCGCGTCTCGTCCTCCCCATACTCCAGAAGCCCCAACCGGAACAGCGTGGTAATGGTCCCGTCGCCGACGCGTTTCTCGTACGGCTGCCGCTCCGGCACCACGAGCTGCCACACCCACTTTCCACCTCGGGCGGGTACCTTTTCGAGATAACTCGGCGTCGCGGAGCGCCCGTCTCGACCCAGGGCAGCCAGACAAATGCTCCAGAACGTGCCGCGGGTGCGTGGCGGAATCATTGTCCAAAGCATGGCATCGTCGGGCGCTTCGCTGGCCGATGCGCTCGCACTATCCACTTTCGAGCCAGCGGATCCCTTCAGCGCGTCCTCGAAGCCAAACCGGTAGGCTCGCTCCATGGCGCTCGCGAGCGCGCCGGCCGCATCCACGGCATCTCCAAATTGGCGCTTCACTTTCGCCATATGCAGAATATCCCGTGCCGTTTCCCGAAACTGCCTTTTTCGATCGGCATTGCCGGCCGGTCCGCGTGCGCTCATCGGGGTCTCGACTGGCTCATCCGGATTTGAGCTTTTCTTCAGCATAGAGCGACAGCTCGATCATGCGCTCCAGCAACTGATCGGCGGGAAGTCCGGCGAAGTTTTTGAGCACGAGCTCCTTGACGTAGAGGCGCACCAGGTAGCGCAATTGCAGCGCGCGATTGCGCGTCGCAAAGACGAAGTCCCGATGGCCGCTATTGACCACGATGATATTGCGCTCGACGTCGAAGCGGCAGCGCCAGAGCTCGCCGGCCGCACGCTCGAAGGTATACCCCGGCAGACCACGCGTGTTGACGACGGCGGGCGTGATCGCACTTTCCAGACTATCGGTCACCGTAATCAAGGCGTCGGCGGTGACCGTGACGTCTCGCTGGGTCACGGTGACTTTCAAGCGAGCAAGCCCAGGCACCCCCGGGGCTCGGTACTCCACTTCCTGATCCGAGACGCCTAACAAAGAGCCTTCACCTTCGATCAATTCCCAGGTGAACGCCAAATCCTCGACGACTCGCCGACGCGAGCGGTCCCGCGGCAGCGCGCGGAACTTGCGCCTCTCATTGAGCGGCGCGGTGCTCGCGGCAGGCGACACGACGACGCTGAATAGGGGACCCGCGAAATCGAAAAACTGGCGCTGCGGAGAATCACCGGGCTTGGGCTCCGACACGCCCGGCAGCAATTCCTCATGCCAGTCGGTACCTGCAGGAACGCCGGCGGCGGCGGCGCCCGCGATTCCTCCTTCCTGGCGCGCGCGCCCCTGCACATCGAACCAATCGTATTCCTCGCGAGGAAGCGCCAGCATGGCCTCATGGAAAGCTCGCTGGATGGCTTTGAGTGATTGTTGGCTCGCCTGTTCTTCTTCGGCGCGCTGTTGCTCCTCGATCAGACCTTTGACGTGCGCTTCGAGCGGCTGCACACCCTCGATTAGGGCGGCATACCGATCATCCTGGATGATGCCGGTGCGGGTGCCGGGAGTGAGAGTGAGGAATGGCACGTCGATCAGGCCTTGGACGTAGCGCGAGACCCACGGCGCATGTTGTAAGCCGGGCAATGATGAAATATCTTCGATCACCCGGGTTCCGACCCGAGTCAGTGCGACACGCGCTGACTCATTGGGTTCGGCTAGATAAAGCTCCGCATACGCATCCCCGAAGGCGGTGCGGATTGGCGGTAGTTGGTGCAGCAAGCGCCCCTCAAACTGTCGCGGTTCCACCTCGTACTGCTTGCGCGCCAGCTTATCGATCACGGTGACCCGCGCCTTCGAGTCGCGGATCCGGTCCCGCAGCTCGGAGGCCAAATACCACTGGATCTTCTCGCCGCTCAAGGTCCGAATGCCCTCGAGCAAGGGACTGATTTTGAGTTCCGTACCCTTTTCCGCGAACATCACGCGCTTCGGGCTCACGTCATACCGGGAATCCCCTTTGCTCATCGTCATTTGATACGCCTTCTGATCGGTGCCCGTCGAGGTCATCGTCAACATGTCGCCCACCGTCCAGAAGCTTAGGAGTCCGATGCCGAACTCGCCCTGCAGACCGGTCCCATTGCCGTCGGCTTTCAGCCGACGTTTGATTGAATCGCAGATATGGGTTGCGACATACTTGAAGTCGGGCAAGCCGTCATCACCGCGCGGCACGCCATCCCCGTCATCCTTGATCGAGAGGTAATGCGCGCCGTGTTCCTTGCCGCGCGTAATCGTGATGGTCTTGGCGTGCGCATCGATGCTGTTCTCGACGAATTCCGCAATCGCCTTCAAGGGATTGCTCTGGGAGAGCGCGATGATGCGGATCGCATTCCAATCATCGCCGATGCGCAGCTTGCCGCTGTCCTTATTCTTGGCTTTCATACTAAGGAGCGGGGATTCATGCCGGGCTGATTTCGGAATTGGGGTTTCGGGAGCAGTGGCAATATTTCGACGCGGGGAGTTGCGCATTGGCCCAATCTACTATCACAAATACCCGACACTTCGCATTTTCTTCCGGATCGGCCCTTCCGCGGCATTTCGCGAAACGCGCACTTATGATCGACAACATCATGATAACAATTGACGCACCAAGTTTTGACCGGCCAGGCTCAATTCTCGACGATTTCAAGTGGCGACCCTCAAGCCACTCGAAGTGATTGGCCGCTACTGCTCAGCGATCCCACGGATTCAGGATCTGCACGCCGATCGATTCGAAATCGGCGCGGTTGCGGGTGACGACGGTCATGCCATGCGTGAGAGCAGTCGCAGCGATGAGCGCGTCTCGGATCGGCCGAGGATCTGGAATATGCAGAGAGGCGCTGCGGCGCGCGACCGCCGTGTCAATGGGTAAGATGCGCCCCGAGAAACTCGGGAGCACGTGCTCATCGAGCCATGCACGGAGTATCGCTCCTTTAGCCGGGTCGCGGCGCTCGGCAAGCAACGTGCCGATCTCTAGCTCTTGGATGACGATCGCCGACAGGAAGAGACTGGCGGGCGACACGGTTCTGGCCCACGCCGTGACGTTAGGATCCGCCTTGCCGGCTCTTGCCTTGCGCAGTTCCGAAATCACATTGGTGTCGAGCAGGAACATCAACTGAAATCGGCTGCGCGTGCGTGATCAGGCATTGGCGGAATTTCGAGCTCGACGTCTTCAACGCCCGCCGGCAACCCCAACTGATCGATGAGGTTGCCCTGCCCTCCCGTGAGGCGCTGGTATTCCTCGATGCTCAGCAACACATGGGCCGGCGTGCCTCGATCGGTGATGAACACGGGGCCTTCCGTCGCGGCCTTCTTGGCGCGGCTGGTGTCCTGATTGAATTCGCGGCTCGTTAGCGTCGTGATGGGCATCGTGGGGATCTCCATAAACGAATGTAGCAACGTTACTACATTATCAGTTTGGATTCAATCGTAATCGCCGGATCTGCTTGAGGACGCAAGCATCTTCCGAATTTGCGGTTGTCGCGAAATGGGTGATAGTAGTCAGGATAATTACGTTAATAATCAGCAGTTTACACGCGAAAGAATGATGCGTCGCAACACGTCATACTTCATATTATGCGTAGCTTGCAGTGCAGCAAAGTCGGGCGCCTCCCCGTTGCCCTTCGGGGCATTTTCTGCCGGGCGACTATCAATGACCTCTAATTAATTGGTCGTAGATTCGATCCCCAGACTTGAGCCGAACAAGTTGTCACCAAGCTGGGCTGGGCAGGCGGGAGCGCATCTCCGCGCCTGAATTCTTTGACGCAGGCAGAAACAATCCGGGGGTCGCCGACAAGGCTCTCGTGTTCCTGCCCGGGCAGCCCCACACCGGTGTCGAGCCGGCCGACACTAAAATCAAAATCTAGACGGCCCAGGCCGGACGCTTACCGATGAGGCAAGAATCAGGAGGTCCATAGTCTCACGAAATGTGTCATTTTCCGCAAAACCTTCGGTTCTTCGTGCTCGTCGAAACAACGAATCTCACTAAATTGGCAGTGAGATGTGCGAGTCCGGATCTATGTGATTGAAAACTTTGCTCGTTCGCGTCTCACGAAATTTGGCAGGCTGCCAATTATTGTGAGACCCGACAGCAAGAGTTCGATTTCGAAATAGCGCATTCCATTAACGAGAAGTTTGTCCGTGTATGGCCGCTTCACGCTATGTCGTTTCAGAGTTATCCCGCCATTGATCCGTGATGAAACTCGTTGAGCGTTCTCGATTTTGTAATCAACTGTATTGAGCCGAACGCTCTAGCATCCGACTGCTCCCCGCCAACCGACACGTATTATCGATGGCTACCAGCCATAAGACGAAGTGGACCTGACCAATGGATCAATGAACAAGTCGTTCAAACATCCAAATGATTGCCCGTCTCGCGCCGATGAAGCGCCAAAATCAATTGTGCCAGGCAACTCCATAAGACTACGGAGGTAGGATCTGCAGCAGAATGCTATCTGATTGACGAAGAGTCAAATGCGCGAGCGTTCGCGTTGCAGTTGTATGCGTCAAGCTTGACGCTGCTGCGTAACTTGTGGTCACGGTAGTAGCCACTTGCTCACAGTGCGCATCGAACAAATCAATCTCACTGACAACTGACTTGACCAACTCTGACGATCCGAGCGCTGCCCGCGCAGCAAATTTAGCACGTTGCCGCCTTGTCGGTCTTGTCTGTCCCGGCTCCGCCTGAAAACCCGGTTCGGTCATTACTATGTTGTCAGGTGCCGTCCGATGGAGCACCGACGTAATGATGTCCCGCATCTCACTCACGGCTCCGGAATAATTCGGAAGCGCGACTCCAAGAATCCCCCAAGCGGAAATGTATTTCGAGGCTAACTCAGAATCCAATTTACCTAGTCGCGTCGAGACGATCGGATCCTGGTTGTTTTCGTCAAATCGTTGTCCGAATGCATCCACCCAGCGCTGAAACATTGCGCCAGATCGTCGGAAAGACATCCCGTCAATTGTCGACTCTATCAGTCCCACATGCAGCAGAACTTCACATCCCTCATTTGCCTCCGTAGCGCCGAACTCCACCACAAGTTCGCGAAGTGGAGTCAAACTCGAATTTCCGAGGCGCAGATATACCCGCTGTGCAATGGAGGTGCAATACTTGTTCCACCACTCGGCCAATTGCCACCCTCGCTCCTCAACAAACTGCTTCGACACTTGGCCGACATTCTGAGGCGTAAAGTCGGGGGCGCCTTCTTTGCAAATGTGGTGCATTACGTACTGAAGGAGCATCGGGTGTCCACCGGTCTCCGCATAGATAGCCAACATGAAATCATTGCTGTGCTGCACTCCAATCGGCTCCTGCACCAGTCGACAGGCATCCGAATACGAAAGATTGCGAAGACTTCGCCACTCTAGAATATCCATTAGCGGCGAACCTACGTCCTCCTTCAGCTTCGATAGCTCGTTCGCCCCGCTGAAGACCGCCGAAAAGCAAACACTTAGTCCTGGCATATTGCTCAGAAGTGCGCGCCAATTCGCGAAGAAACCGTCCGCCCAATCGCACGCCAGAATGTGCTCGATCTCGTCGATCATAACTATGACACGAACGGCGCTTTCAATCGCCTCCAAGCGAACTTGCGCTATTTGGGCGAACTCGCCGAAATCGCGAGGAGCCGCAAGTGGACGTGACACATCGCCAGTATTGCGTTCGATATGGTTAAGAATTTCCGTCCACAGATGCAATGGATTGAGTGGTCGCGGTAACGCCAAGCCGTCGATATAGGCTGGAATGACTAGCAGCCCGGAATCCCTCCAAATCGGCTGAGATCGTTTGAGTTCCGCTTCGACCGCGCGAAGTACAGTCGTCTTGCCCATTCGACGTCCCGCCGTGAGCCCGTACGAAGTTCGATTTGCGCCAGGTAGCCCGCTTAGGAGCTCATTTAACAATCTGTCTCGGCCGTACAGGACGTCCAAGTTTATGGCGTTCCAAACGTACGGATTACTCATTCTTGCAAACCGGCACGGCGCCGAAGCCAATGGTTCAATAGATTGATCGTAATTCGATAGCCGTCTCCTTCGCGAGCAACGAGTTGATAACCAAGGAGATGTCCCAGCGCTTCGTCGGTCATGCGCGGCAATGGCTCCCCAGTTGCAATTCGCTCGAGAAATTGCTCTTCGTCTGGGAAATATGTGTGCAACAACTCAATGATCTGCGAGAACTTGTCTGTCTCCTCCCGTACTAGCAGCGGCACCGTACTTTGTACCATCGTCCTCGTAATGGTGAGTGGGCGCTTCGGATAGCCGGAAATAATTCGGCTGCATAGCAGTCGCGTGAGGAACGGATGTCCGCCGGTATCCGCAAAAATCTCTCCGAGCGCATCTTCGTTCCAATACACGCTCATACCCTTGCCGAGGCCCTTTACCATCTCGAAGGTGTCGCGATCCGATAGCGGAGGAAGAAACACGCGTTTGTACAGAGCGAAGACAGGATTCTCGCGACCTTCCCAATACGCCCGCTCACTAATTGAGGCATTGGCCGCAACAACAACGCTGGAAATCAACCCGCGATACGGGGCAGACTGCGCCAGTCCCCGTAACAGCCCAAAGAATTCCAGATACCCCTCAACGACATGCTGCCCGGTTAGCGGAAGAATCCTCTCGAGTTCATCAAGTACGATCACAACTTTGCGCAAATCACCCGCATTTCCACTCGCAATATGATTGAGGAGTTCTCTAAGATCTTCCGCAAACACCAGTGCGCAATTAACATTGTTGGCTGCTAGATCGCTGTACCGTGCAGTACGAGCGAGTCGCATGAGTTTCGCTGCATCCGGATACTTGGCAACCAGTTTATGGTGAAGCGACATTTCCAACTCCCAATACACGGGTTGGAACGAGCCCAACATTAGGGCCGGACTCGCTTGCAAGTCAACATAAGCGACCGCGTCGTCTCGCAGTTTCTCGTCTCGAAGTTGCCAGATCAGAGAGGTTTTTCCCATTTTTCGCAAGCCGTAAATGCCGATGAAGTCGCCTCTATGCACTTGATCAGTAAGCTCGACGAGGAGGCGCTCGCGGCCAAAAAACCGCCGGCCGGAGACAGGTAGAGTGCTGTTATATAGATCGCGGGCGCCCAAGAATTGCGCAAGAACCGATCTTAATTTCTCAGGGGATGCCCGTTCAGGCCCAAAAAAGGAGTCATCAATTGGAATCAACGCTTCATTGTTCTCGCTGAGGACGCTCATGAGATAGTCGCGCACCCCGGCCGCACCTGGGACAACGACAAAGGCAAGTCCTGTATTGATTACAACCTCCCGACCGTCAATCAGTCCTATTGTGGATTGGGCAGTCGCGGACCGGAGCAGCTTGCTTAGCGCGATAATCTCTGCCTTCTGCGGCTGCCGATCGAAGCAGCGAACCAGAAAATCACCTGTGAGCCCATATGACGCCTCGAATTCTGAGTTCGAAACCTGCACGACTAGATCTGTTATGTGTCGCGGAAGATCTCGACGGCCCGCCACGGCCACAAGGAATCCTGGGAGGCTATCAAAGAGTACATAAGCTTGGCCTGCCCGCGGGCTTTGATGAAGAGCCCGAAATCGTTGATATGATCCGTCCCGTCGATTGAGTTTCCCAGCCCTTTCGAGTTCGCGGAAGATTCCGTCGGCCTCTTTGAGGCTTTCTTGCGTGCCGGAATCTGCTAATACTCGTGCAAGTCCTTGTCGGAGCATCAGGTGGTCGGGGTTTAGGCGGAGTCCTTCCCGCAGGATCTTCTCTGCATCACCGAGATTGCCTCGTCGCCTCTCCATTTGGCCATACATAACGTATAACGTGGCCTCGCTAGGAAATCTCTTGATTGCACGTTCGACCACATTCTTTGCTTGGTTGGACGTACCGCGATCCATTTCCATCTTCGCGTAAGCGACATAAACGGCGACTGGCGAGCCTGCTTTGATGGCACGCTCGAATAGGTTGCGCGCGTCTTGGAATCGCGCTTCCGCCCGTGCGATTGCCGCTTGCTGATATAGCGCCTGTGCGTCATTGGCCCCAGCTGTGCCTTGCTGTGCCGACTGGGTGTCTTCAGTAAGTAGGGTCTCGCTCACCTGATCCTCAGGATCAGTAAGCAGCGGAAGTTGCCCAACGGGCTCCGCGGCATTTTGGTCAGCGCGCCGCACGCCAGAATTCCCGTTTCTGAGTACTATTACGCGCGTAGCTTCGAGGCCGCGATCCGACTGCGTCAGGTCAAACTCGATGGTATCGCCCAATGTCGGAGTCGGGGACCCCTTCTCTAGCTGGCCTACACTTACCCAAACCCGCCGATTATCTGTCAGGCGCGCATGACCTATTCCTTGGGCGTCATGGAATGCAAAAATCCTGCCGACCACACGAAGCGATGTTGGGGACACGGTCAACGCTACTCCTCAAGGCACGCGACATCAATCGAACACGACCGATATTAGACCTTCCGCGCACGCACGCGAGTGACTATGTTATCGAACAGAGCGAGAAATAACCGCCAACATACTGTTCGCCTGTTTTTTTATCCTCGGGAGACACGTGCGCCTTCAATGTTTCCCTGCAGCCCGTAGAGCCAATTTGGCCCTACGGGTTCCACGGCACTACGGCACGTAAAATCCAGCCCCCTGATGACAGGCGAAATTCAATTTCTGCCAATCCCGCGACGCCGCTCAGATTTGATATTTTGAGACCACCTCAAATCGATAGCTTCCGCTTTTCGCATACGCCGGGTAGATCACCAGATTCTTCCCGTGTACACGGGCGGATGGCACCATCAATCCGTCTCGGTCCAACCATGTCACCGTCTTGCCAATTGCTTGGCTCGTACTGAGGTCGTTGTCAACGAGCAAGTGATGGGGAATTCCGGCCCGCTCGAGATGTGGAATAACATCTTCCAAGTCGACGACCGCAGCCAATTTGACTTCAATTTTGTAAATGGTTTTTTTCAAATCCGGTCGAACTGGCCGCGGTTGCATGCTTAAGTGATGTGTTATTTCCGCGATCGCAATCTCTGCTGTCAGGCTGGTGTAGATGGCGCCGACCCCCGGCGGATTCCAGCGAGCGCCCACGGTATTTTCCCGTTCTGGCGGATAATCGGCCAACATTAGGCGAAAAACAGTTCCCGACCAAGGTCGGGCTGGCAAAGTGGCCAATATGTCTGCAGCGATGAGGCCGTCCGTCACGCTGTGGCACCTAGATGTAAGCGGAATCCCGCAGTCGTTCAATGACGGCCAGCACGTCCTTAAATCGGTCTTGGCTCAGTAGATCTACTGGGCGCTGGCCATTCAACTGCGGATGGGGCGCCAGGAGCCACAGCTTGACGTCTTGGGGCTCAAAGAACTCCGAGAGCTGTTCCGCCAAGTAGTCGAGCGATAGCAAGCGCTCCAGATGATTGAACTGCGGTTCGTTCTTTCCGGCTGTCCAACGTGACAGCGTCTGCGCCGACGTCCCGACAATTTGCGCAATATTCGTTGAACTGATTCCTGTGTTTTTTTTAATGGACTCGATTCTTTTGGCTACGCCGGTAGTCATTATTCAACCCGTCCCTTTGGTTGCGTAGATGGAAATGAGAGTATCTGGGCGACCGCCGGAGCGGGCCCGGATACCACGCTCCGTAAGCGCTTGGTTTGCCGTTCGGCAATGACGGATTTCAATGTCTCCTTCACCGAGAGTACACGTCGATGAACCTCCAAGAATGCGGGGACATTTTGGCTCGCGCGCGACAGTGAGTCACACACCGGAGTCAATATTCGCTGCACAAAAAACTCGGCCCGCTGTGAAATAGGCACACCCGCTAATTCTGCCAACTGGCGTTGTCGGGCGAGCAGAGAATGGCGTCGAGGATCTCGTAACATATCCCTGGCTCCGTCGGGGCAACAATGATGATCCCGGCAGGCGAAGCGAGTCTTGCCCTGTGCCGTCGCCATTAGCGCGTTCGCCGCAGTGATATCTATCGTGCGACCGAGCGCCTCGACATAGATGCGACGCTTGGTCGGGCCAGGCCCATCCATCCCGCCAGCGTGCAATCGATCGCCGATGTCGAAGGTGTCGCCGATAGCGACGCCACTCTCGACAGCATCGACGACTCCCATGGCGAATAGTACTGTGCCTGCAAAGCCGCTTCGCTCGACGAGCACCGGCAAATCGGATTCCCGTAACTCAGACAGACCATTGATGAGACGGCGCATCACGTTCGGGCCGGCATTTGCGCCGAAGGGGTGAATGCGCAATGTCACGCGATCGATCGGCGCCGCGGCCATTCGCCGACGTAACATCCGCAAAAACGCCGTATCGCTCATCAGTTTGGTTGGCAGCGTCGCGGGATAAATGAGTTCGATCCTGTTTGCCCCGATCCCGTCTAATGCGTCGCGCAGGTCGGCTACGACCGCGAGATCGCCATCCAACCACTCCGTCTGATCATCGGCCAGGTAGTGCGTCGGCACCAAGATGCCTGAGTATTTCCCGTCACTCGCGAACGTCGCGATGGACATCGCTGCCGTCTTGCGTTGTTTCACGGTTAGCGCTTCAGCGCGACGCAGTTCCTTGGCCCACGGCAACTCAATATGTGAGTCCGTTACACCCGAGGGCAACGAGAGCTCGAGCCCCTGGGTGTCGAGCCACAACTGACGCGAGGCCGCTAACGCGTCCTCGCGCAAACTCTGTTGGCGGTCGTGATACCTCGCATCTAGCATGAGAGTGGTTGCGGTGAGCTTGCCCTCAGCCAACAGACGGCTGAGCACCGTGTGATCATTGCGCCGAACTGTCACGCAAAGATATTCATCACTGCGTGATCTCGCGAGACGGGAAATTTTCGATGGCATCATGGCTGCCGCCTTAACGGATTAACACAGGTGTCATCATAATCGCCAACATCATGCCCGTCAAATCTATATACATATCTATACCAAATCTATATTCAGCTCATTTTCTTCCGGCGCCGCTATGTCGATATCTCGCAGAAAAGGTCAACTCAAGATTCGGAGCCAGTTGAGGAAAATTTCTGCAAGTAACTGATTTAACTGATATCGTCGACCGCATATTCTCCGGATGCTGCGCCACGCCCGCACGAAGTTATGTAAGCGGTAACCACGCGGCGTGCTGGACTAGACTTGGAAATCGTGGATGTCGGACCGCAACGGATTGGCAGCGAAATGCTGCTTCCAGAGTCGTGGGGTCAAATCTGCGACGCGACTTGCCG
>Ga0187879_10001388_pt1 | contig 16607 bp, 16 predicted proteins | sample June2016WEW_19_1_FD_132423 | JGI IMG/M metagenome (GOLD analysis project Ga0187879, IMG submission 132423) | Peatland microbial communities from SPRUCE experiment site at the Marcell Experimental Forest, Minnesota, USA - June2016WEW_19_10 | ecosystem: Environmental > Terrestrial > Soil >... | reverse complement strand
GCCGCCATCGCGGCCGGAATGCTGTGCGCGGTGAAGACCAGGTCGGCGTCGCGGCGGACGGCCGCTGGCAGCGATTCGATCGCCGCGGCAGTGGCGTCGGCGAGCGGCTCGATGAAACCGGGGTGGTTGAAGTACGGGCGCAGCTTGTCGATCCGCGGCGCGCCGTCTCCCACCAGCGCCCTGGCCCGCGCGATGTCGTCAAGGTACTGACGGCAGCTGGAAAATGAGCTGTAGGCGGCGGTCACGAAGGCAACCGCGGACCGCACACCGTCTGCCGCCATGGCCGCAACGGTGTCGGTCAGGTAGGGATCCCAGTTCCTGTTGCCCCAGTAGAGGGGCAAGTTAATTCCGCTGGCGGCGAAGTCCTTCTCGACCGCCGCGAGCAGGTCCCTGCACTGCTGGTTGATGGGGCTGACACCGCCGAATAGGTAGTAGTGATCGGCCACCTGCGCTAGCCGGGCGGCCGGGATGCCACGCCCGCGGGTGACATTCTCCAGGAACGGGATCACGTCACGGCGGGCCTCGGGGCCACCGAAGGAGACGAGCAGGAAGGCGTCGTAGCTCGGCATACCACCATCCAACCAGCAGGGGCCGACACCCCGGGCCGAGATCGCGGTGCGGCCCGGCCGGGCGGCAGCCGCGCGGCACTGCCAGCCGGGCTCAGCTGTAGTCGGTGGCGTACTGCCCGGCCAGCGCCAGCACCTCGCTGACGTACCAGTTGGCGTGGTTGTAGTCGAAGATCGCGCCAGCCAGCGACCGGCCGCCGGCCGCTGCGCCGTCCGCGCACAGCAGCCTCGCCGCCGATGGCACCGCGTCGTAGGGGTTCATGATGTCCGGCAGGCCGGTCTGGCCGAACCCGTCGGTGCCCCAGATCTTCCAGGTGGACGGCAGGAACTGCATAGGGCCGAGCGCGCCAGCGCTTGACGGCCCGACGTTGGTACCGTCGGCGCTCTCGATCTGGCCGATGGCGGCCAGGACCGTCCAGGACAGCCCAGGGCAGTACCGAGCGGCTGACGCCTTGAACAGCTCAAGGTAGGTACTGGGCAGCCCGCTGCTTGGCACGCTGGCGGTCGGCAGCTGTTGCTGGCGCAGGCTCTCGATCCGTGCGGTTGCCCCCAGAATCGCCCTGACCTCGGCCGTCAGCGCGGTCATGCTCGCGCCAGGCGCGCTGATCAGCGCTGCGACCTGGTGCACCAGGCCGAGCTTGCGCGAGGTGGCGCTGTCGACCACCAGGTCCACGCCCGCGACGCCCAGCGATGCCGCAGCGCCGAACGTCACCGGCTGCCTGCTGGCGGCGGCCAGCTCGTAGGAACCGCCCAGGCGCAGGCCGAGCCTGGAGCGCGCGGTCGGCGACGCCACGAACCCGCCGTCGGCCAGCGTGGTCCACAGCGCCTGGTCGGAGGCCGTGCGCAGCGGCACCCAAGAGCGGAACTGAGCCGGATTCACGCCGATGACGCTGGCGGGGCGGCCGCCCGCAGTAATCTCCGCGCCATCAAACACGATCATGTTCCGGACGTCGGCGGTCTTGCCCAGGCTGGTGATCTGGCGGGAGGTCAGCCCGGCCGGCGCCACGACCAGCAGATCCGGCAGGATGATCCGCCGGAATGTCGTGCTGGCACGCACCTGGGCAGCCGTCCGGACGGCCGCGGCACCGGATGGCCCTGCGGCCACGCCGCCAGGAATCACCATCGTGTGCGCGGTACCGCTCGCACCCGAGGCGAGCAGCACGAACGCCGCGCAGGCTACGTTCCGACATGCTGGCGCCGCGCCACCGGAGGCGACGGTGACGCGTGGTGCCCTGCGCCAATTGAGAGGTCCCATTGCGCTCCCAACTGTAACTGGCGCCAGTTCCGCGCCGACGAGGCCGGTCGCCGCCGGGGCCGAAAACCTTGTCACCCGGGTATACGGTCGTAGCGGAGGTTGGCGTTGGCGCAGGTTGAGTGCGGGGAACGGGCAACCGTGCGCGGCAACACCTACCTGGCGATCCTTCGCCGTCCCGGTGCGCTGAGCTTCTCAGCAGCCGGCTTCCTCGGCCGTATGTCGATGTCCATGTTCGGCCTCGGCACGGTCCTGCTGGTCGCGGCGGTCAGCGGCAGATACGGGCTGGCCGGGACGGTGGCAGCGGCTGGCGCCATCGGTTACGCCGTCTGTGCGCCGCAGGCGGCCAAGCTCGCCGACCGCTTCGGCCAGCACCGGGTGCTGCGGCCGCAGGCAGTGTCGTTCGCGGTCAATACGGTCGCGTTCGTGGTGTGTGCCGAGCTACGGGCACCGCTGTGGGCCCTGCTGGTCACCGGCGCTCTATCGGGCGCGTCCATGCCGTCCCTTGGCCCGATGGTCCGGGCCCGCTGGAGCACGCTGCTCGATGATCCAGCGCGACTGCATACCGCGTTCTCGCTGGAATCAGTGGCCGACGAGATGATCTTCGTGATCGGCCCGGCGGCGGTCACCCTGCTGGCGACCGAGGTCTATCCGGCCGCCGGGGTTGGCATGGCCATGCTGACGTGCGTGGCAGGGACGCTGTTGCTGGCCGCGCAGCGCCGCAGCGAGCCGCCGGTTGAGACGCGCGCCCAGACCCGGACCCAGTTCCGCGCCCGGTCCCCGACCAGGTCCCCGACCCGGCCCCCGGCCCAGCCCCCGGCCCAGCCCCCGACCCAGACCCCGACCCAGACCGAGCCGGCCGGGGCAGGGCGCAGGTTCGCCATGCCAGCGCGCGGGCTGATCACACTGGCGCCGGTCTACCTGTTCGTCGGCGCGATGTTCGCGACCATCGACCTCAGCACCGTCGACTTCGCGCAGCGGCAGGGGCACAAGCCGCTCGCCGGTGTCATCCTCGGGATCTACGCGCTGGGCAGCGCTATCGGCGGGCTCTGGTACGGGTCGCGGACGTGGCGGGCCCGGCTGGAGCGCCGCTTCGCCGTCACCCTGTGCTGCACTGCGGCCGGGGTCGCGACCTTCTGGGCACAGCCTGGGCTGTTGTCGTTAACCCTCATTATCTTCTTCTGCGGGCTGACCATTTCGCCGACGCTCATCGCCGGCTATGGCCTCATCGAGCGCCAGGCCCCTGCCGAGCGCCGCACCGAAGGGCTCACCTGGCTGGGCTCCGCGATCTCGATCGGGGTGGCCGGCGGATCGGCGGCTGCCGGGCACATCATCGACGTCGCTGGCCCGCACTGGGGATACGCGTTCGCCGCCTGCTGCGGGGCGATGGCGGCGGCAATCTGCCTGCTCGGGCTGGGTACGCTACGGGCGCCGTCCGGGACGGAAAGACCGCGGACGGCCGATAGGGTCCACGGGGCCGACGGGGCCGACGGGGCCGACGGCGCGCCGGGCACGGTACGCCGGTCCGCGCACGGTGACATCGATGTCCGCCCCGGGGGCGGCGCATAGCCTCCGGTCAGCGGGGCACACCTGACCACAGAGGCGGTCCTCCGACTGACCGCCGTAGGCAGTCACCTGGGGGACTCGCACATGACAACACCATCAGACTTCGGGAGCACCCACAACGGGATCAGGCTGGCTGAGCCCGACATCGTCGGCCATGCTCCCCGCCGGATCTGCGAGCTATGCGGCGCCGCCATCATGGCCAGTCAGGACGCCCGGCTCGAGCCAGACGGCCGATGGCTCCACGAGGCGTGCCAGTTCGCACCAGACGGGCTGTACCAGGCCGGCTGACCAGGCGCACATCCATATGCGCACCCCGCCGAATGGTAGCTCGAAGCGAAATCCTGCTGGCCCAGGCGGCGAGTAAGGCTAGTCTCGCCTGCATGGAAGGCGAAGCTGGCAGCGGGCCACCACGGCGAGACAGCAGGCGAGGCACTGCCGCGGGACGACAAGCACTGACCGGCGAGCAGGAAGACAGCCGGGCAGTACCCGGGCAGGCCCCTGCTGCAGTGGCAGCGGGGACCCGGGCAGCAGCAGCGCAGGCTCCCGCCGGGATGACCACACCCAGCCAGACTGCGGCGGCCCGCGGGAGGCCCGCTAGCGGGACCGGGACCCGCTCCCGGCGGCCCTCACTTGGCGGCGGCCTGCCGGCCCAGGGCCGCGAGCTGGGCGCTCAGGGCAGGAAGACCGTGCGCAGGCTGCTCGAAGCCGGCCTGGCCGAATTCGACGAGCGCGGTTTGCAGGCCGTCCGCGTCGACGACGTCGTGAGCAGGGCAAAGACCTCACACGGAACGTTCTATCTCTATTTCGCCAACAAGGACGATCTGTTCAAGGCCCTGCTGCGCGACGCGCTGCACGACATGGGCCTGATCACTGGCGATTTCCCGGTCGTGACCCGCAATGACGCTGGCCGGCGGGCATTGCGCGACTGGGTGGAGAAGTTCTGCGATACCTACGCCGCTCATGCCGCTGTCATTCGTATCCTCAGCCAGGCCGACGTGGTCGGCGAGGAAGTCTATGGCGACGGGCTGCAAATGCTGTTCCGGGTGGCCGAGGCGATCACGCAGGGCATGACCGCAGCACGGCCTACGGACGGCGGCGCACTGTCCGAGCACGCCGAGTTGACCGCCGTGGCCTGCCTGATGATGCTCGAGCGGGTTAATTACCTGTTCAGTGTTGAGGTACGGCTGCCAAGGGCGGAGATGATCGACCGGCTCAGCGCGATCTTCTATGCCGCCTTCCAGTCGTAGTGAGCCCAGGCTAGGCAGTTACCCGCCGCGGGCCCAGCGGACTGCTTGCAGCGCGCGGCGGGCCGAGGGCACGTTGTGTACGCGTAGCACCCGGGCGCCCTGCCAGGCGCAGATCGCGAGGGCGGCCATCGTGCCCGCGCCACGCTGATCCGGCGGCAGGCCCAGCGTCTCGCCAACGAAATCTTTGTTGGAGACGGCGGCAAGGACCGGCCAGCCAGTGCTCACGAGCTCGCTGAGCCTGCGGGTCAGCTCAAGGGAGTGCCAGGTGTTCTTGCCGAAATCGGGTGCCGGGTCGATCAGGATCGCGTCCCGCCGCACGCCTGCCGCCACCGCGCGCTGCGCCTGCCGGCTCACGTAACCGGCGACCTCGGCCACCACGTCGGCATAGGCGGGCCGATGCGGTCCTGACCGGGGCGCCAGCCCGCCCGCGTGCGAGCAGACCAGGCCGATCTGGTACGCGGCCGCGACATCGGCGAGCCGGGGGTCCGCGCCGCCCCACACATCGTTCAGCAGGTCCGCACCGGCCTCCGCGACTGCCTCGCCGACCTCGGCGCGCCAGGTATCGACGCTGATCGCCACCTCAGGATGGGCGGCCCTGACCGCGCTGACCAGCCCGGTGACCCGCCTGATCTCCTCAGCCACGTCGACCTCGGCGCCCGGGCCTGCCTTCACGCCCCCGATGTCGACCAGGTCAGCGCCCGCCGCCACCGCGCGGCCCACCGCCCTGAGCGCGGCGCCGAACTCGTAAGTAGCGCCGCGATCGAAGAACGAGTCCGGCGTCCTGTTGATCACTGCCATGATGCCGAACGTGCCTTCCGGCCACTCCCGCCCGCCGAGCCGCAGCGTCGTCGGGATGGTCACGGGCGCCAGGATAGGCGCAGCCCGCAGGGCGCCGCGCAGCGGCGCAGGCGAGCACCAAAAGCACACTGCCCGGGCCGAGCCGGTCTCGGGACCCGCCAACCAGGGCAGAATCGTATAGTGCGATTCCACACCAAGGACAGGCCGTCCCACGACCTCACCTACAGCGACGTGTTCCTGGTGCCAAGCCGGTCGGCGGTGGCCTCCAGGCTTGACGTGAGCCTGGCCACCCGGGACCGGAGCGGGACCACGATCCCTATCGTGGTGGCTAACATGACCGCGGTCGCCGGGCGGCGGATGGCCGAGACGGTGGCCCGCAGGGGCGGGCTCGCCGTCCTGCCCCAGGACATTCCCGTCGAGGTCGTCGCCGAGGTGATCTCCTGGGTGAAGAGCCGCGACCTCGTCTACGACACCCCGCTAACGCTCGGCCCTGACGACACGACCGGCCACGCGCTCAGCCTGCTGCCCAAGCGCGCGCATGGCGCCATCATCGTGGTGGCCGACGGGCAGCCGGTCGGCGTGGTCACCGAGGCCGACTGCGACGGTGTGGACAGGTTCACCCAGTTGCGGCAGGTCATGTCCACCGGGCTGTTCACGCTGGCGGCCGGCACCAACCCCGAGCATGCGTTCAATCTGCTCTATGAAGGCAGGCACCGGCTTGCCCCGGTGCTGGCCGCAGATGGCCATTGCGTGGGCATCCTGACCCGTACCGGAGCGCTGCGCTCGACGCTGTACGAACCCGCCACCGATGCCCGCGGCAGGCTGCGGATCGGCGCGGCGCTCGGCATCAACGGCGATGCGGGCGCCAAGGCGAAGCTGCTGGCCGACGCGGGCGCGGACCTGCTCATCATGGACACCGCCCATGGCCACCAGGACCGGATGATCGATGCCCTGCGGGCGGTACGTGGCGCGATGGGCAGCGCGACACCCGCCTCGGTCCCCGTGGTCGCGGGCAACGTCGTGACCGCTGCGGGGGTCGCCGATCTGGTGGCGGCCGGGGCCGACATCGTCAAGGTGGGCGTGGGCCCGGGCGCGATGTGCACGACCCGGATGATGACCGGGGTGGGGCGGCCGCAGTTCAGCGCGATCCTGGAATGCGCCGAGGAGGGGCGCAGGCTCGGCGCGCACGTATGGGCTGACGGCGGTGTCCGGCATCCGCGCGACGTTGCCCTCGCCCTGGCGGCCGGCGCGTCCAACGTGATGATCGGCTCCTGGTTCGCGGGCACCTGCGAGTCGCCTGGCGACGTCTTCAGGGATGCTGAGGGACGGCTGTATAAGGAGAGCTTCGGCATGGCGTCGGCGCGAGCGGTCCGGCTCCGGACCGCTACCGACTCGCCCTTCGAGCGGGCCCGCAAGGAACTGTTCGAGGAGGGCATCTCAACTTCGCGGATGTACCTGAACCCGCAGCGGCCCGGCGTGGAGGATCTGATTGACGCAATTACCGCGGGCTTGCGCAGCGCCTGTGCGTATGCTGGCGCGAGTGACCTGGATGAACTGCACCAGCGGGCGGTGGTCGGCGTGCAGGGGGCGGCGGGTTACACCGAGGGAATGCCGATGCCGACCGGATGGTGACCCGCCCGGCCGGGGCCTCCTGACGCCTCCGGAGCACCCGTGACTCCCGCCGCCTGCCTCGCGCGGCTGCGCCGGCTGAGCACCCGCCCCGCTGCCGGGAGCGTGGTGATCGCCGCGGCCGGGAGCGTGCTGATCGCCGCGGTCGGGTTGTCGCTGCCGGCTGCCGCGAACGCAGCACCGGCCGCCACCGCAGCGGCATCGCCCGCCGCCGCTGCGGCCGCACCGGCCGCGCGCGCGTCGCTCGCCGCCGCCCGCACGGCGCCCGGGTTAGCGGCCGGGTTTGCTGGCCATGGCCGCGCAGGCCCGCGCCGCGCAGGTCCTGGCGGAGTGTCGGCGCTGGGCGCCGAGCTAGCGGCCACCGCGACGGGCAGGCGGCTGTGGGGCCGGGCGGCGGGCGTCCGGCGCCCGATGGCCAGCATCACCAAGGTCATGACCGCGCTGGTGGTGATCGGCGCCGGTCATCTGGACCGCAAGATCAGGATTTCCGCTGCCGTCCCTGCCTACGTGCGCAGGTACGGGGCGGCCAGCGCCGGCCTGCGGGCTGGCGACGTCCTGACCGCCCGCCAGCTGCTTGCGGCCATGTTGCTGCCGTCCGGCTGTGACGCCGCCTACGCGCTGGCGACCGCATACGGCCCAGGATGGCGGGCGTTCGTAGCGAAAATGAATGCGACAGCACGGAAACTGGGGCTGCGTTCCACTCACTTCGACAACTTCGACGGGCTCCCCTGGCCGACCGAGCGCTCCACCTACTCGACCCCTCGGGATCTGGTGGCACTGGGCCTGGCGGCGACGCGGCTCGCCCTCTTCCGCCGTCTTGTCCGGCATCGGATCTATTACCTGCCCGCGACCGGGCAGCATCACGCCTACCTGTGGCGGACGACCAACCTGCTGCTCGGCTCCTACCCGGGGGCTACCGGAATCAAGACCGGGTGGACCGGCGCCGCCGGATACTGCCTGCTTTTCGAGGCGAGCCGAGGCGGCCGCACCCTCATCGGCGTGGTGCTCGATGCGTCAGCGACCAACCCGGACGCTCGCTTTACCGCCGCCGCCCGGATCCTGGACTGGGGCTTCGACATCGCGCACGGCCCGCTGCAGCTCCGCCCGCTGCCGCCGGGCGGTAATCCCGACTAGCGTCGCCCGGGCCGCCATCCCGCGCAGGAGTGCGGCCCGCCTCGGCCGCGGCTCGCCTACGGTGGTTGCCATGACAGCGCCGAACAGCCGGCCCAGGCCAGTCGCGCCGCCCGACGGGCCAGGGACCAGCGTGCTCGTGGTGGAAGATGACCCGGGCATCGCCACCCAGCTAGTCCGGGGCTTGTCCAGGGGCGGCTACCGCGTCGATCACGTGATGACCGGTACCGAGGCGCTGGCCTGGGGCGATCCCGATGTCATGCTGCTCGACCTCGAGCTTCCCGACGTCGATGGCGTGCAGGTCTGCAGGCAGTTCAGGGAGCGGTCGAGCGCAGCGATCATCGTAGTCACCGCGCACGGCGAGGAGCCGGACCGGGTGAACGCCCTGGACGCGGGCGCCGACGACTACCTGGTCAAGCCCTTCGGCCTGGGCGAGCTGCAGGCCAGGATCAGGGCGGTGCTGCGCCGGGTGCGGCCGGGCGGCGAGCTGATCAGGCACGGGCCGCTGACGGTGGACCTGCGTACCCGCAAGGTCCTGGTCTCCGGTGCGGAAGTGGCCCTGACGCCCAAGGAGTTCGACATCCTCGAGTGCCTGGCGACCGATCCCGGGCGGGTGGTGAGCAGGCAGGAGATCCTGGAGAGCGCCTGGGACGCGCACTGGTACGGTCCGACCAAGGTTCTCGATGTGCATGTCGCCGCGCTGCGCAAGAAGCTCGGATCGCCCGGCCTGATCGAAACCGTCTACGGGCGTGGGTTCCGGCTCGGCGAGGCCTGATGGCCCGCAGGATCGTCCTGGCGATCTTGACATTGATCGTGGCGTTGCTCGGCCTCATTGCCGTCCCGCTCGGCCTGATCACCGGCGGGCAGGACCGCCGCGACTTCACCGACGAGACGGTCACCGCGGCCCGGACCCTGGCCAGCGCGGCCGAGGAGGAGCTCGGGGATAAGGCCGACGCATCGGCGCTCAGCCGGTCGATCGCCCAGCTCCAGCGTGGCGGCGACCGGGTGGCGCTGTATGACCGGGCGGGCACGCGGCGCGGCGGCACGGGTCCGGTCGCACCGGCCGCGCGCGTCCGCGGGGTGCTGTCCAGCGCGAGGACTGCCACCTATCCGGGTGATGACCGGCTGGTTGTGCTGGCGCCGGTGCTGGGCGACGAGGGCGGCCAGGCCATCGGCGTGATCGCGCTGTCCCGCTCCACTGGCCCGCTGCAGCAGCGGATCATAGCGCTCTGGACCTGGCTGGCTGCGGTCTCAGCGGCCGGGCTGCTGGCCGCGGCGGCGATCGCGGTGGCGCTGGTGCGCTGGGTGAGCCGCCCGATCATTGCGCTTGACGCGGCGGCGCGCCGGCTGGGCGGTGGCGCGCTGGACACCAGGTCCCCGGCCAGCCACGGTCCCGCCGAGATCCGCAGGCTCGCGGCCAACTTCAACACGATGGCGGGCCGCCTCGAAGCGCTGGTCGACGGTCACCAGGTAATGATGGCTGACGTCTCGCACCAGCTGCGGACCCCGCTCGCCGCGCTCCGGCTGCGGCTCGACGTACTCGCGCAAGACGCCGGGGAGTCCGTGGCCAGTGACCTGGCCGGTGCGCAGGAGGAAGTCACGCGGCTGTCCAGGCTGGTTGACGGCCTGCTGGCGGTGGCGAGGGCAGAAAACGTGGTGACTGAGCCCATCGGCGTCGCCGCTGACATCGTGATCAGGGACCGGGCGGCCGCCTGGCGGCCGGCCGCCGAGGAGCGGGACGTCACCCTCGACGTCACCGTTGAGCCGGTGGCTGTCTCGGCCGGCGCTGGGCATCTGGAGCAGATGCTGGACAACCTGCTGGCCAACGCCCTTGACGCGGTCCCAGCCGGCGGCAAGGTCTGGATGAGCGCACGCGCCGCAGGCCCCAATACGCTCATCGTGGTCGCCGACGACGGTCCTGGCATGAGCCCCCAGCAAAAGCGGTCCGCCTTCCGGCGGTTCGCCAGCACCACCCCGGGCGGTGCCGGGCTTGGCCTGGCGATCGTGCACCGGCTGGTGACATCTAACGGCGGCTCGGCGACGCTCTCGGATACGCCAGGCGGCGGGCTGACCGTGACACTCGAACTGCCGAACGCGCCAAGAGACCGCAGGTCACGCCGACCGAGCGCAGGATCATGCTGAGGTCGCAGCCGCATTTACCGGTTCTGAACGTTTCCTGAACCGATTCCCTGGACAGCGCACGGCAGGCTGGACACGCGACGGGCCCACCAGGGGCCCGCCCGAGCCGGATCTGCTGGAGCACTCAGGCATGCCGCTTACCGCCGGTCACGCCGTCAGGCGCCGCGACGAGAGACTCTCGCGCACCCGCAGGGTGTCGCTCTGGGTCGCGGGCGGCGCTGCCGCCGCGTCACTGGGACTGGGCGCCGCGTTCGCGCATGCGCTGCCCGGGCACCGAACGGCAGCCGCAGGGGCGCGGCCGGCCGGTGCCAGCCACGCTCAGTCAGCGGGCGGACAGACGGCGCCAAGCAGCGGCGCGGCGGATGCCCGCCATCATCACGGGCACCACCACAGCCTCGCGCCGCCGCAGCAGCCGCCCGCGACCACCCAGGCACCGCCGCAGACCATCTCCGGTGGGTCATGACCGGCTCGCTGGCAGCCAGCAGCGCCGGGCCGAGCCCGCTGTGGTATGCGACGCGGGCTACCGGAGTCGTGGCGCTGATCTTGCTCACGATCACGGTGGTGCTGGGCATCACCGGCACAGCCAGGTTCGCCACGCCACGCTGGCCCCGGGTGATCACCTCTGGCCTGCACCGCAATGTCGCGCTGCTGGTGGTGGCGTTCGTCGGCGTACACATCGTCACCACGGTCCTGGACAGCTACGCGGGAATCGGCTGGATCTCGGTCGTGGTTCCGTTCAGCTCGGCCTACCGGCCGCTGTGGCTCAGCCTGGGCACGATCGCCTTCGACCTGCTGCTCGCGCTGGTCGTGACCAGCCTACTGCGCGCGCGGATTGGCTACCGTGGCTGGCGGATCGTGCACTGGCTTGCCTATGTGGCATGGCCGGTAGCGCTCTGGCATGGTCTCGGGACCGGAACTGACAGCCGCCTCCCCTGGCTCCTCGCGCTGGACGCGGCAGCCGTCGCCGCAGTCGCCGGCGCGGTGTGGTGGCGGCTGTCACTGCCGGAGACCGCGCCGCGTCCGCTGACCATCGCGATCGCCGTCACCGCGGTACCGCTGGTAACGATCCTGTTTACTGCGCTCGGCCCGCTGCAGCCCGGCTGGGCACACCGGGCGGGGACGCCCGTCAAGCTGCTGGCCGGCCAGCAAACATCGTCGGGCGGCGCGGCCCCGTCGGGCGGCGCGGCCCCGTCGGGCAGCGCCTCGTCGGGCGGCACGGCCGCCATGCCATCGGGCGGCGGGTTCACCGGGCGGGCGGCCCGCAGCAGCGGGCCGGAAGCGGGCGAGGTGACCATCGCGGTTACGGCGAGGACCACCGGCCCGTCCGGCGAGGATTTCACGATCACGCTGCAAGGCATGCCCGATGGTGCCGGGGTGGCGCTGCAGCGCGGCATGGTCGTCGTCGGCTCCGCTGGCGCCGCATCGTCTTATTCCGGCCCTGTCGTGGCGCTCGACGGGCAGCAGCTCATCGCCGACCTCAGCGACCAGGCCAGATCCACGGCGCGGGCCGCGATCAGGCTCGAGGTGAGCGGCAGCAGGGCGACTGGCAGGCTCACCATCAGCGGCGGCGGGGCATGACGCCGCCCGCGGGCCACGCCACCGTACCCAGCACCCGCCCGGGCGGCGGCCCGGCCCGGCTGACCGCAGGATGGCAGCAGATGTCACGCGCGGCGACGCTGTCTGAGCACGTCGCCCGGTACGGCCCGCTGCCGCAGGCCGGCCGCGGGTCCCGCAGGAACCATCGCATGCTGGCCGACGCCGTCACCCGCGCCGGGCTCACCGGCCGCGGCGGCGCAGCCTTCCCCACCGGGACCAAGATCGGCGCCGTTGCCGCCAGGCGCGGCCCGGCCGTCGTGGTCGCCAACGGAATGGAAAGCGAGCCGGCCAGCGAGAAGGACCAGGCGCTGCTGGCCAGGGCGCCGCACCTGGTGCTGGACGGAGCCGTGCTGGCCGCCGAGGCGGTCCGGGCGGATGCCGTATACGTATGCCTGTCGAGGTCTAGGCCGTGGCAGGCCGGGCAGCTGGCAGCCGCCGTCGCAGAGCGGCAGGCGTCCCGGCTGGACAGCGTCCGCATCGAGATACACGACTTGCCTGAACGCTACGTCGCCAGCGAGGAGACCGCCCTCGTGCACTGGCTGAATGGCGGAGAAGCCAGGCCTGTCAATACGCCGCCGCGGCCGTCTGAACGAGGCGTCGGCCGGCGGCCAACGCTGGTCGACAATGTCGAGACGCTGGCGCATATCGCCCTGATTGCCCGCTATGGCCCTGACTGGTTCCGGCAGGCGGGGACGGGAGAGGCGCCGGGCACGATGCTGGCCACGATCTGCGGCGCAGTCGCGGGACCCGGCGTCTACGAGATCGAGCTTGGCACCCTCGTCGTGGACGCCCTGGCCATGGCCGGCGCATCAGCCGAGGCCAGTGCGGTGCTCATCGGCGGATACTTCGGGACCTGGCACGACGCGGCGGCCGTGGCCGGCCTGCGGCTGGCCAGACCGGGGCTGACACAGGGCGGCACCGCACCCGCCTCGAGCACCGCGCCCGACTCAAACACCGCGCCCGACTCAAACACCGCGCCCGCCTCGAGCACCTCGCCCGGGGCCGGCGTGCTTGCCGTCCTGCCCGCCGGGGCTTGCGGGCTGACCGAGACGGCCCGGGTGCTCGGCTACCTCGCCGCGCAGAGCGCGGGCCAGTGCGGCCCGTGCGTATTCGGGCTGTCGGCGATCGCTGACGACTTCGCCCAGCTCGCGTCCGGCCGACCGCACGGGCCAGTTCTTGACCGGCTGAGCCGCAGGCTCGGCGTGGTGAGCGGGCGCGGCGCCTGCCGTCACCCGGATGGCGCGACCAGGCTAGCGGCCTCCGCGCTTGGCACCTTCGCGGCGGACGCCCGCGCCCATGCGCAGCGGCGGTCATGCCAGGCGGCCTGGCGCGGCCGGCCGGCCGCGCCAGTACTGCCGATTCCCCGGCCCGACCCGGACGGAAGGTGGAGATGACGACCGCGGAGCTGAATCTGGATCCGATCAGGTGCACAAGCCACGGCCTTTGTGCCGAGCTGCTGCCCGACTTCATCGAGCTCGATGAGTGGGGATATCCCATCGTGGCAGGCCGGGACGTCGGGCCAGGGGCGATACGGGACGCGCGCCGCGCAGTGAGCGCCTGTCCGACCCTCGCGCTCCGGCTGCAGCGGCCAGCCGCGCTCGCCCGGTCGAGCCGCAGTTGAGCACGACGCCCCAGCACGAGGCGCCGCGGCAGAGCGAGGTCGCCAGTGCCCGGCGCCGCCGGTCACCGGAGGAGGCCTTGGAAGGCCCGGAAGGCAACGAACGGCTCACCGCCATGACCGGCGCCCTGCTGCTTGCGCTGTTCGCCGCCGAGGGCCTGACCATCCTGTCCATCCGGCAGCTGCTCACACTGCATTTCTTCCTCGGAATGCTGCTGATCGGGCCGGTCGCGCTGAAGATCGGCTCGACCTGCTACCGGTTCGCCAGGTACTACACCGGCGCTGCACCATATGTCAGGAGAGGACCGCCAGCACCGCTGTTGCGGCTGCTCGGGCCATTGGTGATCATCACCTCGACGGCGGTCATCGGCACCGGTGTCGCGCTGGCCGTCACCGGCCCGCAACGCAGCCCGTGGCTGCTGGCCCACAAGGCCTCGTTCGTGCTGTGGTTCGGCGTGATGACCATCCACGTGGTCGCCTACGCGCCCCGGCTGCCCCGGCTGCTGCTCAGCCATCATTCCGGGGGTCGGGCCCGCACTGCCCTGGCCGGCCGCCGGGCGCGCTGGCTGCTGCTTTCCGCCTCGGTCGCTGGCGGGCTGGTCATCGCCGCACTAACGCTGCATCTCGTGGGCCGGTGGGGGGTAGGCGTGACGACGGGGACCCACCCTGTCATCCGCGGATCGGCTCGCTGACCGGACTGACCGGGGTCAGCCCGGTTCATCGGCAGGTCGGCTCCCTCAGCGTGCGGCGATAGCGTGGCAGGCTCGGCTGAAATCGGCGGCCGAGCCGTACTGCAGCGTCAAAGTGGCGGTGCCCGCGTCAGCGGTCGAAGTCGTGGTCCTGATTGCCCCGCGCGGCGTGAAGACCTCGGTGAAGGAGTTGTCGGGGCTGGCGAGCGCCAAGACGGGCCCTTGCCACATCCCGTGAAACGCGACAACCCAGCCAGCGGGCAGCGGCGTCGGCGAGCCACCGGTCAGGTCGATATTGGTCTTCGCCCCGTTCGTGCTCAGCCAGGAATGCACGGCACCGCTCAGCTTAAACGAGTATGTCTGCCCGCTCTCGGTGCACATCTTCGCGCTGCCATGCAGGGTGTCGCAGCCGCCCTGCATGCTGCAGTCTGGCCTGCCGTTGCTGCCGATGAGCCCGCCCCGCAGATTGGCCGCCAGCACATACCGGCCGCCGTTACTCGCCTTGACCTGGCCGTAGCCATCCCAGCTCTCCAGCGGCGTGAATCTGCCGCCGATATGGAGCGCCCACGGCGTGGGCAGCACATCGACAAACACCAGCACGAAGACCAGCAGCACGAGGAGCGTAAGGCAGCCGAACCGGCGGCGCTGGCGCGGAGGGCGGTCGCGCCTGCGCAGCCGGGTACCGCGCGGCGGGCTTGGCTGCATGGGGCCTCCTGCCCGAAACCTCGCTATGCCACGGCGTTCGGACTGGCCGCCACGGACACGGCCGCGCGGGCCCAGGCGCCGATCCGGTCGATCAGCGCCGCGGACGCTGAAGACTCGGCATGGCCGAAGCCAGGCTCAAGCCACAGTTCCTTGGGCTCACCCGCCGCCTCGTACAGCCTGCGGGCGTGCTGGACAGGGAAGAAATTGTCCTTGTCACCGTGGACGATCAGCAGCGGCACCGGGGCGATCCTGGACGCCGCCTCGTCGGGCGGCATCGGCACCGGGTCCCACCGCTGCGGCGAGATCCTGGTGTTCAGGAAGGTCCTGGAGACCAGCCGGCCAGCGCGGTGCTCGATCGCCAGGTGCACCCGGCGCATCATCTTGGTGCCGCGGTAGTACCACCAGCCAGGACCGCTGACCGAGACCACCGCGTCGGTGCCGCCGAGCAGGGCGGCGTGCCGCAGCGCGATCGAGGCGCCCATGGAGAAGCCCACCGTCGCGATCCGCCGGTAGCCGAGCTCACGGGCGTAGGCAACCGCCACATCGAGGTCCCTGATCTCGCGGTCGCCCAGCGTGGTGAGCCCCCCTGACCTGCCGTGCCCGCGGAAGTCGAAGGTCACCACGCCGCCATGCCGGTTCAGCCTGGTGGCGATCCCCCAGACCGCCGCGCGCTGCCAGTGCAGGGTGAAGCCGTGCGCCTGCACGATTCCCAGGCCCTTGTCCCCAGGCAGATGGACGGCCTCGATCGCAATGCCGTCCTTGGTCACGAGGGTCTGGGCTTTCGTTACCGGCGGGCTCATGCACCTATTCTGCGGGAGAGCCCGGAGTGCCGGCCGCGCCGCCGGGACTTCCCGGGCCGCGGCCGGCTACGGCAGGCTGTTGGGGTGCCTGCGGGATCAGCCACGCCGACTGGAGGTCAGCTCATGCCCGTGCTCGACGCATTGATCTCGGCGATCCAAGCCGGCGGATCCGGTAGCCCGTGCCGCGCACTCGCTCTCGTCGAGCATTCCTGATGCTGGTCAGCGAGGCAGTCGGCGCCGCGCTGGCCGAGCTTGGCGCCGACACCGTGTTCGGCGTTGTGGGCAGCGGCAACTTCCACGTGACCAACGCCCTGATCGCCCGCGGCGCGCGGTACATCGCGGCGCGGCACGAGTGCGGCGCCGCCAGCATGGCCGACGGATGGGCCAGGACGGCCGGCCGGCCCGGCATCCTCTCAGTGCACCAGGGGCCCGGGCTGACCAACGCGCTCACCGGGATCACCGAGGCCGCCAAGAGCCGCACCCCGCTGCTGGTCCTGGCGGCCGACGTCGCCGCTTCGGCAACCAGGTCCAGCTTCCGCATTGACGTCGCCGCGATCGCCGCCGCCATCGGCGCGGTGCCGGCCCGGCTGCACTCTGCCGATTCCGCCGTCGACGATACCGTCCGCGCATACCGGACGGCGGCGGACGAGCGCCGCACCGTGCTGCTCGCGTTGCCGCTTGACGTGCAGGCCGGACAGTGCGCGGCAGCAGCAGTCAGGCCGGCTGCCGCAGTCCGGGGTGCGCCGGGACCGGCCGGGCAGCCGGGTGCGCCGGGACCGGCCGGGCAGCGGGGTGCGGCTGCTCCCGACGGGCAGGGAGGTGCCGGACCGGGCGGGCAGCGGGGTGCGGCTGCTCCCGACGGCAAGAGCGG
>Ga0187879_10001386_pt1 | contig 16623 bp, 6 predicted proteins | sample June2016WEW_19_1_FD_132423 | JGI IMG/M metagenome (GOLD analysis project Ga0187879, IMG submission 132423) | Peatland microbial communities from SPRUCE experiment site at the Marcell Experimental Forest, Minnesota, USA - June2016WEW_19_10 | ecosystem: Environmental > Terrestrial > Soil >... | reverse complement strand
GACCTCCATATTCTGGATTCACGCCCCAAGATCTGGTATCGCGTGGACGGCGAAGCCAGGAAGATCCAGTGCGAGCAGATCATCCCTTACTGGCAGGGCCGCTCGATTCGCGACCTCATCTTCCAGGAAATGTCCCAGGAATGGAAAGACGCTTACGAGGCCGGCATTTTTACGGAGTTCATGGAGCAGCGCGCGCCGGGCCACACGGCGCTGGGAGATGTTATTTACCGCAACGGTCTACTTGACTTGAAAGGCGAGGTCGAGCGGAGTCTTCGCCGCCTGGATTTCCTGAACGATCCCGAGGCTTTCCTTAAGCAGGAAGAACTCAAAGCGATGGCGACGGCGGCCGATGCGGTGATTCGATTTGCTGAACGCCATGCGGAGAAAGCCTCGCAGATGGCGAATCAGGAATCGAACCCCGAGCGCCGGGCTGAACTTGAGAAGATCGCGGAGGTCTGCCGGTATGTGCCCGCGCACGCTCCGCGGAATTTCTGGGAGGCCTTGCAGGCCTACTGGTTCATCCACCTGGGCGTCATCAGCGAACTGAACACCTGGGATTCCTTCTGCCCGGGCCGCCTGGACCAGCATCTAGCGCCCTTCTACGAGAAGGGGCTTGCGGACGGCACGCTCACGCGCGAAAAGGCCAAGGAACTCCTCGAGTGCTTCTGGGTGAAATTCAATAATCAGCCCGCGCCGCCCAAGGTGGGCGTGACGGCGGCCGAGAGCGGAACGTACACCGACTTCGCCAACATCAATAACGGCGGCCTGAAGGCCGACGGCTCGGATGGCGTCAGCGAGGTTACGTACCTCATCCTGGAAGTGATTGATGAGATGCGCCTGCTCCAGCCGTCATCGAATTTGCAGTTGAGCAAGAAGAGCCCGGATCGCTTCCTGAAGCACGGACTCGAGATTGTCCGCAAAGGTTGGGGTCAGCCTTCGATTTTCAATGCCGACCTGGTGGTCGAGGAATTGCTGCGGCAAGGGAAGTCGATTGAAGATGCGCGCTGCGGCGGCAACTCCGGCTGCGTGGAGACGGGGGCATTTGGCAAAGAAGCCTATATCCTGACTGGATATTTCAATCTTACGAAAGTGCTTGAAATTACATTGAACAACGGGCTCGATCCGCGCACCGGCAAGCGGATCGGGATCGAGACCGGCGACCCCCGGAACTCCAGTTCCTACTCTGAGCTCTTCGAGGCGTTCCGCAAGCAGTTGCACCACTTCCTCGACATCAAGGTGCGAGGCAACAACATCATCGAGCGTATCTACGCACGGCACATGCCTGCGCCTTTCCTCTCCCTGCTCATCGATGACTGCATCGCGAACGGCAGGGATTACAACGACGGCGGCCCTCGCTATAACACGACCTACATCATGGCCGTGGGCCCGGGAAGTTCGACCGACAGCCTGGCGGCAGTTCGCTACCACGTCTTCGATCGCAGGGGCTTGACGATGGCGGCGCTGCTGGATGCTTTGGCAGCCGATTTCAAGGGCCACGAAAAAACTCGCCAAATGCTTCTGAACAAGACTCCCAAGTACGGGAATGATGACGACTATGCGGATTCCATTCTGACGGACTTGTTCAACGCCTTTTACGATGAGGTGAACGGCCGGAAGAATACCAAGGGTGGCTGCTACCGGGTGAATTACCTTTCTACGACTTGCCACGTTTATTTCGGGTCAGTGACCGGGGCAACGCCGGATGGCCGAAAGGCGTATGAACCGCTGTCGGACGGCATCTCACCGGTGCAGGGTGCGGACCGGCGCGGCCCCACGGCGGTGCTCAAGTCTGCCGCCCGGATGGATCACGCCCGCACTGGCGGCACCCTCTTGAACCAGAAGTTCACGCCCCAACTGCTCGAAGGCGAAGAGGGAATCGACAAACTCGCACACCTCGTGCGCTCTTACTTCAAGCTGGACGGGCACCACATCCAGTTCAATGTGGTGACCGCCGAAACTCTTCGCGCCGCACAACAAAACCCTGACAAATATCGGGACTTGATCGTGCGCGTGGCAGGCTACAGCGATTACTTCTGCGACCTGACCACGGCTTTACAGAACGAAATCATCGCTCGCACCGAACATCAGGAAATCTGAGGATCGAGTCAGTGGGCCATTGAGTCATTGTTCTACTATGGTCACGATAAGTAATAGTATATGAGATATCTCCTAAGTTTATGATGGACATAAATGACTCAATGGCTCAATGACTAAATGACCCGATGGGTCCGCAAAAACCGCCGGTCGCTGGCCGGCTTTGGATGGTGATTGAGGGACATTCTTATCCTATAGTTATTGACTTGACATGTACCTTACTGCGTGGCATCATCTGTCGCTTTGCCAGGTCGGCTACCGAGTTGCCTGGGTTGGTTTTCTGTGAAAGGACGTGGGCCCACCAGGACTTGAACCTGGGACCAACGGATTATGAGTCCGCTGCTCTGACCAACTGAGCTATGGGCCCGCGGTCTCAGTATAGGTGAAAAGGGAGTTCATTGCACGCTGGCGAAGAAGTGGGTAGTGGGTCAATTCGATGGCGCGGAGGGGATTCCGGGATCGATGGTGTCATGAAACGCCGACGGAAAGCCCGACCTTCGTCAAGGGGACCTATTACCACCTTGAACTTATCTGCCATGCCTGCCTCACCTGAACGTCCATCGCCAATTCAACCCAACTGGCGGGAAGCGTCCCGAGGGGCGCTCGACCCCGGGGCTGAAGGGGCGGCGCGGGGCAGGACGCGCTGGGGTACAAAAGTACTAGTACCCGCGTTACCTTGTGACGCTATGGGAGCGACATTAGCATTACCCTCAGAAGCACTTCGAAGTCTTTGTCTGCCGGAAGTTAGGGTAGTTTTTTGGTTGGAGGCCGCATGCCGTTAAACGCCCCGAGGGGTCGGATACTCGTCGTCGACGATGAACCCTCGATCTGCGCCCTTCTCATCGAAGGACTGACCCCAGAGGGGTTCGAGTGCCGCGCCGCAGGAGGCGGCGTCGAGGCAATCAAGCTATTAGAGCGGGAGCGCTTTGACGCGCTCATCTCCGACCTGCGAATGCCAGGCATTTCGGGCTTAGCGCTCCTCGAGACCGTGCGCACCAGATACCCTTGGATGAGCGTCTTGATTGCTACCGGCGTGGACAATGTCCGGGTCGGCGTCGATGCCATGAAGCAGGGCGCCGACGACTATATCCTGAAGCCTTTCCGCCTTGAGGCGGTTGCCGTAGCGGTGGAGCGCGCGCTCGAGAACAAGCGCGTTGAACTGGAACTCGAGGCCTATCGCGAACGCCTCGAGGACATGGTCGGGGAGCGCACGGAGCAGCTTCGGTCCGTCGTCACGAGTCTTCAGCAGATGTACGACGAGATCCAGGAGACATACGACGAGACGTTGAAGGTGCTCGGAGATGCCTTGGCTTTGAAGGACAATGAAACGAGGGAACACACCGGGCGTGTGGCCCACTACTCCCTGGAGATTGCCAGAGCGGCAAACTGCACGCCCGAGCAGGTCAGCCAGATCTTGCGTGGCTCCTACTTGCACGATATCGGCAAGATCGGAATCCCGGACGCGATCTTAAATAAACCAGGTAAGCTGACGCCGGAAGAAGTCGTCGTGATGCGGACCCACCCACGTATTGGCTACGAGTTGGTTTCCCACATCCCATTCCTTGCGCCCGCGGCTGAAATAGTGTTGTCCCACCAGGAGTCCTACGACGGATCGGGCTATCCGCAAGGCCTGAAGGGAGAGGCGATTCCTCTCGGAGCGCGAGTTTTTGCCGTGGCGGATACGCTGGACGCCATGACCTCTGATCGCCCCTATCGGCGCGCCCTTCCGTGGTCTGTGGCTTACGATGAAATCAGGCGGGAGTCGGGTCAGCAATTCGATCCCGAGGTCGTCCAGGCATTCTTCACGATTCCGGATGGGGTCTGGGAAGAGATCAGGTACACGGCGGTGCACAGCGGAGCCGGCCCGCATCCGAAGGAGTTAGCAGAGGCGGCGAGGATTGCTGCACCGTTCCTGCGGGTGCCGTTGTCCGGCACCGAGTTGAAGGCCGACAAGTGGGCGGAGAATAAAACGCCGGGAGGCGCGTCGAGAGCCTCCGGCATCCTCAAGAGCGCCAAGAGCATTCGCGACCGTCTGATGGCCGGCGGCCCGCTGTGGTTCCTTGGCTTGTGCCTGCTGTTGTCAGGTCTAGCCTGCGCATCGCCGCTGCGCGCCGGAGATGGCCCTCCTCAAAAGTCAAGCCTTCCTTTGCTCACCCGCGTGGAGCAGATCAGGAACCTCTCGCCTGACGAAGCGAATCTCGGGTATCCCATTCTCGTTCAAGCCGTGGTTACTTATATCAATCCGGCTGAAAACGATTTGTTCATTCAGGACTCAACCGCAGGTGTTTACGTTGACATCGGGACCGGAAAGCTGGAGCTGCAGCCGGGCCAATTGGTTGAAGTCGAAGGCGTCAGCGGTACTCCTGATTTTGCGCCGCAGATTGATAATCCGAAGATTCGCGTGTTGGGTCAGGGTTCCTTGCCGGAAGCGCGGCGAGTCGCCTACGGCCAAATGGCCTCAAGTCAAGAGGACAGCCAGTGGGTGGAAATTGAAGGCATCGTCCGCACGGTGACGAAGGCGGATTCGATCCTGACACTCGATCTGGCGGCGGAGGGTGGCCGGCTCACCGTGGAGTTTCCAAACTTCCGCGGCACCGTTCCGAATTTCCTTGTCGATGCTAAGATACGCATCCAGGGCGTGTGCGGCGCCAATTTCAATCACAAGTATCAAATAACCGGCGTGATCCTCTACTCGCCGAGTCTCAGTCAGCTTCGCATTGTTGAACCCGCCCCCAGTAACGCGTTTTTCGCCCCGCACCGTCCCATCGCGAGCCTGCTGCGTTTTGCCCCGCAGGGAGCATCCGGCCACCGTGTCAGAGTGCGGGGCGTGGTCACTTTCCAGCAGCCGGGGAGTGAACTGTTCATCAAAGAAGAAAACGACGGCCTTCAGGTTCGCACGCTGGAGACAACTCCCCTCCGGACCGGAGACCTGGTTGAGGTGGTAGGTTTTCCCGCCGTGGGCGAGTACTCCGCGGTATTGCGGGATGCGGTTTTTCGCCACATCGGGACCGGTCCAGCTCTTGCCCCTATTTCCGTCACAGCAGAGCAGGCGCTGGACGGTAGCCACGATGCCGACTTCGTGCGCATCAAGGCGCGACTGCTCGATGCAACCCCTGGCCCGAACACCTTGAACATGGAGTCAGGCAAAATCCTCTTCCTGGCGCAGGTGGAAGACCCCGTGCTGGCGAAGAGTCTCGAATCTCTGGTGCCGGGAAGTCTGCTGCAATTAACCGGCATCTGCGTTCTCGAAGCAAATGAAGATCACAATGCGCAGTCATTTCGTATTCTTGTCCGCTCGATGAATGATGTTGCGGTGATCGAGCCCCCTCCCTGGTGGGACATCAAGCGCATGCTCAGGATTATCGCTATCCTGGCGGCGGTGGCGCTGGCCACCACGCTCTGGGCATTTTTGCTGAAGCGGCAGGTGGCGGAAAAAACCGATAGCATCCGCGATTCGCTTGAGCGCGAAGCCTCCTCGAGGGAGCGATATCAGGAGCTGTTTGAGAACGCCAACGACATGGTTTTCACCTGCGATCTGGAGGGCCACTTAACTTCCCTCAACAAAGCCGGCCGCCGCATGGTCGGCTGTGACATCCCCGACGTCCTGAGGATGAACCTCGCGCAGATTCTGGCGCCTGAACACTCTGCGCTGGCTCGCGAAATGCTGCAGGGCGCAAGCGAGGAGGGACAGCGGACCTACGAAGTGGAAATCGTAACCAGGAAGAACAGCCGGCTGCGTGTCGACCTGGGGACGAGTCTCATCGAACGAACTGGAAAGCCGCCGGAAGTTCAGGGGATAGGTCGGGACATCACCCGGCATCGGCGGCTTGAAGATCAGCTTCGCCACGCGCAGAAGATGGAGGCCGCGGGCCGTCTGGCGGGCGGAGTGGCCCACGACTTTAACAACCTGCTGACCGTTATTTCAGGTTTCGGCCAACTGGTTCTGGGGCGATTGGAATCCACGGACCCCAAGTATCCCCATATGGCTGAGCTCTTGAAGGCGGCAGATCGGGGCGCCACGCTGACACGCCAGCTTCTGGCGTTCAGCCGGCAGCAGGTGCTTCAGCCGCAGGTGCTGGATTTGAACCTTACTCTCGCCAACATCAGCCGCATGCTCCGGCATTTGATCGGCGAGGACATTGAACTGTCGATCGTTCCGGGACTAGGCCTGGGACGCGTGAAAACCGATCCGGGAGAGATTGACCAGGTCATCCTGAACCTTGCGGTGAATGCCCGCGACGCCATGCCTCACGGCGGCAGGCTGATCCTGCAAACCGAAAACGTGAATCTCGACGAAGCTCGCGCCGCCGGTCATTATCCCATTCGGCCCGGGCACTACGTCCTGCTCACGGTGAGCGATACGGGCTGCGGCATGGATGCGGAAACCCAGAAGCATATCTTCGAGCCCTTTTTCACGACCAAGGAACAGGGGAAGGGAACTGGGTTAGGGTTGGCGACGGTGCACGGCATTGTTCATCAGAGCGGCGGTTACATCTATGTCTACAGCGAATTGGGGAACGGCTCGTGCTTCAAGATTTATCTGCCACGGGTCGATCAAGTGGCGGAACCGGCGAAGAGCCGCCAAGCGCTCGAGCATCATGCGAAGGGCACGGAAACCATCCTCGTGGTTGAAGACGAAGCCATGGTGAGGGACTTGACTCTCGAGCTCTTGAAGGAGTCCGGTTACTCGGTCATCGCGGCTGAAAGGCCCGACGATGCGCTCCGGATCTGCGCGCAAAATCAGGTGCCCATCGATCTGCTGCTCACCGACGTGGTCATGCCCGGAATGAGCGGGCTCGAATTGGCCGAGCGGCTGAAGCCCCAGCGCCCGAAAATGAAAGTGCTCTACGTCTCGGGGTACACGGCCGACGCCGTCGCCCGGCGTGGAATGTCGGATCCCAAGACCGCCTTCCTCCAAAAGCCCTTTGCGCCTGGAGCCCTGGTGCGCAAGGTGCGGGAAGTGCTCGAAGTGATGAACGACCAGCAGTCCGACCCAGCGGAAGCAGCCTAAGCTATAGATTTGGGCTTAGGCCAGATCCCCAACGATCTTCCGGTACTCGTCTTCAGTGAAGGCGCGCAGCGTCCCGGTTTTGACGCCGCCCTTTGAGGCTCTTTCTTGAATCTTGAATCTTGAATTTGGATTGCGGCCGAATGCACGCGGCGCAGGGCCGAAAAGGTGGCCTGCACCACTCTTTCCGGCGCTCCTCTGACACCTGGCGAAACCTTCCGACAAGTACGAAGATTTTCGTTGACATTACGAAATGCTTCGTAGTAGTGTGTGCTCATGAGCCATCGAGACCTGCCCAAGCCGACCGCCGGCGAGCTGGAGATTCTCCATGTTCTGTGGGAACGCGGCCCCTCAACGGTCCGAAAAGTGTACGAAGTGTTGAGCGAAAAGAAACCGATTGGATACACAACCGTCTTAAAGCTGATGCAGATCATGACCAGCAAAGGGAGCGTGCGTCGCAACGAGGAGCAGCGGGCGCATGTGTACGAAGCCTGCCTGCCCGCCGGGAAGACGAAGCGCCAGCTCGCAGCCGATGTCCTGGAGCGAGTGTTCGAGGGCTCGGCAAGCGAGCTGATGATGCATGCGCTTCAGGGCCGGAAGACGTCGCATGAAGAGATTGAACAGTTGCGCCGAGTTCTGGACGAACGGGAAAGGAAAATACGATGACGCAATTTGCAATCCCGCTTTCTCCGATCGTCGTGCAAACCCTCGGCTGGACATTGCTGCACTTTTTCTGGCAGGGCGCAGCGCTCGCCGCAGCGCTATCTATTCTGATGGCTTGCTGCCGGACGGCCCGAGCGCGCTATGCGGCAGGAGTTGGCTCGATGATTCTGTTGGTCGCGGCGCCCGTGATTACCTTTCTGATTTTGTTTCCCCCTCCTCAGCGCTCAGCAGCCTGGACGCATGTGTCTTTCGTGGCCACAGCCGTTCAGCGAGCGGAAGCGCCTATCGCCACGGCCTCGGCTTCGCAATCCGTTCAGCAGTCCGAACCTCACCCTGATCGATTAATTTGGTTGGTAGAGCTTTGGTTCGTTGGCGTCGCCCTCTTTAGCCTGCGCGCTACCGGAGGGTTCCTCCTCATCGAGCGGCTAAAGCGTCGGGGCATCCGGCCCGTTTCCTCCGAGCTGCTCGAGATGTGCCAGAGGCTTCAGCGGCGGCTGGGAATCGGGAGGGCGGTGCGCCTTTGCGCGACACGACTGGTGCCTGCGCCGGCAGTGATCGGCTTGTTCCGGCCCATCGTCCTGCTGCCCGTTACGGCACTCTCAGGGCTCTCCGAAGCGCAACTCGAAGCCGTCATCGCTCATGAACTGGCGCACATTCGCCGCTTCGATTCCTTTGTGAATCTCTTCCAGGTTGCGGCGGAAACTCTGCTTTTCTACCATCCGGCCGTGTGGTGGGTTAGCCGGCGGATTCGCGTCGAGCGCGAAAACTGTTGCGATGATGAGGCGATTCGAGCCTGCGGCGACGCGGTCGGTTATGCGCGCGCGCTCACACTGCTCGAGGAGAGGCGGGGCGCGCCGCTGTTGGCTGAGGGCATCAGCACTACTCCGCTGACAGCGCGAGTGCTGCGGCTGCTCGGCCTGGAGGAAATGCGGGGCGGCTTGCGGGGCGCCGGATTTGCGATGGGTCTTCTGTGTCTCGCGGGCGCAATCCTGGTCGGAAATGGATTCTGGGGCATCGCAAAAGCATCGGCCGGGCCGCTAACGCAGACCGGACAGCCTGCTGCGATTCGCGAGCGCGCAGGCGTCGAATTGCGGTCACATGCCATTTACCGGCCCACTCTTGCGCACTCCGGCACTTCGTGGGCGCCGGCCCAGGCTGCAAGCCGGGACGCAGCGGCAGATCAGCAAAGCGCAGAAGGCTCGGGCAGCAGCAATCAAGTTGCGAAGCAGGGCTTCATCGAGCAGATGAAGGCTGCGGGGCTGAAGGACCTCACGGTGGACCAAGCCATCGCGCTCAAGGTTCAAGGCGTAACTCCGGACTACGTTCGGCAGATGCACGCACTAGGCTTTAGCCTCAATGTCGACGAACTGATCGCCATGAGAGTCCAGGGCGTTACGCCGCAATACGTCCAGGAAATGCGCGCCACCGGCCTGAAGCTCACAGCAGATCAATTGGTCGGAATGAAGGTTCAGGGCGTTACTCCCGAATATGTGCGAGAAATGCAAGGGTTGGGCCTCGAGCTTGACGCCGACGCCGTGGTTGGGATGCGGGTGCAAGGTGTGAATCCGGAATACATCAAGGCGATGCGCGCTACCGGACTGAAAGTGACCGCAGATCAGTTGGTCGGGATGAAGGTCCAGGGTGTTACCCCCGACTACGCGCGAGAAATGCACGACCTGGGCCTCCAGGCTGATGCCGACGCTCTGGTAGGAATGCGTGTGCAAGGTGTTACGCCGGAATACGTGAAGGAGATGCGTGCCACCGGCTTGAAGCTCACGGGAGATCAGTTGGTGGGGATGCGTATTCAGGGCGTCACGCCGGAATACGTAAAGGCGCTTCAGGCGGCCGGTCTGAAAAACCTCACCGCCGACGATTTTATCGCGGCGAAGATTCAGGGCATCACTCCTGAATTCGCGGAGAAGGCGCGCCAACATGGTTTCGAGAACCTGAGCGTGGATAAGCTGGTGCAGTTAAAACTCGCCGGGGTGCTTTGAACTTTCGGAGGAGGATTCTATGAGGTTCTCTTATATTCGATGGTTGGTTCTGGCTGCGTCCTGCGCGCTTCTTTGTGCGCCAGCGGCCTGGACGCAAACGCGTACCGGTGACTGGACGATGAGTTCGTCCGACATTGCCGGCCAAGTCCACTTTTCGCTGATCGAGACGAGTCACGGCGGCCATTCCGAACACAGTTCTGACTGGCCCTTGCCGTCATTTCAAGGCCTTGATACCGCGAAGTCCGGGCGTCACGAGCTCCATTTCACCGTCTCGCGCGATGCCGGAAAATTCGACTGCCAGGGGTTCCTCGATAACGGCGAAGGAGCGGGCCTGTTCCACTTCACTCCCAACCCGGAATATCCGCGGGAGATGAAAGCGCTGGGTTTTGACGGCGTGGTCGAGGATAAGCAGTTCGACATGGCGGCGCAGGACGTCAGCCTGGAGTTCGCAAAGGAGATGAAAGGCGAGCGTCTGGAAGGACTGGACACCGACAAGCTGATAGCCTTCCGGATCTTTGGGGTCACAGGGGATTTCATCCACCAGATCCGCGCGGCCGGACTCAATATTACTTCCACTGACAAGTTGGTGGCTTTTCGCATCCACGGCGTGACGCCGGAAATGATCCGCACGCTGCATCAAGAAGGCTACAGCCCGGATGAGGACAAGCTCATTGCACTGAGGATTCATGGCGCTACGCCCGAGTGGATGGCCGGGATGAGCAAACTCGGGTACAACCACCTGGACCTCGACAAGCTCATCGCATTCCGCATTCACAGTGTCTCGCCCGAGTTCATCGAGAAGTTGAAAGAGCTCGGCTACTCTCATCCCGACCCTGACCAGTTGATTGCCATGCGGATCCACGGCGTGACGCCGGAGTACATTTCCAATATGCGCTCCCAACACGGCATGCAGAATCTGACCATCGAACAACTGGTCAGCTTGCGGATCCACGGCATCGACTAAGCGCAACGCTTCACCACAGAGTACACGGAGACCACGGAGACAAATGCTTAACCTCTTTTCCGTGTTTTCCGTATACTCCGTGTGAGAGTTTTTTGCAGCCTTCCTAGAACCATCCCGGCAAGAGTCAGCAAGAGAATTGAAATAATTCGAGACGGGTGCTAACCTTTGGTCAGTGGCATAGTCTAACTATGGCAAGGAGGCACGCGCATGCACGAAGACGAAATCCCTCCCGGTACGCTCTACCTTTTGATCCTTAAGGCCCTGGCTCGTCATGGCGAATTGCACGGCTACGAGATCGCCAATTGGATCGAGCAGGTTTCCGACGAGGTTTTACAAGTGGAGGAAGGCTCGCTCTATCCTGCACTCCAGCGCATGTTGATTAAGGGCTGGGTCACGGCGAAATGGGGCGTCACGGCGGGCAATCGCCGGGCGCGCTACTACCGCCTCACCGCGCTGGGCCGCAAGCAGCTCGAAGTCGAGGTCTCGCAATTCGAGCGGGTCATGCAAGCCATCAGGCGGGCGATTCAGACGGCGTGAAAGAGCAGTGGCGAGTGGCTAGTGCCTAGTGCCTAATGGCTAGACCAAGGCAGTGGCCATCCGGCTGAGGGCGGCCACAAGGGCCACCTCTACAAGTGAAACATGCTAGCTGAAATTGGCAGACGGTTCTTGATGCTGTTTCGCGGCCGGCAGTTTGATGCTGACCTTCAGGAGGAGATGCACCTGCACCGCGAGTTGCGCGAGCGATTCGAAATGGAACGGGGCATTCCACCGGCAGAAGCTCACTATGCCGTGCAAAGACGCTTCGGAAATGATCTGATTCTGAGAGAGGAGAGTCGCGACATGTGGGGAGGGAACTGGCTCGAGCACTTTGCGCAAGACCTTCGCTACGGCTTGAGGACCACACTCAAGAATCCCGGCTTCGCAGCCGTCGCGGTTCTCACGCTCGCGCTGGGGATTGGCGCCAACACTGCCATCTTTAGCCTCATCAACGCCGTCCTGCTCAAGAGGTTGCCGGTGGCGCACCCCGAGCGCCTCGTCACGATCGGATGCTCGGCCGACGATGCATTTCCATACCCTGCATTCAAGCAGCTTCGCGACCACAATCAGGTCTTCTCAGGCGTGCTGGCGTTCCGCCTCTTTGAGGATTTCGATTTCGAGGTGGACGGCCACGCCGGGCTCGCGAAGGCTCAGGTGGTCTCCGGCAATTACTATTCGCTGCTAGGTGTCAACGCCATACTCGGCCGCACCATTGCGGCTGACGACGACCAAGTCGCGGGCGGAGCGCCTGTAGCGGTGATCAGCTTCGACTACTGGGTAAGGAGATTCAACCGCGATCCGTCGGTAGCGGGAAAAAAGATTACGCTCAACGGTTCGCCGTTTACGATTATCGGCGTAACGCCACCTGATTTCTTTGGATTGGTTCCTGGAAGTCCGGTTGAGGTCTCCGTCCCCATCAGCATGGTTGACCAAGTGAGGCAGGGATGGTCGGCTCTGGGCACGCCCTATTGGGTGTTGAGCGCGCCTTTCCGCAACTGGCTTTATCTCATGGGGCGTCTCAAGCCCGGTGTCACCGAGGAGCAGGCGCTGGCCAACGCGGACCCCATTTACCGCCAGTCCATGCGCGTGGCCGCCGACGGAATGAGCGGCTTGCCGTTTGATTCAGCGCGTGTGCGGGAGATGTATCGCCAGTTTCAATTGCGCCTCGAGCCGGGCGGGCGAGGCTTGTCAGGGCTGCGCCAGCGGTTTTCGAGGCCGCTGCTCATCTTGATGGCGATCGTGGGCGTGCTTCTGCTTATCACTTGCGCCAACGTGGCCAATCTGATGTTGGGGCGAGCCAGCGCCCGACAGCGGGAGATCGCCGTGAGGATCGCGCTGGGGGCCGGACGCCGGCGTCTCGTCCGCCAGCTTATTACGGAAAGCGCGCTGCTGGCGGTTGCGGGCGGTGCCGGCGGATTGCTTCTGGCTTTTTGGGCTACCACCAGCCTTGTGGCCGTGATGTCCCGCGGGTCCACTCCTATTTCGCTCAATGCTCATCTCGACCTCCGTGTCCTCGCTTTTACAGCATTTCTTTCGCTGTTCAGCGCCATTCTCTTCGGGCTTACGCCGGCACTGCGTGCGACATATCCCGGCGTGGCGGGGCTCAAAGAAAGCGGCCGAATTTTGGGCAGCATGCGGTCGCAGTCGCGACTCGGAAGGGCGCTGGTGGTTCTGCAAGTTGCGCTCTCGTTGGTGTTGCTGGTTGGCGCCGGCTTGCTCGTCCGCAGCCTGGAGAACCTGAGAAACTTCTATCCGGGTTTCAACGCCCAGCACGTTATGATGGTCTCTACCAACCCGGGTCTGGTGGGGTACAAAGACGAACAGGCTGTAGCACTTTACCGCAGGCTGGTTACTGAAATCAGGGCTTTTCCGGGCGTTCGGAGCGCCAGTTACTCGGATTTCAGTCCGCTCGGCGCACGCCTGAGCTTCACCCTGCCCACGGTTGACGGGTACACTCCGCGGCCGGGCGAAAACACCCCAGTTATGCTCAACATCATTGGTCCAGACTACTTCAAAACCCTTGAGACGCCCGTGCTGCTTGGCCGTGAATTCACCGACGCCGACGCGGCCGGCGCTCCCAAGGTCGGCATTATCAACCAGGCGATGGCCCGCCACTTCTTTGGCGATGAGAACCCGATCGGCCATCGCTTCAGCATCCCAGGATGGAGGGGCGACTCGAGCTGGATCGAGATCGTGGGTGTAATCCAGAATGCAAAATACCACAACCTGCGCGAGCAGGCTCCCCCGCAAGCCTACGTTCCGTTCCTTCAAGCGCCTGAATCCGGCACGACGACAATTGAGGTCCGCGCAGCAACAGAACCGGCCGGCCTCGCGGCTGGGGTACGCCGCCTGATACAGCAGGCCGACGGCCGGTTGCCTGTGTTCGACGCCAAGACGCTCACCGAGCAAGTGGACGAGTCGCTGCTGGAAGACCGCGTGATGGCCTCCTTTTCGACATTGTTTGGTTTGCTGGCTTTAGTTCTGGCCTCGGTCGGCCTCTACGGGGTCATGGCCCACGCGGTCAGCCGCAGGACGAACGAAATCGGAGTACGCATGGCATTAGGCGCACAGCCTGGAAGTATCCTGGCAATGGTCATGCGCGAAACACTGCTGCTGGTTGTGGTCGGGGTTGCCGCTGGCGTGCCGGTTGCCCTCGGGACATCGCGCCTCGTTCGAAGCGAACTCTATGGGTTGAGCCCCGGCGATCCGATCACGATTTCGCTGACGGCCTTAGTCATGTTGGCCGTGGCCGGGTTGGCAGGCTACCTCCCTGCGCGCCGCGCGACCAAAGTGGATCCGATCGTGGCGCTGAGATACGAGTAGGGGCGCCCCTCGTGGGTGCCCGGTGGCGGCTACGAGGGCCGCCCCTACAACGCAAATATGCTAAGCGAATTCGGCAGACGGCTCCTGATGCTGTTTCGTCGCCGGTGCTTCGATGCTGAGATTGATGAAGAGATGCGCCTGCATCGGGAGCTTCGCCGGCAAGAGCAGATTGAGCGCGGCATTGGAGCGACGGAAGCTCGCTACGCTGCACAAAGACGTTTCGGCAATGACTTGGTCCTTCGAGAGGAGAGTCGCGACATGTGGGGATGGACCTGGCTGGAAAACGTTCTGCAAGATATTCGGTACGGGTTGCGGATGCTGGCAAAGAATCCTGGGTTCACGGCGGTTGCGGTCATCACGCTTGCGCTTGGCATCGGGGCAAACACTGCGATTTTCACTCTCGTAGATGCGGTAATGCTCAGGGCGCTGCCCGTCACGAATGCCCGGCAGCTCTACCGGCTGGGCGACAACAACAACTGCTGCGTCATGACCGGAACCCAAAACGGTGGCAGCTTTGTTCTCTATTCCTATCCACTGTATGAGAACCTTCGCGATCACAGCACGGAATTCAGTGAACTGGCCGCCTTCACTCCTTTCTTGACGGACCTCAGCGTCCGCCGCAGCCACGTCGCGAGGCCCGCCGAGCCGGATACTGGAGAGTTTGTGTCCGGCAATTACTTCAGCATGCTTGGCGTCAATGCCGTTACCGGGCGGACCCTTATGCCCAGCGATGACAAGCCCGGCACGTCGCCCGCAGCAGTAATGAGCTACCAGACCTGGCAGCGGCAGTTTGGCAGCGATCCTTCGGTGGTTGGTGCTACTTTTACGATCAACACCGTGTCCTACACCGTTGTGGGAGTAGCGCCGCCTGCTTTCTACGGCGACACCTTGCGCGGCGATCCGTCCGATTTCTGGCTACCCCTCGCCACTGAACCGGTCCTGAATCGGCAGGATAGCCGATTGCACAACCTGGAACTCGAGTGGATCTATCTGATGGGAAGCCTGAAGCCTGGCTCCAGAGCGGTGCAAGCGCAGGCCGGACTCACCGCCACACTGCAACAGTGGCTCAACAGCCATCGGGAAGTTATCCCTGATCGGGATCGAGGGGAGATCCCCTCGCAACACATCCATCTGACGCCCGCAGGCAGTGGCATAAGCAAGATGCAAGATGACTACGCCGCCGGTCTACGCCTGCTGGTGACGCTCTCCGGCCTGGTCATGCTGATTGCCTGCGCCAACCTCGCCAACCTGTTGTTGGCGCGCGGGGCAGCCAACCGCTTGCAGGCTGCTGTCCGCCTTGCCCTCGGCGCAGCGCGGCACCGGCTGATCCGGCAGATGCTCACAGAAACCGTTTTGCTGGCGCTAGCGGGTGGGGCAGCGGGCCTCTACGTGGCTTACGCCGGAACGCATGCTCTTCTGCTTCTCGCTTTTCACGGCGCGCACTACGTCCCCATTAGCGCCCGGCCTTCGCTGCCCGTGCTGGGTTTTGCGCTGCTGCTTTCGCTGATCACCGGCATCGTGTTCGGCGTCGCACCTGCCTGGATTACTTCCCATTCCGACCCCGCCGAAACCCTTCGCGGCGCCGGCCGCTCCACGCCCGACCGCTTGCCGTCAGCTCAGAAGCCTTTGGTGATTCTACAGGTCGCGCTCTCCGCGGTTCTTTTGATTGGGGCAGGCCTACTTACCCAGAGCCTGCGCAATCTCGAGGATCAGAATTTTGGCTTTGTCACACAAGGCCGATTGATCGTAAAGGTTGATCCGGCGCTTGCCGGGTACACACCGGAGAAGCTTGATGGGCTTTATCAGCAGATCGAGCAAGGAATGGCGCAAATCCCCGGCGTGCTCAGCGCCAGCCTCTCCGGCTACAGTCCGCTGGGTGGCGACAATTGGAACCAATGGGTCTACATTGAGGGGCACCCACAGGACTTTCAAGGCGTGGCTCCCTCCTGGGACCGTGTTGGCCCTCACTGTTTTGAGACCATTGGTACGCGCCTGGTCCGCGGGCGTGTCATCGATGAACGCGACACGCCCACTGCCCCCCACGTCGCCGTAATCAATCAGGCTTTCGCGCGCAGGTTCTTTCCCAAGGAGGATCCCATCGGGCAACACTTCGGGATGGATGACGCGAGGCACAGCGGCGACTACGAAATAGTCGGCATTGTCGAGGATGCTAAGTATCAGGACACGCGCGGCCCGGCTTACGCCACATTCTTTCTGCCTCTCCTGCAAACCTCAACCGGAATTCGTGACGGTTCAGTTTACATTCACGACATCGAGCTACGCACGTCGGGCAGGCCGCAGAACCTGGAGGCCTCCGTCCGGAGAGCCCTCGCGGGCGTCGACCCGAATCTTACCATTCTTGGGATAACGAGTTTTGCCGAGCAAGTCAGCTTGAACTTTAACCAAGACCGCTTGATTGCGCGGCTCACCGAACTCTTCGGCCTTTTGGCGCTCACCCTTGCTTGCATAGGAATTTACGGAGTCACGGCGTTCTCCGTGGCGCGGCGCACGAATGAGATCGGCATCCGCATGGCGCTGGG
>Ga0187879_10001384_pt1 | contig 16634 bp, 12 predicted proteins | sample June2016WEW_19_1_FD_132423 | JGI IMG/M metagenome (GOLD analysis project Ga0187879, IMG submission 132423) | Peatland microbial communities from SPRUCE experiment site at the Marcell Experimental Forest, Minnesota, USA - June2016WEW_19_10 | ecosystem: Environmental > Terrestrial > Soil >... | reverse complement strand
GAGTTCGGTCTTGGTCTCGGTGGCCATAAGTGAAATCTAGCAGCTCCGCCAAAAGCAGCGCAATCACACGTTAGTGGTATGAGGTCGAAAGTGCCCAGATTAGAGGAGCAGCTACACACATTAGAGGCTTGGGTAAGCGCTAGATAAAAAAGAGGGGGACGAACCGTCAAGCTGGCTAGGATAACGACGGCAGCATCACGTTATCTCCCGCCGGGCGGAAGCGCCAATTTCCCCGCCATTTTAACCAATTCCGCGAGTGATTCGGCTTTCATCTTCCTCATTGCACGGCCGCGTTGGATCTTCACGGTTTCTTCGCTATTTCCGAGCTCAGCAGCTATTTGCTTATTGAGCATCCCCGATACCACCAGGGCCATGACCTCGCGCTCGCGTGTCGTCAGCGCCTCATAGCGCCTTCGCAGTTCGGCATGCTGCCCTTGCTCCTGGCGCGCCATCCGGTCCCGGTCCAAAGCCTGCCTGATTGCATTCAGCAGGTCCTCGTCGATGAAAGGTTTTGTCAGGAACTCCACCGCACCGGATTTCATGGCCTTCACTGTCATGGGGATATCTCCATAACCGGTGATGAAAATGATGGGAATTAGGATTCCCGCCTCAGCCAACTGACGCTGAAAGTCCAGCCCGTTGACTCCAGGAAGTTTCACGTCCAGGAGAAGGCAACTTGGCCCACCCGGCCGCTTGCTTCGTAGGAACTCCTCCGCCGTCCTGAAGGACTCGCGACGCAAGCCCACCGATTCCAACAGATCTTGGATGGACGTACGCACAGCGGCATCGTCGTCAATGATGAACACTGTCGGAGCGTCTGCGGGTGTCACGCCTCTGCCTCGACCTTGGTGGGAAATTCGATGTAAAAACTCGCGCCGCGCGGAGAAGGATCCGCAGCCCACAAGCGTCCTCCATGGGATTCCACGATGGACCGGCTGATCCGAAGTCCCATTCCGGTCCCTTGGGGCTTCGTGGTAAAGAACGCATTGAAGATCTGATCCGCCTGCTGGGGGGGTAGCCCCACGCCGGTATCGCTGACGGACACCAGAAGTGGGCCGTCTTCCGCTCGTTGCGACTTGATGGCGAGCTCTCGCATGCCGTCCACATCTTTCATTGCATCCAGGCTGTTCATCACCAGGTTCATCATGACCTGCTGCAATTGCACGCGATCTCCCAAGACCTGGGGAAGATCTGCCGCCAGTTCCATGTGGACGGAGATGGAGTATCGCGCGGCCTGGCCGCTCAGCAGGACGATCATCTCTCGAATGACTTCGTTCACATCGACCAACTCCCACTGCGGAGTACTCTTCTGGAAAAACAGGCGAATCCGGCTGATGATTTCCGTCGCCTGGGTTCCGTCCTGCACGATCCTTCGGGCGGCCGCGCGCGCCTTGTCGAGATTGGGGACGTCGCCCGCCAGCCAGCGCAGGCAGGCATTGGCGTCGGTCACGGCGGCGGCAATCGGCTGGTTCACTTCGTGCGCCAGCGAAGCCGTTAGTTCTCCCATCGTGGTTACCCTATTGATGTGCGCGAGATCGGCTTGGGCTTGACGCAATCGTTCGCGCTCTTCACGCGCCAGCTTGCGTTCGATGGCGATGCCAGCGAGGTGCGAGGCCATTTCCAAGGCGCGGGTCTCAGCTCGGCTCGGACTACGGGGTTCGCGGTAATACATGGCAAACGAGCCCAGCGCCTTACCCGAATGGGCAATTATGGGAGTGGCCCAGCAGGCGCGGAGCCCATAGGGCTCGGCCAAGCCCCGATACTCCTCCCAGAGTGGATCCTGGAGAATATCGGTGACGACAACAGGTTCTCTGCGGTACATGGCGGTGCCGGATGATCCCGCCTTCGGTCCGATGCAAATGCCGTCGATGGCCTTGGTATAGGGCTTGGGAAGGCTGGGAGCAGCGCTATGCCGCGCGTGCTGCCCGTCCTCATCGAGTAGCAGGACAGAGCAAAGCAAGCCGGCAAATTGCGCTTCGACAACCCGCACCAGCTTCTCCAGTATTTCCTCCAGCGGAGCATCGCGGGCTATCATCTCCAAAATGCGGCTCTCTCCGTCACGCAGCGCCTCCGCCAACTTGCTCTCGGTGATATCCGTTACCGCCCCCACGAATTCAAAGTTGCCCGACTCATCGTTGGTTGAGGGATGACCCGCGATTCGGACATACTTCACCGAGCCATCTGGCAACAGTACCCGATGTTCGAAATCAAGAGCCTTCCTATCCCGTGCTGCTTGATCCATGGTTTTTTGGACGAAAGCTCTGTCCTCCGCATGAGTTCGCTGCAGTATGATTTGCACTGTAGGTTTGTTGGCTGGGTCGTATTCAAAAATTCGAAACGTTTCGTCAGACCAGACGATATCCCCACTGGAAACGTTCCAGCCGAAACTGCCGGTGTGGCTCGCTCTCTGTGCTTCCGCTAAATAGGCCTCGCTCCGCAGCAGAGCCTCCTCGGCGCGCTGACGTTGGAGTATTTCCCTTGTCAGCTCCCTGTTGACGGTCGTCAGTTCGCTGGTCCGTTCTACGACACGTTGCTCGAGTTCTTCATTCAGGCGCTTGATTTCAGCCTTAGCCTGTTTGTGCCCGGCAGTTTCGATAACATCCCACCCCCCGCGCCACTTTGTTACCGCAAACTGATGTGTTCGCACCACATCCAGGATTTCAGCAGCTCCGCATGCGGCCAGCGGGTACGTGCATAGCACCGCCAGGCGCTGATTGGCGACAGCCTGGTTCAGCGATTCTTCGTATTCACAGAAATCCTTCCAGTCCTTCTTTTCGAGCCAGGCAGTATCTCCGGTAACCCTTACGCCGGCGTAACCTCTGGCCGATGCACGCGCGAGTTTCTCATTCCAACCGCGAATGACTCGGTTGAGATCGAACTCACCCTCCTGCAAATACCAGTCGCGAGCCGCGACAATCTCTATGCTGTGGTCCGCGAAGTATCGATCGAATTCAGATACGGCTCGTTGCAACGCACGCCTTGCGTCTTCCAAAGCAAGGGGTTCGGCAACGACCCACAGGCAGAACTCGTCGCTCTCCAATCCAGCTTTGCAGTAGGAGACCGTTGTTTCGAGGAGATCCTCTTTCGTTTCATAGAAGAGACAAAAGTGCGTACCCCAAGGCATGCCGCCTACGACGTCGAGTCCGGTCTTCCGCAACTCGGTGGTCATCTGGGTAACCTTTCAATTTTCAATTTTGGGTAGCTGCTTAATGCTGGTGCAATAGTGGCGGACAGAACTATGCTGCCGTGGCCCAAAACCACGGGGAGAGAGGCCAGTGATGAGGTGTCGCGATGCGCCATGGTTTGCCGCGCCCTGATCGGCAGACCGAAGTCTAGGTATCATAGCGCGGCTGCTTCAGCTTCGCAAGTGCCCGAGCGATTTGAAAAACAGGCGCTCATGCCCGTCGGCTGACGGGCACCCAGAAAACGATGAAAATGATTCCCCTCCTTGATAAGGAGGGGTCAGGGGTGGTTGATGGGCGGGAACCACCCACCACCCCCGGCCCTTCCTCCCGCTGAGGAGGGGAGTCATTTTCAAAGTAGGCAGATGGACAGAAGGGAACCGATTGGCCGGAACCCCCTCACCCGGCCCGCCCCGGCTGAAGAAAACGCCGGCTGCGGTCCACCCTCTCCACCAAGGAAGCATAGGCGCTAGAGTAGGCTCGATCGGGTTCCGGAGCCCGCAGGGGCGGGCGGAAAAGTGTGGCCCACGGCGACAGCCGTGGGGAGAAAGCAGGGCCGATGCGCCTTAAAAGCCCCAGGAGGGGCGACAGAGCTGCCTTGATAATCGCAGATCTTCTGTCGCCACTACGTGGCTCAGCGTACTCTCTGTTTGCCGTGATCCCACGGCTGGCACCGTGGGCCACATTCTCGCGCCGCTGACGCGGCTTGGCTTGGGGTCACGGGCTTATTCTAGCGCCGATACTCCCCAAGAGAGAGAGTATTGTCAACGATCATGCTGAACCGAAAAAGGAGAGGCTTTTTGGGCTTTCCCGAGAAGTAAGTCCGGCTGTTGACAGGGTGTTATCCAGCGCCTGCCGCTGGTTGGCTGTTTGCCTACCTGCCAGCCCGTCTGCCTACTGGCTCTGCAAACCGCTTACTGCCTCTGCCCGTCTGCGGTCCTCAAACATGCCTTGTTCTGGAACGACGACGACAATGCCGCCTTCGGTGACGTGATATTTCTTCCGGTCCGCCTCGAGGTCGTATCCAATTTCAGTGCGCTCCGGAATGCGCACGGCTCGGTCGATGATCGCTCGCCGAATGCGCGAGTAGCGGCCGACGTTGACGTGAGAAAAAACGATAGAGTTCTCGACTTCACTGTAGCTATTGATGCGGACGTCGTGGGAAAGAACCGAGTTCGTGACTCGTCCCCCTGAGATGATGCAACCCATGGAGACCATCGAGTCGAGAGCGATCCCCATGCGACGCCCTTCCTGCGCGAAAACGAACTTGGCAGGCGGGTACTGTTGCTGGTAAGTGCGGATGGGCCACTCGAAGTCATACAGGTTGAAGACAGGCGTGACGGAGACCAGGTCCATGTTGGCCTCGTAATAGGCTTCGACGGTCCCGATATCGCGCCAGTACTTGGCTTCTTTCTTGTTTTCATCGCGGAAGTCGTAAGAGTAAACCTGTTTCGTCTCGATCAGCCTCGGAATTACATTCTTCCCGAAATCGTGGCTCGAGTTGGGATCGGCGGCGTCGGAAACCAGCGCCTCGATCAGCAGGTCGCGGTTGAAGCAGTAGATGCCCATCGAGACATTCGACTTATCAGGATTGCGAGGCGACGGCTTGGGGTTGGCAGGTTTCTCCTCCCAGCCGACGATGCGATTGCTCTTGTCGACTTCCACGATCCCGAACTGGGAGGCAACCGAGCGATCGAATTCGATCGTGCCGATCGTCACATCAGCTCCGGATTGTGCGTGCTGCTCGAGCATCAACTGGTAATTCATCTTGTAAACATGGTCGCCGGAGAGTATCAAAACATACTCGCAAGGTTCGCTCCCAAGTGAATAGAGGTTCTGGTAAGCGGCGTCGGCGGTGCCCTGATACCAGTGCTCTCCCACACGCCGCATGGGGGGCAGCACCTGTAAGAACTCGCCGAGTTCATCGGAGAAAATACTCCAGGCCTCGCGCAGATGCCGATTCAGGGAAAGGGCCTTGTATTGGGTGACCACGAAGATGCGCCGCAGGCCGGAATTAATGCAGTTCGACAGGGTAATGTCCACGATCCTGTACATCCCGCCAAAGGGCACGGCGGGCTTGGCACGATCCCGCGTCAATGGGTAAAGGCGCTCGCCTTGTCCGCCTGCCAGAAGGCACACCACCGTGTCGTATTCCATGCGTTGCTATCCCTCCCCGGGAATGTCAGTGATTGCCAAAGCCACGTAGTGTCCTATTTTGGACTTAGCGCCGACCTTCAGGTCGGCATATGGTGGCCTAAAGGCCAGCGCTATGTGTCAAACTAGGACGCTACCCAAAGCCAAGCCGGCGTTCGTCTGGGTCGCGTTCATTTAACCCATCAAATAATATTATATCAAATAGTCTGGCGCCGAAGTGGCGGGAACATGCGCCCGCTTCAATGCGTATGTGCAAGTAGTCCAAAGGCCAGAGATTAGAGGAGGAAGCATGCCGAAAAGAATCGTGGAAGGCCTTGTTTTGTGCTTGGTTTTATTCTCCCTTCCCGTCTGGGCCGAAGAATGGTCCAAGACGTTCGAGTTGAACGGTAGGGCCGACCTGCGAGTTGAAACCAACGACGCCCGCGTGCAGGTGGAGGTATGGGAACGGAGCGAAATCGACGCGCGCGTCATATCGGAGGGAATGCGACTAGGTGTGTGGGGCGGTTCAGAAGACCACCGGGTGCGAGTGCGGGATTTCCAGTCTGGAAATAACGTCGAATTGGAGGTCCGCATCCCCAACACAGGCTGGATTTTCGGCGTTAACACCCGATCCGTGAGAATCGAGATAAAACTTCCGCGGGAAGCCAGCCTGGATATCCATTCCGGCGACGGAGACCTATCGGTTCGTGGCCTCAAAGGCGAAATCAATCTCTCCACTCAAGACGGCCGGATCGAGGCGGATTCCATCGACGGTGCCTTGCGCGCCACAAGCGGCGACGGCAACATGCACGTGCAGGGGCGATTCGATTCTCTGAGCCTGAAGACAGGTGATGGAACGATCTCCGCCCGGATCATGCAAGGTTCTCAGATGGAATCCGCATGGAGCGTTCGGAGCGGCGATGGAGATGTGGAAATAAGCCTCCCCGACGACTTCTCAGCGGATCTTGATGTCCACACCGGCGATGGCCGGATTACGTCCGACTTGCCCATCACGCTCCACGGTTCGCCGGACCAATCCTCGCTTCGCGGCACTTTGAAAGGAGGCGGTCCCGTTCTTAGCGTCCATACCGGGGACGGCTCAATCCATTTGAAGCGTTTATAGTCGCTAGGTTTCGTGTGGGGTGTCGCAGCCATCTAGGGACGGCTCGTGTGGTCGCATTCGGAAGGGGAAGGGCGGGGCTTCAGAGTCTGTGCGAAAACCTCGTTCCGGCTGTCATTCCGAGCGAAGCGAGGAATCTCGCTCTGAGTGTTTTCAAGGCAGTGCGAGATTCCTCGTCGCCTAAGGCTCCTCGGAATGACAGGCAAACCTGGGTTCCACTAAGTTTCAGTGTCACCTTCCTGGGTCACGATGTGAAGGTCTACGGCGGGCGAGTAGCGCAGGAAGCGGTTGAGAGCCGAGAGGTAGAGATACCTGCGCCAGCCACGAGTGGCGGAATGTCCAAAGACGACCTGGGTAATTCTCTTTTCCTTTACAAACTTCGCCACCGCATCACTGACTCGGTCGCCCTGCAAGTGCTCCACCTTGGCCTCCAGTTCTTCCGCAAAACGAATGTTGGCTGCCAAGCCGCGCTGTTTTTCATCGCTGGTGTCTGACGAGGCCTCGACATAGACCACGTAAAGTTCGCCGCCCACCGCGCGAGCCAGACGCGCTCCGCGGGCGATCAGGTACTGCGAGTTAGGGTGGGGACTAATCGAGACCGCAATGCGTTCCCGCACTCCCCAGTTTCGGCTGATTTCCTTGGTGGTGAGGTAGGAGCCAAGGTCGCGGTCGACTTCCTCCGCGACTTGACGAAGCGCCAGTTCCCGAAGGGCAATTAAGTTGCCGGGTCTAAAGAAGTTGCCTAGAGCCCTCTCAATGGTTTCGAGCGGGTAGATGTCTCCGCGGCGCATCCGGTTTTGCAGCGCCTCGGGAGTCAGGTCGACCATGACAACTTCGCCCGCGCGCTTCAACACCCAGTCCGGAACGGTTTCGCGAACCGGAATTCCGGTGATGGATTGGACCAGCGGGGCCAGGCTTTCCATGTGCTGGATGTTCATGGTGGAGAGCACATCGATTTTCGCCGCCAAGAGTTCCATGACGTCTTCATAACGCTTCCGGTGCTTGCTTCCCTCGACGTTGGTGTGAGCTAACTCGTCAACCAGGGCGACTCCCGGACGCCGCGCCAGAATCGCGTCCACGTCCATCTCTTCGAACCTGACACCTTTGTAGTCGACTTGGCGCCTGGGAATCTGTTCGAGCGGCAAGACGAGCTCTTCGATGGGCTTTCGCCCATGCGTTTCCACAAATCCGATCACCACGTCTTGTCCCCGGCGGCGGCGCCGGCTCGCTTCGCTTAGCATCGTATAGGTCTTACCCACTCCAGGAGCGTACCCAAGAAACACTTTCAGCACGCCTTCCTTGTTCTGCGGAGGCGCACTCTTCTCCAGCCATTGGTCTGGACTCTTGCTCATTTAATCATCCGCGTGTGCCGGCCTTGTTTGTGCATTGGGAGCCCGACTAAATTATAGGCGATATCCGCTATAATACCATCGGTGTTGAATCTTTCCCGATGGCAGATTTCGCGTTACGTCGCCGCCGCCGGAATGGTGGTGGCCATCGTTATGGTCTTTCGCCGCGTGCCGCCCGTCAACGCCACGAGCGTGGCCTTTATCTTCTTGCTGGCGATACTCTACGTGTCTGCTTTTTGGGGGCTCAGCGTCTCAATTTTCATGTCACTGCTGGCTACTCTTTCTTTCAATCATTACTTCCTGCCGGCCTTGGGCACACTAACTATCGGCAACCCTCAGAACTGGGTTGCGCTCTGTGCTTTCCTGGTCACGGCAATCACCGCCAGCCGTCTTTCAGAGCAAGCGCGGCGCCGGGCCCGCGACGCAAATAGGCGCCGCCGGGAACTTGAACGCCTCTATGCTTTCACGCAGCAATTGCTGGTCGCAGGTAGCGTGGTCGAATTGCTGAACGTTATTCCCCGGCACATCGTTGAATCGTTCGAGGTCCAGGATGCGGCTTTGTACCTGGCCAGCCGCGACGCCGTCTACCGTTCGGGAAGCGATTTTCGGGAGTTGGACGAGGATCAGCTCAAGTCCATCATGGCCCGCGGAGAAACGGTCGTGGACGTGGAACGGCACGTCTGCTACGTTCCGGTGCGAATGGGTGTTCGCTCGGTGGGAAGCCTTGGCCTTGCCGGTGTGGCTTTGGGGCGCGAGACGCTCGAAGCTCTCGGCACAGTCATCGCCATCGCGGTCGAGCGGATCAGCGCCATCGAAGCGCTGGGGAAAGCCGAAGCAGCCCGGCAGGAGGAGCGCCTCCGCTCAGCCCTTTTGGATTCAGTTACACACGAGCTTCGAACCCCCCTCACGGCGATTAAGGCTTCCGTAACCAGTCTACTGACACAGTCCGAGCTGAGTGAAGCGCAGCGGCAAGAGCTGTTCTCGGTCATCAACGAGGAGAGCGACCATTTGAATCACCTGATCGAGGAAGCCATTGAGATGGCCCGACTCGATGCCGGCGAAATCGAGCTTGAGATTCAACCTCACCCTATTCGCGAAGTCGTAGAGGCGACGATCGAGGATTCGAAAAACGCCCTGGCGAATCATAGCGTCGAAATCCGCTTGCCGGAGAACCTACCCCCTGTGCCGATGGATCCTGTGCGCATCCGGGAGGTCCTCGCTCAACTTCTTGACAACGCGGTGAAGTATTCTCCCCACGGAAGTCCGATCGTCATCAGCGGCGAAGTCTCCGGGCGGTTTCTCGCCACCAGCGTGGCGGATCGCGGCACGGGAATTGACAGCTTTGAGCAGGCCCTTATCTTCGACAAATTCTATCGGGGCAGGGAACACCGCTACCGCGTTCAGGGCACCGGCATGGGGCTCGCCATCTGCAAGGCGATTGTGGAGGCCCACGGCGGGAGCATGGGAGTCACCAGTCAGGTGGGAAGCGGCTCGGTGTTTTATTTCAACTTGCCGCTGTCCACGGAAAGGGCTAGGGGACTATGAGTGCGGGCAGGGTTTTAATCCTCGATGACGAGGCGCAGATTCGCCGCGTGCTGCGGACCAGCCTGGTGGCGAGCGGCTTCGTAGTGCGCGAGGCGCGCCGAGGCGAAGAAGCTCTCGAGATGCTCAGGGAAGAAAAGCCGGATTTGCTGATTATTGACATCAACCTGCCGGGCATGAGCGGTTTCGAAGTCTGCCACGAAATACGCGACTTTTCGGACGCCCCCATCATCATGCTATCGGTGCGCAACAATGAGCGCGATAAGGTGCGGGCGCTTGATTCCGGCGCCGACGATTACGTGGTCAAGCCGTTCGGCATCCAGGAGCTTCTGGCACGCATTCGCGCCAATTTGCGCCGTCACGCACCCGGCGCCGACGACCTGCCGGCGACTTTTGAGGACCGGGACCTCACCATCGACTTTGCGCAGCGAAAAGTGATTGCGCGCGGCCATCAGGCGCGGCTGACGCCCAAGGAATTTGAACTCCTCCACTATCTCGTGAGCCATTCCAACAAGGCGCTTCCGCACCGCGAACTGCTGCAAGCCGTCTGGGGACCCGACTACGGCGATCAGGTGGAATACCTGCGCGTCTTTATTAACCAGTTGCGCAAGAAGATCGAGCCTCAGCCCTCGAAGCCCCGCTACCTCCTGACCGAACCTTGGGTCGGCTACCGCTTTGCCACCCCCGAGGAGACATAGCCGCATATGTTATAGTCGCTTTTCGGGAACACTTCACTTCCGAGGCATTGATGGGTCGTTACGGAGACAACCGCTTGGCCAATTACGCCATGCGAGTTGAGGAGTCGCAAGGCCGCCGCTATCGCGAACCTTCGCATCCCTTCCGCAACGATTATGAGCGAGACCGCGACCGCATCCTTCACTCGCGCGCCTTCCGCCGGCTTGAGAACAAAACCCAGGTCTTCACGCGGCGTTACTCTGACCATTTTCGAACGCGTCTGACCCATACGCTGGAAGTGGCGCAAATCAGCCGCACGGCAGCGAAGGCTCTGCGACTGAATACCGATCTGGTGGAAGCACTGGCGCTCGGGCATGACATTGGGCATCCACCCTTCGGCCACGCCGGAGAAGCCGAACTCAACCGCCTGATGGGGCTTTATCAGGAGAACTTTGACCACAACCTGCACGCGCTGAGAATTGTCGAGCATTTTGAGCAGAAATACGTGGCGTTCCCCGGCTTGAACCTTACGTTTGAGGTTCGCGAAGGAATCATCAAGCACTCGCGCGATTATGATCCCGCGCATTATCCCGAACTCGCGGAGTACGCTTTGGACGCCCGGCCTCCCCTGGAAGCCCAGTTGATCGACCCCGCGGACGAAATTGCTTACAACTGCGCTGACCTTGACGACGGCTACGAGGCGAAGCTCCTCACGCTTCCCCTGATCCGCCGGCACGTGCGGTTATTTGATTCTCTGTACCGTCGTGTTGACCGGAAATACCCTGCGGCGCGAGAGAAAATGAAGTTCAACGAGGCCTTGAAGGGTGTGTTGAACATTCTAGTAACAGACCTCATCGACTCGACGCGCACGCGCCTCGCCAAGGCCGGCGTAAAATCTGTGGCAGCCGTACGGGCTCATGCCAAGCGGCTGGTGGGATTAGGCCCCCGTAGAGCCCGCGACGACAGGGAGCTGAAGGAGTTCCTGAACGCCAATCTTTACTCGAATCGGCGCGTGGGGTCGGAGCGGCAGGTCATTGTGCGCTGCGTGCGGCGCCTCTTTGGTTATTACCTCGAGCACCCCCGCCGTCTCCCTCCCTTTTACGTCGAGCAAAGCCGGCAGGAACCCCTGCATCGCGTGGTGTGCGACTACATCGCCGGCATGACAGATAACTACCTTCTGCTGCAATACCAAAAACACCTTGGGGCTAGGGGCTAGGGACTGGGGCCTAGGGGCTAGGGACTGGGGCCTAGGGGCTGGGACCACAGCTCGCGTCTGTCATTCTGAGCGAAGCGAAGAATCTCGCTCTGAATGTTTTCAAGGCAGTGCGAGATTCCTCGTCGCCTGCGGCTCCTCGGAATGACACAGTATTTGTGTTACATGACACTAGATCGATGCCCTAGTCCTCAGCTCCGACCTGAACAAAATGTTTTAGCCGCGGCAGCAAGTGGCGGTGCATGGCGTCGGGTCCATAAAAAAGCGCGTGGATGTAGGCCAATAGTGCAGGCTGGGAAAACCGTTCCGGCGGTTTACGGAAGTTGAAATAGCCGAGGCGCCCCGCCACTACTTTGTTGGGGTTCTGATACGACCCTAGCGGCCACATTGTTTTGAAAAAGCGGAACCCCGCTTTCGCGAGGGCTTTGGGCCACCAGTTGCCTGACGACGCGGTGACTTCGGCGTAGAGTCTCCAATTCCAGCCGTGCGGCCCTTTCTTCTCCAGGCGGAGTACATCACGAAGAATTCTCAAGCCCAGCCCCTGCCCTCGAAGTGCAGGATCGACGAAGATGTAGCTTCCGAACACGACCTGAAACATGGGGAGGACCAGCGTGCAGGCGCCGCCTATCAGTCGCTTGTCCAGATAAGCGGCAAAGAGGTGCACGGGATTGACTCGGGCCGGTGAAGGCTGGATGACCCAGCGCAATATCTCGGTGCTGACCCGTTCGTCGGGATTGAAGCTGCGGCTGTAAAGGCGCAAGTAGCGGTCGAGTTCGGCTCGATCCGTGTGTTTCAATAACCTGACCCTTAATTTCGCCATGCGGATCTCCCCTGCGTCGTTGGGTATGCGATTGAATGATCGCTTGTCATTCTGAGCGAAGTCTGGTAGCGCGGGCGTCCCGCCCGCCCTACGATTTTCAGATCAGCGAAGGATCTCCGCAGTTGTTTCTCGTTCCATCCAGCTACGCGCAACTGCAGAGATGCTTCGCTGCGCTCAGCATGACAGATTCGAGTTTCCTTACACCATCGTAGGGGCGACCCTTGTGCTTGCCTCGAACGGATAGAAAAACTCGCCGCGCGACATCGCAACGTAAATATTGTACTTCCACGCCGGGGATGTGTATTGGCTTTCCTTTCCGGGATGACTGCGCTATCTTGTGGGACCACTCGGCGCGCGTCGAACGCCGTCCAGATGTCAGTTCATCGATTCGGAGGTTCTGCGACGTGTTTTCATTTTCTGGTCTTTCAAAATTGTACCAACGCAGCAGGCTGCCATTTATCTATCCCTTAGTCCTTCTTGGAGCCCTCTTAGCGAATCCCCTTGCCCTTCGGGCACTCGACTGGTCCACGCTCTTCACCGCCCAGGATGTGCGCGACCATCTCTCTACAGATCAGGGACGAGCGGATGCCCTCGACTTCTGCCGAAAGCTCGGAATCAGCAAGGTCTACGTGGAGGCGTTTCGTGACGGGTACCAGCCCGACGAGCAGACGCTTAAGACTGCGCGAGATTTCTTCCGGCAAGCGGGGCTGCGCGTTTCGGGGTGTGTTACAACCACGGGGATTGGCAAAACTTCCAGCGGATGGCATGTGGCGGTGTGCTACACGAACCGCAAGAATCAGGAGAGGCTGGCCTCCATCTTCAGGTTCGCTGCCGGAATCTTTGATGAAATAATGATTGATGATTTCTTCTTCACAGATTGCGAGTGTTCCGAGTGTGCGGCCGCGAAAGGCTCGATGAGGTGGCCGCAATATCGCGAAAAGCTGATGCTCGAGATGGCCAGGGAACGTGTGCTTGGCCCCGCCAAGCAGGTCAACCCCAACGTGAAGGTCATTCTGAAGTACCCTCAGTGGTACGACAACTTCCAGGAACGCGGATACATCGTTGACAAGGAGACGGAACTCTTCGATCGCATCTGGGTGGGCACAGAATTGCGCGACCCTAGTTCCGACGAATGGGGTCATAAGCAGCAGTACACGGGCTATTTCATCTACCGTTGGTTCCGCGACATCGGCGCAGAAAAAACCGGCGGCGGCTGGTTTGATCCTTTCGGGACCAATGCGGTAACTTACCTGGATCAGGCGCTTATTACGGTCCTTGCGGGCGCGCCAGAAGCCTTCCTGTTTCATTATGGCTCACTGGCTTCTTCGCAGTACAAAGAGCAGGTGGAGGCTTTGGCCGCCCATCGCGCGGAATACGAGGCGCTCAGCAAGCTGGTTGGAAACTGGACGGGGATTCCCGCATACAAGCCTGTCTCGAGCGAGCCCGGCGATGAACCGTATCTATTTGACCAGATTGGGATGCTGGCGATCCCCCTTGCACCCACGGCTCACTTCCCTGAGAAGGCCCGCGCAGCACTATTCACTCTTCATTCGCTCAAAGATGTCGAGTTCGTTCCGCGGCTGACAAGTTTCTTGAATTCGGGTGGGACTGCGCTGGTTAGTGAAAGTCTGGCGCATGCTCTCACCGCAGACCCTCGCCTGCCCTCGGCAGCCCCGACGACCCTTCCCAAGAATAAATACCTGTTCGAGGTACAGGAAGGGAACGGCAAGCTGGTGATTTTCTCGGATTCGCTACCGCGGCTCGCTTATGTGGATTCAAATAATCGGGTCGCTCAAATATCGGAGGCCCAGCGGGAAGCGCTGGCGGAGTTGCGCAAAATCGTGGAAGAATTCACGGTGACCTCGCCGGATGCGCCCCCGCGCGTGGCCGTTTTCCCGATGGGGGCACGCGCCGCCGTGGCGAATTTCACCGAGCTTCCTGTAGCTTGCAGAATTGTAGGTTTGGGCGGAATGGTGAGCAGGCTCCGGAAGGTCCAAGCGATAGATGGAGCGTCCCTTGCCTCTGACGGCAATACGCTGCGCCTCCCGCCTCACGCTGCGATCGTGGTGGAGCAGTAGGCAGATAGGCAGGCGGGCAGATGGCTTTGGGGTACGGCTGCCGCCCTGACCGTTCACTCCGCATATTGCACATTCATGCGTCAGCCACCTGCCGAGCTGTCCACCTGCCCATCTGCCCACTGCCCACTGCCAACCTGCCTACTGCCCGTTGTCCGTCTCATGCCCTCGTCGCAGCGCCTTTTGCATTTTTCTCTGTTCCGGCGTCAGGACGTGCTCGATGTGACGTCGCGCGGACTTTCGGATCTCAGCGGCTTTTGCCCGCGCTTCCCCTTGGGGCAAGGAAGCATTCGCTCGCAAGTCTTTGAGCTGTTGATTCCGCGTTTCAAGGATTGGCCGGATCTGTGATATTTGATCGTCTGTCAGGTTCAGTGTCTCCCTCATCCTCTCCAGTTCGTGCTCCAACCGGCCATGAGGCATGCGGGCCTGTTGTGTGGGGGACGGAGACGGCGCAGGCTCTTGCCCGGCGAGACAGCTTTGGCCAATCGTCAGCAGGAAGGTGACGGCAAAGATCCGGACCAATAAGTTTCGCATTCCCGGTCTCCTCTTGCGTCGACCTAACCACCGCTCATCCACGGGGCGCACCATTATCAACTCAGCAATTCGCCTCTGAGCGAAAAATAACCCCTCACCCGGCCCGCATCGGCTGATGAAAGCGCCGCCGCGGGCCACCCTCTCCCCAAGGGAGAGGGCAGTCATCAAGTGGGAATCAAGGAATTCGTTGCCGACTGCGTTCCGCCCCCTGCCTACTGCCAACTGCCTACTGCTTTCTGCTTACTGTTGATTGTCCCGCCGCCCGCCTTGCCGGAATTGTCCCGTCATCACTCGAGTAGCCAGGAACTGTCCTTGATTCTCACTTCCCATGGCAAAGATGCGGTCGCCGACTTTGAGGTCCTTGAGGGCGATGGGTTGGCCGTCTTTGATGAATTGAGTTTGATCGTTAACTACGATAGTTTTTTCTCCCTGGCGAGGGTTGTTAACCCTGATCTGGTTCTTATCGATCGAGACGATGGCACCGAAAACTCGCTCTCCAGGGTTCCCGAAGCGCTGCATTTCCTCCGCCGTGATGCGGCGAACGTTCTCGGCTACAAACTCCTTGTTCGCATTCGTCTGGCCTCGAACAAAAACCCGGTCCCCGGATTTCAGATCCTCAAGTTGGATGTCCTGCTGTCCCTGGCGGTAGTGGGTATGGTCATCCACCATCACGGTTTGCGCGGAACCATCCATCTTTTTGATCTCGAAACGGTCTACGCCTACAGAAGTGATCGTTCCAGAGACCGGCGGGCCGGCAGATTGGCGAGGCGAGTTTGGCGGCGTTTTCCCTTCATCCGTCTGTTGTGAGAATGCGACACTTGTGATAGTAAAAAGGATAAGCCCAAGGGCCAGAGCGAATTGTTTGCGCATAACCCCTCCTTGACTTTTGACGCTTGGAACTTCTGTGCGGTTACTGCGCAATCATAACAGGTGGGGGATGGATTTCCAATCTTCGAGCGCCGAAGCTATGTAACCGTGATTGCTACAAACACGTAATGATTGAGAGAGGGGCGCCGCAGGGCACGATTTTGGACAATAAACCGTTGGCGGGCAAGTCCCAACACGAGAGAAAAGGGTCAGGGCCGGGTATGGATGTATCACGATCAGGAAGCCTCCCGAGGGAGGGTCGCCGGAAGAGATTCTGGTTGGCGACGCTGTTGGTGTCATTTCTGGGACTCTGTCCCATGAAACTGCCCGCCCAGACCAGCAACGCCGGTGCCCTTACAGGGCATGTCCACGGGCCCGGCGGAGTTTCCGTCCCCGGCGCCACGGTGGTATTGACCAATCCCCAGACCGGCGAACGAAAGGCGACCTGGTCAGATGACGCCGGGAATTACGCGTTCAACGGACTTCCCCCGGGCAATTACAAGTTGGAAGTTTCGCTGGTGGGATTTCAGAACGATGTGCGGGAGCCGATTCCTCTAAGCGAAGGTAAGACGCTAAAAGTGAACGTTGCCTTGGTAATAAATACGCCGGAATCTGTGAACGCTTCCGGCAATCACCCTTCGGGCCAACGGTTGCCGCAGAACCTCCAGAACTTGCCTGGGCAAACCCAGGGTGCTTTGGGAGAACAAGGGGTGGAGCAGGCCCTGACGCCAGGAATGAATGGCACGGGAGGCGGCGTGCGATTCTCCGGGGAACAAGCAGCGGGGAGTGGCGGGCAATCTGAGGCTCCCGCTGAAACCGAGACCTCCGCAAGCGCCTCGGAGTCGGTGCTGCTGACCGGAGGCGAGGGCATTTCTGCTTCGGCGCCGGGAGGCGATCAAAATCGACGCCAAAGGTTCCAGCAAATGCGCGAACTGATGCAGTTGGGGCAGGGCGCTCCCGGTTTTGCCGCGGGCGGGCCCGGCGGCGGCGGACCGGGCAGTGGAGGGCCGGGCGGCGGTGGGCCGGGTGGCGGTGGATTTGGCGGTGGCGGCGGGTTTGGAGGCGGCGGATTTGGCGGTGGGGGTTTCGGCGGCGGAGGCTTTGGGGGTGGGGGAGGGAACTGG